>ENA-OPTB01001814-OPTB01001814.1-human-gut-metagenome-genome-assembly--contig:-NODE-1814-length-15158-cov-4.558896_pt1 | contig 15158 bp, 10 predicted proteins | sample MGYA00241810_ERZ501911 | MGnify/ENA primary metagenome ERZ501911 (study PRJEB25962, sample SAMEA2042304) | human gut metagenome | biome: human gut; feature: human-associated habitat; material: faeces... | reverse complement strand
CGTGGAGGGCAGCGCGCAGGCCGCACCCGGCTATGCCGCCGTGCAGCGCGCCGCCCAGCGCAAGCCCGCCCGCGTGGAGGATGTCAAGGCACTGGAAAGTATTCTTGGCCCCAGTGTGCGCATCAGCCCCACGCGGTTTGAACGGTACATCAGCTGTCCGTTTGCCTATTTTATGCAGTATGTGCTGGGGGCGCGCCCGCGCCAGAAAGCCGAACTAGCCCCCAATATCAGCGGTACGCTGACCCACTGGGTGTTGGAGCAGGCCCTGCGCCGGGAGGGCGGTGCCTTTGCCAAATTGACCCAGCCGCAGCTGGAACAGCTGGTGGAAAGCCTGGTGCAGGAATACACCGCCGCCAACCTGCCCGGCGCGGGGGTGCGGATGAACTACCTGCTGGGGCGGATCCAGCGCAACCTGGTGGGGCTGCTGGGGTTCATCCAGCGGGATGTGCGGCAGTCCGGCTTTCAGCCCGTGGCGTTTGAGCTGCGCATTGATGACCGCCCGGACAGTGATGACCCGGATGCCCCACGCGTGGACCCCGTTCAGCTGGACGATGGCAGGGGGCACACGGTGCGTATTGTGGGTACGGTGGATCGTGTGGATACCATGGAACTGGGCGGCAAAACCTACATCCGTGTGGTGGACTATAAGACCGGAACCAAAAAGTTTGACCTGCGGGAAGTGTATTACGGCCTGGACTGCCAGATGCTGCTCTACCTGTTTACCCTGGAACGCAACGGCGGGCATCTGTTCTCGCAGGGCACGGCAGCCGGGGTAGAATACCTGTGGGCGGATCCCGCGCCGGAAAATATCATTCGACCGGAAACAGATGATGCAGAACCTTTGCAGGCGCAGAACTACCCGCTGGAAGGACTGCTGCTGGATGAGCCGAGCATTTACCATGCCATGGATACCAGGGGCACCGGTGCCTTTGTGCCCCTCAGCTTCAGCGCCAAAACCGGGGAGCCAACGGCACAGTCGGCCAAAGCGCGGCTGGCGGACCGGGAAAAGTTCAACCGCATCCGGGACCACCTGGATGGAATGCTGACCGATATGGCCAAGAACCTGTACAGCGGTGAAATCGACGCGGCCCCGCTGGTGCCCAATGCAGGCAAAAGCCCCTGCCTTTGGTGTGAGTACCGCACCGTCTGCCGTCATGCGGACGGCGAAGGGGAGCGCACACCGCTTAAACCGGACGACCCGTTTGGCGCAGAGTAAACCGGCGGGGCAGCTGGAAAGTCAAGAATTCAGCCTCTTTCGACCAAACACAGCTGAATTCTGTGTTAAAAAGCATTGGAATTCGTCTTGTGTTTGTAAAATTGTCGTTATTTTCTTTGCTTTCAGATATACCTTAAAATGCAAAAACGCCGGATAAGGAGACAACAATGGCGGAAGCGAAAATTCAATTTACCCCGGCGCAGGCCGCGGCCATTCAGGCCCGCGGCGGCAGCCTGTTGGTTTCGGCTGCGGCCGGCTCCGGCAAAACGCGGGTGCTGGTGGAACGTGTGGCGGGGCTGATCACCGACCCGGACCACCCGGTGGATGCAGATTCTCTGTTGATCATGACATTTACCAATGCGGCAGCGGCCAAGCTGCGGGCGGATATTACCAAGCGCCTGGCAGCAGAGATTCGCCAGCATCCACAGGATGTGCGCCTGCGCCGCCAGCAGATGCGGCTGGACATCACCACCCGCCTGGCCGAGGAAGTACGCGCCCACCCCGGAGACATGCGCCTGCGCCGCCAGCAATTGCTGTTGCAGCGGGCAGCCATCGGCACGGTGGATGCCTTCTGCCTGCATTTTGTGCAGCAGAACTTTTCGGCTCTGGATGTTCCGCCGGATTTTACCATTGCGGATGACGCTACCCTGGTGCGCCTGCAGCAGGAAACCCTTTCCACCGTGCTGGAACAGGCATATACCGATCCTGACTTCTGTGCCTTTGCGGACCTGTATGACCGCGGCCGGACGGATGATACCACAGGCCGGGCGGTGCAGGAACTGTATCACTTTACCCAGGCGCTGCCACACCCGGCGCAGGCGCTGCAGCGCTTTGTTGAAATGTGGCAGAGCGATGCCCCACCGGAAAAGACCCAGTGGGGGCAGGCCGTTCTGCGGGAAACCTCTGCGCGGATCAAGGGCGTATTGCGCCTTTTGCGCACGGCGCAAAAAATTGCAGCGAAGGACCCGGCGGCGGATAAAGCCCTGACAGCTGTACTGATGGATGACGAAGACCGCATGCTGCTGGTGCTGGATCGGCTCGATCACGGCGCGTGGGACACCGTTCCGGAAGCACTGGATAACGCAGATAACTGGCGCAGAGCCGGGCGGGTGCCCGGTGGGATCGCATCCAACATAGCGGCAATGTCGGCCAATATGCTGCGGGACCGCGCCAAAAAACAGATAGCGACCCTGAGAACGGACTTTTTGCTCTGCCCGGCAGCTGACTATCAGGCAGACCGCCGCCGCGCCGCCCCGCTTGTGGCTGCGCTGGTCCGCGCAGTGGAGCAGTACCGCCGCACACTGCTGGAAGCTAAACTGGCAGAAAAAGTGCTGGACTATGCAGACCTGGAGCACATGACGCTGGAACTGCTGCTGACACCGGAGTACGAGCGCACCAGCCTGTGCCGCACCGTCAGCGCGCGGTACTCTGCTGTGCTGGTGGACGAATACCAGGATACCAACGCGCTGCAGGATGCCATCTACTTTGCCCTTGCCGCGCCGGATGCTTCTAACCTGTTTTTTGTGGGGGATATCAAGCAGAGCATTTACCGTTTCCGCCAGGCGGACCCCTCCGTCTTTGTGGGCAAGCAGACGGCGTGGCAGCCCTACCCGGCCGATGCCCCGGTACCTTACCCGGAACCGGCCACCATTGCGCTGGATGCCAACTTCCGCAGTGCGCCGGATGTAATCCGGGGGATCAACTACTTTTTTGAAACGTTTTTCTCCCGGCGGCTCGGCGGCATTGATTACGGCGATGGCCAGCGCCTTGTGGTGGGTAGAAAAGACGAAACCTACCCCGGCCTGTGCGAGCTGGATGTGATCCGCGAAGCCGATACCGCGGCAGATGCCCGCACCATTGCTGCACGCATTGCCCAGATGATGGCGGATGGTTACCCTGTGCGGGACGCCGAACCCGGCAAAACCCGCCCCTGCCAGTATGACGATTTCTGTATTCTGCTGCGCGGCCGTTCGGACTTTGCGCTGTATGAAGCTGCCCTGACCGCGCTGGATATCCCGGTTTATGCCGATGTGGCGGCTGACCTGCTGGGCGCCCCTCATGTGCGCCCCTTTGCCGCACTGCTGCGTGTGCTGGATAACCCGGCACAGGATGTGGAGCTTTCCTCTGTGCTGCTCAGCCCGCTGTACCCTTACACGCCGGATGATCTGGTGCAGCTGCGCGCGGCTGTGCGCGGCGGCAGCCTGTATGCGGCGGTGCTGCACGGCAGCGACCCGCGCTTTGCACCGTTTTTGCAGGATATGGAGGTTTACCGCGAGCTGGCCCGTACCCTGACGGTGGGGCAGCTGATCGAAGAGCTGTTTGCCCGCACGGGTTACCTGGGGGCGGGCGGCGCCATGCCGGACGGTGCCCGCTGCCGGGATGACCTGCTGGCATTTGCCGCGTGGGCAGCAAACGCCGGGGCGCGCGGTCTTTCGGCCCTGGTGCGCGCAATGGATGCCGCCAAGGCGGGCAGCGGGGTGCAGGCGCCTTCCATCGGTCAAAGCCGCCCCGGCTGCGTGAGCATTATGACGGTCCACCGCTCCAAAGGGCTGGAATTCCCGGTGGTGTTTGTGGCCAACACCTCCCACAAGTTCAACCAGAGCGATGCCATCTATCCGGTGCTGTATCATAAGGAGCTGGGCATTGGCCTGATGCTGCGCGCGGGCAGCAGTGCCAGCCGCTACAAAACGCTGCCTTATACCGCCGTGGTGCAGACGATCAAACGTGAAACACTCAGCGAGGAAATGCGCATTTTATATGTGGCGCTGACCCGTGCGCAGGATGTGCTGATCATTACGGTACCGCTGAAAAGACCGGAAAGTGAATTGAAAAATCCGGCCATGTTTGCCAGCGCCGAGGCAACGGATGCCGAAGCCATGCTGGGGGCACAGAACTGGGCGCTCTGGCTGCTGACGGCAGCTATGCTGCACCCGGCCAGCGAGGAACTGTGGAAATACAGCGAACTGCTGCCCCATCATATCCCAACGGAAGCGCCGCTGAACATCCGCCTGCTGGACCCGCCCCCCGCGGTGCAGGCAGCGGAGCCGGAAGCCCCGGCCCTGCCGGACGATGCCCTGACCGAACGCCTGCTGGAAGCGTTTACATGGCAAAGCCCCAACAAAGCGCTGGAAACCATCCCGGTTAAAGTCAGTGTCAGCGCCGTGACCCACACCAAACAGGAACTGACCCTGCGCCGCCCGGCCTTTTTGCAAAAGTCCGGCATGACCGGGGCGGAACGCGGCACGGCCATCCATGCGTTTCTGCAGAGCGTCCCCTTTGGCCCGCAGCCGCCAGAGCTGGAAGCCGAAGTGCAGCGCCAGCTGGACCTGCACCTGCTGGACCCGGAGCTGGCCAAAGTGCTGGATCTGGAACAGGTACGCCCGTTTTTTGCCAGCGGGGTATGGCAGCGCATTGCCGCTGCCCGCCAGATCCTGCGGGAAGAACCGTTCATTACCGCGCTGCCGGCCGGAGAAGTCGTCCACGAAGCGGCGGGGCAGGGGAGAGCAGCCAAGGCCCCGGTGCTGGTGCAGGGCATTGCCGATGTGGTGCTGGTGTTTGACGACCACGCCGAAATTCTGGACTATAAAACCGATAAAAGCCGCAATGCCACCTATTATATTGAGAGCTATGCCGCGCAGCTGCGGCTGTACCGCCGTGCGTTTGCCCTGCGTTTGCCGGTGCCGGTAACAAAGCTGACCATCTACTCGTTCGCCATGCAGGATGAGATCGATATCCCGCTGGAATATGCCGCCTTTGGAATAGGCGATAAACTTTTGGGCAGATAACGTGATTTTTTCTGCCGGTCCCCCTTGACGCACGGGGGTTGGTATGCTATTATAGTAATACCTCTTTTGCGGGTCTATTTTTTTGTGCCCATTTTTAGGCACAGGGCCCGCGGGCGCAAAGGGCGGCAACCCTTTGCACAACGAGGGAGGCCTTTGGGCGCAGCGCAAAGCATCAAGCTTTAACTTCGGTGCTGCACCCGTATAAACCGTTAATTGGAGGTGCCGAACGAATGACTGTCAAGATCACCCTGGCCTGCACCGAGTGCAAGCAGCGTAACTACAACAAGGAAAAGAACAAGAAGAACAATCCGGATCGTCTTGAGATGAAGAAGTATTGCCGTTTCTGCAAGAAGCATACTGTTCACCGCGAAACAAAGTAAGTTTGAAGGAGCTTTTAAGATGGCTGATAACAAAGCGGTAAACCAGACCGCCGCCAAGCCGGAAGAAGCTAAAGCCGACAAAAAGGCTAAGGCAAACGACGGCAAAAAGAAGGTTCCCTTCACTGCCAAGGTCAAGAACTTTTTTGGCCGTATCACCAAGTATTTCCGTGATACCAAAAGTGAGCTGAAAAAGGTTGTGTGGCCCAGCAAGGAAGACACCCGCAACAACACCATTACCGTTATTGTGGTTGTGGTAATCGCGGCTGTTGTGCTGGTGCTGCTGGACATGGCGTTTGGCGGTATCATTCACCTGCTGATCGGCGCGTGAACCGGCTTTTGAGCGGAGGCAACTATGGCTGAACAAGCATATTGGTATGTTGTGCATACCTATTCCGGCTATGAAAACAAAGTCGCAACGGATCTGATGACCATGGTGGAAAACCGCCGCATTCAGGATCTTATCTGCGATGTCAAAGTCCCCACCGAGACCGTGATGGAGGATCAGTTTGATAAAACCGGCAATAAGATCGGCGAAAAAGAAGTTCAGCGCAAGATCTACCCCGGCTATGTCTTTGTCAAAATGGTCATGAACGATAATACCTGGTACATTGTCCGCAACACCCGCGGCTGCACCGGTTTTGTCGGCCCGGCTTCCAAGCCGGAACCCCTCTCGGAGGAGGAAGTCGCCAAGCTCGGCGTTGATAACGGCGTTGCCGCGCCCGAAGTCGATTATGCCGTGGGCGACAATGTCGAGATCACTTCCGGCACAATGGAAGGTTCCATCGGTACGGTGGAAGAGATCAATCTCGACGAACGCAAGGTCCGCATCAAGATCAACATGTTTGGCCGCGAAATCCCGGCAGAACTTGGTCTGCACGAAGTCAAACTTCTGTAAGCGGAACTTAGCGCAAATCGCCTGGCAACAGGCAAGTAATTCCGGTAGAAACTGCGCATGAGCAGTTTTTATAGAGCGTGCGAGGGTCGCATGCTCGTGGGAGGCCTGCACCGCGGGCCGCAACTCACCACAAATTTTGGAGGTGCAATTTATCATGGCACAGAAAATCACTGGCTACATTAAGCTGCAAATTCCCGCTGGCAAGGCAACTCCGGCTCCCCCTGTTGGTCCTGCTCTGGGCCAGAAGGGCGTTAACATCATGGCGTTCACCAAGGAGTTCAACGAACGTACCAAGGGCCAGATCGGCATGATTATCCCCGTTGTCATCACTGTTTACGCTGACCGTTCCTTCAGCTTCATCACCAAGACCCCGCCGGCTCCGGTCCTGATCAAGAAGGCCGCTGGCATCGACACCGCCTCTGGCGTGCCCAACAAGAACAAGGTTGGCTCCATCACTCTGGCTCAGGCCGAAGAGATCGCCAAGACCAAAATGCCTGACCTGAACGCTGCTTCTCTGGAAGCTGCCGTCAGCATGATCAAGGGCACCTGCCGCAGCATGGGCGTCACCGTCGAGGGCTGATTAAGCTCTTTTGCGTGGGAGGATAAATCCGATAACTACCACAATGGAGGAATAAAGTAATGAATCACGGTAAACATTATGTCGACAGCGCTAAGCTGATCGACCGTACCAAGACCTATGAGCCCCAGGAAGCCCTGGAGCTGTGCTGCAAGACCGCTAAGGCCAAGTTCGACGAGACCGTTGAGCTGCATGTCCGCCTTGGCGTTGACAGCCGCCATGCTGATCAGCAGGTCCGCGGCGCTGTTGTTCTGCCCAACGGCACTGGCAAAAACGTTCGCGTTGTTGCTATCTGCAAGGGCGACGCTGCTAAGGCTGCTGAGGCTGCCGGTGCTCAGGAAGTTGGCGATGATGATCTGATCGCCAAGATCCAGGGCGGCTACCTGGACTTCGACGTTCTGGTTACCACCCCGGATATGATGGGCCGCGTTGGCCGCTTGGGTAAGATCCTCGGACCTCGTGGTCTGATGCCGAACCCGAAGGCTGGCACCGTTACCCCCGACGTTGGCAAGGCTGTTACCGATGCCAAAGCCGGTAAGATCGAGTACCGCCTGGACAAGCAGAACATCATCCATGTTCCCGTTGGCAAGGCTTCTTTTGGCGCTGAAAAGCTGATGGCCAACCTGGATACCGTCCTGGAAGCCATTGCTAAGGCTAAGCCGGCTGCTGCCAAGGGCCAGTACTTCAAGAGCGCAACCATCGCCACCACCATGGGCCCCGGCGTTCGCGTTGCCACCAACAAGTATGGTGTATAAGAGAATTTTCTCTTAAAAAATGCTTGACAAACGCACATTCCCGTGCTATTATAATTAAGCTGTTTTTAAGACAGCAGGCGCCCTTTGGGGCCTAACGGGTTTGACCCACCTGCCGAGAAACGTGCGTTTTGAATTTGCTTCAAAGCCATTTTCCCGGCAACGGGAAAGTGGCTTTTTCTTTTGATAGAGCCGCTTGCCTGTATATCTTACAAGCGGAATGAGGTGAAAACAAATGCCCAGTGCAAAGATTCTGGAAGCCAAGAAGGCTTATGTTGCAGAACTGAACACCAAGATCGCTGGTTCTCTGGCTGGCGTTGTCGTTGCTTACAACGGCATCAGCGTTGCTGATGATACCAAGATGCGTAAGGAACTGCGTGAAGCTGGCGTTGAGTACATGGTTGTCAAAAACACCATGCTGCGCCGTGCTGTTGCTGGCACCCAGTACGAAGCTCTTGCTGAGTACTTCAAGGGTGATACCGCAATTGCTCTGTCTGCTGAGGACCCGGCTGCTGCTGCCCGCATCCTGTGCAAGGTTGCTGACGCAGACAAGTCCAAGCGCTTCACTGTTAAGGGTGGCTTCTGCGACGGCCAGGTGCTGGATGCCGCTGGCGTCAAGAGCCTGTCCACCATGCCCAACCGCGAAGGCCTGCTCTCTATGCTGGCTGGCTCCCTCAACGGGATCATCGGCGGTCTGGCTGTTGCGATCCAGGGGATCGTCGACAAGCAGGAAGAAACCCCCGCTGCCTGATTTATCTTGCAGCATGAGGAAAGCGGCGTAAACCTCAACAAAACCGCCGCACACAAACAATTATAAAAATTATGGAGGTAACTACCATGGCTTCTGAAAAGATCACTGCCATTGTCGAGTCTGTCAAGACTATGACCGTTCTCGAGCTGAAAGAGCTCGTTGATACCATTTGCGAAGAGTTCGGCGTTTCCGCTGTTGCTGCTGCCGCTCCGGCTGCTGCTGGCGCTGCTGCTCCTGTTGAGGAAGAGAAGACCGAGTTCGATGTCATCCTGGCTGATGTCGGCGCTAACAAGATGCAGGTCATCAAGGCTGTTAAGGAGCTGACCGGCGCTTCTCTGATGGAAGCTAAGAAGCTCGTTGAGACTGCCAACGCTAAGCTGAAGGAGCAGGCTTCCAAGGCTGACGCTGAGGAAATGAAGAAGAAGCTGGAAGAAGTCGGCGCTAAGGTTGAGCTGAAGTAATTCTTCTTACTTGAATCTTTTCCAAACCGCCCCGTGGTGTAAACCGCGGGGCGGTTTTTGTATGTCAGCCACCTGGATCCCCTTTGCGCGAAATACACAAATCACGGTTTTATTTTTGTACAAAAACGAGAATTTGACAGTGTGATTTTACAAATGTTCAAGATATATCCATTTCTTTCTGACACAAAAATCCTTATAATAATAATGATATAAATAAAGTGCTCTCTGCGCCCGGTTCCATATAAAAATAGGGCAGGAGAGTGCCGATAAAATGATTGGGTGTTAAGTACGGGAAAGGCACAGCCACACACCGTGCACCGGCAAAACATGCACGATGCTGTTGGTTTTGTGCTTTTGGTACTGTGGTTAATCAGGTAAGGAGTGTGTATATGGAGGAGCAAAAGCCAAAAGGCAGCGGTATGGAAAAAATCGCTACCTTTATTGTGGATAAGCGCAACCTGTTCTTTCTACTTTATGCATTTGCGTTAATTTTCAGTATTGTAGCAACCGGCTGGGTCAAGGTGGAAAATGATATTACTACCTACCTGCCGGAGGATACCGAAACCCGCCAGGGCCTGACCGTGATGAATGATAACTTTGTTACATACGGCACAGCCCGCGTGATGGTTTCCAATGTTACATATGAAACCGCCGAGAATATCTGCAGTGACCTGGAAAGCATTGATGGCGTTACCAGCGTGGATTTTGATGATACCACGGACCACTACAAATCCGCTTCGGCGCTGTTCAGCGTAACGTTTGACGGTACCACAACGGACGATATCAGCATCCATGCACTGCATACCATCCGGGATATGCTGGCCGGGTACGATACCTATATTGATACCGAAGTCGGCGTGGATACCTCCGCAGACCTGCAAAGCGAGATGAGCGTCATTCTGGTACTGGCGGCCATCGTCATCGTGCTGGTGCTTACCCTTACGTCCCGTTCCTATGCCGAGGTTCCGGTTCTGATTATGACCTTTGGCGCGGCGGCTTTGCTGAATATGGGCACCAACTTCCTGTGTGGCACCATTTCCTTTATCTCCAACTCCGTTACCGTTATTCTGCAGCTGGCACTGGCCATTGACTACGCCATCATCCTGTGCCACCGCTTCTCGGATGAGCACGAAACCAAGGATACGCGGGAGGCCTGTATCGCGGCATTGTCCAAGGCAATCCCCGAAATCAGCTCTTCCTCTCTGACCACCATTTCCGGCTTGGGGGCTTTGGCGTTCATGCACTTTGGCATTGGCCGCGATATGGCAACCGTGCTGATCAAGGCTATTCTGTTCAGCTTGCTGTCGGTGTTTACCTTGATGCCCGGCCTGCTGATGGTGTTCAGCAAAAAGATCGATGCAACCCGCCATAAAAACCTGATCCCCAAGATCACCTTCCTGGGCAAGTTTGATGTCGCCACCCGGTTTATTGTCCCGCCGATTTTTGCCGTTGTGGTTGTAGTCACCGCAGTGCTGGCCAACAAGTGCCCCTACTGCTACAGCTATACAGACCTGGTCACCGCCAAGCAGAGTGAAAGCCAGATTGCCCACCAGAAAATCAAGAACACTTTTGGTGTCAACAACATGGTGGCGGTGATCGTGCCGACAGGGGATTATGATTCCGAACGCCAGCTGCTCAAGGACCTGGATTCCTGCGCGGAAGTAAAATCCACCCAGGGCCTGGCCAACATTGACGCTATGGATGGCTACAAACTGGCCGATGCCCTGACCCCGCGCCAGATGTCGGAACTGGCCGGGCTGGATTACGAGGTGGCCGAAGCCCTGTACGCCGCCTATGCCGTGGACCAGAACGAATACGGCAAGTTGATCAGCGGCCTTGGCGATTATAAAGTACCGCTGTTTGATATGTTCATGTTCCTGCAGCGGGAGATGAAAGACGGCAACATTACGCTGGACGGCGACATTCAGGAAACGCTGGATGACCTGTTTGAACAGCTGAACAAGGCACAGCTGCAGCTGCAAAGCGATAAATACAGCCGCCTGGTTGTCTACCTGAACCTGCCGGAAGAAAGTGACGAGACCATGGACTTCCTGGATACGATGCACGCCTTGATTGCTAAGTATTACAGCAGCGATACCTACATTGTCGGCAACTCCACCAACGTCAAAGACCTGTCCAGCTCCTTTGGCGAGGATAATATGCTGATCAGTGTGCTGTCCGCTTTGTTTGTTGTCATTATCCTGCTGTTCACCTTCAAATCGGCCGGTCTGCCGGTGCTGCTCATCGTTGTCATTCAGGGCAGTATCTGGATCAACTTCTCGGTGCCGACCATCCAACATGAATCGCTGTACTTCCTGGGTTACCTGATTGTCAACTCCATCCAGATGGGTGCAAACATTGACTATGCTATCGTTATTTCCAGCCATTACACTGACCTGAAAAAAGAAATGCGGCCCAAAGAGGCAATTATCGCCGCATTGAACGAAGCGTTCCCTACCATCTTTACATCCGGCACCATTCTGGCGGTGGCCGGTGCGCTGATCGGCGTTATGACCACCAATCCGGTCATCGCTGCCATCGGCACCTGCCTGGGCCGCGGCACGGTCATTTCCATTGTGCTGGTTATGGCGGTTCTGCCCCAGATCCTGCTCATCGGCGATACCATTGTGGAGCGCACCAGCTTTGATGTAAAAGTTCCTGTGGATCTGTCCCGCGTCAACCGTACGGCCAGCGGCAACATGCGCGTCAGCGGCCGGGTGCGCGGCTATGTGAACGGTGTGATCGATGCCGAGATCAAGGGTACGTTGAACGGTACGTTGAATGCCTCTGTTACCAGCGGCACAACGATAGAACCAACAAAGCCTGATTTTTATCTGCCGGAAAGCAAGGAACAAGCGGCGGCTGAATGGGCAGAAAATTATACGGAAGGGGAGGAAGTCTGATGGAACGCAATACAGCAAAACGCACGCTGGAAAAACTCCTCTCTGTGTGTATCTGCCTGTGTATGCTGGGGGCTATGCTGCCCGCCCAGGTGTTTGCCGAGGAAGCCGACACCGCCCAGACCGAAACCGTGCAGGATACGGCCCCAAAAGATACGGTCTACCTTTCCAGCGCGGATGACCTGATCCAGCTGGCCAAGAACTGCCGCCTGGACAGCTGGAGCCAGAACCGCACAGTTGTGCTGGAAGCCGATATTGACCTTTCCAGCGTTGACTTTAACGGTATCCCCAGCTTTGGCGGCACATGGGAAGGCCAGAACCACGCCATTACCGGCCTTTCCCTCAGCCAGGACGGCAGCGTGCAAGGCCTGTTTCGCTATGTGCAGCAGGGGGCCCTGGTGCGCGATATGACGGTAAAGGGCCGCATCAAGCCGGGCGGCACCCGCGCCAGCGTGGGCGGCATTGCGGGCAGCAACGCCGGTACGATTGAAAATTGCGCGTTTGACGGCGTGGTATCCGGCACCAGCCAGATTGGCGGCATTGCCGGTGTCAATACGGTCAAGGGCAGTATCAACGGCTGCGCGGTAAGCGGCACAGTGTACGGCAGCCACTTTGTGGGCGGCGTTGTGGGCCAGAATGACGGCGTGGCTGCCAACTGCACCAATGCGGCCAGCGTGAATACCACCGTGAGCCAGAACGAAGTCAAGCTGAATGACCTGACCCTGGACGATGTGCTGAAAACCGAAAAGGCCAACGATGTGACCGATGCAGGCGGCATTGCGGGCAACAATGCCGGTGTGCTGCGTGCCTGCATCAACCGCGGAACCATTGGCTACAGCCACATTGGCTATAATGTCGGCGGTATTACCGGCAGCCAGACCGGCTATGTGGAAGGCTGCGTGAACTATGGCACCGTCAACGCCCGCAAGGAGGGCGGCGGCATTGTGGGCCAGATGGAACCCTCCAGCGTGCTGCAATATAACCAGGATACCTTGCAGGAATTGCAGGGCGAACTGAATACCCTTTCTGCCCTGATGAACAAGGCCACCAACGATGCCTCGGCTTCTTCCAGTGAGCTGACCAGCCAGCTGAATGACCTGACCGGCCGGGTGGACAGCGCGCGCGAAGCCGTGGATACCCTGATCGATAAGACGGTCAACGGGTTTGATATCGGCACCCAGACCATCAACATTACCGACCTGACCAAACTGACCGGGCAGGGTACGATCAATGGCAGCGGCAACGGCAGCGCCAACGGGTCCGGCAATGGCAACATCAACGGCACCATTGAGCTGGTGCCCACCCCGGAGCCGACCGAAGAACCGGAGGAAACCCCGGAACCCACCGAAACGCCGGCTGTGACGCAAGCGCCGGCCGTGACGGAAGCCCCCACCGCGGCCCCTGACCCGGATCCGACTGCGGCACCTGCCCCGGAGCCGGACCAGCCTGACGACCAGCCCGTAGAGCAGAGCGAGGACGACCGCGAGGGCGAAGCACATGGCCGCCCCCGCCGCAATGAACCCACTTTTGATGTGGATCTCGATTTTGGCGGGGAAGGCGGTGGTGACGCTGGCGGCGATGCGACCATCGACCATGGCGGCGAAGGCCAGATCGACAGCAACATTGACCTGACGGTGCCCAGTATTACGCTGAGCGACCGCGATTCCATCACCGCAGCACGCAGCAGCCTGAACGGCAGCCTGGCTTCCATCATTGACGGTGTCAGTAGCCTGAACACCAACACTGGCAGCCACACCCAGGCTTTGATCCAGGATGTGCAGGCCATCAGCAGCCAGCTGAACAAAATTGGCGATACGCTGGCTGGTGCTGCAGACCAAAGCGAGGACGACAACAACCTGTTTGAAGATGTTTCAGACAGCGATACCGATGGCGATACCGAAGGTAAAGTGTTCAACTGCATGAACCTTGGCGAGGTAAACGCCGATATCAATGCAGGCGGCATTACCGGCGCCATGGCCCGTGAAAACGACCTGGACCCCGAAGATGATACCAAAACCAGCGGCAGCAGCTCACTGAATGTGACCTACAAGACCCGCATCGTGGTGCGGGACTGCATCAATAAGGGGGCTGTCAATGTCAAGAAAAAAGGCGGCGGTGGCATCGTTGGCAGCATGGATATGGGCTCGGTGCTGCAAAGCTATAACTTTGGCAATCTGGAATCGGACGATGCGGATTATGTTGGAGGGATTGCCGGGCAGAGCAAGTCCATCATCCGCCGCAGCGCAGCCAAGTGCCGCCTGAGCGGTGATAACTATGTCGGCGGCATTGCGGGCAGCGGCTTTACCATTACCGGCAGCCGCAGCTTTGTGCTGGCGGATGGCGACGAGTATGTCGGCGCGATTGCCGGTGGGCTGGAAAGCAGCAATTCCATCACCAACCTGAACAGCGCACTTCAGGATTCCGAGTCCGAGCAGAGCAGCAACTATTTTGTCAGCGAAACGCTGGGCGGCATTGACGGCGTAAGTTATGCAGGTCAGGCGGAACCGCTTTCGTTCCAGGAATTCTGTGACCTGACGGCACAGGAGGGCATGCCGGATGAATTCCGCAATGTTACCCTGAATTTTGTCGCCAGCCAGGTCACGGTGGCAGCCGTTACGGTGGAGTACGGTGCGGCCTTTGATATGGCCAATGCGCCGGAGCCGCCTGCCAAGGGCGGCTATACGGCAGAATGGTCGGACTTTGACCATGACCATGTTGTGTTTGACCAGACGATTGAAGCAGTATACACCCCGCTGGATTCCGTGGTGCAGAGCGGCGATACCCGCAACGGCCTGCCCATCCTGTTGGCAGAGGGCGCTTTTGGCACGGCGGAAGTAACGCTGACCCCGTCCAGCGAAAGCCCCGGCGCGGTGGGAACGCTGCTGGAATGCTGGGAAATCACCCTGCCGGAGGACCACTCCGACAGCCATGTGCTGCATTATCTGGCACCTTCGGACAATACTGTGGTATACCTGCGCGATGCTGATGGCAGCTGGCGCAAGGTGGATACCACCGAGGATGGCAGCTATCTGGTGTTTACCGCCATGACGGACGAAACGACCCTTGCCGCAGTAGAAAAGCCCGGTATTCCGCTGCCGATTCTGATCGGCGGCGCTGTGGCAGCGGTGCTGCTGGTTATCCTGTCCATTCTGGGCCACAAACACCGCAAAAAGCGCCTGGCCAAAAAAGCAGAACAGGAACGCAAACGAGCCGAAGAAACTGAAAACGGCTGGTTCTACTAAAAAATAAAAAACGCAGAACTTTCAACGTTCTGCAAAAATAAAGTTGAAACATCCCCCGCAGGTGCAGCAATCGCTGACTTGCGGGGGATGTTTTGCGCTTTTAGTTTACAGTTTGCGGATGAACAGGAAAGTTAAAAATATAAGGCAATACCGCATAATTCTAAGTGCCGATACGGCGAGCGAGGTGCGGCAGCTGCTA
>ENA-OPTB01001812-OPTB01001812.1-human-gut-metagenome-genome-assembly--contig:-NODE-1812-length-15171-cov-4.139455_pt1 | contig 15171 bp, 13 predicted proteins | sample MGYA00241810_ERZ501911 | MGnify/ENA primary metagenome ERZ501911 (study PRJEB25962, sample SAMEA2042304) | human gut metagenome | biome: human gut; feature: human-associated habitat; material: faeces... | reverse complement strand
GTGCTGTCCTCCCAAAAGCCGGTAGATGTTTTATTGCCATTACCATACGGCACACAAATCACCATACCCGCCCTTGCACGAGTTAGTAAAACTCTTAATATAATTATTATATCATAATTCCATTTTGCAAACAACATTGCAGTTGACAAACGAGTAATTTTTAGTACTAAGTCAAATAAAAACATAATTGCATATCAACTGATATTTTTCGTACAATTTTTCAATATCATTTTAACCGTATCATCTGCAGACATATCTTTTGAAATGATTTTTTCATTATCAAATCCCAGCAAATCTTTTTCATTCCACCAACGCTTCATATCCTGTTCGGTATAACTCACATTACTTTTAGTTTGAAATCTTTTAACAGTTTCATCAAACGGTATGTCATAGTAATATGTATAAATGCTATTAAAATTTTTTTGAATCAGATTGAACAACGACTCGTACCAAACAGAATTCAATATGCCTTCAAGAATAATTATACTATTATGTTTCTTGCCAAATAAGATTAAATCCTTTAGCAAATCAACGGCTATACTGTTTTCACCATCTTCTGTGTGCAATACATCTCTCCTGATAACATCTTGAGAAAGCAACATACATTCTGCACCCAACTCATCGCACAATTTATTTGCAACGGTTGTTTTGCCGCTACCTGAATTACCTCTGATTATTATGATTGTATCTGCCATATTTAGCCTCAACTCTGAAAATTTGAATCTAAATTCATCGTATCATACGGATATTTTTATGTCAATATATTAGCCAAAATGTATGCTTTTTACATTCAAATTTGTTAATAATAATTGTAAAAATTTTTCAGTTTTATTTGTCTTTGCGACACATACACTATTGGTGCAAACGCAAGTTTACGAAAAAGGAGTGTATTCGCAATGGCAAGCAACAAGAGTGTTGTGCCCGAGGCTAAGGAAGCCCTGAACCGTTTTAAGATGGAAGCTGCTTCTGAAGTGGGCGTAAATCTGAAGCAGGGCTACAACGGCGACCTGACTTCTAAGCAGGCTGGTTCCGTAGGCGGCCAGATGGTTAATGTAATGTGTCCTGTACAAACTGTGCATTTTCAGCGTACAAATTGGGCTAAAAACAACCAACTTCAGCCGATTACATACGAATTTTGCATAGCGGTTTAGGAAAAAACGACCCTCGTAAGCACCTATGTATCATAATCATATAATGATTGAGGCTTACGATAAAAACCCACTGTTTTCAAGGGTTTCAAGCGTTTTTCAATGAAAAGCCAATTCAATAAAGTATAAAATAATCATCAAAATTTAAAAAAGTGTTGTGTGTTCACAAAAAATGAGCCAAGAGGTATCCCCTCTCGGCTCATTTTTCAATCGGAATATTTATTATCTTCTTGAATTTTCAAAGAATGATGACAAGATTTCTTTTGTATAATCTAACTTTACCAGCGGAAGAAGAAACCAGTTATATCGGAGTGTGGAGACAACGCAGGTTAAACTACTTAAAGTACCATCGCAAAGTTTTGTATTATAATCTGCTCACTTCCGGCAAACTCCATTCCCTCCTTGCCGATACAGAGGAACAAGCCCAACAACTCTTTTCTCGACTGGTAAAACAATACACTGAAAATGAAGGCGTGACAGAACAACTAAAAGCACCCGACCAAATGAAATGGATTCAGAAGATGAACAACATCAGTAATTGAGCAATGGAAGTTGTGAACAGTGCGTTGATTTTCGTATGAGAAAGCAAAAATATTACCTTCGTCTTACTGATGCAGAACACCACCTCATCTTCCAATACTTGCTTGAGTATCGCAATAAACTTACATCTCAAGGTAAATACGCCGACGGTGTCGATGAACTCATAATCAAATATACAAAATGATAACAGGCGCGAGAGTCAACCTCTCGTGCCTGGTTTTTTAATACTATTCACAACCAATTCTAATAGCATAGTTTGCGTCGGTTGCTAAAATACCAATAAGTTCATTTTTGATTTCAGGAATCTTTATTTTTTCGCTTTTACATAAGTTCAAAACTTGGCTTCGCACATAATGAGAGGGATCAATTGCAGCCTCACACAGTTTTCGCTCAGCTAAATCTCTATATTTGGTATCAAGTAACAGCACAAAACAATTGCAAGATTTTCTTCGTACAACATAGTGCTCATCATCAAAACATTGCATAACAATTGATAAAACTGTAGCGTCAATTTGATCCGTGGATAATACTTGCACAATAAACTGTTCAATACATTCAGCTAAAGCAATTCTTTCATTAGTTTCCTTTTTGCTATAACCAACACACCATTCTAGCAGTTCTTCTTTGCTGGAAGCACCAGAGATAATTTTAACCATAAGTACTCTACAAGCAAAAGCACCTTTAGATTCGCTGAAAATAGTTCCCACTTTTTCTACTTCAATTGCAGAAATAGCATCAGATAATTCTTTCGGCATTTTAGTTCGCAATGAAGTATTAAATGCCAAAACATCGCAAAGGCCATCAATACAATCGTTTTTTACTTTTGCAACTGCTTGACTTTTTAACACCTCGGTGCACAATGGGAAAAATTGCTGTTCGATTACCTCATCCATAGAGGAATCATAGTGTTCTCTAATAACCTTCTTAATCATTGCATATGGCAATTCGAAGAAACCCGTATATGTCCCTTCTTTATTAACCTCAAATTGATTTTTTGCTGTTCCAATTTCATGTGTCAAAACCTCAGTCCAATTTCCTTTGCCCATATTAATGTCGTAGAAAGTTTTTTCTACTCCGACAAGTCCATTTTCAGGGACTCCAGACAATACAGAAAATGTTTCAGGATTTTGACTTGCTAATGCGGCGATGATTTGAGGTGTCCCACCATTTTTAACAATTAACGATATTTTTGCCTTGAGAACATCACAAAAAGAACGTTGCGTTTCTACTTCTACATTGTCAAGTTTCATTTGTAGGATAATGTTTGCCAGTTTTCCACCAAGGTGAAAACGTTGTTCATCTATTATTCCTGTTAGCATACGCATAACACTTTCGCAATTGAGACGACGCATATTTTGATTAATACTTTCAAAATAGTCTTCTGAATTGCCCCAATAGATCGTTGGGGCAATTGTTTGCAAGAACTTTTCAACTTTTTCAAATACGGAATCAGATAAGTATAGACCGAGTTTTGCAATAACAGCTTGTTTGATGGAATTTTGATGCGATAACAACGTCTTGTCTGTCAACGCCCAGATTTCGTCGGCATGAGAAACAATTTCTGCATATGCATCATCCCATTTGTGGTCAATGATTTTCTTAAATTGCTTCGCATCACCTTTGACAGCTAAAATCTTTAGGCAGCCCAATAACAGAGGGCGTTTTTTTGTAATATCATCATATCTGTAAAGAACCATGGTTAAAATTTCACGAGTAATTACCATATGCGTAAAAGAACCATACAAAACTGCAGAAAAGAAATAGTTTTCAACATTATTGATGATACCACCAATATTTGTGCCAAAGAAAATAGTATTTGGAGATGCGGTTTGAAATTTAAACTCCTCTTTTGAAAGAGCACTATAAATATCGGTTAGATATCTGTCTAAAACAGGCAAATAAACAATGGTTTCCAAATTTGTAAGCTCTTTTTGGATTTCACTATCAACCACCCATTCTCTCTTTTGATTATGAACTGTGTTTTCAAGATTACGACAATCAATGAGAATATCGTTGATAACCCATGTAGGTAAATTGGCGGACTTGGCCAAAGTTAAAGCCTCTTTTTCTGCAGCCAAAGCTTGTTCGGAATTTCCAGACAACACAAAACGAATCGCATCCCATCGCTTTATAAGCCAATCGGTGCTATCGTATGAATCCTTAAGATTTTCTATAAGCTTAAGGATTTCTTCTTCACATTCAAAAGGTGCTCCGGCAACCAACCAATCAAGCAATATTATACCGAATGTATGTAGTGGAGATTTAGGAGTATCTTCATCATCTGCACCGTCAATGCCCAACAGTTTAAAAATATGCGTATAACTACTGCTGAATAAGCCGATAGTTGTTTTGGTGGGAGTACTGTGCTTTGGTAATGAAGGTTCTTCTACAACCGCCGACAGTTCAACAGTAGCTGTATCTACTCCACTTTTGTTGAAATGGTCATATTGATAATATCGTATTACATTCGAAATAATATCATTTTGAACGATTTGTGCGATGTTATCAAAATCATCGATATCGCGATATGTACAGTAATCTGCTGCCTGTACAGCTTTTCTAAGTTGTTCGACTTCCAATGAAGGATTATCGTCTTTTAAAAAGTATACCAACAATGGTTTTTTATTTTTAGTAGCTGTTGCAAACTCGGTGGACGTGCCGGGACGTACTTCTCCCTTGATTAGCATGACAACAATATCTGCTTTTAAAACCTCATACTGGAAAAGCTGAGTTGATGATATTTCAGAGGCAACAACATCAATTATAAAAGGGACAATGTATGGACATTCTTCAAGATGATTCTTAACTTCTCTGCGAACTTCACCCCATTTAAATCCATTTTCATCCCTTTGGGCTGAACTAATAAACACATTTAGACGATTTGGTGGGTTAATTGGATAAAATGGGCAAGGCATAATCACACCTCCCAAACCGTTTCGTCGCCGCAGATATTTCGGATTTTCAGGCGAAGCGGTTTATTTTCGGAGCATATGCTGCCGTCCCAAAAATCTTTTGTTTTGGCACCATTTATGATAACAAAACCGTTTTTATCAATTTTGATTTCGCTATCAGAATGCCACTCTCCTTCAGCAGCGGTGCAATCAATGCTCAGGAACTCAATAAGTTCCAAGCCATCCTCGCTGATTTCGATGGGCTTATAAGGCTTCTTTGCCGAAGAGTTGAGAAATGCCTTTTGATTAAACTCGGCAATTTTAGAAAGAACTCGGTCGCTGATGAATTTGTCAATCGTTACAGCATAGCCACCGAGAAGATCCTCGTGGGTGTCTTCGGCGTGAAATTCCGCATAGTCGCCGATTATTACATCGTCAAGCACGGTTTTAAGGTCACGAAGTTCAATCTCAATGTTTGTGCTGTCATCCTCTTTGATAAACTGCCGGATTTCGGCTTCATCTGTTATATCTATGTAATAAACGATAACTTTTTTGATGTTGCTGTCCAAATCCGGTATAGCCTGATGTATAATACGGTTCATCATTACTTTATCAAGCAGTTTTGAATTGCTGTCCATAAGGTTCGGTACATATACAGGAATTGTGCCGAGCTTACTGTCAGAAATAGCTCCCTCCCAGAAAGAATCGAGAGAATCTTCATTTTTAAGCCCCGGAATAAGCGACTTAATTTTATCCATCGTCTGAACGGGATTGCGGTATAGCTGAACGCCGTCCTTAATTTCAAGTACATCAAACTCTGCACCGTCGGCAACAAGTCGGTCACGGGTAGTTTGAATAGAATTAAGTCCGATATCACAATGAATAAACTTTCGTCCGAGTTTATTCGCTACAGCAGCAGTAACACCACTACCACCGAAGAAATCCGCAACAACCATTCCCTCGTTGGAACACATTTTTATAATCCTTGACAATAAAGCTTCTGATTTTTGCGTTGAATAATCAAGTTTTTCAGGATCGGTGGGACTGGTTATCTTAGGAACATCAGTCCACCAATCATTTATAGGTGTTCCTTCTGCTCTTAACTCAGCATTTTCGCCCTTTACTTGCGTACGTCCTCTTTGTAATGTTCCTTCGGAATATGCACGGTATTCAACATTAAATATCCATTGATTGTTCCATTCTTCATCTCCAGAACCAATAGAATACCAAAAGATTGTATCGTGTTTGTGTGGCATTTCATGTTTAGGAGTGCCGCCTCCACTGTAGCACCAAATAGCTTCGTTGCGAAAACGATCTTCTCCAAAAATTTCGTCCATCAATATTTTTACATAATGACCAATATGCCAGTCTAAGTGTACATAAATAGATGCCGTTTCGCTCATTACCGACTTAATTGCCATAAGATTTTCATACATCCAGTTGAGATATTTTTCTTTATCCCAAACATCGCCATACATCTTTTCTTCAAAGGCTTTTAGTTCATCAATATCAAGTCCCTGATCGGCTTGGGCGATAGCTTCTGCTACTTTGGGATTACGACGAATATAAACCTTTTTAGCATAATCGGCTCCACTGGCAAAAGGAGGATCAATATACACGAGGTCAACCTGAATACCTTGCTCTTTAAGATAAGCACAAGCAGATATACATTCGCCACGAATGACCATATTACCGTCGGCATTTTCTCCCACGGTTTCCTGTTTTTCCATTTCATACAAGGGCATACCACGCTGAAGCGTCATTGAAACATCGTCAGCGCCTTTGTATTTCAGTATTCTGTTAAAGTTACCGAGCACAGCTTGCCCTTCCACCGGCTCCGGTATAAATGGTACATATTTAATCGGCATGAGTTAAACCTCTTTTCCTAAACACACTTTAGCAAAACTTTTTCCGTAATCATTGATCATTACAACCTTTTTGTCAATATCAACTTTAAATGGTTTTCCAAAACTATTGAACAAAGCTACTCTTGATTGCACATAGGGATGAGTCTTAAATGATTCATAGTTATAGCCGTTTATCTCACCGTCAATTATATTCAAGAGCCCTAATCTCAACAAGTTTGTTATTGATGTGGAAACGATAAACGGATCTGACATATCGGCTAATTCTTGCGAAAAATACGTTGGCATAGCTTTCGAATACACTTTATTGGTATTTTGAATTGAAAACTTAATTCCAGCGCATGCAAGTTGCTGTAAATCAACAAATTTCTGCAAAATTAAGGCATCTAACGGACTCATTTGTTTTATAGCATCAACAAAAGAAGGCAATGCTTGATTGGCGGTTCTTGTATCCATTGCAGATGCAAGGAGATTCTCATACATCTCTCTTAGTTCAGCCTCATCATATGTATACCGCAATGCTTCCAATGTAGGCCCTGCTATCATTGTAGGAGGAATCTGAAGATTTTCCGGAGGAATATGTTTTGTCTTTTCCTTCAGGTCATCTTCAAATGCTTCCAGTTTATATCTAAATGTCAGATTTGCTTTTTTAACAGGATACAAAACAACATTATTAAAAAAGCCAACAACAGTAGATAATGCTCCATCAGTTTGTTTCGCTGTTTCTGGAATATTTTGTTGAATAGCATTAGAAATCGGTTCGATTACATCGGGTAAGACCGAGTTTTTATTGTTGTCACTCATTATAATTCCTCCTTAAAAAATTCACAGATTTTCTGATGAGTCAATGTTAATCTTTCTTTTTCAGGCAGTGTATCTTCTAAATACAGATAGTCAAAGCGTTCGTAGCCGAATGCTGTGTTATTCTGCTTTGAAAACTCAGTTTCCATAAAGGTTTTCTTTTCCTTGAATGTAGGATCTTTAGCGTAAATCTCACCCTTAGTTTCTACAACAATAATCTTGTGTATCTTACCGTCTTTACGCTTGATGATAAGGAAGTCGGGTGTGTAAACGCCAACATAACTCCATTTGTTTCCGGTTTTTTTATAGCACTTAATCTTAAACTCGGTCATAGCTCTATCACCGTTATAATAGACTTCCAAACCAAGATTTTCAATCTCATCAAAAGACAATACTTCTTTTAAGAAAGTCTGTTCAAATCCGCTATCGGTACGATAGGGCAGATAATGGAACGAACGGTCTTTGTTTTTGTGAGAACTGCTCTGCGCTCGGAGTGTTGCTGCCATAGCCGCATTTCCGTTTTCTTCAAGAAAGCGAATGGTTTCTTCCATTTTGGGATCAAGCTTTAGCTTGCCTTTATCATCCTTGATAATGTTTTCTACCACGCCCTGCGTAGGATAATAGTCTGTGGGCTTGTCGGTATACACTTCGGGAGTGAAGTTTGCGATGTTCAAAAGATTTGCTTCTTCGGGTATCAACTCTTCGGTAGTATTAAAATCCAGCCTATCGGAGAAGGCTTTGCGGATATTTGCTTCTACCAACTGGCGGTTATAGTGAGAACTGTAATAACGAGAACCGTCTTTTTCAAAAGTTATTTTTTGATACACAGTTTTCAACTGTTCTGCATATTTCATCAGCTCTGCAACTGTGGGAGAGCCAAATCCGCCTTTCATAATTCCGTATATCCAAGAATTAAAGGTGGCAGGTTCGGTGCCATATTCTGTATCGTCAACAGTGATACTGGTCTTGCTTTCATCCATTGAAAGATCGGTAGTTTTGATAATACTGTCTGCAAGGCGTGCTGAATCAGCCGAAACCGCAATAGTGTTTGCAGGATCAGCTTTCTCTACAGTCAGGGTATCATAATTGATTTTAAGCTGATAAAAATCAACTTTGGGAAGTTTCAAATGTGCTGTACGGTTATAACGCTTCAGCGGTGTTTTGCTATTATCAGCAGACGAAAACTCCTTGAGCGAGATGTGATGTTGCTGTTCGAGCTGTACATTTAACTTGTCAGCGTTACTCTCATTCAAATAAATAAGAGCAGTTTCGGGATTGCCTTTAATCACCTGACGCAAGCAACGGCAGGAGGTTTGCAGAACCATATTTGTGGGACAGTCGCCTTCTTGAGAAAGGATAATACCTGTAAGACTACGGCAGTCCCATCCTTCTTTACCGATTTGTACAAGCAGGACAATGCGAATTTTGGAAATAGACTTGTCCAAAATATCAAACTGCATTTGGCTGTCAGCAGGCATTTTATACTGCTTATTTCCTTTATGGAATTTGAGTATTGTGTCCGTGCCGAGTCCATACTCTGCAACAATACGGGATACCAAAGGATAGACTATTTCCTCTAATTTTTCGATAGTACCGCAGTAAATACCGAGTTTAGCGGTCAGTCCGTCCCCATAGACAGTATCCCTGTATGTATCAAGAAATTCGCGGACACCTTTTTCAATAATCATGCTACTGTCTGCAATATCGGCAATCTTAACAACAGGACGTTTTAAGAAATTACCCACGCCGTCAATAAGAGGGTAGTAATACACAATATTCGTGATTTCAGCCGTCCCCACAGAAAGAGAGTCTACAACCTTAAATTTTTCAGTTTTTTCAAGATAAGGTGTGCCGGAAAAACCGATGACAGAGTTTACGGTATGATTTTGCGCCCACTTGGTTACAACGGCACGCAGTTTTATCTCATCGCTCACGGCGTGATGCACTTCATCAATGAAGATAGAGAGCGATGGCAACTTACCGATAAGATTGCGGAGCTCGTTAGCCTGTCTGTCTTTTTCATCGTCACTTTCTTCAAACATATTGATTTGCCCGCTCTTCTCTTGGATACGGTCAAGAATTACCTTTTCGGCGTTAGTTACTGCAACCAATCCGAAAAGTTCGGAAAGCGGCTGATGATTAGCAATTTTCTGAACATTCGGGTTCTTGGTTTTGTTTGATTTATTTGCAGTTTTTCCTTGATCAAGCACCTCAAAGGAAATCATACGCTTGATATCCGTTGCCGCAGGTTCGGGAATGATCCACGCAGGGTTAAAGTTTTGAATTGTCTTAAGGCTCGGCACAACAGAGGATTTCAAACCCGATGGTGCAAAAATGATAAAGTTGTGGGCGAAAGCAGGATTGGTAGGCTCGTTCAGAGCGAAATATAAATCAAGATAGATAAATGCTGCCATCAAATATGTTTTTCCTGCGCCCATTGGCAAGCTAAACAGATAATCGGTATAGGAAACGCCATAAAAGGCAGTACGGAAGAAAGCGTCATAGTCAATGCTTGACGGATCTTTCTTGATTTGCTTTTCGAGTTTTTCAGAAACCTGTTCGCCTTTATCGTTGGTTAAGCGAGAATACTCGAACAATGCTGTTGCTGCCGGGTTTTCTTCTAAATATTCACGAGTCGCAGTAGATAGCTCTATATTATTCAAATTGATAGAGTTAAAACAACCGTATCTGAACAAAAACTCCAATGGCTTACATTCACAACCGATTTTGAGGAACAGATACACCTTGATAGCTTCAATTTGGGCATCTCGCATTTGCCCGGTTTTCTCTATGTATTCAATTAAATTACGAACTGTGCAGTTTTCAGAGTTATACCACTCTTTACACTTGTTCTCAATCATTTTATAGAACATACTGTTCCTCCGATAATTAATGTTTTAATTTCTTACGATTATTTATAAAAATTTACATTGACAGTTTCAAAGTGCCATTTTGGCACTTTGAAATTTTACAATTCTTCTGTCTTAAAGGTTATATAACCCTCATAGTAGTAACTGTGATAGATGCTTTATATATACCGCACAGCTATATTACACTAACACTTCCCATTTGCCGTAGCGTTTGCCGTCAACTCTGCGGAGATATTGTTTCTCTTTCAGAGAGTCAATGATGCGCTTTATGCTTCTGACGGACTTTCCTGTTTGTTCTGCAAGCTCGGTTTGCTTTACAGACGGGTTCTTTTTTATTAAATCTAATACGGCAAGTTCTTCTAAAGTACACTTCAAAGTGTCAATTTGGCACTTTGGCGTTTCGCTTTTGGCACTTTGGGAAGTGTTCTCATCCACAAAATCAACATGCAAATAACGATTTTTTAATTCGTGGTTTGTGCCGAGCAGAAGGTTTGAGAAAAACAATTCCAAAAACTTTGTGGTGGAATGAATACCTTTTTGCAAATCGTTATAGTTTGCTCGGACTAAGGCGTTGCGGAAGTACCACGAATTCTTTTCAAAGGCGTCGTTTTTCACACGGAAGCCAAAGGTTTTCATATATTTGATCATAAACACGGCGGTGGCACGGGTATTTCCCTCGCCGAAGGGATGGATCTGCCAAATGTCCGAAGCGAATTTTGCCAAATGTTTCACCGCTGCATCTACAGACAAACCCTCATAGGAGAACTGTTTTTCAGTGGCAAAATCGTAATCCAGCGTATCCTTGATACTGTTCCAGTCCGCATAGATTACGGTGTCGCCGTTCAGCGCCCACTCTTTCTTGGTGATGTTGTACTGACGAATCTGCCCGGCGTGACTGAACACGCCTTCAAACAGTCTGCGGTGGATGGAGAGCCACTCGGCAGGCGAGAATTGGAAGGCTTTTTCGCCCAACAACTTTGCGATTCTGGCAGAGACAATATCTGCTTCTTTGGTTTCGTTCTCTATTTCGGCGCGGATGGTACGCTGCTCATAATAGCTATGAATGCGCTGCTGGGCTTCATCGATGGTGATTTTGCCCTCGATGTGATCCTTGGCAGTATCCAGCAGATAGGCAGAGGTGTTCAGCCCATCCACCGCCTGCAAGCCGATGGCAGTCTGCCACGCCTCGCTTTTTTCGGCTCGGTCCGGTTCACCCTGCTTGATATATTCTTCCAGTTCAAATTGCCAATTCTGATCGGGCATATCTGCACCTCATTCCTTGCTCAAATCTTCCGCCTCGAAGGTCGTGTACCCCTCGTAATAATAGCTTTGGTCGATGCCCTTCCTATGCCATCGTGCACCTCCAAAATAATTACTTATCCGCCGCCACGCCGGACTTCATCCAGGCGTCTACTTCGCTGACCTTGAATTTCCAAAGGCGGCCTATTTTCGCAGCGGGCATATTTCTTTTCTCTATCCAAGCGAGCACCGTATCACGGCTGACGCCGAGGTATTCGCAAATTTCTTTCATTGAGTACCAGCGTTCGATGGTCGGTTCCATGGGAGTATCCTCACTTTCAGGTGGTTTCCGATAGCTATAATTATACATTTTAAGTATATCACGGCGATGCCGATTTATCAAGGATTATTGCGGATTTACGAGGAAAACAGAGGATAATCCCATGCTTTCAAGAATGAACTTCTTGTTTTTTATCACAGGGCCTTATCAGATGGGGGAAATATTCGCCGAAAATTCGCTCCATTCACCCGCTTAGAGTGAATGGAGCGAATTTGGCTTGCAAACAGAATCGTAAAATGGTCAAATCTGCAAATCTGTTTTTCGCACATTGGGCTTTTCCTTCGGGTTGCGCTATCATGTGGATGATGATAAAAACCCATACGGCGGGCGTGAAAGGAGGAAGAACATGTACAACAGATTCGCAGAAATGCGTAGGCGGTATCTGCGCGAGCACAGGGACGGCATCTACACGGGGATGCTGCTGACCGGCAAGCTGGACGAGCATCTCAAGGAAATCGGCGGCACAGCACAGGAGATGTTCGATCGGCTGGTCGCGCAGATGAAGGACGCTGAGGGTGTCACTGAACGGCTGAAGGCCGAAAAACAAATGGAATGGGTGGGACGGATGAACAGCATCTGCAGCCGTGCGGAGGAAGTTGTCCTCTCTGAGCTGGTTTATTGCTGAGGTGTGGTGATGTTCAAGTATAGAAGAAATCGAGTGTTAGCACTCTGCGCCGGCGAGCGACGGCTGCTGACAAAGGCCCTGTTGTCCTTTCGGAACAAGCTGGTAGCAAGCGGCAAGCCCACCGAGGATATCAATGAGCTGCTGATCCGGCTGCTGCGGTAAAAACTGAATACGAGAAATGAGCGTCTGCTTCTGAAAAGAGGCAGGCGCTTATTTTTATGGCATCAATTTTGCTGCCACACCGATGAAATCCGGAATGGACATGGCATCACTTTTGATGCCGCAACCGGGCTTTGGCTCTAAAATGGCACAAAAATGGAGCCACAGCGGACGCACAAGCCTCATATGGTTCCAAAATGATGCCATTTGAGAGCCATGAGTCGGGCAACTAGATTATCAAAGAATTTCTATCCCAAAAGAAAAATTTTGAAAAGCAGCGGGAAAATCCGAAAAAATTCAGCAAAGGGAAAGTGAGAGGAGCTTCTAAGCTTCCCCCGTGTACCTCGACAACTGAATAGCCGTTACCGAGACAGATATGACTGTGCGACGACCGCAAAAGAGCGAGCACGGCAACGCTGCGGAGACCCCGGGGCAGGCATATAAAAACGATATCGGAAGTACGGCGCCAAACCAAAAAACACAATTACCAGCGAAAGAAAGAAGGTGAAACACATGAACAAGCTACAACTGATCGATGCCGATACCCTGTATTACAAGCCTCTTGCCCACCCCAAAATGCTCATCGACGGTGTTCTCTCCGACGGGCTCGCCATTTTAGCGGGTGACTCCAAGATCGGCAAAAGCTGGATGGTCCTATGGCTCTGTCTGCAGATCGGCAAGGGCGAGCCGGTATGGGGCATCCCCACCCGGAAAACCGACGTGGTCTACCTGGCGCTGGAGGACCGGGAGTGGCGCATCCAGCAGCGGATGCAGGAGCTGACCGAAGCGCCGCCGGAGAATCTGCATTTCGGCTTCTCCTGCGGTCAGTTGGGCTCTGAGCTGGAGGGCCAGATCGAGGCCGTGCTGCAGGATTACCCCTCCACGGGGCTGATCTTCATCGACACGCTGCAGATGATCCGGGACAATGTCTCCGGGAAAGTCAACGCCTATGCCCAGGATTACCGGGATCTGTCTTCCCTGAAGAAGATCGCCGACAATCACGGCATTTGCATCTTCCTGGTGCACCACACCCGCAAGGATCGGGACAGCAGCAATATCTTCAACGATATGACCGGCTCCACCGGCATCATGGGCGTGGCAGACACCGTGATGATCCTCCGCAAGGAGGAGCGCTTCGGCAACGCCGCTGCCCTCTGCATCACCGGGCGTGACGTAGAGGAAAAGAAACTGAAAATGCAGATGTGCGGCGTCCGCTGGGAGATCACCGAGGAACTCAATGCCGACGACCTGCGCCGGGAGCGGATTCCCGATTTCGTGTATGAGGTCGTGGAGTTCCTTTTTGAGCACAGTAAATTTCAAGGCACTGCCACCGAGCTGCTGGCCGCCGTGGGCAACACCGAGCTGAAGCCCCACATCGCCAGCAAGTATCTGACGCGGTATTACAGCGAGGTATTCCTCCCCATGGGGATCAGCTACGAGTACCGCAAAACGGCGGTGGCACGGTTGATCATCCTGGAGCTGCATGACGGTACTGACGGTCATGACGGTGCTTCCGGGAGCGAGGGGTTTGCGTCACAGCAGTCCGAGAATGACGGTAACGCCCCGCTTCCCCTTTTACCGTCACAGCCGTCATCTGCGTCACGGAAGGAGGTCGACGGGAATGGAGCATCGTAACGCGGAAAGGCCCGTTGCTATACGCAGCTTTTTTATCCGTAAGGGTAACGAGCATGGGATTTGTGTAGCCGTCCGGCTCCCAATTCCCCCGTATCCGCTGATACGAAAGGGGCTCGCCCCTGTAACCCCGCCTAAAGGAGGTGAACGTTATGCGCAATCGCACGGAGGAAATCAACGTACGCGTCTTTAAGACCGAGAAGAATCTGATCCGCAGAAAGGCGCGGAAATGCGGCATGAATATGTCGGAGTATCTGCGCACCCTGGGGACGGACGCAACGGTCAAGGAGGCTCCCCGCGAGGAACTGATGCAGACCTACCGGAAGCTGACGCGGCTGCACGACGGTATCCGCTACGAGGTCTCCATGGCGGCGTTCAGCGACGCGCTGACGGAGATCGAGGACCTGCTTTTGAAGGCCTATCACGGAGAGGAGGACGAAGCCGATGGCGGTGACGAAGATCTGGGCGATCCATAACAGCGTCAGCCGTGTGGTGGACTACTGCACCAACCCCAGTAAGACCAAGCTGAGCGACCTGGAGCAGGTGTTGCTGTATGCTGCCGACAAAGAAAAAACCTGGACGAGGGGGAGCAGCAATACGCCGTCACGGGAATTGGCTGCAGGGCGGAGTCTGCCGCAAGGGAGATGGCTGCCGTGCAGAGGCGCTTCGGCAAAGCCGGCGGCAATGTGGCCTACCACGCTTACCAGTCCTTCAAGACCGGTGAGGTTACGGCGGAGGAATGCCATCGCATCGGCGTGGAGACGGTGCGGCGGCTTTGGGGGAACGACCGGCAGGTGCTTGTTGCCACTCACTTCAACACCGGCACTTATCACAACCACTTTGTTGTGAATCCGGTGAATATGTGGACGGGCAAAAAGCTGGAGGCAAAATACGAGGTCTACTACAAGCTGAGGGATATGTCCGACCGTATCTGCAAGGAGCATGGCCTGTCGGTGGTGAAAAATCCCCAACGGCATAAAACGGCGCGGTCGGTCTACTTTGCCGAAAAGGACGGCGAGCCCACCCGCTACAACCTCATGCGGCGGGCACTGGACGAGGCG
>ENA-OPTB01001811-OPTB01001811.1-human-gut-metagenome-genome-assembly--contig:-NODE-1811-length-15178-cov-2.528929_pt1 | contig 15178 bp, 9 predicted proteins | sample MGYA00241810_ERZ501911 | MGnify/ENA primary metagenome ERZ501911 (study PRJEB25962, sample SAMEA2042304) | human gut metagenome | biome: human gut; feature: human-associated habitat; material: faeces... | reverse complement strand
TTACTGTCGGCATTGGTGTTGCTGTCGCTTGTGGTATACTTGTGGTTCCCGGAGTATGGTGATTATTCTGTGCATCATATTCCGCTTTCGTTGGCAACATATATAATTCGGTACGGTAAGTCTGGTATTTGCTGTTTAAGCTTGCATATTCTGAATATCCCCTGCATGCCTCTACCGCACTCTTGGCTTTTTCTAACAGAGTCGCCATGTTGTCCGGCTGATAATCATAGCCACGTAATGCCTTCAATCTTGTATTAGCAAGCGCAACCCTGGTTTTGCGAAGCTGTTTATTTCTTGCATTCTTTGACGCCGTTTTCTTTTCACGGGCCAGTTCTGCATTAGACTCCTTCTGCTGCTCTTCATATGCTTTCACAACATCTTTCCACTTTACAGTCTCGTCTTTCAGCGAATCATATTTGTTCTTCGCACGCGTCGCATATGATTTGCGGATATCATCATCCTCAATTGAAGAGATCATATCACGAAGCTCCTGATAACTGGTTTCTAACGTATAGTAATCTGCCATACTCTGAATTGTCAGCTTTTCAAATGTTTCCAGCTTACGACGAACTTTTTTCTCATAGGATGCCTCTTCCAAGTTGTCCGCATACGCTGCCTTTGCTTTCAGAATCGATATCGAGAAGAAGTCTCTGCCCGATGTACGCTTCAGATCCATGCTTTCTGTTCCTTTGATCATATTTCCCTTGCCGTCATACTTTGCAAGACAAATACCCGATGGTGCCGTAAAATCCTGTGGCTTCTTATTTTTATGGATCTGATTCATGAAGTTCTTCCAAATACCTCCCGGAACAGATGCGCCATATACGCCCGGCATAGCTCTCGGCGTGTCATAGCCGGCCCATACTACAGTTGTATAATATTTGGTATATCCACAGAACCATACATCTTTGCTGGAGTTGGTCGTTCCGGTCTTACCGGCTGCGATCTGACCATTGTCTAATTTGAGAGAACGTCCGGTACCATACGGCTCATTCAAAACACCTTTCAATACATCTGTCATCATCCAAGCCGCATCTTCAGTATATACCTGTGTCGTATCATTAGAGCTCTTATATACCGTTCCGTCTGATACATGTTCTATTTTTTGAATACAGGTTTTTTCACTATAGCTTCCGTTGTTGGCAAGTGTTGAAAATCCCTTTGCCATATCAACTACGCGGACACCTTCGGTAAATCCGCCGAGCGATAATGATAAATTGTCATTATCCACATAACTCAAATTATGAAAATGCATTTTATCTAAGAAAGACATACCATATTTCGGTGTGATCTTTTCTAATACCTGCCATGCAATCGTATTGATCGAACGCTGTACCGCCTCACGCAAATGCAGACTGCCACGATAACCGCCGCCGGCATTCTTCGGTCCGTTCCCGATCGGCTGGTCATTTACAACAGTAGAAGGAGAATAGGCTCCTGTTTCAAAGGCAGGCGTATAATCGATCAATGGTTTGATCGAACTACCGGACTGTCGTGCTGATAAATAAGCACGGTTATAGGAATCCTTCGTGCCACGACCACCGACGATCGCCACAACATAATTGGTGGAGTTATCTACACAGACCGCTGCTCCCTGCAGTGCATACTTTGTCTTGTCCGAGTTTTTCTCTTTGCTGTAGGCAAGTCCCTTATCAACGGCTTTTTGCAGCTTTTTCTGCTTTTTCATATCAATTGACGTATAAAGTTTGTATCCACCCTCACGGATGTCGTTGGTCTTCTGGCTGTACAGATTGCTGTATTTCTCGTTGTAACTTTCGTAGTCCTCTTTGTCATTAAAGGTATACTGGAATTTGAAATCTTCCTTTTCCATCAATGCCAGTGCAGCACAATGGATCGCATAACTCACCACATAACTTTCATTCGTACCATCTTTGGTCAACTGCTGGATCTTGATCTTCTTTTTGACAGAACTGTCATACTGTTTCTGTGTGATCACCTGTTCATCATACATCTTTTTGAGTACTTCGTTCCGTTTCTTTAATGCTGCTTCCGGCTTATTCACCGGATCATAGGCAGATGGATTATTGGACAGACCGATCAGAATTGCTGCCTCATACGGCTCGAGATCTGCTGCTGATTTCCCAAAATAATATTCACTCGCTGCCCCTACACCATAACAGCGGTTCCCGTAATAATTACTATTACAGTAAAATTCCATGATCTTGTCTTTGGTGAACTTTTGTTCCACCGTTGGTGCCAGCATAATTTCGATCATTTTACGTGTATAACTCTTTTCCTGTGTCAATAAATTGTTTTTGATCACCTGCTGTGTGATCGTACTACCGCCCTGCTTGATGTCTCCGCCATTTTTGACTAACGCAACGCCGGCACGCATCGTTGCAAGCAGATCCACACCGCCGTGTGTCTTAAAACGCTTATCTTCCACAGCGATATAACCATTATACAAATATGGAGAAATACTTTTGATCTCCGCATATTTATATCTTCCTGCGTTTACAGAACCGACCAGTTTACCATCTTTGTCGTAAACAACGGTATCTTCTTTCATCACAAAGTCATCTTCGCTCATATTGACTAACTTGTCGAATACCGTCTCTCTGGCTTCGGTAAACATCGGCAAAAACTTCACATACAGGCATAATCCCACAATACCCGCAATTACCAATACCGTCGCAAAAATGCCGATGATCGTCCCCGCTATATTGGAAACAACTCCTAAATAACTTCCTAAAGTCTTTCCGATTATGCCCAACACATCACCGGTTCCACCGATATATTTCTTTAGTTGCTTCATAAATTTCCTTGCCTTTCCAAGTATATTCTTTACTCTGCTGTCTCAGTCTGCAGTATCGTCTTTCCATTCAGATCACAAGACAGTCCATCCTATGCTATCCAAATTTTAGGACAGAGCATGACAAGAAACATTATACTTGCTTTTATGCAATAATTCAAGTTGACACGCTCACTATCGTCATATAAAATAGAACAGAACGCAAACATATGTTTCTATTGAAAGGAATGTAAAAATTATTATGACAACGATGCACCATTTTGGATTTATTGGTTTCGGATTAATTGGCGGCTCCGTAGCACATGCACTGCGCGAACAGTATCCGGACAGTGAACTTATGGCATACAATTACTATATTACCAAACCACACCCGCGCCTCGAATTGGCTGCAATGGATGGGATTTTAGACGAGATCACAACAGATCTCGCTGATTTTGCTGACTGTGACTGTATTTTTCTATGCGCACCTGTCATCAAAAATATCGCCTATTTGGATAAGTTGCTTCCCTATCTTTCCAAAGACTGTCTGCTGACAGACGTTGGCAGTGTCAAAAGCGATATTCTTGCTGCAGTCAAAGAACATGGTCTCTGTGAGCAGTTTGTAGGCGGGCACCCAATGACCGGCTCTGAAAAGACCGGTTATGAACATTCTGAATCTGCATTTTTCCGTGATAAATACTATATTTTAACACCGTTTGCAGAGAGCAGACCGGAATATGTTGCATGGATGGAACAATTCATTCACGACATCGGATCACACTGTATTTTGCTCGACCCGGATTATCACGATGCCGTAGTAGCCGGTATCAGCCACGGTCCACATGTAATATCTGCGGCACTGGTCAATGCGGTTGCTGCCCTTGATGAAGACGGTACCTACGGCACACTGGCGGCAGGAGGATTTCACACAACGACGCGAATCTCTTCCTCTTCTCCGGAAATGTGGCAGAATATCTGTCTGACCAACTCCGACAAAATATGCAGTTTTTTAGACAAATATATAGAAACTTTGACCGCTGCCAAACAACAGATCGCTGACGGCGACAAAGATGGACTAATGCATTTTTTTGAAGCGGCAAAAAATTACCGCGATCATATTCGATTCTAAAGAAAGGCTTGGTGACGAATGAACGTATTAGAAGGATTAAATCCTGAGCAGGAGCAAGCAGTTAAACATTTTAAGGGACCACTTCTGATCTTAGCAGGTGCAGGGTCCGGCAAAACCCGTGTATTGACACACCGTATCGCCTATTTGATCGAGGAATATGGCGTCAACCCTTGGAACATCCTTGCCATTACCTTTACCAATAAAGCTGCCGGAGAAATGCGTGAGCGAGTTGATAATATTGTTACTTCCGGTGCAGAATACATATGGGTCAGCACTTTCCACTCCGCATGTGTGCGCATACTGCGCCGCCATATTGAAGCTCTCGGTTATTCGAGAAGTTTCACGATCTATGACGCAGACGACCAACGAACATTAATGCGGGATATTTTGAAATATCTGCAGTTAGACCCCAAAAAGTTCAAAGAACGTAGTGTACTCGGTGCTATCTCATCTGCCAAAGATGAGATGATCACTCCGGAAGAATATGAACGCCGTGCAGCCGGTGACTATCTCAAAGAAATATATGCCAGAGCTTATCGGGAATACGAAAAACGTCTTCGCGACTCAAATGCATTGGATTTCGATGATCTCATCGTAAAGACTATTCAGCTATTGCAGGATAACCCGGAAATCCTGGACTATTACCAAAACCGTTTCCGCTATATTATGGTCGATGAGTATCAGGATACTAACACAGCTCAATTTGAGCTTGTACGCCTGTTGGCTGACTCTACCGGAGAAGATGGCAGACGCGAGCAGAATCTGTGCGTTGTCGGTGACGATGACCAGTCTATCTACAAATTCCGTGGTGCCAATATATATAATATCCTGAACTTTGAGACCGAATATCCTGACGCTAAAGTGATCAAGCTGGAGAAAAACTATCGAAGCACCCAAAATATTTTGGATGCGGCAAACGCTGTGATCAGTCATAACTCCATGCGTAAGGATAAAGCGCTTTGGACAGACCAGGAAAAAGGTGATCCGATCTATTTTGCGCAATATGGTAATGAATACGAAGAAGCGGAGGCTGTTACCGACGGTATCTCTTACGCTGTACAGACCGGCGAAGCAGACTACAAGGACTTTGCCATTTTGTATCGTACGAATGCACAGTCTCGTGTATTGGAGGAAAAACTGGTGACGGCCAATATCCCATATCGTATTGTCGGTGCGGTAAACTTCTACCAACGCCGTGAGATCAAGGATCTGTTGGCATATTTGCGCACGGTGGAAAACGGTTTAGATGATATTTCCGTAAAACGAATCATCAATGTGCCAAAACGCGGCATTGGTCTTACAACGATCGACCGGGTAGCCGACTATGCACTCACGCACGAGACCAGTTTTTACGGTGCTTTGCAAAACTACGAATACATTGACGGCATCAAACGCAGCGCCGGCAAGCTGGGCAGTTTTGTCAGTCTGATCGAATCGTTCAAGCGGCATTTAGCATCTCCCGAGTATAGCTTGGAAGATCTGATCCGTGAGATCATTGAAGAAACCGGTTATGTCCGCCTGCTGGAGGAAGAGGATACCGAGGAAGCCAACGGACGTATTGAAAATATCGAAGAGTTCATTAATAAAGTGGTCACTTATGAGGAAAACTGTGAAGAGGAGCCAACGCTCAGCGGATTTTTGGAGGAAGTTGCTCTTGTTGCAGATATTGACACGGTAGACGATGACAACAACATGGTGTTACTTATGACATTACATAGCGCGAAAGGATTGGAATTTCCTTATGTATATCTGGTCGGCATGGAAGACGGTATTTTCCCGGGATATGCTGCTGTCATGGGCGATGACCCGGAGGAAATGGAGGAAGAACGCCGCTTATGTTATGTCGGTATTACCCGTGCCAAACAGAAATTATCGCTAAGCTGTGCACGAAGCCGTTTTCGCAATGGTGAGCAGCAATACAACCGTCCATCTTCATTCCTGAATGAGATCCCACGGTATCTGCTCAAGCAAAATGGAGATGCTTTTCAGGATAGTTCCCGAACTGCTTCCTCTCCTTTTAGCGGCAATTCCTTTACTGAAAGCCGCAGGCAGTCGTATCATCAGGTTCGCATGAACGAACTTCCAAATGTACGCACAAATGCTTCATCTACTTGGGATCCTATGGCAGAACGAAGTGCCAAACAGGCAGTCAGACGTAGTTCCGGAGCTGACCTGTTTGCCGGGAATCCATTGATCCGCAAAGGGATCGGAAGCTCTTCCCAGGCTGGAGATATTTATCGTTCCAAAGGATCCTCTCTGCGGGACAGCTCGATATTTGACAAAGGAAATAGCGGCAAGACCACATCCGGCACACTGTCCTACGGTGAGGGTGACCGCATCAAACACAAAAAATTTGGTGAGGGAACCGTAATTGCTCTCAAGGAAAAAAATGGGGATCACGAAGTGACTGTCGACTTCGATAATGGCTCAACCAGGCGCATGATGGCTTCCTTTGCGAAACTTAAAAAAATATAGATATTGCACGTGTGATGTGTTATACTATTCGTATAACAATTGACCAATCAGGGAAAGGATGTGGCGCTATGTCAAATAAGCTCGAAGAATTAATGAATACAGCAAAGATTAACGAACTTCTCCACAAGAAAGAGTTAGAGGAGAAAAACAAAAACGGCATCATCATTGCACTCGCTATCATAGGTGCAGTTGCAGCAGTTGCAGCTATTGCTTATGCTGTTTTCCGCCATCTGGAACGCGATTATCTGGACGACTTTGATGCGGATGATTTTGGTGACAATTTTGATGATGACTTTATTGAGTTCTCAGATACAACACCAGAAGCAGAGGACTAATTTTAACAACTAAGCGTAAAAATTACCGTTAAATCTGCAGTAACCGGATGGCAGAATGTTTTTCTTCCATTGTTTCTGCAGATTTAACTATGTAAAGCACATTTCACCGTAAAGCATAATTTACTACATAAAATGGAGGATTACCACTATGAAACTTTGGGGCGGACGCTTCACGAAAGAAACCAATCAATTAGTACATAACTTTAATGCTTCTCTTTCTTTTGACCAGAAGTTTTATGAGGAAGATATTGAAGGCAGCATTGCACACGTCACAATGTTAGCTGAGCAGGGAATTTTGACCAACGAAGACAAAGAAGCGATCATCGGAGGTCTACAGTCGATCCGCGATGATATTCGTGATGGCAAACTTGTTTTTACCGAAGAGCACGAAGATATTCATAGTTTTGTGGAGGCACATTTGATCGAGCGCATTGGCGATGCCGGCAAACGCCTGCACACCGGACGCAGCCGTAACGATCAGGTTGCTTTGGATATGAAATTATATACCCGCAAAGAGATCAAGGAAATGGAGCACCTGTTGTTCGGTTTATTGCAAAGCCTGTTAAAGATCATGAAGGAAAATATTGATACGATCATGCCGGGCTTTACTCATTTGCAGAAAGCACAGCCGATCACCTTAGCACATCATATGGGTGCTTATTTCGAAATGTTCTACCGTGACCGTTCCCGTCTGCAGGATATTCATAAGCGCATGAATTACTGCCCTCTCGGCTCCGGTGCACTTGCCGGAACAACCTATCCGCTCAATCGTGAACGCACCGCAGAATTGCTTGGATTTACCGGTCCAACGTTAAACAGTATGGATTCTGTATCTGACCGTGATTATCTGATCGAATTTAGTGCAGCAATGTCCATCATTATGATGCATTTGAGCCGTTTCTGCGAAGAGATCATCATTTGGAACACGAACGAATATCAGTTCATTGATATTGATGACTCCTATTCTACCGGAAGCAGTATCATGCCACAGAAGAAGAATCCGGACATTGCAGAGCTTGTCCGCGGTAAGACTGGTCGTGTATACGGTTCTCTTATCTCTCTGTTGACTACGATGAAGGGACTGTCTTTGGCCTACAACAAAGATATGCAGGAAGATAAGGAATTTGTCTTTGATGCCATTGATACCACGAAAGGATGTATCGTATTATTTAACGGTATGCTAGACACGATCACCTTCCGCAAAGACCGTATGCGTGCAAGCGCTGAGGGTGGATTTACAAATGCGACTGACGCAGCGGATTATTTGGTAAATCATGGTGTTCCATTCCGCGATGCACATGGCATTGTCGGACAGCTCGTTTTGTACTGCATCGACAAGAATATTTCACTGGGTCAGATGTCTTTGGAAGAGTATAAGGCGATCAGCCCGGTATTCGAAGAAGATATTTATGATGCGATCAGCATGGAAACCTGTGTTGCTAAGCGTAATACGATCGGTGCTCCGGGACCACAGGCTATGAAAGAAGTGATCGCCAAATATGAAGCTTATCTCGCTGAAGAATAAATTGTACAGGGTGGCAATTCTTGGCGATGTCACGCTACACAACAGCAATTTCCTATTCCAGAACGTAAAAAGGTATGCTCTTTTCTACAGAGCATACCTTTTATTAATTGATAGGAAAATGCTCGTAACGTAGCCTGATACATTACTGTCATGTAAGCCTAACCGGCTAAAACATTTTCTTTTTCTTTAATAAGAACATTGCAATCATACAAATAAACACGATGAGCAGACAGATAATGGAAAAACCATGCGGCGTATCTGCTAACGGCATCCACTTACTGGAAACATTCATACCATAAATTCCTGAGATCAGAGTCGGAATACCCATAACCAGTGTTACAATCGTCAGTATTTTCATGACATTATTCAAACGATTATCAAGCACAGAGGACATCAGCTCACGCGTTCCGTTGATAATATCTCTATATATCGTTGTCATTTCGATCGCCTGCCGGTTCTCGACAATGACATCATCTAACAGATCCGTGTCATCCGGATACTGTTCCAATCGCTTATAACGTGTCAAGCGATCTAAGACAACACCATTTGCACGCAAAGATGTCGCAAAGTAGACCAATGTTGATTCTAATGCATGCAGATCGATCAGATCTACATCTTCGGTATCATCATCAATGCGTTCCTCAATCTCGGTTCGTTTCTTATCAATGACACGAAGGTCATTCTGATATAACGCAGCCACACGGAACAGGATCTGATACACAAAACGCATTTTCTTCTTGGTACTGAATTCTTTCACGCGACCATTAACAAACGCTTGCAGCACCGGAGTTTCCTCTGTACAAATGGTGATGATAATATCCTGCGTCAAGATAATACCCAGTGGGATTGTCGTATATGCTTCTTTATCATGACGAATCTCAATTGTTGGAATATCCACCAGAATTAACGTATATCCATCCTCCAATTCCACACGAGAACTTTCTTCCTCATCCAAAGCAGCCAACAGATCTTGAATATCAATTTGCAGTCTTTTGGCGATCAACTCACCCTCTGCTACTGTTGGATTAACCATATCAATCCAGCCTCCCGGAACAATTCCACCCTCCTCATGAATTTTACGGTCATCTGTTCGATAAAACTTGATCATTATCGTCACCTCTTATTTCTGCTAATTTCTTATCCTATGGAGATGTTTTGTTCCTGTAACAATGTTTTGATCCTCTCCAACATATCATAATAAACATCCCAGTATTTTGATGTTTCCACCCAGCATTTCGCATTCATACGCAGTTTCACAGGGCTTAATCTGGTCACAACAACTCTCATTGGCTCTTTCACCAAAATGTCACTCCTGTGTTTCATCTCTTTGAGTAAAATATCTCGGATCAATGCAACATCTGCATCATAACTGACAGAGAACTCCAAAACAAGCAAACGCCTATCCTGCTTCGTTGTATTGGTAATATCCGAATTAGAAATCGTTCCATTCGGTATCACGATCACCCGATTATCCGTTGTCGTCAATCGTGTGTAAAAAATATCAATACTCTGTACGGTTCCCTCCGATTGTGGCGTAATAATATAATCTCCAACCTGAAACGGCTTGAGGAGTAAGATCAAAACCCCACCCGCCAAATTGGCCAAACTGCCCTGCAGAGCAAGGCCGATCGCCAATCCTGCCGATCCGACCATAGCCACAATAGAGCTGGTTCCTACGCCAAGAATACCTGCAACCACAAAGATCAATAGTACATTATAGATAACGCCGGCTAATGACATCACAAACTTGCGGACACTAACCTCTACATTGCGCCGCTCCATCCAGCGATCCGTAAAACGAAGTAACAGCTTCACCATTTTACGACCGATCACAAACACGATCAAAGCGATCAGCAACGTCTGACCGAAGCGAAGCAGCGGCTCTCGCTGATCTAATAAATACTGTAATAAAAAGCTGGTCTTTTTTTCATTGGAAACAGAGTCATCCCCCATTACCTTGGTCAGCTCTTTGACGGTTGTATTATCCTGCACTGCAACCATTGCATTTTGCAGTTCCATCATGCCTATTCCCATTTTACCATACAACATCATTTATTTCCTCTTTTTTACTGTTTTTCCTGTTCTAGCACTTCCACGTTTCGACGGAACGGTCGCTGTCGTCGTGTCAGTCGGCACACAGCGATATACGCTCATTCCTAACGGCGGCACGGAAATCGTCAGCGAATACTCCCTGCCATCCCAAGGTATCTTCTTCGCACTCTTTTGCCTTGCGTTAATGCAACCTGTTCCACCAAAGGAAATTTGATCGCTATTAAAGATTTCCTTATATTTTCCGGCAACAGGCACTCCAATCTTAAAATTCTCATACGTAACCGGAGTGAAATTACACACCACCAGAAGCCGCTCCTCTTTCTTCGCATCATACCGCATAAAGGTAATAATACTGTGATCGGCATCCATACTGCTAAGCCATTCAAAACCCTCTGCATCAAAATCCGTCTCGTACCAAGCCGGATGCTCTTGATAAAACGTATTCAATGCCTTTACATATTGCTGCAATGCCCTGTGATCCGGCTCCTCTGCCTGCTCCCAAGGCAATTCCTGCTTCTCATTCCATTCGGTCTCCTGTGCAAACTCCTGCCCCATAAAGAGCAGCTTCTTGCCGGGATGTGCCATCATAAAACCGTACGCCACGCGAAGATTCGCATATTTTTCTTCCGGCTCACCAGGCATTTTTGCAAACATAGAGCCTTTCAGATGCACCACTTCATCGTGCGAGAATACAAGCACAAACTTTTCGCTGTATGCATAGATCATACTAAACGTAAGCATGCCGTGTCGGCCCTTGCGAAACAGCGGGTCCGTCTGCATATACGTTGTAAAATCATTCATCCAGCCCATATTCCATTTCAGATCAAACCCTAAACCGTCAACTGTCGAAGGCTCTGTCACTTTCGGCCATGCCGTCGATTCCTCTGCAATCAGTAATGCACCTTTGTTTCTCTCATGCATCACATCGCTTAAATCCCTCAAAAAGGCTATTGCCTCAAGATTCTCATTGCCGCCGTACATATTAGCAACCCATTCCCCGTCCTGTTTGCCATAGTCCAGATACAACATTGATGCTACAGCGTCCATACGGATTCCATCTGCATGATACTGCTCGATCCAAAACAATGCATTGGCCGTCAGGAAATTAGCAACTTCCGGTCTTCCATAATTGTAGATCAATGTCCCCCAATGTGGATGCTCTCCCTGTCTCGGATCCGCATGCTCATACAGACAAGTTCCATCAAACCTCGCCAGTCCATTCTCGTCTTTTGGAAAATGTGCCGGTACCCAGTCCAAAATAACACCGATCCCGGCCTGATGCATCGTATCCATAAAATACATAAAATCCTGCGGCGAACCATGTCTGGAAGTCGGTGCATAATACGAAGTCACCTGATAACCCCAAGACTCGTCTAATGGATGCTCCATGACCGGCAGTAACTCCACATGCGTATATCCCATTTTCTGAACATACTGCACAAGCTGTCGTGCCAGCTCCCGGTAATTGACAAATCCATCTTCAGTTCCCTGCTGCCTTTTCCAAGATCCCAAATGAACTTCATAGATATTCATAGGCTCCTTGGTGTAATCCCTTTTAGAACGCTTTGCAAGCCATTTATCATCGTTCCAGCGGTACTCCTGCAGATTCGTCACAATGCTGGCATTAGCCGGCCTCTTTTCACAGGCAAACCCATATGGATCTGTCTTCATCGTCACTTTCTGCGGTGCTGATTTAATCTCATATTTATATAATTCACCCGGTCCGATCCCCGGAATAAAAAGCGAAAATACACCGGAATCTCCCTGACGCATCATAGGATGTCTTCTGCCATCCCAGCCGTTAAAATCCCCAACAACACTGACACGCATTGCATTCGGTGCCCACACCGCAAAGTGTGTTCCATATAACAGTGCTGCATCGTCTTTCACGGCATCTTCCGTTACATCCCAAAGAATGTCTGTGTCATCCATACAGCCGCGTACTGCAGCCGGATGCGCACCCATATAACGATATATTTCCCGGTGAATCCCCTTTTCAAAACGCTCAATGTGATTCGCCCCGAATAAATCCTGATATAGATACGGATCCTCTAACTCCACTTTAGAACCATCTTCATAGGAAGCAATGATCGTATATTCTGTGATTGTCTTTCCCGGCAAAAGAACTGCAAACATGCCTGCATCGTCTGACTGATCCATTGTATAATTTCTACCTGTACTTTTAAGACGAAGCTTTGCCTTAACTGCTCCCGGCACAAATACCTGTACTAAAATACCGCCCTTTACCTTCTGCGGTCCGAGTACGCGCTGAGGATGATCCTCTTCCGAATAAACGATTGCTTCAATGGCTTCCCAGTCCATCAGATCATATAGTCTCTGTTTCATGATTTGCTCCCCCCTCTTTTAAGTAGCTGTCAAACACCGGCTCCAACAATTTTGCCTGCATCCACATAATTGCTCCCGGCAAGATCAGTATGATCGGTGGAATATACACAATCAATATCATTCCCACAAGAAATGCCGCCTGCAGGATCAGCAAAGATGTTGTCTCTTTCCAGTGTTCCAATGCCATAAAAGCACTGTTAGCAACAATTTCTCCGATTGTATTTTCAAAACGTGCAGACATTGGAAATGCATACGCCATAACTACTAACACGATCATAAACAACATAACAAACACAACACCAAAAAACACACCGAGTGCTCCCATATCGTTATGCAGGATCACTATAAGCGAATACGTTAAAACAGCGATAATTATTTCAAACAATATTCCAAGCGGCAGTCCCTGTCTTGCATTGCGGGGAACCATTTTTAAAAACGTCCGCACAGCATGTCTCTCCCCGGGCAGAACCACCTTTACAACCGTATAATACAGTGCAATACAATTCATCCCAAACGTAATGATCGGAATACTGCACACACAAAATACAACACTTAATAATATAATATCCCACAGTTTTCCAAAAAACTGCATAAATGGTCCTTCAATAGAAAAAAATTCTTTCATATGCAAATCTCCATGGCTCTGTTCGAGCCGCAAACATTGATTTTAGGCCGGATCAAATACGGTGCATCAACAATCCGCTGCGAAGCTTTGGCTCGAACCAAGTCGACTTCGGCGGCATAAGCAGCCCCGCGTCAGCCACAGCAAACAGCTCTCCGATCGAAGTCGGATACATCGCAAATGCGACCGTCATGTCCGTCTGCACACGACGTTCCAATTCCTCCAAGCCTCGGATTCCTCCAATGAAATCAATACGCTCATCTGTCCTTGGATCCTCGATACCAAGCACCGGTTTTAACAGATATTCCTGTAGCAATGACACATCCAATGCGGCAACCGGATCCGTGATAGCAAGCAGTTCCTGCTTTGCCTGCAGCAAATACCAGCGATTTTCCAAATACATGGTGATCTGTCCCTTTGCCTGCGGATGCTTCGCACCATCCAAGACAGTAACATCAAAGCACTCTTCCACAGCCTTCAAAAATGCTTCTTTCGTAAGTCCATGCAAATCTTTCACACAGCGGTTATAATCCATGATCATTAACTGATCGTCCGGAAATAGTACGGAAAGGAAATAATTAAACTCTTCTGTTCCATCATAATCCGGATGTTCTTTACGGCGTTTCAAGCCGACTTTGACTGCGGATGCTGCACGATGATGCCCATCTGCAATATAAATCTCCTGTATTCCGGCAAAAGCCTCCTGTAATGTGGTAACCGCTTCTTCTGTCACTTTCCACATACGGTGTGCAATACCATCCGCTGCCGTAAAATCATACAACGGTTCCTGCGTTTCCATGATCTTAGACACCAATTGGTTGATCGTTGCCTGGGAACGATATGCCAAAAAGATCGGTCCGGTCTGTGCAGACAAAGTGTCTACATGCCGAATACGATCCTGTTCCTTCTCTTCTCTTGTATTTTCATGCTTCTTGATCGTGCCATCCAGATAATCGTCTACACTGGCACACGCTGCAATACCCGTCTGAGTGCGTCCATTCATCTCCAACTGATAAATATAGTAAGCACTTTGCTTATCCTCTATAAAAATCCCCTGAGAGATACGTTCCTCGAACAGTTCCTTTGCCTTGGCATACACCTTAGGTGCATATACGGATACACTATCCTCAAATTGTGTCTCTGCGCGGTCTATCGCCAAAAAGGATAACGGTTCTCTCTCCACTTCCTTCTTCGCTTCTGCACGATTATATACATCATATGGCAATGCGGCTACTTTATCGGCATATTCTACTGCCGGGCGCACTGCACAAAACGGTCTGATCACTGCCATCTTCTCTCGTCCTTTCTCTATTTTCTCGGGGGCATATATATAAATCACCTTTATAATTATACCATGACTGAGATTGTGGCACAATGATTTTTCTGCTATAATAAAGGTTCAATAGCGAATTTACGGGGAGGTGTTCTATACAATGCGAACATTAAAAGCGATTATTTTTGATATGGACGGTGTCATTATCGACAGCGAGCCACAGCATGGCAGAGCAGCACTGAAAGTACTGCACAAATATGGTGCAGATGCCGACATGTCCTATCATGAACAGTTTATTGGCAGTTCCACTGCAAATATGGCACAAAAAGTTATCTCAGACTTTTCTCTTTCTTTATCTCCGGAAGAGCTTTTGGCGGAATTAAATCAAGCCAAACGCGAAATCCACAAAGAAGAGGGGTATCCTTCGCTGCCCGGCATCTGCGAGCTGATCCCGAAGCTTGCTGCCAGTGGCTGGAAGTTAGCGATTGCCTCCTCCTCTAACCCTGCTGAGATCAACGCTGTTGTCAGTTCATTAGGCATCCGCAAATATTTTGATCAGCTCGTTTCCAGTTCAAATGTTGCCCATCCAAAGCCTGCTCCCGACACATTTCAACTAGCACTTAAAAAGCTTGGCGTATCCGCAGAGGAAGCCATTGTCGTTGAAGACTC
>ENA-OPTB01001803-OPTB01001803.1-human-gut-metagenome-genome-assembly--contig:-NODE-1803-length-15220-cov-5.636070_pt1 | contig 15220 bp, 7 predicted proteins | sample MGYA00241810_ERZ501911 | MGnify/ENA primary metagenome ERZ501911 (study PRJEB25962, sample SAMEA2042304) | human gut metagenome | biome: human gut; feature: human-associated habitat; material: faeces... | reverse complement strand
CTCCCCTCAAGGGGCGCCAATATCTAACCTTATGTTTGCGGTGGCTCCCCTTTGAGGGGAGCTGTCTGCAACGCAGACTGAGGGGTGGTTCCTTGCCACAAACCTAACGGCCGTGGGGTGGTTCCTCGCCACAAACCTAAAAGACATCCGTTCCGGGGCCATGGGGTGGTTCCCCACGCAGGGCCTAAAAATCAACCGAACAACGGCCATGTACACCCAAAAAAATTTATTTCCCAATAACCCACCATAGGGGGAGGGCCAAATCCGGCCCTCCCCCTGTGTATGATGGATTATCCCTCTATACCCTATTGGTGAATTGTAACATTGTTTTGCCTTGCGGCGGGCGCATCAGGTGCGGTTCTTCTTTTTCAGGCTCAGCAGCACGCCAACACCGGCCACAACCAGCAGCACACCAATGCCGCTGAACAGCAGGGTGCCGAAACCACCGGTGGTGGGCAGGTCGAAGCCCTTGCGGTTGATGATGACGATCTCTGCATAGCTGTACGGAGTATCGCCATTCTTAACCACGGTGCTATTGTAGTCATGCTTAATCAGTTCACCCGTGTTGCTATCAAAGGTTTTCGTATCACTCCATGCGGTGGTGTAGTCCAGAGTCAGGTTTGCGTCCACCGGACCAGTCAACAGGTTATAGCCTTTGTGAGTCTTGGTTTCAACCAGCTTATACTCGCCAGTCGGCAAACCTTTTGCAACAGCCTTACCGTCGGCCTCCGTCTTCAAATCCATAACAGCAAACCACTTAGGCTCATCACTAACAGTATCGTTCAGCTTTTTTGCTGCTGCTTCCTCAGGCGTTAAAAGGGTCTTATCAGCACCCATAAACTTAACGGTGCCATTTTTGTTCATCGTATCTTTTTCTGCATCATACTTTTTATAAAGGGTAAATTCAACATCCTTCAGCGGTTCGCCATCCTCATTCTGTTTCAGGATGCCAGTCTTGAACGTATAAACAACAGCTTCGTCATGGATATCATACGGAGGATCCGCTTCAGTAGTGGTAATATTTGTCTTCTTGGAGTATTTCAGGTCGGCACTGTTTACATTGCCCACTTCACCAACCGAAGCGCCGGGCTGGAGCTTTGCGGTATAGGTAATGGTAATGGTTCCACCTGCATATGCCGCAATCTTGTCAGTAGCAAATGCAATCGTAAATCCAGACTTACCCTCAGCATTCGTTATCGTCAGGGTATACTCAGTACCCTCTTTAAATGTCGTTTCTTCAGCTTCGCCAACTTTTCCTTTAACATCAATATCACTATTAACAACCAGCTGGTCGCTATTCATTTCATCAGATACGGTGAAAGTCCTCAGTTTTGCAACGTTTTCAGGAACATTGACAGTCAGAGTATACGGAACATCATCACCAATGCCATAGTCTGCATCCTTATTACCTTTAATTTCCTTTTCGAAGTCCGGCTTGTAGTTCTTTACTTTAACCTGTGCTCCACTAAAAGCAGTAGTGTCAAAGCTCTTTACACTAGTTTCAGGCTTTTGCGCGCCTTCAATATCACTTTCGGTCGCTGCAACCATCTCGCCACTGTCACTGATCTTAAAGACATAGGCAATGCCGGAATCCAAAATGTAACCATCGTTTGCATTAACTTCAGTTTCCACAAAGGCATATACACCTTTGGTCAAACCAGAAACGCTGATTTTGCCATCATCACCCGTGGTAAGGACACCCGTTTTATTATCTGCGTCAAGCCACTCGCCTGCATTATCTACGCCATTTGCAGGCTTCTTCTCAATCCAAGTCCATGTTCCGTCATCATTCTTCTTATAGAGCTTAAACTTGTAGCCCTGCATGGTTGTAACTTCTGGATTCGTACCGCTCTGCTTACCGACTTTCTGCAAAACAGCCTGACCATATGCAGTAGAGTTTTTCGGGAAGACATGAACATCGTACAGCCAATCAGTCAGAGCGCCATTCGTATCAGTCGAGACTTTTGTCATAGGAACAGAGACAAAGAACGGCTCACATGCAGTCTTGACAGAATCCGGTGTTTCGGTTTCAAGCACAAGGTAAAGACCCAAAGGCAATACTTCTGTCTTCCCATCTTCACCCGGCACTTTGCCAAACTGAACAACGCCATCGGCTCCTGTCGTTTTCGAACCGACTTCATGTAAAGACACGCCACTCTTCAGTTTATAACCGCCGGTAGCAGTATCCTTTTCTGCATACTCTGTCCAGCTTGTAGGCCAAGCTACATTATTTTTACCATCATAATTATCATAATATTCTTTCAGTTCTGTTTCATTCTTAACCTGATAAACGGTAAAGGTTGCACCTGCCAACGGAGTAGGCGTTTCACCTTTGTCATTCGAAGGAAGACTGTCTCCTGCCTCGCCGGTTCCGGCCTCTCCATTTTTACCGTTCCACTCATACTTATGAATCGTAATGGAACCTTCCGTTTCCGTCCAAACCGGATTTGCAGGGGGTGGCGTTGTTGTTTCACCGTCACTCGCTGCCATTGCTGGCATGGCGCACAGGCTGAGGGCCAAGGCGGCGCTCAACAGGCCTGTGAGAAAACGTTTTGCTTTTTTCATTTCAGTACCTCTTCTCTTAAAAAAATCATCATCGGATGGGCGGCGGGGCCGCCCGGCTTAAGGGTTCTGCATCAGCACGGCGTGCAGTGCGGGGCGCTGCAGCGGGAAAACGCTGCCGCGCCGCCCGCACTGTGCCGTGAAGAAAAAAGGAGGAAAAACTGGGCCGCTTGCCCACTTGGCTTAAGGTGCATCTGAAACCAAAGGAAATAACGGATATTTCGCAGCCACAAGCAGGATGTAAGGCAAAGAGCCGCCGGAATCCTTTCCGGATTCCAAGGCTTCTTAACACAAAATCCGGCTGCGCTTATAGAAACAGGCGATATTTTCCGCTTTTCAGTTACACACCCCGGCTTAAGGCTACGCCCTGCCGTAAACGGGCGCACACTGGCGGGCAGGCCCTGCATCCTGGGGGTTGCTGGGTTTCCGGGGGATGGTTAATGTCGCCGGCCCCCTTTCCTGTTGTAGCGGAATGTGAATATCAACAGCCCTGCCACCGCCAGCGGCATGCCGATCAGCAGCCACAGGCTTGGCGCGTCTGCACCCGTGTGGGGCAGCTCAGGCGTTTTACGGTTCAGAACGGTAAGAGTCATGGTGTAGGTGTTATTGGCGCTCGGCTTAAATTTGCCTTCGTCCGTAATTCTCTGCCCATCAATATAACACTTGCCGTCTTGGGTAAATTTGATCACAATTGGCTGTGCCAACAGGTTGTACCCCGGATATGCCTTGGTTTCCGTCAGGCGGTATGTACCGGGTTTCAGATTTGTGAACGCATTGGTGATTTCGCCGTTTTCGTTCGTTGTGGCGGTAATGGAACCTGTGTTTTCCTTATCGAATTCATAGGTAGTATCTACCTGCGGTTCTCCTTCGGTTGTTTCGGCTTTCAGCTTTTCCAGCTTGAACTCAACATCTTTCAAGAATACTTCATTGTTATTTTTGTCTTTTTCCGCGTCCTTCTTGATGATATTCAGTACAAACTTCGGGTTCTGCAGCGTGTTGGTCAGCACAATCGTGCCGCTGTCGCCGGTGATGGTTCCATCGGTGGCTGTGGCTGGCGTTGTAGTTGCGCCGGTTTCGCTGTTCGTTTCGCTGTTTGCTGTGGCTGTATTGCCTGTTGAGCTGCCCGTGCTGTCCGCTTCGCTTTTTGGTGTTGCTTTAGCCGTTACCGTTACACCATACGTATTGCCGTCAATCGTAATGGTTCCGTTTGCCTGGGTAAATTTACCTTTATCGTCCACCGTACCTTCCACAATGCGGTATTGGTAGTTCGTGTTGGTATCGTCAACCGGGTACTGATCCAGGTTGCTAAAGGTAAACTGCCAGCCGTTATCACCGCGGGTAATGGTAACATAGTCTGGGCTGTCTGCGGTCGGGTATTTTACCGGTTTCCAATCTTTATCACTCGTTTGGGTTTCCAGGCGGCGCTGGAGCTGGATGTAAATCTCGTTCGGCTGGTTCTTTGTACTAAGGTCCGTACCATCTGCATCTTTCCAGAGCTTATCGAACGCAATGTTGATCAGTGTGCGCCGGGTGTTGGTAAAGATTGCGGTAACTTCCGGATTTTTCGGGTCGGCGCTCTCCACAATCACGCCTTCCACCATGGTGTCGTTGCTGATCAGATGGGCATTGTTTTCGCCGCCCGTAACCGTTACGCTTTGCAGTCTGGAATCTTTCGGTTTAACTTCCTCGATGGTATAGCGGGTGCCAACGGGGATACCGGTGATGGTGCAGATGTGTTCCGGGTTTTGGGTGTCGCTCATGTCAATCGTATATTCTCTTATGATGTCCCCATCTTCCAGACCCTCACCGCCAACATTATTAAAGGTAACTTTGAACTTGTAGGTGCCTTTAATGTTATCTACCTCACCAGCTGCGGCCTTCTTTTGGATTTTCAGCCCGCCGGTTTTGACGGTGTTGACGTATTCTACCTTTAGCTTTGTCAGCGTGGAGCTATTTTCGTCCGGGTCATTATAGGAGCGGAAGACGATGGTGTTGGTGTCGGGTTTGGTTCCGGTATAGTTATTACCCTTTTGTTCATCATCCGTTCCCTTGTTTTCCGTTCGGCCATCATTGGGGCCGCTTCCCACCCGCCCGATTAACGAAGGTGTTGGACTAGGAAGAATTACGCTGTTACCTCCTTTCATCGAAGTAACCTCCTGCCCGTTCTCGCACACCGTCCATGTGGTGTCGTACAGGTTTTCGTTCAGTTCCTCTTTGAGCGAAATGTAGCTGCCGCGGCGGAACTGGTCGCTGAAGGTAACGGTTTCTCCAGCTTCCAGAACAAAGCGTCCGTCACCGTCCACCAACTGGGTGTCTGTGTCCATGTTGGAGGTGTACTGTGCGTTTTCGGCGTTTTTCAACTGACCGCTTTCGGCGGAGCCGTAATCCGGGATGTCCTTCTGATCGGTTGTAAAGCCGGTCATCGTTTTTGGCACCGCTTTGGGAATGAAGGTAAAGTTTCTGAAATAGATGTGGCGGCTATAATTATCGCCCACGCGGATGGTTTTGACGTTGCCGCTAAAATCGCCCTGCGCTTTCATCTTGTTCAGGTCCAGCTTTACGGTGACCCATTCGCCTGTCTTCACTTCGACCGAGCCATACGTTGCGCCGTTAATGCCTGATGTGCCAAGGCTGCCTTTTTGGACGGGGGTAGGTGTTTGATCATCCAGCAGTTCCAGATACAGGTTGTTGAGGGAAAGGTCACCTCCACCATCTTCTTTGGCAACGTAAACCTGGAACGTAAGGAAGCGCTTGTCTTTGATATTGATGGGGTCTTTCAGCGTCAGGATGCCATAACGTTTCTCACGCGCTGCACTGACGGGTTCCGTATCCGTATAGCGTGCGTACCAGTGAAGGACCTGTTCGGTATCTTGCCCGGAACCTTGCTCGGGGTTTGTATCCAACTTGAAAATGTAGTCCCCTTCGGTTGATTGGGTTGCGGGTTTAATCTCGATACTATCCGCAGTCAATTTCACCTCTTGGGGCGGAATACTTGTATCCGAGCCAACGGCCACTTTTTCTCCATAATGGGTTGCCTGGTTCTGGATGGTGAAGTTGAAGATTTTCTGGTCTTCAAAGCATTTTTTGAAGTCCGGATCAACCTTGTTCAGATCAACCTCTTTTTGAACCTGCAGCTCGTTATTATCCGGGAAGTTGAACGCCACCGCCATGTTGGACTCCCACATACCGCGTTCCATGTAGTACATGGTAAGGGTGTGCTTTTTGCCTTTGTCGAGGTCATCAAGAGTAGTGTCTTGCGCGGAGAAAGAGATGGTTTCGCCATTATATGTTACGGTCTTGACAGGTTTTCCATCTTGATCACTACCTGACGTTCCGCCTTTTTTGACCTTACTGACATAGGCTGTTACACTATTTTTGTTTTCATCTGTCTTACTCTCGCCAAATTCCAGCAGGCCGGAAACCTTACCATGGGCGCCGCCAACGTCAAGCGCCAGCTGGCCATCAATGAATACCCAAACGTCATCGTCACCGGAGAAGAAGAACTTGATGCTGGTTTTTTCCTTTGTTCCATCTGCCTTCTCTGTTTCAACTTTGCCGTCATCCGTCAGGGTAAAATCCATCTGCAGCTTGGTGCCAAAGCCGTAATTGTAGGTAGAAGCCACACCACCGGTTGCTGTTTCATTGAACGGGAAGTAGCCATAGGAACTTACAGTCTTGTCATTTTTGGTTATCGTTTTTGAGGTGGAGTTAGATTCAAGATTGCGTGACTTTTCCCTTTCCTGCTCGTCTGTGCTTGATTTCAGGAAATATTGATCTTGCTCGGTATCCTGCTTCAAGTACAGGGTCGTATCCTGGCTGTCAAAGTACCAGTAATCAACGCCCTGATCCTCATCAAAAATCGCTTTCTTGGTAAAGGGGAACGCAACATTATTGTACACATTGCCAAGCTTTGCATTTTTGGTGTTCGTGCCGCTCAAAAACGCTTCATCGAAGTGCGGTTCTGCTACTTTTGTATCTTTCAGCAGGGGTTCACTTGTTGCTTTACCGGTGGATGTTGTATCCGCAACCAAGCCCTGATAGGCATAGTCATAACGTGTACCATTTCCTTCTTCATTGATTGTGGAGTTATTGATTGCCATGAAGCGATTTTCATTTTTGAAGGCGCTATTAAGCCCCCAAAGATTCAATGCAGCACTAATCGCATCAAACCTAAATCCCCAGTCAGAATAAGAAGGCTGGAAATGTCCGGTATAAAGCGGGTATTGGGCCTTTGCAGCCTGATAATAATCGCTCAGCGCCTGATCAAATTCACGGAAGGGTACCCAGGTGCGGTGACTTTCACCAGTCCAGTCACCGTAGCTATCACGGTTCTTGCCATTCAGTTCGTAATCTGTATAATAGTCATACAGCGTACTGGTAACATATTTTGTGTTTGCTTCTTCCGTAAAAGGAGCGGATTCAATATCTACTACTTTAGTTTTAGTAGTGTCAGTAGTGTCAGTATTTTTCCACGTTTCGGCATCACGCAGGGTACCTTTTGGAGCCCAGTAGCCGCCACGAGTGGTACCTTTATATACTGCATCGTCATTCGTATCCGCATAGAAGCAATTTTTGTCATCTGTGGGAATCGGCAGCCACTCTGTACTTACTCCATTTCCTTTTGTCTCCTTGTCACCGTTAATTGCATCACCGGAAAAGATGATTGAACGATATCCTTGGGGAATGTCAATATAATAAAGATTTTCGTTTGTACCATCTTTTACCAGCGTGCCGCTTTCGGATTCTACGCCGTCTCCTTTTATCCGATAATAAATGGTCTCTTTATTATTATTGGCTTTGGGGATTGAAAAGTCGTCGGTATCTCCATTCAATGCCATCTTGGAAAAAGTAGCATCGTAATAGATGCGGGTGGCACCGGGACGCCCCCATGTTGCATCCTCAATATCATTGTACATGTAGCAATAGCATTGACCTTCGGAATACTGGAAGCGTTTCTGATTTTCTCCTGTTACTTCCTCATTATAAAAATTGTAGTATTTACTTATTTCTGTATTATCATCGCCCGCGGTAAAGCGAACAAAAGAGCAATAATCGTTAGGAATTTTAAAGGTTGCTGTGGAACCAGAAGCAATACTATTTCCAGAATCAATACTATTTAAGGGTATTGGGTCACCGACCAGCTTAAGCTCTCCTTCTTTCGGTTCATAAAACCAGGCTTGGACGTTCGTTAGTGTTTCACTGGTTTTATTTTCAAAGGCCATCGTTTTGCCAGCGAAATGCTTATGGCCAACCTTATAGATTTTCCACAGCTCTGGATGCCAGCCATCTCCGTTCTCTCCGTCATAGTAGTCGCCGCCGATATAATTCGGATTAACTGGATCGAACGATATATCCCGTAGCTGATTATTATCATCTACTTTAACAATGGTTACTGTGTATGTATGTGTTTCTCCTTTATATCCGCGAAATTCAAGTCCACCCAACACTCCATATTTATAGTGGGCTTGATGATTCAGGACCACAGAATAAATTTTTCTTCCGCCATCCGTTTCGCTAACTTCCTTCATAGGAAGTTCATATTTTGGATCTTTTTGACTTTTTCCAATAATGGCACGTATTGTCACCCCTGTATAATCGATCCAACTCTTAGGCACTGCAAAATAGAGCGTGTAATTCTCCGGCACTCCCCCCTCACTAACTGCCTGCACGTTATCCACGCTTTTTGCGGCGTACATCTTCTGCGGCTGTTCGGTCGGTTCCGGGGTGGCGGTGGGGGTCACGGTCGGCACAGGGGTGGCCGTTGCGGTGGCTGCCGGTTCCGGGGGCGGGGGGGGTTCTGCCGTGGGCTCCGGCGTTTCGGTCTGGGCGGGCTGCTCCGGCTCGGCGCTTTGTTCCGGTTCCGGGGTGGCGGCATCCGGCACCGGGGTGGCGGCGTTCTGCTCCGGCGGAACGGTATCCTCCCCGGAGGCCGTTCCCTGCTCATCCTCCAGCAGCTCTACTTCGTCAGGTGCGTCGGGCAGAAGATTCACCTCGGCGTATACAGGCAGGGCCATTGCCATAACCAGGCAAGCGGTGACAAGCAGCGCTGTCAGCCGGCGCGCCCAACCTGTTGTGTTTTTTCCTGTTCTATTCAATCTGCTCACCCGTCTTTCGCGCTGGCTTGATGGAAGCACATTGTTCCACAGGGGATCCCTGTGAAACAGTAAAAGAAGCCAGCTTCTTTTACTTGCGCAACCGTTGCCATGTTGTTTTCAAAAAAAAACCGCATCGAATCTTCTCATTGCGCATTTACTTTTCAGTGTTAAAGTATAGCACCTTTATACCCGAAAGGCAATACAATCCACGTAAATTCCTGTTTTTCAGCACTTTTACTGATTGCGTTTTCCTCCAATTATACAATGTATTCAAAGCCTTTGTATCATTTACTCCTGATTTTCTTTTTGGCAGCGGTCATTTTTATATACTTTAACCGCGCGTTTATGATCCTCTGCGCACACAGAGCGCAACTTTGCGGCAAAATTCGCCTTTTTTGTTGCATTTTCCTGTTTTTGCGCAATTATTTGTTTCGCATGCGCCTGTTTGCGGCGGGGCCTGGCAGCTGGGTGGGCGCCTTGTGGGAGGGATGGCAGGTTTGCGGCGCACGGTTCCCGTTTTTTTGCGGCGCGATGGGTACACCGCGTCCCTGCAAACGGTTTGCGGTGTTTGCGGCGGCGGGTGTGTGTTTGGTGGATTGCACGCCCGCCAACGGGACGCCGTTCTCCCTTTACAACGGGGTGCGGGTTTGCTGCAGATATGCCATTCGCTTTTTGTCCCCCCTGCCCCGCCCCTGATTCCCGGTTCCCCCTTGCCGATTTCTATTTGCGCCAGCTCCTGAGGTGCATCTGAGAGCAACGAAAATAGCGGATCTTTCGCAAGCACAAAATCCGGCTGCGTTTGCTGAAACAGACGAGCTTTTTCTTTGTTTTCAGATACACCTCCAGCTCCCAGCTTTCAATCTATCCTGTGTAAACTGCAACCCCTCACGCGCCATTCTGTGCGGCACTTACCTTATTATAAAAGGGGTTCTACCCTGTGTAAATTTGCAACTGATCTATTTGAAGCAGCTGTGAGCTGTTGCAATTTTGCACAGGGTATTGCCCGCATTCTGTGCCGAACATTCCCGAAACGTGTTGGAAAAACGCACAGGATTGCCTTGTTACCCTATGCCGCTTACCGTTGGAAAAACGCACAGGTTACCCCCGGAGCAGTTGCATTTTACACAGGGTATTCCTGCTCCCCTGCCCCGCCGTGACCCGCGTACCTGTTGGAAAACCACACAGGATAGGCCCGTTCCCCGTGTTGCAATTTACACAGGTTTGGCTGTTTTTGGCTTATTTGCAACTTTACGCAGGTTGCTTTCCGCACAGGAAAATGGTGGTGGAATGCACAGGCTGCAGTTGGTTGAACACACAGGTTTGCGTTGTTAAATTACACAGGCTCTACCTATTACTAATATAGAACTAAACATCTAAGCCATAATAACAACCAGAGGTAAGCCGGGAGATGGGGGAGAACGGGAAAAAATTGGTGTTGCCATTCCATCAGGTTACAGAACCCTGAAATAGCAGGACAGAAAAGCACAAGAAAACCCTGTGTAACCTGCACCTGGGCTGCAGCCCCCACAGGATATATGGCAAACCACAACGCGGGTGTTGCATTTTGCACAGGGTAATGGCGGTGGAACCCTGTGTAAATTTGCAATTCTTGCGCTGGACAACAGGATGTGCTATAATGTTTAGCATGATGTGCGTGACCACCCGGGATACAGCAACCGATATAGGAGGCCCCTGCTTATGGTGGCAAGTAAACAGAAAAAAGATGATCCGTTTGTCGTTACGTTTGAAGAACGCGGGGACCAGACCATCGTTCGCAAATCCAATGACCTTGTACAGATGACGCGCAACAACCTGACGCTGAGCCAGCAGCGCCTGATGCTGCATATTTTTTCGATGATTAAGCCAGAGGATACGGACCTGCCCTCTTATGAGCTGAGCATTTATGATTTTATCAAGATGACCGGCATGGACCCGCACAGCGGGGCGCTGTACAAGCAGGTGCGCAAAAATATTGAGGAGCTGGCCAACGCGCCCATCCAGTGGATCAAGAATAACGGAACTTCCACGGTGGAAACATTCCGCTGGATCGATAAAGTGCGCATTGATGAGGGCCGCGCGCGCATGACCATCACGCTGGATCCGGTGCTGAAACCGCACCTGGTGCAGCTGAAAACCCTGTATACCACCATGGATGTGACCTACACCATGCTGATGCGGTCCACCTATTCCATCCGCATTTACGAGCTGTGCAAGAGCTACCAGAGCCTGTACCTGAAAAAGAAAGCGGCCGGGGAACCGCTGGTATGGAACCTGAGCATGCTGTATGAACAGCTTTCGTATACGGCCAACCGATGGTCGGATTTCCGCCGCCTGGCACTGGAAAAGGCAAAGGCGGAAATTAACGAAAAGACGGATATTATTTTTAATTACGATGTGTACGAAAAAAAAGGGCAGAAGGTTCTTTCGCTGGTGGTAACGATTGACCCGGTGGATGATGCCGCTGCACAGGCCAACCTGGACAGCATCAACAGCACAGTGCGCAAAAAGAGCAAAAAGAAGGGCCGCCCCACCGTGGCGATTGAGGATTCGCTGCTGGATGACCCCAGCGTGATCACCTTTGATTATGTTTCGGCACCGGAAACAACGATCCCCTATTCCTTTGGACGCCACCGCACCGAGCTGCGGGAGGAAATTGTTGTGAAAGCGCGCATGGATCAGCTGCGCGCGGAGATTACGCCCGAAGAGCTGCACGCGGTGGAAGTGATCATTGATGTGTTGGCAGATGCCTGCTGCACCATCCAGGCAGGCGATGGCGAGCAGGACGGCGGCAACAAAACGGTGTTTGGAAAGATGAATGCCATCATCCTGGATTGCGGCGGGCTGACCAGTTGGCTGGCCGGTGTGGCACCCCGCTATGCACAGGAGATCATTCCCCGGTCGCAGACGATGCGCAGCCCGGCGCGGTACCTGAACAAGGTGCTGCGCGAGGATATGGATAACTATCGCATTTATATTTTCCGCAAGGCAAAGCCGGCAGCCGAACCCAAAGAGGAGCTGTTGGAAGCGGAGTACCATGTGATGGACGAGCCGGTGCAGCAAACGCTGCCGGAGCCTGAGCCGCCCAAGGTAGAGCTGATTCCCGAAACGATTGTAAAACGGCAGGATATGCGAAAAGAGTTTGCAAAGTTTGTAGATGATGGATACCTGGAAAAGACGTTGACGAGCGGCCAGCGCGGCGCTTACCACGAAATTTACCGCCACCTGGCAGCGCGGTGCGTGCCATCGCCTTCCAGCCTGCGCAATGGGCTGAAAGACGAAATGCGGCTGCATTACCTGGCCTGCATGAATGAAGTGATTGAAAAGTATGGCAGCCTGACCCCATTGATGGAAGCTATGGCGCATGAACTGGACTTTGATGTGTTCTGGGCAAAGGCCGCCAAGGACCCCAACGTGAATAACCCGATGGGGCTGTTCTACCACATTATTGAAGAACGCGCGCTGAACCCGATCGGCACCATAATGAACGACCAGGCACAACGGCAGAAGGTTGCCGCCAAGGAAAAAGGTGAAAAAGATAAGTGGCACAACGAAAGCTGGATGGATGCTTTTGAGGAAGATATCCCGGATGACAGCGAAGAGTAATTGAGATGAAGCGGAGCGGAACATCCGGGAGCGCTATTATAATAAGGTAAGCAGCGGCTGGCAGATTGCTGGCAGCTGCTTTTTTGTTGGGGTGCAGCTGAGAAATGGAAATATTCGGCGTTTTTTGATTCCAGATAGACCTTGGGATAATAGGTGAGAATGAAGGTACGTGAGCGGGAATGCCTGGATGAAGTGAAGAAAGATGGGAAAGGAAAAGCGGCAAAGAAAAAGCGTGAACAGCAACGAAGAGATGCCTGCATAATATTCGTCAAAATATCCGTTGACACACGCGAAGCATATGATATAATAGAAACTATAACAGCAACGAAGAGATGCCGCACGGCATGGGGTGCCAGTTTTTGCAACCCGCAGTTAGATTAAGATACCGGCGTGCGGTACCGCAAAAAGAACCGAACAAAAGGCAAAGATTAACCAACAGCAACGAAGAGATGCCTACACAAAGGCGCTCGCAAGGAGGAAAACAATGGGATATTGTATCTCAGTCTGCATTGAAAAAGGCGGCGTGGGAAAAACCGTTACCGTCTGCAACCTGGCGGCGCTGATGGCGCAGGACGGCAAGCGGGTGCTTGTTGTGGATATGGATGCCCAGGGCAACTGTACCTATACCCTGACGGGCGCCCGTGTAACCGATAATACTTTTGACCGCGCTGGCGTGTATGATATGTTCCGTGCCTATGGCATCAGCGGCACGCAGAACTATATTTCCCGCACGCAGTTTGATAATATTGATATAATTCCGGCAAATGGCAACACCCCAATGGCGGCCAAGCAGCTGCAAATCCTGGAACAGTCCGAAAGCACCAGTATCAATATGTTTTTGGCCATGTGCCTGGCACAGGTTGCCGGCGAATACGACTATATTTTGATCGATACCCCGCCGTCCCGCGATGTAATGGTGACCAACGCCCTGATGGCCAGTGACTTTGTGCTGATCCCATGCGTGTGCGATGACTACAGCCGTGACAGTGTGTACCGCACTGTGGCCATGTGCCAGCAGTTGGAGCACGATGAGGGCGAAAAAATTGATGTTTTGGGCATTATCCTGACTATGGTGGAAAAAACTGCCCTGACCGAAGTGATCCGCAATGAACTGCGGGAAAGCCAGCTGGGCAGCAAGCTGTTTGCTGCCGAAATCCGTAAGGGACAGGCTGTAAAGGATAGCACCCGCCTTGGTGCGCCGGTTGTGCTATGTGCACGCAGCAGCAACCCGGCAAAGGATTATGCAAAGGTGTATGCCGAGCTGAAAACGCGCGTTGAACAGGAGGCAGAGTGATGGCAAGCAAACTGGACCGGCTGCAGAAGAAAGGCTTTAAAGTAAACGAAGCAGCGTTAAGTAAGATCGCGCGCGGCGACCAGGAGCCGGGCGGTGAATACAGCGAGATCAATATCAATGATATTGAAGAAAACCCGGATAATGCCCTTTACCGTGAGCTGGATACCGAGGAAGATATTGCGCTGCTGGCCGATGATATCCGCCGCGCGGGGCTGTTGCACAACCTGGTTGTGTTCCCTAAGACCGGTGTTGGCGGAAAATATGTGCTGCTTTCCGGCGAGCGCCGCCTGCGTGCGCTGCGCCTGTTGGTGGAGCAGGATAAACGCGAGCAGGAAGAAAAGCAGCTGCCCAACCGCATGAGTGAATGGCAGAAAGTGCAGTGCAAAGTGGTGCGCAACTTGACGGAAAACGAAAAAGTTGTGTATATTGACAGCGCAAACCTGCAAGTGCGCGGCGGCATCAGCAATGAACGTGTGATGCGCCAGGCGGCGGCGCGTTTTGTGGAAAACCTGCAGAAAGCACCGTATAACCTGAGTGCAGCGGAAGCGAAAAAAGCGCTGAAAGAGGTCAGCCCGCTGAATTCCCGCACGATTGATAAGGCGCTTTCGATTCAGAATGATCTCAACCCTGATCTGCGCCGCTTGCTGGATGAGGAATTCCTGAACCGAGCCGAGTGCGAAACTTATCTCCGCTTGACCCTGGAAGAACAGGCCCGTGCAGCCGCAGTGTTTTTGAAAATCGCAGCCCTTGACCCACGCAGCCATGAACGCCGCGCCATTAAGGACGCATTGACCACCGCCATGCTGGATGTGGCAGTGGAACGCCGCAGTATGCAGGAGCGCGAGAGCGTATTTGCAGCAGCGTTGCAAAATGCACAGGATGCAATCGGTCAGGCCAAGACGCAGGAAAACAAGGCGGCGGCAGTAGATAAAGACCACAACTTTATTTCGGCCAAGCTGCCTACCACGGCCCGCAAACTGCGTAAAATTGCAGCGGCAAAAAATATTGAAGCTAAGATCCGCAGTTATACGGCAGAGGACCGCAAAGCAATGTCGGACCAGATGCAGGAGCTGATTGCGGCAGCGCAGGAGCTGAAAGCACTGATTGATGCTGTGGAATAATCCAGATCCACGAAAGCAGCAAGCAACAAAAATCCATGCAAATAGGAATACAGGAATCCACGATATGAAACAGCGAATTGTCATCCGGCTGCACCTGGCTGTGCGGGCAGTGCTGCAAAGCGAAGCGGACTGGCGCGGCACGCGGCTGGGCACCCTGACATCGGAGCTGATCCATGAACAGGCTGCGAAAGCGCGCCTGTGCGGGGTGCAGAATTACGAGTTGAACCCCGTCAGCAGCCGCTATATTCCCGTTACAAACGGGACAAAATATAAGCAGACATCTGGCCTGGAGCAGATCTCCATCTATCTGAACGATGAGGATATGCAAACCCTGAAAGAGCTGGCACTGGCCAACGATAGTGTGCGTGTGATCAACGGCAGGCAGGCAATCACCTACCGATATGTTGTTCCCGGAATGCTGCTGAACGACCCGGTGTTTACGGGGCTGACAGAGCAGAACAGCACGGCAGGGTAAGCACTTCAAAATCTTGGGCAATACCGCATAATTCTAAGTGCCGATACGGCGAGCGAGGTGCGGCAGATGC
>ENA-OPTB01001793-OPTB01001793.1-human-gut-metagenome-genome-assembly--contig:-NODE-1793-length-15283-cov-2.641713_pt1 | contig 15283 bp, 14 predicted proteins | sample MGYA00241810_ERZ501911 | MGnify/ENA primary metagenome ERZ501911 (study PRJEB25962, sample SAMEA2042304) | human gut metagenome | biome: human gut; feature: human-associated habitat; material: faeces... | reverse complement strand
TATAGGAAGAAGTGCCTTTGCCAGAGGACGCCTGGAAAAGATCACATTGCCGAAGGACTATCAGGGTAAAATTGAGGAAGGTGCTTTTTCAGGAAGTGACATCAAAAGTTTTGTTTGGCCGGTTTACACCAAAAAGAGCATGGCTAAAAAGATAGAGGAAAGTGCTTTTTCATCATGCAAATCCTTGAAAAAAGTTGTTTTCCCAAAGAAATCAAAATATATAAGGATTCCCCAAAATTGTTTTTATGACTGCATTAACCTGACTAAACTCACATTTCCGAAGGGAACAAAGGAGGTTGTATATGGCTTCCATGTATATGCAGATAATTATGATGATGGCCCTCAAAAGTTGATCTTCAAAGGAAAAAAGACTAAGTTGAAGGGCGTAAAGGCCAGCAATTATCTGGGAAGTGATGCTGTTGTTGATATTTTTTCCGTGAATTTGAAAAATAAGGTGTTGATTTCTACCGGGAAAATTGTCGCACCTAAAAATTCAAGTGCGATACGATACGCAAAAAAAGCGTACTATATAAAAAATATCAAGCCTATCAACAACTGGAGAACCCATGGCAAGAAAGGCTTTAAACTGGCTAAGATCAAGTGGTCTTATTCCAAGTAATAAAATTATAGATCATAGGAGGTAAGCAGAGCATGAGAAAAAAGAAAGGAATCCTTATTACTGCCGTATTGGCGTGTACAGTTGCGCTGGGAGCCGGAGGTTATGTCCTGGCAGCACAGACAGGAAAAAAGGAAGCAGTACAGGAAACAAAGCGAGTACAGACGATACTTCCGGTACTCAAGGTAACAGAAGACCGGGAAATGGAGAATCAGGAAGTATGGGAGCATTTTGTCTCGGAGACGAAGATGGGACATCCTGCAGGAATCCGCGTGGAAATCGTGAAAAAACTGAAGGGCAATGTGGAGACAATCGATACAGGTCTGGGGCATAGCATAACATTTGATGGAGAGTTGTATCACTATATGGATAAGGGTGTGAACAAGACCTATCGTTATCTGCTCAGAGTACATGGCACTCTGCCAAAGGCAGCGGATTCCAGTTCCTATGATGTGCTGGCAAATGAAAAATACAGTTTCCTTGATATTGAGAAATCTATGCTTAGCAGTAATTCAAAGGATACCATTGATGTTCAGTTTGCCCACTAAGAGAATTTTTGGACACGGCTATAGTTTTTTAAATAACCAACTAAGCAGCAGATGGGGTGGGAAATAGTAAAAATGGAGGAAGACAGAATGAATGGGAAAGGGAAGATTGGACTGAGTGTATTAGTTGCGGGAGTAGCGGCGGCAGGCATTATAGTGGGAGTGAATTTTGCAAAAGCCCCATCTGGTGCAGAAAATACGGGGACGAATGCAGCCGTTGCGCAGCAGGCAGCATCAACGCCAGCCACAGTTACAGGGACAAGCATACAGGCGACAGAGCAGGGAGCAGAATTCCGATATAAAAAGTACACGATCAAACTGAAAAAATACGATTACTGTTCCAGTACACAAAGCGGAGAGTTATTCTTTGAAGTTTCAAAAGATTCCGGGGAAATGGAAACACCTAATATGTTAAGTGGTGTTGTTAAAAGTTTTGGAAAAGATGGTTGTATGTGTCTTGTTCTCAACGGAGTCGGAAACATTGAAAGCAAAGGGAAAATGTCGGATGGGAAATTGCTGATAACAACCAGGTTTTATCTGGCAGGAGAAGTGCCAGACGAAGGACAGATCGGTATTAAAACGGCAGAACCGAGAGAGGACGGGAAAAGATTTGATCCTCAAATGATGATTTGTTTAAAAGATACGGAAGAAGGGGTTACATTTAATGGTGCCGGTGCCAAAACTGGAATGTCATCAGAGCGAATCCGCATCTTAAGTCAGAGTAAACCGGAAAAGTATGTTGTTGAAGTTCAGGAGCAGGGTCAAAAGAAAGAAACCGTTTTCCGGTTGACAGATAATGCAAAGTCCGCATATGAGGTGAAGGATGAAGATTCACAGTATGCCTACGAATATGGCACAAAACTGGATAAAAAGATAGATTTGAGTAAAATCCAGCATATTTATGTGAATGGTAGAATGGTGAAATAGGAGTTAGAAAATAATTAAAAAAAGGTGAAATTTTTGGTGAAATTTTTTTGGGGGATTTTGCAAGGTTTCAGGTATACCCATCGTTAGGTATTATATAGCCCCAAATAGAGGGGTAACACATATGGACAAGGAGGTAGGTTACTATGAAAACACATGTAAAAACAGGGGTACTTATATTTTTCCTGACGGTTCTGTCGGTGGCAGGGATACAGCCGGGAAAGGCGAAGGCGGACAGTATAAAGATAGCCGGGAACATGGTCTTGAACGAGGTAAAAGATGTAGATATTGAAGGCCATCACTATGAGGCAATTCTTTTCAGAGTGAGCCAAAATGTAGCGAATAATGAAACTTATGCAATCTTGCAGGGATTGAAAAGCAATGAAAATTCACTGGTTATTCCGGCACACATTGAAGGAATACCGGTAAGGGAGATAACGGAAATCCAGGACAGCACATTGCAATATGGAACCAAGTGCTTCTCACACGATGATCAGGGTTATTATGTGTGGTCAGAGAACAGCAGTAAAAAGTATGATACGATCACGATTCCTTCTACTATCACTCGCATTGAGAAATTCAAGAATGTGAAGGTAAAGAAGATAGTAGTGCCGGAAACGGTAGAGTATTTTGGTGGAGGAAATCAGCTTGAGCAGGTTCAGATCAAGGGAAAGAACACAAAAATAGGATCTGCCTTTGCTTATGGAAGCTTGAATAAAATAACACTTCCTAAGGGGTATCAGGGAACGATCGAGAAAAATGCGTTTTCCGGGACTCAATTAACCACTTTCCGTTGGCCGGCTTATAAAAAAGGGCTGAAGAACAAGATGGGAAGTTATTTGTTTTCTGATTGTAAAAAATTAAAGAAGATAACTTTTGAAGCAGGAACAAAGCAGGTGTATATACCGGAATCTTGTTTTGAAAGATGCAGCAAGATAAAGAAACTTGTATTTCCAAAGAGCCTGAAAAAAGTGATTTACGGATGGCACGAATATGCAGGAAATTATACTTCCAAAGCACCAAAAACACTGGTATTTAAGGGGAAAAGCACAAAACTGCAGGGAGTGAAGATCAGAAAATATCTGGATATTGAAAATGCGGATACAGGAGGAAAAGATCTCTATGATAAGTATATTCTCACTGTAGGGAAAATCATAGCACCAAAGAAATCACAGGCTGTTAAATGTGCAAAAAAGATATACACTGTGAAGAAAATAATCCGAAGAAAAGGACAACATTCTTGGCGTGATGATGCAGGAAGGGGATACAAACTGGCCAAAGTAAAATGGTCTTATTCAAAGTAACAGATTAAGCAGCAGATAGGGTGGGGCAACACATATTGACAAGGAGGAAACGAAATGAGAAGAAAAATGTTATGGGGAGTATGTTCTATGATGGCATTATTGCTGGTGGGATGTGGCAGTTCGACCAATGCCGGTCAGGAGACACAGCAGAGTACACCGGAGCCAACGGTGGCAGCAGTTACCCAACAGCAAAATGAGGATTATCATGTAGAGGGATCTACGGTATATGTAGATAAGAGCTGTTATCTGCCGGATGTAAAGGCGGATAATGCCACCGAAATGGTTATAGCAGATGGGGTTGAGTTGAAGGATTATGAGCCGACCAGCACAAAAGATGAGTGCGGTTCCTTTGTCCAGCCGCAGTATAATTCCTGGTTTGCCGGCAGCCCTAAGGTTAAGAGCATTTCTCTGGAAAAGGCGGATGTTACCGTTGGTAAAAAAAGTAAAGCGTATGTAGAGAATGGACTTCTGCTTTACAAAGGAGAGGCAAAGGGAGTGTATGCCTGTGTTCCTGCCACAGAGGGAAAGGTAACGATCCCTCAGGGAATCAAAGACATCTATGATTGTGCCTTTTATGGCTGTGACCAGATAACATCTGTGACACTGCCGAAGAGTGTGCGATGGATTGGGGATGCAGCATTCGGAGAGAATAAAAAACTGGAAAAAATAGAAGTAGCATCGGACAATCCATTTTTGAAAAGCGTAGATGGTGTTCTGTATACAAAGGATGGCCGCGTACTGCTGGCATATCCGGCGGGAAAAACAGATAAAACCTACAAAGTTGACGCAAAGGTTAAGTATATTGCCAGAGGAGCGTTTGCGGGAGCAGTCAATCTTGAGAAGATAGAACTTCCTAAGGGACTGTTTTCCATTGAAGATTATGCATTTAAAGGCTGCACCAGTCTGAAGTCCTTCAGTGGCGCATCAAAGGTGTACCGGGTAAAGAAAAATGCATATGCATACTGTGATGCGCTGGATGGATCCAAACAGTTAAAAACAGAGGAATCCGGTGAGGATACACAGACAAGTGATTTACGATGGGAAGGAGACTACCTGAAAGGAACCCTTTCTTATCTCTACAGTAATTATTCACGGAAGTTCAGCAAAGACAAGTATGGAAACATTAGTACCAAAGACATCGTAGATGCATTGAAAGAGACAGGAAAAGTGCCGGCAGGACTGAAGAAAAAGATTGATAACATTTCATATCAATACGAAATGCAAGTTCTGTATTCTATGGCATTGAAGGTAATGGAAAAGAAAGATTTGCAGAAATTTGGAAAACAAGTAGATGCATTTTTAGAAACATACGGTGAGTAGGAAGCAGAAAGTATTGTCAACTTATTATACGAGGAGTGATAACATGGAGAGAGTAAAATGGATTTTTGCGCTATGCATGATTTTATGTGTTGGATGCGGCAGTCAAGTGGAAAGTGAACCCACACCGACACCCACATCCACGCCAAGTCCTACACCGACGCAACAGCTGTCATTCTGGGTAGAACCAACTGCTGTGCCAGGAGCAGCAACCCATGCGGTAGAAAAGAGGAATGTAACTATACAGGGACATAGATATAAGTATATATATTATGCGGAATATGATGGCAGTTTGGTTGTATTGGCAGCGGGGACGGACGAAGATACATTGTATATTCCATCAAAGATAGATGGTAAAAAAGTGACTCGAGTGGGGGTAAGTGATGATTCGAGTGATGTGGACTTTTCCTTTAATCCGACCATTCATGGAATGATAGCAAGGGGGCCAACAGAGTATTGGGAAGCAGATAAGAAAGACAAACGGAAAAATCTGGTCCTGGCAGAAGGAATAGAAACAATATGTGGGAATGCTTTTTTTGAATGCTATTTTAATAAGGTGACTCTCCCATCTACCTTGGAGGAAATAGGAGAGATTGCATTCATGGGCACACATATTAAGGAAGTGACTGTAAAATCAAAGGAAATAAGTATTGGCAGAGGTGCTTTTAGTGGTTCAACACTTCGGAAAATTCAATTTCGGAAAGGGTATAAAGGATATATTGCGGAAGAAGCGTTTGATAGGACGCAGATAGAGACGTTTGACTGGCCGGATTATAACGATGCTGTTGAAAATGGCGAGGTTTCTCTGGACTACGATGAGAGGCTGTTCCCAACATTTAACAGATGTAAAAAACTGAAGGAAATACGATTCCCGGAGAATCAAAAATTAATCTGTATTGATAATCGTGCTTTGGTTGGATGCTCCAAATTAAAGAAACTTGTCTTCCCGGCATCTACGAAGAAGGTCGTTTATTGTGATAACTTTTATGCAAACAACTACAAAAAATCACCGGGTGAACTGATTTTCCTGGGGAAAAATACGGAATTACAACCGGGATCAAAAAGTTATTACTTAAAAAAACGACATGATAAAAATAAGAACTGGATTATTTCAACAGGAAAAATTATAGCACCAAGAAATTCAAAGGCGATCGAAAAGGCAAAAAATGTGTGGAAGATAAAAAAATTGACCTGTGGCCAGATGGATAAATTGGACGGAGAATATGAAAATGATGACGAAAATGATGCCGGAGCACCAGACGAGTTTATTAGAGGAGAAACGGATGTAGACTCAGAAGGAATTACATATGAAAGGATGAACTATGAGTATCTGGAGTAACTTATTGCACTACTACTCGCAAAATCTTACTATAGCCATCGTTATGTATAGTATAAAATAACAAAGAACTGCAAAATATAAAGGAGGATATTATGAAAAAAGCAATCGGAGTATTTGTAGGCGCATTAGGAATGACTATTCTTTTGTCAGGAAGTATCGTTCTTGGCAATGCAATAAGCAGCCAGGACAGCAAACAGCAGAAACTGGAGCGGATCGCAGAGGACAAAGAAAAGATCAAAGTGCAGGAAAAGAATATGCAGGAGGCCAAAACAGATAAGGAATACCGGGAGGCTGAAAGCGAACTGAAGAAGAGCTTGAAGGATAAGGCAAAGCTGGAAGTAGAGACAGGAACTTATGATTATCAGGGTTATTTTGCAAACAGACTATTTGCCTTAAATGACTGTCGGCAGATCCTGGAGCGGGATTTGGACAAATCCAGTAAGGAATGGGAGAAAAATAAAGTAAAAGAAATGAAGGCACTTTACAAAAAGTACAAGGCTTACAAAAACGGTGACTGGGATTATTCACAATTAAGCAAAGATTTGAACCGTGAATGTGACGAATTGACAGCTAAGTATGCAAAGTACGAAAAGTAAGACGGCTAAGGGGGATATATAGTATGACAAAGAAAGTTTTCTGCGGATTATGCACCGTGATGCTGCTGGCATTAACAGGGTGCAGTGGGGAAGACGGTCAAAAGGAAGTAAAGCAGATCACACCGGAGCCCATCGTCACCTCCGCACCGAAGCAGGGAGGTAACGCCAAAGAAGACACCGTTCATATGGATAAAAGTGGATATCTCCCGTTTGTCAGTTCAGAGACAGCTACAAAGTTAGCCATAGCGGATGGAGTTGAACTGCAGGACTATGAACGAGTAGTAGATGCCCGTGTTGTGGGAGAAGGGGAGACATTTGCATACATAACTCCCCGTTATAATTCGTGGTTTGTAGGCGTACCCCAGGTGACGAAAGTCTCTCTGGGGAAAAAGGGCGTTTCGCTGGAGAGCGCAAGCAAGGTGTATACAGACGGAGGACTTGTGATGTATAAGGGCAAGAGCAAGGGGGTATTTGCCTGCCCGATCCCGACCGAAGGAAGAATTGAGGTCCCACAGGGAACCAAAGATATTTATGATTGTGCCTTTTATGGCTGTCAGAAGATAACATCTGTGGCACTGCCTGAGAGCGTAAGGTGGATAGGAGGCGCAGCGTTTGGTGAAGCATCCAGACTGGAAAGCATTGAAGTGTCGATGAACAATCCGTTTTTAAAAAGTGAAGATGGTGTTCTGTATACAAAGGATGGTCTTGTCCTGCTGGCGTATCCGGCGGGAAAGCCAGACAAATATTATAAAGTAAAGGACGGCGTAAAGTTCATTGCAGGAGGGGCTTTTGCCGGGGCGGACAATCTGGAGGAAATCGAACTTCCCAGAGGAGTATTTTCCGTGGAGGAATATGCTTTTAAGGGGTGTCGCCATCTGAACAAAATATCAGGGGCGTCCAGGATATACAGCGTAAAAGAAACCGCTTATGAATATTGTGAGGAACTGGATACCATCGACAGGCCATTGATGGATGGTGAATTGGCAAATGGACTCATGCCTATATGGGAAGAGAACTATATGAAGAATGAACTTTCTTATGTGTTTGATGCGCTGCCATGGAAATTCAGCCGTGCCAATCAGGGATATATTACGAGAGAGGATATTACGAGAGGATTAAAACTTTCAGGATTGAAGGTGCCGAAAAGACTGAAAAAGAAAATAGACAAGGTTACCTATTCGTACGAAATGCAGATACTGACGGACCTGACACAGAATTCGGTATCGTGGGTGGATTTTGATACGAAGATGGATAATTTTTTACAGAGATATGGCCGTTGATGGAGACAGGGGGTGAGAACGATGTGGAATTTGAACAAATGGACAGATCATACAGCGTTGTATGTGAGGGAGCAAAGTTATACATATGGCCAGCTGGACAGGATGCAGCAGGCGTTTGCACAGAAAGTGGATTCACACCGCCTGGTATGTGTCATGATGACCAATGAACTCCCGGCACTGGTGGCATATATATCCTGTATCCAAAATCATCATCCGGTAATGGTTTTGTCGGCACAGACGCCGTGCCGGGGTCAGGAGAATCTATGGGAGCATTATGAACCGGATGTGATCTGGATGCCGCTGGCGGGAGAAAAAGAGCATCGTGAATTTTGGAACCGGGGGCTTTACAGACGGCAGGCAGAGAACGAGGGATATGTACTTTATGAGCGCATAGTGAAGAATGAAATGCCTGTCTGCCGGGACTTGGCGTTGCTTTTGCCTACTTCCGGCTCCACCGGCAATCCGAAGATGGTTCAGATCAGTTATGAAAATATTCAGAGCAATACGAAGTCTATCTGTGAGTATATGCATCTGACCGGTGAAGACTGCGGGATTACTGTATTACCGCTTAGTTATACATATGGATTGTCAGTGGTAAACACGTTATTGTATGTGGGAGGCAGGGTTTGTCTTACGGCGGATCATGTGATGCAGGCCTCCTTCTGGCGTCAGATGAGAGACCGGGGGATTACTTTTCTGCCGGGAGTTCCTTATACATATACCTGCATGAAGAAGATGAATCTGCATCCGGAACGCTACAAAAAACTCCGGATCATGACCCAGGCCGGCGGAAGCCTGTCCAAGAGTCTGCAGGAGTACTGGGGACAGATCGCCAGGGAATACGGCAAAGAATTTTATATTATGTACGGACAGACAGAGGCCACGGCCCGGATCAGTTATCTGCCGCCGGAGCGGTGTCTGGAGAAAACAGGAAGTGTGGGGATCGCCATTCCGGGGACACAGATATTTTTAAGAAGTTCTGAGGGAGCAGTCATCACAGAGGCAGGAGAAGCCGGGGAAGTGGTGGCAAAAGGTTCTCACATAAGTATGGGATATGCTGCATGCCGGGCTGATCTGACTCAGGGAGACAGACGGCATCAGGTACTGGCAACCGGTGATATCGGGTATCTGGATGAGGAAGGATATCTGTATCTGATAGGACGAAAAAGCCGTTTTGCCAAAGTATATGGCAAGCGGGTCAATCTGGATGATCTGGAACAGATGCTGACACATGAAGGGGCCGGCGAGATCGCAGTTATCTCAGATGATGAGAAAGTGTATATAGTCACAGATGTCACCAGGATCAAGGAGCAGGATGAGAGATGGCGACAGAGGATTGAGCAGGCAGCAGGAGATCACTGTCTGGGGAAAATTTTACACTGGAGGGAACTGCCGCACAAGGAAAGTGGCAAGATTGATTACAGAAGAATCGGGGAAAGGGTGAAAGAGGATGAAACTGTCTATATGTAAGGTGAAACGAATTGAAAGAGAAACGGGGCTTATGTGTCTGGACGACTGCATTGCAACCGTGGCAGAGTATTATCACTGTGGATATGAAATGTCTTATGCAGGAGGATTTGCCATGAGGTGGCGGTCCGGTTTTACGAATTTTGCAGGACAATATCAGATTCACCTGCTGGATCGTTTGGAAAATCTTAAAAAATATCATGGGCTAGAGATCGTGAAAAAGAATTTTTTCTCGGGGAAAGGGGTTCTGCGGAAAATAGAAAAGGAACTTACACAGGAACGCCCGGTGATGATGCAGATCAATCCTTATTGGTGTCCGTGGGATGACGGATATGGAAAATATGACGCCAACCCGGGACACATGGTGCTTGTGACCAAGGTAGAGCAAAATGGTCTGATCTGCTGTGATCCTTATTTTGAGAAAGAAGATCAGAGACTCCCGCTGACTTTGTTTTACAAAGGACTCCAGGAGGTGTTTTTTACAAAATATCATGAGCCGGAGCCGATCACCAGACAGGAACGGCAGGATGCTGTGGTAAACATGTATGGGGCATTGGCCAGAAATGGATATTTTCGGGGACTAAGAGATTTTATACAGGATGCATCGGCGTGTCCGGATCTGTTCTATGATGTTTTTCTGGATGAAGATCTGTGGATCAGTGGATTGATCATCTTTTTGCTACAGGTAAATCAAAGCATCCAGAATCTGGCAGTAGTGACGGATTATGCAGGACGCCGGAATGAGGCACCGGGAGCGGTAGAGGTGGCTGAATCTTTGTGGAATCTGGCGGTGCGATGGAAGCAGGCGAGAAAGCTTATTGTCAAACTGTATTTTATCCGTCGGGAGGATGCCAGACTGAAAGAGAGAACGCTGGCGAGGTTGAGTGGCATTGTAGATGAACTGGAACAGATTGCAGAGCACATAGAAGAAGTATGGGATGAGAAGGTGGAGAAGGAAGAGATACATGTGGAGCCGGAAATGGCCCGGATGGTGTGTGTGCCGCTGGAAGAGTATAGAAACAACCGTGGATTTTTACATAGGGAGAGACTGGAGGAAGAGGCAGATTTTTCATCTGTGGGAACCTGTTATGTGACAGAAGGAGAGAAAAGAGAGTGGTCTCTTGGGAAATATAAGTATCGTCTGGCCGCGCTGGGCGAGGACATTGTGGATAACATTGCCTGTGACGGACAGTGTGTGTGCATACCACGAGGCAGGTATAGCAAAATAAGTCTCATCGGCTCTGCGGAGTTTGGTAATTCCAGTGACATCCTGCGGCTGCAGGATCAGGGAAAGGCAGCAGGTGAGATCACCATAGCGTTTACGGATTATATCAACCCGCCGCAATGTGGGGAGAGCGTTGCCTGGCAGGGGCATGGTGTAGTGAAGGAAAATGGAGATTGGCAGGAGATGAAGGAGGTGTTGTATCTGTATCAGCAGGAATATGATATGCCGGCGGGAGAAGTGTCGGAAATCCTGCTTCCTATCAATCCCAGTATCCATATATTTGCAATCACTATAGTATAATGAATTAGGAGGGTAACACATGAAAAAACGAATGGTAGCAAGGAGTGGAACAAGGAGAACAAAAGGGTAGTAAATCACAAAGAGCAGGATGAAAAATATCTGAACAAAGCACAATCCGCAGCGGTGGAATTGTCTAAGGATGAGGTAAAAGACTATCAGGAAGACGACTCACTGACAGTGGAGAAGAACTACCAGCTGCAGGCAAGCAGTACGGAGGAGGAGCCTCGTGCTATCGCAGTAGAGGCAAAAGATCCGGATGAGTGAGTACACCAACGATCCGAAAAAGTATGTGCCATTGGAAGAAAAGGAACCGGAAGACACGGATAAGGAGATCGTGCCATGGAACATTGCCTGTGTGGCAGGAAATGTGAAGGAAAACCAATACCGGGGTGAAGGTGTGAAGGTAGCTGTCATTGATTCGGGAATCGATACCCATTATGAACTGGCTACCAAAGACTGGATGGACTTTTCGGACAAAACCGACGGACAACACAGGACATGGTACAGAAGTAGCAGGTGTGATCGGAGCCAGGATCAACGGAACCGGTATGGTAGGGATTGCCAGCAAGGCTCAGTTGTACTCAGTAAAGGTACTGGATAAGGAAAACCAGACCACGATCAGTACCGTGATCAAAGCCATTGAATGGTGTATTGAGAATGATATGGATATCATCAATATGAGTTTTGGAACGGATCACTACTCGAAGGTTCTGGAAGAAGAGATCGAAAAGGCTCATAACAAGGGGATCGTCATGGTATCAGCAGCAGGAAATGATACCAAGGAAATTCAGTATCCGGCAGCTTACGACCATGTGATTTCAGTAGGTAGTATTAATGAGAAGATGGAAGTGTCCGACTTTTCTACAAAAGAGCAGACAGATCTGGTAGCACCGGGAGAAAAAGTACAGTCTACCGGATATGTAGGTTCTCACACGATTTCCAGTGGAACCAGCCTGGCAGCGGCCCATGTAACCGGCGTGGCGGCAGCGATTAAAAGTGCCAATCCGCAGATGGAAGGAGAAAAACTGCAGTAGGTGCTTTTGACCTCTGCGACCAAATTGTCTGACGGAAACAAACTGGTGAATTATGAAGCAGCACTCTCTGGCATGGACGGAGAAGTACAGAAGGAATCGGTGGCAAAGGTTAAGAAAGTCATGGAAGCCGTGCAGGAAGAAAACTTTGAGGATAAAGTGACCGGATCATGGAATAATGATAAATGGCTTGACCAGTCAGAATCGTCGGGACTTTATAGTATCATTAATAATATGGATATATCGTGTTTTTCCTGGGGAGCGTCTAATGATACGCAGAAAATTAACAATCGAACTCTGGTGGCGGGGTCTGCTAATTTGACAGACTGTATACAGTCTCTTAGTGCCAGTGGAGAAGGTAATGCGGAACGGGATGCGAACGGTGAGATTGTTTATAGTAAGGGAAAATATAGTCAAGTTAACCCTAGTTATTCTCCATATCATGGCAAATCAGAGTATGGAATCATACCGGTTGTTCAGCATTTGAGTTTCCTGTATGAACTGGCAAGAAGAAGGCTGGTACGAAATTCTCCATTGGATATGACGGCAACCAATTATAAGGGGGCTAAATATTATTCAGTTCCTATCACTTTAGAGATGAAACGAAGAATCATTGTGGATATGAAAACTTTGTATGGTCGGTTAACAAGTCATTATAAAGGAACTGGTGTTAATGTAACTTCTACAACCGGTCAAGGCTATATGGTCCTGGGGATTATGTTACATCTTGTGCAGGATATACAGGCACATCGTGCCATAGTTCCGTGGAGCATGGTGTTTTCTTCATCAGATAAAATAACAGAAGGATATCAAAATGATGTAATGGGCGTGCTTTCCAGTGACAGTAAGATAAGTTATGCAAATGTTGCCGGCAGTGGAAATAATAAAGGCAAAACAGCGATGCTGGGAGCTGCAATAAAAAAATATGGTGGGATACCATTTATTCGATTAAAGGATTTTTTACCGGCCACTGTCACAGTTACTTGTGGGGTGGGATCAAAGACATATAAAGATTGTAGTCCAGCCGTGGCATACGAGGATAATCCGTATTTCTTTAGGGAAAGGTATTTTAGTTCTGTAAGTTTTTCAAAATATTATGTCAATGATATGAAGAATGATACACAGGCAGACAGTGTCAGAGATCCATATAAATATTATGTGGATGTAAATGTATCTATTTTTCAGGGAACAATGAGTAAATTGCAGACAAAATAATTGTGAGAGGAAGAATCTGTTACTGTAGAAGAAAATATTTTACAATAACAGATTCTTCCGAATAAAAGGGAGGTTGATCTTATGAAAAAGAAAGTCGTAGCAATCGTAATGGTACTGGCGGTTTTTATATCCGGAATGCAGGGAACTGTACAGGTGAAGGCCGGGGAAGAAGACCCCACAAAACCGGTATGGTATTATCTGCCGTGGATAAATCCTATTAAATACCCGTGGCAGAGCGCCTATGATGAATTATATATCTATCAAGAATATAAAGGATATGCTCATCCGAACTGGGTGTATGAAGAAAGTATGTGGGAAAATGAGACAAATGTACGGACAGCAGGTGATTTTAAATATTTTATACTGTCAGAAACAGAGAAAACAGCGGCATTGTGGGGAGTTTTAAAACAGAAGAAAAAGCTTGTAATTCCGGAGTATATAAATGAATATAAAATTATCGGAATCGGAGCAGATACCTTTTATGAACAAGATGTTCTGGGAAAGTCAGATGGTAAATATCATTCTAATTCCGGGCATATTGTTATAGAGGATTCGGAGGACGAGAAAAAAAATCCTGTTGAGGAAATTGTACTGCCAAAGGGAATTAAGTACATTGGAAGTGGTGCGTTTTACGGCTATAAAATGTTAAAAAAGATTAATTTAGATGTAGTCGAGAAACGAATTGATGAATCAGCATTTGGAGAGTGTAAATCATTAAAGAAAATATATATACCAGAGAATGTTATCATTGAAAATTTGGCATTTAAGGAGTGTACATCATTATCACAGGTAACACTTGCACCAGGGGTACTGACCCATACCAATTGCTTTGGAGGATGTGGCACGATTCCTCGAATTGTGTGTCAATCACAAAAAGTGTATTATGCAGCATTTGTTGATGATATAAGAGAAACCGCAAATAGAAGTAGTGTTGATGCATGGTACTTTGATTCTCCTAAAAAGCAATCTTTCGTTTTAGAGAATGTATTGGTGAATAATTATGCAGAGGAAGTGCGCGTGAAAAAAAGTGTACCAGTTTTATATGGATACACAGATAAAAAAGGTTCCGGTTTATTTTTCACATTCCGTTTGGTTGTTGAAGGGAAGAAAACTAAGATAAAGAACTGGTGTAAAGCGAAAGGGGAACTGGATAGTCTGGTCCTCAGCACAGTTCCAAAGGCCAAGTGTATCTCCTGGGCGAAAAAACTTCGTGTGACCTATCAGACTACCGCTATAACCAAGCAGGCAAAGAAAGTAACAAAAAAAGGCAAAAAAGTGAATTGGAAGAAGGCGTCAGCAACCATCAAAAAGTACACATATGGCAAGAACAAAAAGTGGAAAAAGAAGACAAAGAAAGGAAAAGTAATATACCGTATCTACGGCAAGAAAACAAAGTCAGCCAAGTATACCTATGTAAAGCAGACAAAGAAGACACAGGCACAGGTGCCATACAAATATGTAAAAGTAAAGGCAGAAGCTGTGATTGAGTAGATAAGGTAAAAATGGAAATATGTGTCACAAGAAAGGGGGCGAATGAAAAAGTAAATTCTGGTTAGAAAAAACTGGAATTTTGAAATTTACTTTACGGACGTATAAAGAAAGTGCCCATAATCACCCAACAATAAGCTGTAAAAATCATCGTTGAATTTTACAGCTTATTGTGTATAATAAAGATAGCAAAAACAATCAAAATCAAGAAAGGAGTGGAAAGATATGGCAAACATTTTACCGGTATCTGATTTGAGAAACTACAATGAAGTGCTGAAAAATTGTCATAAAGGGGAGCCTGTATATCTGACTAAGAATGGCAGAGGACGCTTTGTGGTTATGGATATTGAAGATTATGAGCGTGACCGTGCAGAGAAAAAGCTTCTCTTGAAGCTGCAGGAAGCTGAAGAAGCAGTGAAAGACGGCGAAGGATGGCTGGATTTGGATGAACTGAAAGCCATTGTGGGGGAATAAAATGTTGAAATTACGGATTAATCCGATGGTTGCAAAGGATTTGAAGAATATCCGGGAGTATATTGCTGAAGATAACGAAGAGTATGCGGTAAAGACTTTGAAAGAGATTTACAGCAAGTTTGAAAATCTACAGGTGTTTCCGGGAATAGGATCAGATCTTTC
>ENA-OPTB01001765-OPTB01001765.1-human-gut-metagenome-genome-assembly--contig:-NODE-1765-length-15461-cov-6.036285_pt1 | contig 15461 bp, 16 predicted proteins | sample MGYA00241810_ERZ501911 | MGnify/ENA primary metagenome ERZ501911 (study PRJEB25962, sample SAMEA2042304) | human gut metagenome | biome: human gut; feature: human-associated habitat; material: faeces... | reverse complement strand
GGCAGGTCAGCTGGAGCAGCGGCGTGGGCAGCTGGCGGATGCCGACCGCCGGGCGCAGGAGACGGGCCGTGAGCTGCAAAAGGCCCAGTATGAGCTGGATGTGGCCAAGGAGCAGCAGCGGGCGGCAGCCCAACAGGTGCTGACACTGGAGGGCCGGCAGGAGCACCATGAGATCCTGCTGGAGAATCTGCGTCTGTCTCAGGACGGCCTGCAGCAGGAGCGGGAGACTTTGACCCGGCGCCTACAGGAGCAGGAGACGCAGATGCAGGCGGTGCGTCAGGAGATCGCCGCCCACGAGGGCGAGGCGGAGCGCCTGTCCCGTCAGGCGGAGGAGAGCCGGGCCGGGCAGAGCGACCTACAGACCCGGACAGATGAGATCTCCGGCCAGATCACCGAGCATAAGACGGCGCTGGCGGCGCTGGCGGCGGAGCGGGAGACCTCACTCCACAGCCGCCGGGAGTTGGAGCGTCTGCAGGTCCAGATGCATACCGACCGGGCCGGACGGGAGGCGCTGCTGGAGCGGTTCCGCCGGTCCAATGAGGAAGCCGGCCGGGAGATGAATATCCACCGGCAGGAGGCGGAAGAGCTGCGGACCCAGTGCCGCCAGCTGAAGGAGCAGCTGGCATCGCTGGCGGCGGAGAAGCTGGAGCTGGAGCGCCGCCGCACCCAGCAGAATCAGGAGATGCAGCGCTGCAATGAGGAGGTCCTCCACACGGAGCGTGAGGTGGCCCGGCTGGAGCAGCAGAAAAACGCCGCCGCCATGGAGGAGAAGAACATTCTGGATAAGCTGTGGGAGCGGTATGAGCTGAGCCATTCCGAAGCCCAGAGCCAACGCATGGAGCTGGAGAGTATCCCCAAGGCCACCCGCCGCATCGGGGAGCTGAACCGGGAGATCAAGAGCCTCGGCACTCCCAACATCGGGGCCATCGAGGAGTTCGACCGGGTGAATACCCGCTATACCTACCTCTCCGAGCAGCGGACGGACGTGGAGAAGGCCAAGGAGGAGCTGACAGGGGTCATTGACGAGATCACCCGCCAGATGACGGAGATCTTCGCCCAGCAGTTCCAGCTGCTCAACGAGAGCTTTCAGGAGACGTTTCTGGAGCTGTTCGGCGGCGGCAAGGCCAGGCTGGAGCTGGAGGACGAGAATGACATTCTGGGCTGCGGCATCGAGATCAAGGTCCAGCCTCCCGGCAAGCAGCTGAAAACCATCACGCTGCTGTCCGGCGGCGAAAAGGCCTTCGTGGCCATTGCCCTGTACTTTGCCATCATGAAGGTACATCCCACGCCCTTCTGTGTCATGGACGAGATCGAGGCGGCACTGGACGAGGCCAACGTGGTGCGCTACGCCCGGTATATGCGCCGCATCGCCGGTAAGACGCAGTTCATCGTCATCACACACCGCCGTGGCACTATGGAGGAGGCCGACGTGCTGTACGGCGTTACCATGCAGGAGCGTGGCGTCAGCCGCATCCTCACCATCAACCTCAATGATATGGCCAAGGAGCTGAAGATCAAATAACCGGGCGGCAGCCCGATGCAAGGAGGAAGCAGCCATGGGACTGTTTGCAAAATTCAAGGAGGCGTGGCTCAAGCCCATGTCCTTCGACTCCCTCAACGAGGGATTCTACGACGATCTGGAGGAGGCTCTCATCCTGGCGGACGTGGGCATGGATACGGCGGTGGACGCCGTGGCCCAGCTGAAAAAGCGGGCCTATGCCAAGCTGCTGACCCACGAGGAGGACGTGAAAAACGCCCTGCGGGACATTCTGACGGAAAAGCTGTCGGTGGGCGATCCCGCGCTGGACCTCTCTACCCGGCCCAGCGTGGCCCTCATCATCGGAGTCAACGGCGTGGGTAAGACCACCAGCATTGCCAAGCTGGCCGATTATTACACCCGGCAGGGCAAGCGGGTCATGCTGGCCGCCGGTGACACCTTCCGTGCCGCTGCCAGCGAGCAGCTGGAGATCTGGGCAAGCCGTGCCGGTGTGCCCATCGTCAGCGCAGGCGAAGGCGCAGACCCCGCCGCCGTCATCTTTGATACGGTCAAGTCTGCCACCGCACGCGGCTATGATATGGTCATTGCGGACACCGCAGGCCGTCTGCACAACAAAGCAAACCTGATGGCAGAGCTTTCCAAGATCAGCCGCAGCGTCAAAAAGGCCAGCCCGGAAGCCAGCCTTGAGACCCTGCTGGTGCTGGATGCCATCACCGGGCAGAACGCCATCAGTCAGGCCAAGGAGTTCTGCAAGGCTGCCGATGCCACCGGCATCATCCTGACCAAGCTGGACGGCACCGCCAAGGGCGGCTGCGTGGTGGCGGTCAAGCAGCGGCTGGGCCTGCCCGTCCGGTTCATCGGCGTGGGCGAGGGCATCGACGACCTGCTGCCCTTCACCCCGGAGGGCTTTGTGGAAGAGCTGCTCCCCCGGGAATGGAAGCACTAAGGGGGCGCGGAAAATGAAAATTTGTGCAGCGACCGGCAACGCCGGAAAGCTTCGCGAGCTGCGCCGCATTCTGGAAGCGCAGGGACATGAGGTGGTCAGCCAGAAAGAGCTGGGCATCACCATCGAGCCGGAGGAGACCGGCACCACCTTTGCGGAAAACGCCCTCATCAAGGCCGAGACCATCTGCAAGGCCAGCGGCCTGCCTACCATCGCCGATGACTCCGGCCTGTGTGTGGACGCGCTGGACGGCGCACCCGGCGTGTACAGCGCCCGCTACTGCGGCCACCACGGCGACGATGAAGCCAACAACGATAAGCTTCTGGCTGCCATGCAGGCGGTGCCTGCCGGGCAGCGGGGCGCAAAGTTCGTCTCGGCAGTGTGCTTCATCCTGCCAGACGGCCGGCACCTGACCTGCATGGGCGAGTGCCCGGGCAGCATTGCCTTTACGCGGCTGTGCGGCGACTACGGCTTTGGCTACGACCCGCTGTTCATCCCCGCCGACTGCGGTGTGGGCAAAACGGACAAGCGTCCCAACACCGAGAACCGCAGCTACGCCCAGCTGACCCCGGACGAAAAGGACGCCATCAGCCACCGCGGCAACGCGCTGGCAGCGCTGGAAAAGCAGCTGCCCAGCTTTCTGAGTGCAGTCACGGAAGAAGGCGTTATCGCACAGGTGTCTGGAAAAGTAGAGATCAATCTGAAATGATCGTAAGTCCGAAGATGGCTCGCCCTCTCCGCCTCACCTTGTTCGGCACCTCTCCCAAAGGGAGAGGCCTTGGCAAAACCACAAACTTTATTTCCTCGCCAGAGGCTCTCCCTTTGGGAGAGCTGGCGCGAAAGCGCCTGAGAGGGCGAGGTCGCTGACAGATACGCCCCATCCCGTGAAAAAGTAAAATTGAAAAATCCGAAATATCAACCTGAAAATAAAGGAGAAAACTATGCTGACTAGCAAACAGCGCGCTATTCTGCGCGGCAAGGCAAATACCATGGACCCCGTTTACATCGTGGGTAAGGGCGAGATCGACGAGACCCTGATTCAGGGCGTGAAGGACTGTCTGGACGCTCGGGAACTCATCAAGCTCAAGGTGCTGGAAAACAGTATGTACAACGCCCGCGAGGCTGCTACCAAGCTGGCAGAGGCCACCGGCGCAGACTGTGTGCAGGTCATCGGCTCCAAGTTCGTGCTGTATCTGCAGAAGAAAAAGGACAGCGCCTACGCTGCCCTGCTGAAGTAAGATGAAGATCCTTCTCTATGGCGGCAGCTTTGACCCGCCCCATAACGGCCACCTGAATAACCTGCGTGCAGCGGCAGACCGTGTGCGCCCGGATAAGATCGTGGTGATGCCGGCAGGTACTTCCCCCTTTAAGGAGGGAACGAATGCCTCCGGTGCGCTGCGGCTGGAAATGTGCCGGTGCTTTGCGGCACTGGCGCAGGAGCCCGGGATGCCGCCGCTGGAAGTAAGCGGCTGGGAGGTGGCGCAGGCCGCAGCGGGCAGCCGCAATTATACCGTGCTCACGCTGGAAATGCTGGCAAGGGAAACCCCGGGCGCTGTGCTGTACCTTGCCATTGGCAGCGATATGCTGCTCAGCTTTGAGGGCTGGCACCGCTGGCAGGATATCCTGCGCATTGCGCGGGTGGTGGTCACCAGCCGGGATATCGGCGATGCCCCGGCGCTGCACGCAAAGGCAAAGCAGCTGGACCCGTCGGGCGGACGCATCCTGTTTGCCCCGGTGCAGGCGCTGCCCATGTCCAGCAGCCAGCTGCGGGCCCGGCTTGCCGCCGGAGAGGAGTGCAAAACCGAACTGCCGGAAGCGGTGCGCAGCGTCATCCGGCGGGAAGGACTATACCGGAACACAGAAGGAAGTAGCAGATAAATGGAGCTGAAACAGGCAAAGGAACTTGTGCGCAGCCGCTTGAGCGATAAGCGCTACGAGCATACCATCAACGTGAAAAAAATGGCCGTCAAGCTGGCCAAGCACTACGGCACCGACCCGGAGCAGGCCGCACTGGCGGCGCTTTTGCACGATGCCGCCAAGGAATTGCCCAAGGACGAGATGCGCGCTATCATGCAGGCATACCCGCAGTATGCGCAGGGCGGCGAAGCACGCCCCACGCCGGTATGGCACGGCATCTGCGCCGCCATTCTGGCGCGTACGGAGTGGGGCGTCACGGACGAAGCCGTGCTCAGCGCTATCGCCTGCCATACCGCAGGCAAGGCGGGCATGACCCAGCTGGACAAGATCCTGTATTTGGCCGATATGACCAGTGCCGAGCGGGACTGGCCCGGGGTAGAAAAGCTGCGCAAGCTGGAAATGAAGGACTTGGACGCAGCCATGTTGGCAGCGCTCCGGCAGACGAACGGTTTTGTGCTGTCCGAGGGCAAGCCCTTAGACCCCGAAAGCAAGGCCGCCTACGAGGATATCTTAGCGCACAGCGGGCAGAATGAAGGGTGAAGAGCCGGACGCCGATTAAAAATGGTTCCGGACATCCCCGGATAAAACAATTGCAGATTTTGCCGTACCATGCTATACTGAAGGATATGACAGGTCTGCAGGTGAAAAACTCTGCAGAGCAGTGAAAAGCTGGAGGATACAAAAAGCATGAGCCAAACGCCACGCCATATCAATACAGACCGCTCACTCAGCCGCCCGGGTCAGGCGGCGCGCGCCCCGCAGGCTGCCCCGGAGCAGAACACCCGCAGCACCGCCGGGGCACAGCACGCCCCGCCGCCCCGCCGCCCGGCACAGCCCGACATGGGCGGGAATGACGCACCGCGCCGCCGCAAAAAGAAGAAAAAGACCCCGCTGTGGCTGCCCTTTGCCATTGTGATGGGAGTGATCGCCGTGATCTCCGGTGTGGTGGTGTACGGTGTGAGCCTTGTGAACAAGGTGGAGGACAGTATCCGCCCGGCGGAAAGTGCCCCCTCCATCGTACAGGAGATCCAGACCGCCGAGGAGTACAAGGGCGATGTGGTCAACATTCTGGTCTGCGGCATCGACTTTGAAGAGGGACGCTCTTACAGCGACACCAGCTCCAACGACGGCATGACGGATATGATCCTGTACTGCCAGTTCGATATCAAGGGCGGTGCGCTGCGGATGCTGCAGATCCCCCGCAACACGCTGGTGACCACCCAGAACCGCAAGCTTACCCTTTCCAACGGCAAGACCTATGCCGTTTCCAACTACCAGATCAACTCGGTGGCGCTTTCCAACGGCGGCAGCATTGCCGCGCTGGCAGATGTCATCTACGACCAGTACCACCTGCCCATCGACTACTATGTCACCATTGATATGCAGGCGCTGGTGGAAATGGTGGATAACTTCGGCGGCATCGAGGTGTATATCCCCCGGGATATGTCCTACGGCGGCAGTAAGCTGCTGAAGGGCTACCGCAATCTGGACGGTGCCTCGGCAGAGTTCTTTGTGCGCTGCCGCCACGGCGACGGCTACGCAAACTCCGATATCGACCGCTTGAATATGCAGCGTTACTTCTACGCAGGTCTGTTCAAGCGCGCCCGCGCCATGGGCATTACCGATATCCTGAACCAGCTGCCGCTGATCTTCAAGGACTATATCCACACGGATATGGATATCACCACCATCGCAAAGCTGCTGGCGTCCTTCCTCAAGATCGACAGCTCCAACATCATTCTGGCGCAGACGCCGGTGTTCATGGGCGTGCCCAACGTGGGCAAGACCGACTCCTTTGCCGGCTACTCCTGCGTGGTGCCGGATGCCGGCTCCATCGCAAACCTGCTCAACCAGTATTTCTGCACCTACACCGGCCCAGTGGAGGTAAGCGAGCTGCACATGGTCACCGACCAGTGGCCTCACGGCAGTGCATCCACCGATGCCAATGTGCAGTATATGGGACGCATCGATAAGGAATCCGACGACGCCATCCTCAGCGGCGATACCGACCTTTCCGGCGCTGTGACCACCGATGGTCAGGCAGCGGGCACCGAACAGTAACAACAGAAAACAACGCCCTGCACACCGTGTGCAGGCGTGTTCCGACAGAAGGGAGAAACACATGGATAATTTCAACGACAGCAAGGCGCTTGCCATTGAGATCGCCAAGATTCTGGACAAGAAGAAGGCGCAGGATGTGCGGGTGCTCAAGGTGGAAAGCCTGACCGTCCTGACCGATTACTTCGTCATCGCCTCCGGTACCTCCACCACGCAGGTGGCATCTCTGGCCGACGAGGTGGAGTACGAGCTTTCGCAGAAGGGTCTGGAGCCCTACAGCGTTGAGGGTCACGACACCAAGAACTGGGTGCTGCTGGATTACTCCAACGTCATCGTGCACGTCTTTGTGCCCAACAGCCGCGCTTACTATGATCTGGAGCACCTGTGGGCAGACGGCGAGCCGGTGGACATCTCGGAGTACCTGACCCCGGATAGCAGCATTGAATAATTAAGGCAAACAGGTCTACCTTCGGTAAAAGTCCTCTTTGTTATTGCGGCGCAATAGGGAAAGTTGGCAAAAACGCCCCCTTGGGGGAGTTGGCAGGGCGAATGCCCTGACTGAGAGGGTTTATACCGGAAGTACCTTAAAAGCATACGCCCCCAAGCAACGGTATTTTGGTTAAAGTCTGGAGCTGATTACAAACATGAAGTATGATTACAAGGCTGTTGAAGCCAAGTGGCAGAAGGTGTGGGAGGACGAAAAGACCTTCCACGTCGAGATCGACCACAAAAAGCCCAAGTTCTATGCCCTTGTGGAGTTCCCGTATCCCTCGGGTGCAGGCCTGCACGTCGGCCATCCCCGCAGCTACACCGCGCTGGACGTGGTAAGCCGCAAGCGCCGTAAAAACGGCTACAACGTGCTGTACCCCATGGGCTGGGATGCCTTCGGTCTGCCCACCGAGAACTTCGCCATGAAGAACCACATCCACCCGGCCATCGTCACCAAGAGCAACGTGGATCATTTCCGTAGCCAGCTCAAGGCGCTGGGCTTCTCCTTTGACTGGGATCGTGAGATCAACACCACCGACCCCGAGTACTACAAGTGGACCCAGTGGATCTTCCTGCAGCTGTACAAGCACGGTCTGGCTTACAAGAAGGAAATGAACGTCAACTGGTGCACCGGCTGCAAGTGCGTGTTGGCCAACGAGGAAGTTGTCAACGGTGTGTGCGAGCGCTGCGGCAGCGAGGTGGTGCACCGCGTCAAGAGCCAGTGGATGCTCAAGATCACCGCTTATGCCGATAAGCTGATCGACGGTCTGGATGGCTTGGATTACATCGAGCGCGTGTCCACCCAGCAGAAGAACTGGATCGGCCGCAGCCACGGCGCCGAGGTGAACTTCGGCACCACCGCCGGTGACACCCTGACCGTGTATACCACCCGCTGCGATACCTTGTTCGGTGCTACCTACATGGTCATCTCCCCGGAGCACGCTCTGCTCAAGGCATGGCTGGAAAAGGGCATCATCAAAAACGCCGATGCCGTCAAGGCTTATCAGGCCGAAGCTGCCCGCAAGAGCGACTTTGAGCGCAGCGAGCTGAACAAGGAAAAGACCGGCGTGCAGCTGGACGGCGTGATGGGCATCAACCCGGTCAACGAGACCGAGATCCCCATCTTCATCTCCGACTACGTTCTGTCCACCTACGGCACCGGCGCCATCATGGCCGTGCCCGCCCACGATACCCGCGACTGGGAGTTCGCCAAGAAGTTCGGCCTGCCCATCATTGAAGTGGTCAAGGGCAACACCCCGTCCAATCTGGACGAAGCTGCCTTTACCGATGTTGCCACCGGCACGCTGGTCAACTCCGGCTTCCTGAACGGGCTGTCCGTCGTCGATGCCAAAAAGAAGATGATCACTTGGCTGGAAGAGACCGGCAAGGGCCGTGATAAGGTCAACTACAAGCTGCGCGACTGGGTGTTCAGCCGTCAGCGTTACTGGGGCGAGCCCATCCCCATGGTGCACTGCGACAAGTGCGGCTGGCAGCCCCTGCCCGAGAGCAGCCTGCCGCTGACCCTGCCGGACATCACCGACTTTGAGCCGGGCCCGGACGGCGAGTCCCCGCTGGCACGCCACAAGGACTGGGTCAAGACCACCTGTCCCTGCTGCGGCGGCCCCGCAACCCGTGAGACTGACACCATGCCCCAGTGGGCTGGTTCCTCCTGGTACTTCCTGCGCTACATGGACCCCCACTGCAAGGATGCTCTGGCCTCCAAGGAAGCACTGGAATACTGGTCTCCGGTGGACTGGTACAACGGCGGCATGGAGCACACCACCCTGCATCTGCTGTACAGCCGCTTCTGGCATAAGTTCCTGTACGATATCGGCGTGGTGCCCACGGCAGAGCCCTACCAGAAGCGTACCGCCCACGGCATGATCCTTGGCCTGAACCCCCACAGCTTTGTCAACCTGCCCGCTGAGGAGCAGGAGAAGCTGCTCAAGGAGTACGGCAGCCAGAAGGCCGCCGAGAAGGCACTGGAAGAGAAGTACGGCGAGATGGCACGCCATCCCATCGTGAAGATGTCCAAGAGCCTTGGCAACGTCATCAACCCCGACGAGGTGGTGGACCAGTACGGTGCCGACACCATGCGTCTGTACGAGATGTTCATGGGCGACTTTGAGCAGGCTGCACCGTGGCAGACCTCTGCCATTGCGGGCTGCAACCGCTTCCTCGACCGCGTGTGGGCACTGAGCGACAAGCTGGTGGAGGGCGAGGGTTACCGCCCCGCTATGGAGACCCTGATGCACCAGACCATCAAGAAGGTCAGCGCAGATATCGAGAGCCTGAAGATGAACACCGCCATTGCCCAGCTGATGACGCTGGTCAACGCCATGTACGACAACGGCGGCGCAACCAAGGCCGAGTTTGAGACGCTGGTGCAGCTGCTGAACCCCTTCGCTCCCCACATGACCGAGGAACTGTGGGAGAAGCTGGGTCACAGCCACGACGAGCAGCTGGCTTACTATCCTTGGCCTGCCTACGAGGAGGCCAAGTGTGTGGAGGCTGCTGTGGAGATCGCTGTGCAGGTGAACGGCAAGGTGAAGGCACGCCTGAAGGTGCCCGCAGACATCACCGCCGAGGACGCCATCGCCACCGCCAAGGCAGACCCCGCTGTGGCTGCCGCGCTGGAAGGCAAGCAGCTGGTCAAGGAAATCTACGTCAAGGGCCGTCTGGTCAATCTGGCTGCCAAGGGCTGAGAACTGCTGCTCCGCTGAATAAGCGCGAACATATCATCACCCGCAGAGGCGGATTTAGCGCAGGAAACACCCGGGAGCGTCTGTTCAAAAATCTTTCAAAAGTTTTGAGCAAAAACTTTCAAAAAAAGGTTGACGAACCGGATAAAATGCGCTATACTGTCTACTGTTAGTTACCATGTAACAACGAAATTCCTGCCTCACGGTCCAAGGGAGGGAATAAGATGTCGGAAATTCGTGTTAAAGAGGGCGAGTCGCTGGAAAGCGCACTGCGTCGCTTCAAGCGCAGCACTGCTCGCAGCGGTGTGCTCGCAGAGGTTCGTAAGCGCGAGGCTTACGAGAAGCCGTCTGTTAAGCGCAAGAAGAAGTCCGAAGCAGCCCGCAAGCGCAAGTTCAAGTAATTGATTGCTTGGAATCGCACGTTGCTTTAGATTTTAAACGCGTTGCTAACGCCGATGTAGGGGAGCCTGTTATACAGGTTCCCCTATTTTCATTTTAAAGCTGCTTTGCGCAGGGCAGACTGAGAGGGTCTATTTATGCTCATTACCCCCGAATATGTTTTTAAGGACGTTACCCATATCACACCGGAATGGCTGGCTTCCAAGGGCATTACGGCTCTGGTGCTGGATATTGACAACACCCTGACCGCAGACCGCAGTCAGGAGCTGCCGGAGGAGGTGGCCGCGTGGCTTGCCGCAATGCGCAAGGCCGGGGTAAAGCTGACCATCGTCTCCAACGGTGCGGAAAAGCGGGTGCGCCCCTTTGCGGAAAAGCTGGGTCTTGCCTACCTGTACCGCGCCGCCAAGCCCCTGCCTTTTGCGCTGATGGTAGCACAGCACCGCATGGGCGTGAAACACCGCCAGATGGCCATGGTGGGCGACCAGCTTTACGCCGACCGCATGGTGGCGGCGCTGTACGGCATCCCCGGGCTGATGGTCATCCCCCGCGGGCCGGACTTGGGTGCCCAGGTCATCCTGAAACGCAAGTGGGAAAAGAAGCACTGGAAAAAGTACTACGACCGGGGAGGTAAGACCCTGTGAGTGAAGCTTGGAACATCCGGTTCGGCACCGCAGGCACCAGTGACAGCTTTGCCGCCCAAGGCTACAAAAGCAGTCTGGACGTGCCGGAGTACACCGCCAAAATGGGGCTGAACGCCTTTGAGTACCAGTGCGGGCGCGGGGTGCGTCTGGGGCTGGACAAGGCCGCCCGCATGGCTGCCCTTGCTGCGGAGCGGGACATCCTGTTCAGCGTCCATGCACCTTATTATATCAGCATGTCCAGTCTGGAAGAGGACAAGCGGCTGAACAGCATCCAGTACCTGCTGCAAAGTGCGGCGGTGTGCCGGGCACTGGGCGGCAGACGCATCATCTTCCACTCCGGCAGCTGCGGCAAACAGAGCCGGGAGGCGGCGCTGGAAAAGGCGCTGGATACCATGCGCCGCGCTGTGGCTGCGCTGGACGAGGCGGGCTTTGAGGATATGACCCTGTGCCCGGAGACCATGGGCAAGGTAGGACAGCTGGGCACGCTGGACGAGGTGCTGGCGCTGTGCGGCGTGGACAGCCGCATTACTCCCTGCATCGACTTCGGCCACCTGAACGCCCGCACGTTGGGCGGCATCCAGACCAAGGCGGACTATGCCGCCATTCTGGACCGCATGGCTGAGGTGCTGGGCGATGACCGTGCCCGGCAGTTCCATGTGCACTTTTCCCGCATCGAGTACTCGGCGGGCGGCGAAAAGCGCCACTGGACCTTTGCCGATACTCAGTTCGGCCCGGAGCCCCAGCCCCTGATGGAGCTGCTGGCAGAGCGGAAGCTTGCGCCGGTAGTCATCTGTGAGAGCGCGGGCACACAGGCCGAGGACGCGCAGACGATGCAGCAAATGTACCGCGCAGCGCGGAATGTGTAAAAGATTTTGTGTTTTTATCGTCTTTTTTGCCCAAACCCCTTGCCAAACAGGGACAGATTGGGTAAAATAAATAGAGATATGCGTTAAGCATCTGAGATTAAATTTATGGAGGAATTCCTATGATTTCTGCAGGCGAGTTTCGCAATGGCGTGACCTTTGAGCAGGACGGCCAGGTTCTTCAGGTCGTTGAGTTCCAGCACGTCAAGCCCGGCAAGGGCGCTGCCTTTGTCCGTACCAAGACCAAGAACGTCATCACCGGCTCTGTGGTCGAGACCAGCTACAACCCCACCGCAAAGTTCCCGCAGGCTTTCATCGAGCGTAAGGACGTGACCTACAGCTACGAGGACGGCGATCTGTACCACTTCATGGACAACGAGACCTACGATGACATCCCCGTCAACGCAGCCGACGTGCCCGATAACTTCAAGTTCTGCAAGGAGAACGAGCTGTGCAAGCTGCTGAGCTACAAGGGCAAGGTGTTCAGCGTCGAGATCCCCAACTTCATCGAGCTGGAAGTCACCCAGACCGAGCCGGGTGTCAAGGGCAACACTGCTACCAACACCCTGAAGCCCGCTACCGTTGAGACCGGTGCCGAGATCCGTGTGCCTCTGTTCATCAACGAGGGCGATCACATCCGCATCGATACCCGCACCGGCGAGTATATGGAGCGCGTCTGATCATTTGTCGCATACCGGGCAGCGGGCAACCGCTTGCCCGGTTTTTGTATCATACACAAGGAGGGCATTTCAGATGGAACTGAACAAGAAAGCAGCCTACCTGCAGGGCCTGGTGGACGGTCTGGGCGTGGATGAGAGCACCAAAGAGGGCAAGATCATCAAGGCCATGGCCGCACTGCTGGGCGAGATGGCCGATGCCATTGCCGCCATGGACGAGGATCTGACCCAAGCCTACGACCAGATCAACGATTTGAGCGAGGAGCTGGAGGATCTGGAAGCTGACCTGTACGAGGACGAGGATGCCGAGGACGAAGATGACGACGCAGCCGACGAGGATGAGGATGCGGGAGATGACGACATCGCCAGCGAGCCCTTCTATGAGGTAGCCTGCCCCGCCTGCGGCGAGACCGTCTACGTCAGCGAGGATGATCTGGATGCAGGCGAAGCCAACTGCGCCCACTGCGGCGTGACCTTTGAGGTCGCACTGGAAGGCGAGGAGGACGAAGCCAAGGACGCCCCTGTGCAGTACGAGGTGACCTGCCCCGCCTGCGGAAAGACCGCCGTATTTGAGGAGGATGAGCTGCTGGACGGCGCACCCAAGTGCCCCAACTGCGGTGAGCCGCTGGACTTTGAGGTGACTGAGGAGTAAACGCTTCTTCATCGCCCGTGAAAAGGCAATTTTGGAAAATCCGCAGATTTTCCAAAATTGCAATCTAAAAAAGAAATTCCTATGAATATGGCCAAAGCGCACGCGAAGGCCATTCCAAATCGTCCCTGTAAAAACGCAATGCCGGGCAGTCCACAGACTGTCCGGCACTGTTCATTTTAAATTGATTCAGCGGTTCTCGTTGGCCTTCTGCAACCAGATGCCGCCGATGTCCAGCGCGTTGTACAGGCCGTGCTTGGTGGTCTGGCGCGCTACGCGCTCCTGCGGTGCCTTGGTGGTATCCGTAGAAAGCAGCATCAGGTGTACCTTGTCGGCTACCTGCTGCTCGCCCACCGGGGTGGTGGTCAAAATCTGCAGATACAGCACATAGGGATCGGTCATGCTGCCGTAATACAGCTCGTTGTCCTTGCGGACGAGGGGCTTGCCTTTATAAGTCAGTTTCGGTGTATATGCCATCGTGAAAGCCTCCCTGTCGTTTGATTCATCTTAGTATAACACATTCTGCCTATGGGATGCAAGCGTTTGCGGCAGTGCTCTGTCAGTTTTGCACCAAAACAGCCCCGTATCGTGCAAAACCTGCAGTACATTTTTGGCAAATGGGGTTTGCTGTTGGGTGCAGTTATGCTATACTATAAATAGAACAGCCCGCATTCCGGGCCGGAAGTGAGGGAACGACAATGGCAGATTATCAGGAATACCGGCGGCGCATCCTGCACCGGCGCTGGCGCAGGGTATTTATCATCGTCGCCCTTCTGGCGCTGGTGGCGCTGCTGAGTGCTATCGGCATTCTGTGGAAGGTGCTGCACCGGGAGCGCGTGGATACCGCCCTGAGCCAAAACACCATTCTGCGGCAGGTGACCACGGATAATACATGGAACACGGTCAACTACCCGCTGGCGCGGCAGCTCCGGGTGCAGACGCTGGAGGACAGCACCGAGACCGCGCTGGACTTCCGCATGGCGGCGCTGCCGGCCAGCGCTCCGGTGGAAAAAAGCTGGTTTGCGCAGGTCAGTTTTGTGGGTGACAGCCTGACGCAGGGGATGCAGATCTACGATACCGGTCTGCCCGGGGCGCAGTTCTGCGCCTATAAGGGGGTAGGCCCCAACGCCTTTGTCAACGGCACCAGCTGCAAGCGGGCGGACGGCGTGACGGAGATCCCGTTGGACGCTTTGACCGCCCAGCAGCCCAAGGCCGTCTATGTACTGCTGGGCAGCAACGTGCTGGGGCGGGACACCGATTACACCAGCTTTCTGACCTACTACCGCCTGATGCTGGATATGATCAGTCAGGCGCTGCCGGATACAAAGATCTATGTGCAGTCTATCACGCCGGTACGGCCGGAGGTGAGTACACAGGCAAACCACGCAGGGTTGAACCGGGACCGCCTGTGCCACATCAACAACGAACTTGCCGCCATTGCGCTGGAAAAGGACTGCTATTTCCTGAACCTTTGGGAGGTGCTGGCAGACGAAAACGGTGACCTGATCGAAAGCTACGCCCAGCCGGACGGCTACCACATCAAGCCGGAGGGCTACGCCGCATGGGTGGACTACCTTTGCAGCCACACCATGGAGTGAAAAAGAACATAAAAGACGCTGCCCTTGCGGGCAGCGCCTTTTGTGTTTTATTAGGATTTTTTATCAGAACAGGCCGGTGATCTTGCCGTCCGCGCCGATCTTGATGTCGTCCATCGAGAGCGCCGCGCGGGTCAGCTGCGGATCGCGTGCATGGGCACGGGTCAGCGCAAGGTCGATCGCCGCATCGCGGCGGATGTTCGCGGTGTCGGTGTCGTACCTGGTCTGGAGATCCTTGAGGTCGTCCTCCAGCTTCTTCGGGTCCTTTCCGTCCCACGCCTTTGCGGTGGCACGCAGGTCCTTGATGGTGTTGTTCGCCGTGGTCAGCTCCTGTGCCTTGGTATCAAGGTCGGCCTTGGGAACGTAAGCGCCGCCGGCAGCGTTGACCACCTCAAACTTTGCGTCCTTTGCCGCCTGCTGGAACTGCTCCCAGGTCAGTGCGCCCTTTTCAAAAAGGGTTTTGAGAAATTCCATTGTTTTTTGCTCCTTTCATCGAAAAATGGGTATGAAAAAACCACCTTGACGGTTGTCTTGGTGGTTAATTCTTCGGTTGATAGTGAATGCCCGGTGCGCATTCGATTGTTGGATCCGCGTCCAGCTTATTCATGTGCTCTCCCGGGATACCGTCCGGAAACGCCTTGCAGCATATCCGCTTTCGATGGATACAGGTATTGCACAGCACACCATGGACGCCCGACGGCTGCGAACAGCGTGCCAGAAACTTGTCATGGTCGGACAGTTCTTCGTATCGCCTGCTGCGTTCCTCGGGTGGCAGCCTCTTGAAGTCCTCAAAGGTTAAATTTCTGTCAGCCATATGGTGTCGCCCTCCTTTCTGTCAACAATGAAACGCGACTTCCTTTTGAAAAGGATTTCCTTTTCGATTGTGTTGATACCGCGCATATCTCGACCGGATTTGCTCTGAATAACCAGCTGAATATCCATATCCGGGTCATACACCTCCGTAGAAGTAGACGTGTATGCGTCATATGTAACGATCGCGTCAACCTCATGCGCTGCCAGAAAGGCAGCT
>ENA-OPTB01001753-OPTB01001753.1-human-gut-metagenome-genome-assembly--contig:-NODE-1753-length-15545-cov-2.993996_pt1 | contig 15545 bp, 6 predicted proteins | sample MGYA00241810_ERZ501911 | MGnify/ENA primary metagenome ERZ501911 (study PRJEB25962, sample SAMEA2042304) | human gut metagenome | biome: human gut; feature: human-associated habitat; material: faeces... | reverse complement strand
AGTTCAGACATTATACCGTTCGGCATCTTCCGAATAGTCTGGAACCAATCCGGAGAATTTACTCCGCGGAGGAAATACACCAACAGCCGCCCATCCTTCTGACAAACATCAGCAACAAGAACCTTCTCTGCACGGGCCGGATTATTCACAAAAGCCAGCACAGACAATGTCAACAACTTCAAGTGAAGACGAATATCGGGATCCTCAAGAATACTGCGGGCTTCATCCACGAATTTGGCAGTATCATGACCTCGTTTGAAATCAAGGACTGCCTTGACCGTCGATCGTATCTCCAGGCCTTGAATCTCTTTTTTGAGATCAGCCGAGAACAGACCCCCGGTCTCAGAATAATGACGGGCAAGGGTATATTCATAGAAAGACTGATGAAAGAATGAGACAGCAGATCCATCACGCCGAATCAGACCATTACTTGCCAAATACTCATATGCACGTTTCTGACTGGAATCAGGAATAAACTGAGGATTCAGAGTCCCTGCAATTTGTATTGTTTCAACAATCTTATACATTAAATGCTCCCGCATTTCTACATCATGCCGTAGAGATGAGTCACAAATAACAGCATCCCAAAGAGCATCGTATAATTCAATCTGATTATTGAAGTTGATTTTAGACTTATTCCGCCGAAACAAGAGAGAAAATGAATCCAGCATTTGAACGGTCCTGAGCATCGTGGCCGTCACACGATCTATTTCCTGACCAAGACCATTCTCCAGTTTATTGAGAGCTATTGTCACCTCCTTCTCGGTTAGCTCTCCAATCTCAACAATTGTAGATCTATCCTTTAAACTGTTCAGGACAGAATCATACTCCAGATCATATTTACGGCACGAGACAACGGCTCTGACATTCGGCCAATCGTTTAATGAAGATAGTACCGCCATCATCATATTCAGATGCGTTCTATCATTCGTGAGGGATTGAGACAGCGCATCAATCTGGTCAACAATCAAAATCACCTTATCTGCTTCCGTGCTGTAATACGCCAATGTATCCTGCATATCGCTCAAAGAGACCGGGTTGCCATTATCATCAATAGCGTCGGACTTAACACACAAATACTTGATACCCTTCTCGGACAGTATGGCTATTAAATCTTTCAACACAGCGGATTTTCCGACTCCTGCATCACCCACCAGAAGACAGATATTCCCTTCGTTCTGAACAGGATCCTTGCTAATCCATTGCACAATCTCATCAACCTGGAGTCGAGATATATGCGAGTCTCTCACCCCATGCAACTCGGAAGAAACGGCATTGAAGCACATTTTTTGCCGTGAAGCAAACTGGTCTGCCAGATACTTATCATCCTTGATGGACTCCATCTTCTGTTTATACAACTGACGCCAATGATCGATGGTCGCGTCAACATTCTTCTCACCGCATTTTTCGTTGTCTTTAAAATAATATCTCGCCTTAGTTCGGATACGATCAGATTTATTTTTAAACTCTTCGATGGCAGCCGTATCAATGTTCCGCCAATAGAATTTTCTAGAGGCATAATCACAAGCTATAAAGAAGACGAGTTCTCCTTTATGTATTTTCGCATATGCATAAACCGACTCGGGAATATCATAAAACACTTTCCCATTTTTCTCCGGATATGTCAGGTGCTTAACTTGAACTGTTATTTTTTCTCGAGCTATTCCATTTTCATCAAGAATCTCAAGATAGCCCTCAATATTTGGTAAGGTACCTCCCTCTTGAAGTTGAGAACAGTCTACACAATTATCAGGAAGGATACTCTTCAGAAGATTTATCGAACGCCGATCATGCAATACGGATTCTGAGATATTCCTATTTGGCTGTAATTCCATAACACTCACGATTCGTTTAATAGCTCAGATCTTGTAGTCACCTCTAATCATTAATTCTTTCTTGCACCCCATCAAACATCGCATCCGCCTCCTTCTCATTCAACCCAGCCTTTACCACTACAGCCAAAAGATCTTCTTTCGTCGGTTCGATACTGTCATTGATTGAAGTCGTGCGAAAACCATTAATGCCATCGCTGGGTAACAGGTCATAGGCCGGAGCAAAATACCAATCGCCATCCCGATGAATAAAGGCAAAGTTCTTAGCGTGGTCGTCCTTGTTATCAATGAGAAAATTGAATATCATCAGTCGATAAACTTTCCACAACTCGGCTACACTATGCGTCAGCATGGCGCACACCTGAAAAATATGCTTGTAGTCGATACTGGGTAACCGATAATCGGCACCAATAAGACCGGCCACGCTAACGACATGCAGTTTGCCACCCAGTGTTCGGTCGAAACGCTCCACACCAAAGTACTTGCCTTCAAAAAGTCGAGTCTCCGGCATTTCGATTCCGCACTCTTTGGCTAGCAGCGAATAGCGGTATTCATCCACACCGATACTCTGCGAATCCCTCTTGGCTCGAAACTTTACCAGCCATTCTTTGTCGTTATAACGAACGAAGATTTTAGGCCTCGCGCCTCCCGGAGAACCACCTCGATCCTGAAACTCCTCGATCCCTTCGCCCATATAATCGTCGCTGGCCAGTATCTTCTCGGCCTCCAAAGCAAGCTTCTCGAAATCAGCAAAATCCTGCCGCGTCACTACGCTATTATCAGGACGAAACTCCAATGCTCCGCGTCCTGTCGATCCCACCAAGGCAAGACGATCCAGTAGAGTGAGTGTGCGAGGATTGATTCCCTTTTGTTGCAGGTATCGGTCCAGAATAAGAAGTCCCCATCCATCGGGCAGGCAATCATCGAAAACACCGAATCCCCCCTCAAACGGACGGGGTTTAGCAATAAAGACACCGCTTCGCAAAGGCAACTCAAATGGAGAAATAGAGAAACCAGAGCTAAGCCACTCTGCCGAATATTCGAAGGCACACAACCCCTCTCGCGTCAGAGCAAGACGACCGACCAGCCGATTGTTATATATTACTTCTATCTGCTTGATACTATTCATTTTTCTTCCCTCGTTTGCGGGTAACACTCTGTTCATTCAATACATCATCCAACGATTGATATTGCTTTTGTGCAAAGAGAACATCAAACTCAGATAACACATTCAAAGCAAATCCAATCTGCAGCAACCCCTTCAAAGAGATTTCTCCTGTCTGTTCGAAACGGCGGTAAGTAGCGAACTTAAGACCGGCTCTTGCAGCCATACCTTCCTGAGTTAGGTTCAATTCCAGTCTACGAGTTTTAACTCTCGCTGCAATCTGCAAAGCTACTTCGCTTGGACTTAAGACATCAAATGCCAATATATTATTCATAGATTCATTTATACCAAGCAAACAAATAAGATAATATTCATTGTAAAGATAGCGAATATTTTTATTTTAACGTCAATGTTTAAGACCTATTTTTCTCACCAAAAGAAAAAGAACTTTACTTTATCTCCGTATTCACATATACGTTCAATAAAGTAAAGTCAAAATAAGGGAAGAAAAGAGATGGCTTCGCCATGATGAAATGGCTCCAGCCATTTTCTCTTTTGGCTGCAAAAAAAAATATAAGTTACCGGATTGATAAGTCAATCATTCCGTCCCAATCTACCCACAAAATGACTCGCAAAACATATGCGGATTCACCTCCAATTTTATAGTATATTCTGGCGAAATAAACCCGCCCTGAACGGAATGTATCGAGGTCTACAAGGATGTTTTTCCCTCTGTTTGGATGGAGCCGATGAAAAGGTTGCATCCATAATGTTAAAGTTAGATAAGATCTGACTACAAACTTAATTAAGAATACAATCAAACAGGATAGTGTAATACACAATGTATAAACAAAAAAATTCTATATTTGTAAAATAAACTGTAAATTACTCCTAATTCCATGCAGGAGAACCCCATATCGAACAGCCTGTCCAAAACGGATTCCAATGAGGCATCGAATCCAATCCGTAGCCTCATGCCCTTTCGGTATGGACCGTTGTGTTATGCGATTGTGGACGTTGAGATCGGACTGACCGACCACCGGATTCACGACATTGGGGCACTCCGCTACGACGGGGCCATCTTCCATAAAGCCTCGAAAGAAGAGCTGCTACCCTTCCTCGAGCGTGTGGAGTATCTCTGTGGTCACAACATCATCCACCACGATGCCAAATACCTCTTTGAGGATCGACAAATTCCTTGGCGGCTGGTCGACACGCTCTACCTCTCGCCCCTGCTCTTTCCTGAACGTCCCTATCACCGGCTCGTAAAGGATGATAAGTTGCTCAGCGACCAAATGAACAACCCGGTCAACGACCGTGAAAAGGCCCGTGATCTGCTTCTGGACGAGATGGCCCGCTGGGATGCATGGCCCGAACAGAAACGGAGGCTCTTCACCGCACTGCTGAGGGATCAGCCGGAGTTCGACGGATTTCTCGATCTGATGGGAGCCGGCCTGAAAAATTGCGACCTGCGCGAACAAATCGCAACCGTCTACCGAGGCCGCATCTGCCAGAACGTCGAACTCGAACCGTTGATCGAACACTACCCCTGCGAACTGGCCTACGCATTGGCGCTAATCGACACGACCGATCATCGCTCCATCACGCCGGGATGGGTACTGCACAACTATCCGAGCGTGGAATTCATCATCAAGAAGCTGCGGTACACCCCCTGCCTAGCAGGCTGTACCTACTGCAACTCCCAGCTCGACGTCCACCGTAGCCTCAAGTCGCTGTTCGGTTATAATGCCTTCCGTACCTACGAAGGTGAACCACTCCAGGAGCGGGCTGCACAGGCGGCCGTCGAGGGACGCTCACTGTTGGCAATCTTCCCTACCGGCGGTGGAAAGTCGCTCACCTTTCAACTGCCGGCACTCATGGCGGGACTATCTGTCCACGGACTGACAGTAGTAATTTCGCCCTTGCAGTCGCTGATGAAGGATCAGGTGGACAACCTCGCCGAACGGGGCATCACCGAGGCCGTCACCATCAACGGCATGCTGGACCCTATCACACGGGCACTGGCCATCGAGAAAGTGCAGGACGGAACTGCTGCGCTACTCTACATCTCGCCCGAGATGCTCCGCTCGGCAACGATCGAACGCATTCTCCTTGCCCGCAACGTCGTCCGCTTCGTCATCGACGAGGCCCACTGCTTCTCGTCGTGGGGACAGGATTTCCGGGTCGACTACCTCTATATCGGCCACTTCATTCGCAAATACCAGCAGAAAAAGGGAAGCAAACTCCCGATCCCGGTCTCCTGCTTCACGGCCACGGCCAAACAGAAGGTGATCCAGGACATCCGCGACTACTTCAAACAGACGTTGGATCTGAATCTGGAGCTCTTCGCCTCGAAAGCCACACGTACAAACCTGAGCTACTCGGTGCTGCACGTCGACAACGACGAAGAGAAATACCAGCGGCTGCGCGAACTCATTGCCGACTCACAATGTCCGACCATCGTCTATGTTTCGCGAACTCGTCGAACCCGGGAGTTGGCGTCACGCCTCACCCACGACGGCTTCCGGGCCCTTCCCTTCAACGGCAAGATGGATTCTGACGAGAAAATCACCAACCAGGAGGCCTTCATGAACGACCATGTACGCATCATCGTCGCCACGTCGGCCTTCGGCATGGGTGTGGACAAGAGCGACGTGGGGCTGGTGATTCATTACGACATCTCCGATTCGCTGGAGAACTACGTACAGGAGGCGGGACGCGCCGGCCGCAACCCCCATCTGCATGCCCGCTGCTACGTCCTCTACGGCGACAGCGATCTGGACAAGCACTTCATCCTGCTGAACCAGACGAAGCTGAGCATCGGTGAGATCCAGCAGGTATGGAAGGCCGTGAAGGAACTCACGCGCCAGCGCATGCGGGTCAATTCGTCGGCACTGGAGATTGCGCGTCAGGCCGGTTGGGACGGTTCGGGCTCCGACATCGAGACCCGGGTACGAACCGCACTTGCAGCACTTGAACAGGCCGGCTACCTCGAACGGGGTAACAACGTTCCCCACGTCTACGCCACGGGCATCACCGTGCGGAATCTCGACGAAGCCCGCCGACGGCTGACGGCCTCACCGCTGTTCGACAGCAAGGAGACCGAACAGGCGGTCCGCATCATCAAGTCACTCATCTCGAAAAAGTATATCGCTAAGGCGCAGGACTCGGAGGCCGAATCGCGAATCGACTACCTAGCCGACATTCTGGGCATGAGCAAGCGCGAGGTTATCTCCGCCGTGGAGCGCATGCGCCAAGAGGGGATTCTGGCCGATAGCAAGGATCTGTCGGCCTATCTGCTCGGAACAGGGGATTCGGAGCGCAAGTCGCAGCAGCTGCTCGAACGCTTCATCCAGCTCGAACGCTACCTGCTCCACCGCATCCCGGAGGAGGGGCTCTGCATCTCCTGCAAGCAGCTGAACGAGGATGCCATCCAGGAGGGAATCGGCACCTCAAAAGAGAAGGATATCCGGACTCTGCTCTATTTCCTTACGGTCAAGGGATACCTCCGCAAACAGGAGGATGCAGACCACAACCTGCAACTTCGGCAACAGACCGACCAGCAATCAACGGAGGCCCGGTTCGATAAACGGGCCGAAATCTGCCGCTTCGCCATCGGATGGCTCTACCGTCAGGCCGCCGAGCTGACGCGTACGCTCATGCAACCCAACGCCACCGGGCAGGAACACACCGTCGCAGACAATGCCGTGCAGTTCTCGATCGTCGAGTTATTGAATCAATTCAAGGCCGACAACCGGACGATGCTCTTCGAACGGAACGACCTGCAGCTGGGCGAGGTCGAGGAGGCACTCCTCTATCTCTCGAAGATCGGGGCACTGAAGCTCGAAGGGGGATTTCTGGTCCTCTACAACGCGATGGACATCCGCAGGATCAAGGACAACAAGTCGCGCTACAAGGTCGACGACTACCGGTTACTCAACGCCTTCTACAAACAGAAGATCCAGCAGGTCCACATCGTGGGCGAGTATGCTAATCTGATGGTCAAGGACTACAATGCGGCGCTGCAGTTCGTGCAGGACTATTTCCAGATGGACTACCGGCGTTTCATCGCAAAATACTTCCGCGGCGAACGCATCAACGAGATCCAGCGCAACCTGACGCCCAAGAAATACGAGCAGCTCTTCGGGTCGCTCTCCCCGCGACAGATGGAGATCATCTCCGACAAAGAGTCCCACTGCATCGTGGTTGCGGCCGGACCCGGCAGCGGCAAAACCCGAGTACTGGTCCACAAACTGACATCGCTGCTTCTGCTCGAAGATGTCAAGCATGAACAGCTGCTGATGCTCACTTTCTCGCGCGCGGCGGCCACAGAATTCAAACAACGACTAATGGTGCTGATCGGCAATGCAGCCCATTTTGTCGAGATCAAGACCTTCCACTCCTATTGTTTCGACCTGCTGGGGCGTATCGGCAACCTTGAAGATGCCCAGGACATTGTCTCCCGGGCTGCCCGAATGATCGAACAGGGGGAGGTCGAACCCAACAAGATCGGCAAGACGGTGCTCGTCATCGACGAAGCACAGGACATGGCCGACGACGAGTATGCCCTCGTAACGGCGCTGATGACCCGCAACGAGGAGATGCGCGTCATCGCCGTGGGTGACGACGACCAGAACATCTACGAATTCCGGGGATCCGACTCAGACTACATGTTCCAGTTGGCTCAGCGCCCCGAGGCGCGCTTCATCGAGATGACCGACAATTTCCGCAGTGCCCGCCATCCCGTCACCTTCGACAACGAATTTGTACGATCGATTCCCAAGCGCATGAAGCACACGCCGATTAAATCGATGCGCAGCGAAGAGGGGTGGGTCAGCGTCACTCACCACACGTCGGAGATCATGTATCAGCCGCTGGTCGACGAGTTGCGCTGCCATCGCCATGCGGGCACCTCGTGTATCCTTACCCAGACGAATGAGGAGGCGGTCATCCTGACCGGACTTCTACGCAAGGAGGGTGTTCCGTGCAAACTGATCCAGTCGATGGACGGCTTCCGCTTCTGGAACCTCTCCGAGATACGTTATTTCCTCCGATACCTAGACAAGCGAGTGACGACGCCCGTGATTCCGGGCGAACTCTGGGAGGAGGCGAGGCATGCCACGAGCAATACCTACGGGCGAAGTCAGAATCTGGAACTTGTGAAGCGCTGCTTCGAACAGTTCGAGCATCTCAACCAGACGAAATACATCAGCGATTTCAAGGAGTTCGTCTTCGAATCGTCAATGGAGGATTTCTGCGATGTTTCGGGCTCCGAGGTGATGGTATCGACCATCCACAAGGCCAAAGGGCGCGAGTTCGACGATGTCTACATGCTTCTGACTGACAACTACACCAAGAATGCGGAGCTGATGCGCCGCTACTACGTGGGGATCACCCGTGCCAAGAACCGGCTGTTCATCCATACCAACGGACACTGTTTTGACCGTCTGACGGCAGACCGTCACGATCACGACGATCGGAGCTATACCCTGCCCGAAGAGATCGTCCTGCAACTCTCCCACCGGGACGTCTATCTGGAGTTCTTCAAGGGGATCAAACGCGAAGTACTAGCACTGCAGAGCGGTGATTCGCTGCAATACCACGACTTCACGTTCTATACCGAGAAAACAGGCCTCCCCGTAGCCAAACTCTCGACCCGAATGCAGAAAACACTTACCGATTGGTTTACAAAAGGCTACCGGGTCAAATCCGCGACCGTTAGCTTCATCGTGGCCTGGAAACCCAAGGATGCCCCGAAAGAGGAGCCGGAGACAGCCGTCCTGCTGGCCGACCTTACCCTCACTCTCTGATCGAAGATCCAACAAAAGTCGGGGTTCCAGAAGACGGAGTTTACCTTTTCCCCACTGTTTAGAGAGGCGATAAAAAAGTTAATTTTTTTGATTTTTTTACAAAAAAACGAGTAAATTTTTGAAAATTCTATCTTTTAAGTCGTAAGCTATTGATAATCAATAACAACACAATAGTATATCAGCAAGCAGACAAAATTCATCAATACCGCGAAAACTTATCAAAGTCATAGGAAAGATGACTATCCAAATATCGGATGGTATAATGTTTTTCATAAGGTGACCCATATCTTCGGAGCTAATCGATGCGATTACGCATGACATCTATTCAAGCTCGCGAATGAAACTTGGTTGGTTAGAACCGGGCCGTTGGGCGGCCGCGTTCTGAGGTGCGAGCTTTCCGAGCGAGAACGTCAGCGAGCCGGGTACGGCGGTATGGTCGCTGGGCTGCGCGAGTTCAGGAGGGGGGGGCACATCCGCATCGCCGTCTAACCGGAAAAACCGCAGGCATCTCCGAAATACGGCTCGGATAAAAACGATACGATTCTGCCGGCGCGCTATTTCGAAAATGAGCGTACCGGCTTTTTAATCGGGACATCTCCATACGCCTCTTTTGGCGTAGTCCGCCAAACCTTTCATATAAACCGTATACATCCGTACGCACCAAGACTTCCGATCAAAATCCCAAGGCAAGACTCCTCCGCACAGAAGCGACCTCATCTTTCTTCTCCAGATACACGTCAATATCGGAAAAGCGTCGGAAATTCCACAATGCACATCTTTCGGCGCTCGGGCGAAGCTCATCGACCTTTCGGGCCGAAAAAAGCACGCGGCGAATGACAAATCACAAGCTCATTAAAAAAACTCGTCATCGCCTGTAAATTACAAATAATTTGATATTTTTGCCTAAAATACTTATTTCATTCAGGGGAACATCGACCGATCCGGCCCTAACCGTCCGGAAAAGCGCCGTATCTCCCGCATGTCATCCGATGGAAAAGCGACCCTTTCAGAATCCGACAGAACAGATGCTCGACCGCTTCCGGCAAGGCGATGCCAACGCATTCGCCAGTCTCTATCGCACCCACTGGAATCAGGTTTTCCGCTTCAGCCGCCTCTACCTGAAAAACGACGAGGATGCGGAGGACGTCGTGCAGGAGGTGTTCATCCGTTTGTGGCAGATTCACGAACGCATCCACCCCGACGGCAATTTTTCGGGACTGCTTTTCATCATCACGCGCAATCTGATCTTCAACCGCTTTCATAAACAGATCGACCCGTTGAGTTTCAAGGTATCCGTCCTCGCAGCCCTCGAATCGTCCGACGACATCGAATCCGAAGTGAGCGCCCGCGACCTTGCGGAATACATTGACCGACTGATCGACCTGATGCCCACCCGTCAGCGGCAAGTCTTCAACATGAGCCGCCGCGAGCACAAGAGCTACCGGGAGATCGCAGAAGAACTGAACCTTTCGCAAAAAACCGTCGAAGCGCACATGCACGAAGCGCTGCGTTTCCTGCGCGACAACCTCGCGCTGCTGCTCTGGCTCGCGCTTTTCAACGACGGACCGGTCTGCTAAACGACATTCCGACCGGAACCGGAGCGTTTTTTTCCGAAAATCACAAAAATTACCGCACGCACTAAGGGTATCTGGTGCCGTGCCGGGTATTTATTACGGATACCGCAAAAAACACGAAATGACAGATATAAAAACGCTCGTCCGCAAACTGCTCGCCGGCAAACTCCCGCAGAAAGAGATGCCGGAACTCTGGCAGCGGCACGACGTCACGCAATACATGCAGCGCGAATGGGATCGTTGCGCAAAACCGGCCGAAGACGACCTCCTGCGCGAAAGCCGTATCTGGGAACGCATCGTCACCCGCACGATGCCGCATGAAAAAATCCGGCGGAGGGGAGGGGTACGCACCGCATGGCTTAGCCGGAGCTACGGCGCCGCCGCTTCAATCATGCTAGCCATAGGTGCAGGACTCACCCTCGTCAACCTGCTGTGGCGTCCCGCTCCGAAAATCATCCACACCCAGTACAGCGGGAACCAAAGCACCGAACAGGTAGCGCTGCCCGACGGTTCGACCCTCTGGCTCGGAGCCAACTCCTCGTGCCGGTACGCCGCGGATTTTTCGGGCAGGGAACGACGGGTGGAGCTCAACGGCCAGGGGTTCTTCGAGGTGGCGGAAGATCCCTCCCGACCGTTCGTCGTGAGCAGCAATGGCATCGACGTCACGGCTCTGGGAACGGCTTTCGAAGTCTTTTCCGATCTCGGGGGCCGGCACGTGGAGGCCATCTTGCGCAACGGCAGCGTACGTGTATCCCTCCCCGGAATAACGAAACAGACCTTCACGCTCTCGCCCGACCAGAAATTCACCTACTCCGCCGACACACGCAAAGTGATCGTCAGCCGGGTAGACGCCCAACGCTACACGCTTTGGCACGAGCGCATGTCATTGAGTTTCGAGAACCAACCTCTGTCGGTCATCCTGCCGCGCCTCGAAAGATGGTACAACTGCCATATCGACTGTCCCGAAGAGATCGCGACACGCTACCACTACACGTTCTCGCTGAGCGACGAGACACTCGACCGCACCTTGCAGCTTCTCCAATCCTCGACCGACCAGACACCGCTCTTCTACCGACGCGACGGTATGTACGTGCGCATCTACGAAAAATAAAAAAGAACCCGAAACGACCCGCCTCATGAAGAAGAACCGAAGATACGGATAACGGCCCCGCCGAACATTCCGGCCGCACGGCGGCCGGACTCCGCACCGCACCGACCCAAACCTAATTCTAAAAAACCTTATGAAAAACCTTTACAACATCCGGAAAAGCCTCTGGATCCTGTTTTGCTGCATGTCGCTCCTTGCAGCAAACGGCATCCCCGCAACGCTTCATGCACAGGAGAGGAAGAGGTTGACCGTCGAAATGACGGACGCTCCGATCCTCGACGTGCTCAAAGCCATCGAAGCGCAAAGCGAACTCTCCTTTTTCTACAACAACAATCTGATCGACCCCACGCTGCGCATCACCGTATCGAAACGCGACGCTCCGATCCCGGAAGTGCTCAACCGTGTGTTCGCCGGTACGCCCTACGCCTACCGGATCGTCGACAAACAGGTGCTTATTTCGAAAAAAGAGGATGCACCGAAATCCGACGAACCGCTGAAAATCCAAGGACGGGTCATCGATTCGAAAGGGGGCCCGATCGTAGGTGCCACCGTCGTCAACATGCGCACGCTCCAAGGCACGGTGACAGGTTCCGACGGGCGCTTCGAACTGACGGTTTCCGCCCTGACGGAGGAGCTGACCTTCAACTATATCGGGTTCAAAACCAAAGTACTTCCGGCATCGAATGCCGAAGAGGTCCGTCTGGAAGAGGCCACCGTTCTCGAGGACGTCGTGGTCGTAGGCTACGGCACGGTCAAGCGCGTGAATCTCACCGGCTCAGTCGCCACGATCGATATGCGGGAAAAGGCCAACCAACCCATCACCAACACCGCGCAGGCGATGTACAACACCCCGGGCGTGTGGATCAACCAGAACAACGCCAAACCCGGAGCCGACGGAGGCACGATCCGCATCCGCGGCGTCAATACGCTCAGCAGCGCCAATCCGCTCGTGCTGCTCGACGGCGTGGAATACGACATCAACGAAATCAATCCGGCCGACATCGAATCGATCTCCGTGCTGAAAGACGCTTCGGCGGCCATCTACGGTTCGAAAGCCTCGAACGGCGTGATTCTCATCACCACGAAAAAGGGCGTCAAAGGCGCTCCGGTAATCAACTATCGGGCCAATTTCGGCGTACAATACGCCACCTACCTCCCCGACCCGATCGACGATCCGATCCTCTACATGCGTTTGCGCAATCAGGCAGAAATCAATTCGGGCAAAGCGCCCTCGGGAGTCTCCTATTCCGAAGCCGTCATCAAGGAGTATCAGGAGGGCATGAAAACCAATCCCGACGTCTACCCTGCGACCAACTGGTTCGACATTTGCCTCAAACCGGCCTTCGTCCACCAACACGATCTGCGCATCTCGGGCGGAACCGAACGGCTCGATTACAGCATGGCCGTAGGCTACATGAAGCAGGACGGCGTATTCATCGCCAACGACTGGGCCGACCGGATTTCGATGGATCTGAAACTCGGCATCCAGCTCAACAAATACATCAAGGTCGGCGGATCGCTCTACGGAAACATGCGTCACTACACGGAGCCGGGATACGGCACGAACAAGGTGATGGACGCCATGATGCGTGCCATTCCGATCATGTCCGACTACCATAAAAACGGCATCTACGGGTCGAGTTGGATCGCTACCCCGGGCCGCGGCAATTACGAGAATCCCCGCATGATCATCGAGCAGGGTTCGATCGACCGCCGCGTACAACAGCTGCTGGCCAAGGCGTTCGTGAAGCTGACGCTCCCTTACGGCATCACCTACGACGCCAATTTCAGCTTCCGCAAACGCGACACCCGCAGCAAAGACCACGTTCCGGCCATGTACACCATGAATCCCAAGACCGAAGAGGTCCGCAACTACAACTCGGCGGTGCCGCGCGTCAAGGACTGGGATGCCTGGGCGACGGGCAGTTTCTTCACCCAGACGCTGGGCTGGGAAGGGAACCTCCGCGACGAACACCACATCGGCGTCATGGTGGGCCAGGACTATCAGGAGTTCTACAACGACAATTTCCAAGCCTACAAGGAGGGATTCTACGACAACTACCACACCGATCTCAACTCCGCTTCGGGACAGGTCAACGCTCAGGCCACCGGCGCCTCCTCGCGCGAAAAGCTGGTCTCGGTTTTCGGACGTCTCTCCTACGACTACAAGCAGCGTTACCTCGTGAGCGCCGTCTTCCGCTACGACGGTTCGTCGCGTCTGGCCCCCGACCACCGTTGGGCCTTCTTCCCCTCGGTCTCGCTGGCATGGCGCATCGACCAGGAGAACTTCATGAAGAACGCGGAGTTCATCGACCAGCTCAAACCACGTTTCTCGTGGGGTAAGATGGGCAACCAGGCCGTCTCGCTATACAGTTACCTGAGTTCGGTCAACACGTCGGGCTACGATTACAGCTTCGACGGCACGAAATACGGCGGGCGCGGCCATCTCCCCTCTGGCCGACAACACGATCACCTGGGAGGAAACGACCTCCTACGATGCCGGAATCGACTTTTCGGCCTTCGGCAACCGCGTTCTATTCTCGGCCGACTGGTTCCTCAAACGCACCGAAGGCATCCTGCGCACGGTCAACCTGCCCTCGCAGGTCGGCGATCTGAGCGGCCCGAAGAGCAACGTAGGCGTGGTGGACAACAAAGGCATCGAGCTCTCGCTCACGCTGCGCGACTCGTGGGGCGACTTCTCGGCAGGCATCTCGGGCAACTTCTCCTACACGCGCAACGAAATCGTGGATCTCAACGGCGAGACCGAAATCAACGGCCGGCTGATCTGCAAGGAGGGGTATCCGATCAATTCGTCGTACCTGCTCGAAACCGACGGCGTCTTCCAGAACCAGTCGGAGATCGACAACGCGCAGGCCGTCTACGGCAACCGCGCCAACCTGCGCCCCGGCTACGTGAAATACGTCAACCAGAACAACGACAACACCATCGACGGCAACGACCGCGTCATCGCCGGCAACACGATACCTCGGTTCGCCTACGGCTTCAACCTCAACTTCGGATGGAAGGGCTTCGCCGTCGAAGCGCAGTTCCAGGGCGTCGGCGACGTGTCGGTCTACCCGTCGAGCAACATGGCCTTCGGCCTCTACAACGGCGCAGGTCTGACCAAACAATGGGTGAGGGATTCGTGGAGCGCCACCAACCGCAATACCGAATATCCGCTGCTGACGACCTACCCCGAAGCGGGCGAGAACTTCCAGAATTCGACGCTCTGGCTTCAGGACGCCTCCTACCTGCGTCTGAAAAACATCCAACTGAGCTACACTTTTCCCAAACAGCTCGTCGGACGCATCGGTATCAAGGGCTTGCAGGTCTACGTCAGCGGCCAGAACCTCGTCACCTTCTCGGACTTCAAGATCTGGGACCCCGAAATTTCGATCTCGCAGGTCAACTTGTTCTCCTACCCGATCCTGAAAACCATCAGCTTCGGCATCAACCTCACCCTATAACCGATCTTACAAAAACCGATCAACCATGAAACGCATTCAAATCATCATACCGGTTCTGCTCGGAGCCTTCTGCACCGGCTGCGACCTGGACATCGAACCGCAGGACCGCTACGACCAGCAAACCTTCTGGTACAGCGCCAAAGCCGCGGAGGGCGGCCTGACGGGGTGCTACAACGCCCTGCTCGAAAACGGCATCTACGGCCGCGCCGCCGTCTACTGGGAAGACGACGCCACGCCCAACGGCTATAATTTCAGCAACGACGACTCCTGGACGACTATCGCCAACGGTGCGCAGACGGCCACTTCGGGAGGCATCATCGCCAACCGCTGGAGCCACGCCTACAAAGGCATCGGACGCTGTAATACGCTGCTGGACAACATCGACCTCAACCGCGAGCTGGACAAGAGCGTCATCGAGGAGTACAAAAATCAGGCGCGCTTCCTCCGCGTACTGTTCTACTACATGCTGACGACCTACTACGGCGACTGTCCACTGATTACCACGACCCCCGCCATGGAGCACAAATCCCTGCCGCGCACCCCGCGCACAGAGGTGGTCTCCTTCATGCTCGGCGAACTGGAACAGCTTTCGAAGGTCCTGCCTCCGAAGGCCGAACCGGGACGCCCGACGTCAGGCGCGGCACTGGCC
>ENA-OPTB01001751-OPTB01001751.1-human-gut-metagenome-genome-assembly--contig:-NODE-1751-length-15567-cov-6.390150_pt1 | contig 15567 bp, 15 predicted proteins | sample MGYA00241810_ERZ501911 | MGnify/ENA primary metagenome ERZ501911 (study PRJEB25962, sample SAMEA2042304) | human gut metagenome | biome: human gut; feature: human-associated habitat; material: faeces... | reverse complement strand
TCATCGCGAGGTGCAAATCTTCAAAATCAGAAAATGTTTTGCAGAAAGCAAACAGAGTCGAAAAAATCATATCAGATCAGGGCTTTGAAGTAACTCGAATGAAAAAAGCAGACATCAAGCGGTTTCTTGCAATCTACTTTGAGGCGAGTATGAACGGCGATTTGATGCCCGACTATGACGGCGAGCAGTATTTTGAAAAGGAGCAGACCTATGAAGAAGCATAAAGGAAAAATCCAAACGGGAATTGTGATAGGCATATTTTCTGTAATTATAATTGCCTGTCTGATTTCAATATTTTCACGGATGTACACCGAAAACAAGGAGAAGGAAGAATTTAAACAACTTGCAGAAATCGTTGCTGAGGAAACAACAGATGCAACCATTGAAGAAACAATTAAAAAGCCAAATATATTAAAAGTCAGCAATTATGATAATGAAGTTCAGGCTGAACAAACAGTGTCTTACACAACTTATTTTCAGCCGCACTCTGTTTCAAATTTGCTGTCGATGAATAGTGAATGCTTCGGCTGGATAAGCATAGCAGGAACAAACATAAACTATCCTGTTATGCACACACCAAGCAATCCGCAGAAGTATCTGAACAAAAACTTTTACGGCGAGTACAGCTATAGCGGTACACCGTTTCTGGACAGCAGATGTTTTGCTGACAGTACAAATTTAATCATATACGGACATCATATGAACAACGGCACAATGTTTGCAGACCTCTGTAACTATACTGATTATTCATACTTTGCGGAACATCCGACAGTTGTGCTTGAAACTAAAGACGGAGTATTTGCTTACTCCGTCTTTTCGGTTATGAAAGTAAAATCCGATGATGATTGGTACAGATTCACAACAGTTGGAACGGAAAAAAGCTATAACTCAAGAATTGAATATGCAAAAGAGAAATCTATATACGACACAGGAATTACACCTGTTTACGGTCAGCAGATATTAACGCTTTCAACCTGTTACGGTGATAATCAAAATGACCGCATACTTGTGTTGGCAGTACGAAATTAAGGGGGTTAGAAAATGAAATTGCTCAATAGAAAACCAAAGGTGCTCACACCCGAACAGGCAGAAGAAATATACACCAAAGATTTCTTTGATATGATTCTGCCGTCAACGATAAAGTTCTTCACCGATTATTACATTGTCGGCGACTCATACCGCAGTGTGTGGGCAGTCAGAGAATATCCGCCGTCAACTGAAGAACAGGCGATTCTCTCACAGCTTGCAGACAGAAACGGAGTAACTCTCCGCATATATCACAGACTTGTTGAGAGCATGGAACAGCGTAAGATCATACAGAATGCCACACGCAAAAACAAGCTTAAATCAAGCGGTAATGATGTAAACGAAACCATTGAAGCACAGGGCAACTTGCAGGATGTTGTCACGCTGATGGCGAACTTACGAAAAAACAAAGAACCGTTATTGCATTGTTCTGTGTTCATAGAGCTTAAAGCCAAGAGTAAGCAGAAATTGAAGGAGTTGCAAACCGATATTGCAATGGAGCTGACACGCTCCAAGATTGAAGTGGATAGATTAACGCTAAGGCAGAAAGAAGGCTTCTTGTCGGTGAACCCCATAGGTTCAAATCAATTCGGACTTTTGTATGAAAGAGTGTTGCCTGCTTCATCTGTTGCAAATCTGTTTCCGTTTAATTTCAGTGGTAAGACAGACCCTAACGGTTTGTATATCGGTCGAGATAAATACGGCACGAATATTCTCGTTGATTTTGACCGCAGGACTGAGGACAAGACAACGAGTAACATTCTTATTCTCGGAAACTCAGGTCAGGGTAAATCGTATTTATTGAAACTTATCCTTACAAATATTCGTGAAAGCGGAAAGAAAATCTTATGCCTTGATCCCGAAGCGGAGTATGAAGATTTGACAAATGCCCTCGGCGGTTGTTACATTGATTTTATGTCGGGCAAATACAAGATCAATCCGTTAGAACCAAAGGATTGGGGTGATGCAAATGAAGAAGTTGACTCCAAAACACCCGAACCGTTCAAGCGTGTTACCCGATTATCACAGCACATTGCGTTCTTGAAAGACTTTTTCAGAACCTACAAGGATTTCACGGACGCACAGCTTGATACAATAGAAATTCTGATTATGAAGCTGTACGCACGATTCGGCATAACCGACACAACTGATTACAGCACAAAGAAACCGTCCGACTTTCCTGTGATGAGTGATTTTTACGACTTGTGTGAGGAAGAATATATGACCTACGACCACAAGCGAAAGTATCTTTATACAGAAGAAATCTTGCAGGAGGTTTGTCTGGGTATTCATAGTATGTGTGTAGGTTCAGAATCAAAGTATTTCAACGGTCACACCAACATTACCGACGACAGTTTCCTCTGTTTCGGTGTTAAGGGATTGCTTGATACTAATAAAAGACTCAAAGATGTTAAATATAATTATTGTTCGAAACCGAATAGGATGTAATTAAACGAGATGACCTTTATTGTTTATCTCGTTTTTATTTAGTGAAAAATATGTTTATATTTCAAAAACTATTTTAATTAACTAGTTTGCAAAAAAGTATTATTGATTTTCTTGACAACTTTGAATTTATACGCTAAAATTATATATAGAACATATGTTCTATGCGATCAATCAAAAATATTAATTATTTATTAGGAGGAAAAAATTATTGAGTAAGCAAGCAATTTCTCTTTCATATTTATACGGTGGAAAGTGGATAGGTTTTAGTGATCAGACAAAATCTACTATGGACTGCTTAAAGATTAAAACAAGTTCAAATGAATCTTTTTATTTACAATATAGAACTTGGAATAAGGGAATGAATGGATATTATCCATATGTAAAAAGTACTGAAAACGATTATGCAGGTTCTTCAGGTAAGCCAATTCAACAACTTCAGATTCAAGCATACAGGAATGATGGTACGAAGTTAGTATCAGGTATTGTTGTTATGTATAGAGCCTTTGTAGAAAATAAATGGCTACCATGGGTAAGTAATGCTGACCCTGAATGGATGGATAGTGTACAGAGTAAATATAATCTGGGTGGCACTTTAGATACCAGCAGCTCGTATGCCGGTATCTCCGGAAAGAATATTAGCGGAATAGAAATTCGTGTTTATAAAGAATCATCGTTAGGAAACTACTCTGGTGGTGAATCAAATCCTTCGCTAAGCTATATGGTTGGAAATGAATCTAATTGGAAGTCTTTTTCAAAAAGCACTTTGTCATCCAGAATAGATGGAATAAAAATACAGACAGGCAGTAACAAGGATTATTATTTAACTTATCGAACATGGAATGAAGGACAGTCATCTTATTATCCTGCCGTAAATAGTACAGAAAATGATTATGCAGGCTCCCCTGGAAAAGCTATTCAGAGGTTAAGTATCAATGTATATAGAAATAATGGCACAAAACTTACTTCCGGAATTATTGTTATGTATAGAGTATATACTGATTCAAGGTGGTTGCCATGGGTAAGTAACGCTGATCCTGAATGGATGAGAAATGTAAAAACTAAATATAGTTTGAATGGTACTTTAGATACAGGTTCATCTTATGCCGGCATAGACGGTAAAAATATTGGTGGCGTTGAAATTCGTATTTTTGAAGAAGATTCGTTAAATGCGGGTTCAGGTAGTTTCGTTGGTTCTGAAGAATTAATAACAACCCAGTATATGGCAAATAGTACATCTAATTGGAAAAGTTTCAATCATAAAGTAATGGCTTCTCCTATTGACGGTATTAAAATTCAGACCAATTCAAATTCGGATTTTTATTTGCGTTACAAAACATGGAACGAAGGACAATCATACTATTATCCTGAAGTAACAAGTTTAGAAAATGATTACGCAGGTTATCCAAATAAACCAATTCAGGGACTGAGTATAAGTGCATATAGTAAGGATGGAACAAAGCTAACTGCCGGTGTTGTTGTAATGTATCGTGCTTATGTTGATGGAAGATGGTTGCCATGGGTTAGTAATGCTGATCCGGAGTGGATGCAGGATGTTCAAGAAAACTATAATTTAGGTGGAACATTGGATGTCAGTTCATCATATGCCGGAATTATCGGTAAAAATATAAGCGGTGTTGAAATCTATGTGTTTAATGGCAAATCCATCTCATCATCAATCGGTAATTTATCCGGAGGCAAAGTAGCTTCAACACTTAGCTATATTGACGAAGATTCTAATTGGCATAGCTTTACTTCAACTGCAAGCTCTGTTCATATTAATGGTATAAAAATTAAAACCGACAAGGATAAGCCATATTACCTTTTATACAGGACTTGGAATGAAGGAAAATCATACTATTATCCTTTTGTTAAAAGCACTGAAAATGACTATGCAGGATATCCGGGTGGCATTGTGCAGTTATTGAATATTCAAGTATATAGTAAGGATGATGTAAAACTAACATCAGGTGTAGTTGTTATGTACAGAGTGCATGTAGGAGGAAGTTGGCTGCCTTGGGTAAGTAATGCTGATCCAAAATGGATGCGTAGTGTACAGACAAAGTATAATTTAGGTGGCACTTTGGACACAGGGGCTTCCTATGCGGGTATAGATGGCCAAAATATAAACGGAGTAGAAATTTATATATATGAGGAGAATGAAATTTATACTAAGCCGCAAACACCTATAGGTAATAGTAAAATAATTCAAGCCCCGTTTATTTCCCAATTAGGCAAATATCCAACAGGATGCGAAAGTGTTACAACAGTTATGGCACTAAATCATATTGGCATAGATATATTTGTAGATAAATTTATTGATTCGTACTTAACTAAAACAGGAGTTCCTTTTGATCCCAATATTTCATTTGGAGGAAATCCCAGATATACGAGTGGGTATGGATGTTATGCACCGGTAATAAAAAAGGCATTGGATAAAGCTTTATCCGGACAAAAATATACTGCAAAACAATTATATGGTGTTTCTCTGAAAAATTTATGTTCTAACTACATAGACAAAGGAATACCGGTAATTCTTTGGGCTACTATGTATATGAATACTACATACATAAGTTCTACGTGGACCTACAACGGAAAAACAATTAACTGGATAGCCCCCGAACATTGTTTGCTGTTAGTGGGATACGATAGTAGCCATTATATTTTTAATGACCCTTTGACTTATCAACCACAAACCTACTATAGCAAATCTTCCGTTGAAGTGGCGTATAAAGGTTTAAACTATCAGGCTATTGTTCTTGAAAAAAAGGATACTAGCACTCCTGCACCAACGCCTGCTCCTGTATATAAATATGGTGCAGTTAAAAATCCCATAAATGGAAAAATATATCCGATTGAATACTATGAAAATGGTAAGTCTTATTATAAAGAAGAGCATATAAATGAAGAAAAAACAACCAGATTAGTAAAAAATTCATTTGATGTAGCAAAATTTATTTCAGGACTTGCTTTTGATGATAGTTTGGTAGATAAAATGGATAAAGCTCCACTTATTGGCAGTATTTATGGTATTGTTATTGGCGGTATTACATCGTTTTCTGAAAGCTGGGAGTCATTATATATTGATGTTAAATACTACAAGGCAAAAAGTTCAGGTAGAAGATGGGCTAATATTGAATGCGGTGAATCAAATATTGCAATTTCTTTAATAATTTATTATCACTTAAAAATCAATCTATGAGAGCTCTTTATGGACGCTGGTCAGGAGCTAATATGTATTCTGCTCAAGTATGGGAAAGTACTGTTAATGATTTTGCAAAAGGACAGTATGCAAAATTTAAGGGAATAATACCAAATAACTCATATAACTATGATATTATATTTACATTTGATGAAAGACGAAAATAGGATAAATATGTATCTCAAATTTTCTGTGGCAAAGATGGAAAAATGTATGAATATGCGCATATATATAATAGTGAAAAAATTGAAATTGTTGTTAAAGATTTTTTGGGTACAGAAATTGATCGTATAAATATTTTGCCTCAAATGAATCCTTTAAGTGAATTACCTCAAGATAAAGCAGCACTTTTTGAATTTATGAAAGCATAAATATATTAACAACATCAACAACAGCCGAAGTAGGAAAATACTTCGGCTGTAATTACAATACGTAGATTTAAAAAACATAAAATTTAATAATCTACTCCCTCTTGTTTTAGCATATTATCTTCAATTTTATAGTGTTTGGTAATTTCCATATTATCGGCAACCCATAGTGCTAAATCGCCCGAAGAAAGATCTGCATCGTCATCAAAAGCTCCGCATACGGAAAAGTCGTCATCACGGTAGCAATTAATAGCTTTGTAGGTTTTATCTATAATTACATAGGAATATTCTACCGCAATAATCTTTCCGTTCTTACCGTTATATTCACTGAAAGTAAAATCAGTTGCCCATTTTTTATCATTCCATGACTCTGGCATTGTAACATCCGGTGTACTTATACCGTCAACAAGTATATTAAAGTAATCCATAATGCTTTCAGGAGTTTCAAAAGTAACGTCCGGGAAACTGTCTATTACCTTCCCTATATTTATATATTCAATGTTATCGCAAATTAAATCTTTAATACCATCATATTTGCCACTAAATAAATCTTTATAAGCTTGTTTATATTTGTCATCTATTGGCATTAGTGATGGAATGATATAGTTATCTATACTTAATTTGTAGGGAGAAATATTTTCGCTGGCATTTGTTTTGTTTGCATCAGGACTAAAACAAGCAATAGATGTATAATTCTGAGCGTATAATTTCCAGTTTGAAGGAATATCAAGTGAAAAAGTTATATAATCACCTTCGCTGTTTTCCGTCACAGTTTTTGTTTCTATATCAGGCTTAATAATTGTATTGTTCTGCTGACAGCCTACAAGCAAAATCATAAGTACGATGGATATTATTGCTGATAAGATTTTGTATTTCATTTGTATGCTCCTATTCCTATTATATATTTTAACTGGAAATTATTTGAGATTTTTTGATTTTATGCATTTAATATTACTAAATTGTGATATTTATTATACTTCTTGTATTGCTTTTTGTAAAGTAATAATAAAAATAAATTTCAAACTTAATTAAAGTAATAAATGTAAGTATATCAGGACTTATGCAAAGTTATGTGGGATATGTTTGTTCTACGAAAGGTGGCATAAGATATGGATATACTTGAAGATTTATATTACGGAAACTTATTCCCTCACGAAAAATGTGCAAAGCTTGATGATGAGGTCAAGGAGCTATTGAAACTGCTCAACAGGAATGAAGAAAAGCTTGCGGCAGCCCTGACTGAGGCGCAGAAAGAAACCTTTGAAAAATACAAGGATTGTAATCGTGAAATTTCTGAAATCAGCGAACGAGAAATATTTCTGAACGGATTTCGACTGGGTGCAAGGATTATCATTGATGTAGTAAATAATTAAGAAAACGGATAGGCAGTTAATTTTTCCCATTGATTGCCTATCCGATTACTTTTTACAAATTTTACTCAATACAAATTATGTTCAATGCTTCCTCCTTGGGAATTTTATCCTCAAGATAATTGTCCCTTGCTGTTCTCGATTTTTCAAGCCAATCATAATATTCCTCAAAACTCAAAGGCTTTTCCACAGTATCAGGTGTGTTCAGTGTTCTTTCATAACGCTTATACATTTTGCCTCGCTGTGTGTCAAAAGTTTTCAGCACCTCATTTCTGTTTGCCAAGATTCGGTGCTTTAATTTCGGCGCAAATTCCTTGCAAGTTTTACCATTATTCAGAACTCTGTCGCAGTACAGGGTTTTCTTTTTTGTCTTTGGCACAAAGTATCTGCCACAAAGCTGACAGCGGCAGAGGCGGTATCCGTTCTCAACAAATAAATGTAACAGCAGAAAATAATACTCTGTCAGGTTACGGATATGGTACATCTGTCTGGATTTGTTATCCTCAAAATAAAATACGGTGGAAATCTGTACGCTGTTGTAATTGAAATCTTCGTTAACATCAATTTCTATTTGATTTGATAAATCGCTGAAAAAGTGCAAAACAAAAAACTGCACGGTTTTTATCTGGTCAAGATAGCTTGCATATTCACGCAGATAATGTTCAGTTCCGTCGTTCTCTCCTAAAAAATCCTCAATCATAAGTCTGTTCAAAAGACCGTAAAAAGTTCTATATTCCGCCAATGCCTTTTCTGCTTTTGCAGTTAACTTTTTAATCAGTGCAAATCTTTCTTCACTTTCATCAGGATATGTTCTGTAAACTTTTCTTATTTCATTTTGCAGTTCAGAATACTCTTCAAAATCTTCTTCTGAGAAACTAATCAACTCATTTTTGATAGTAGTATTTTCAATTGGAATCTTATTGTTATTTTCCTGCATATAGCCGGAAATATTTCCTTTGGAATCAATTTTTAATAATAAACCTTCGTGCTTTGCCATATACACCTCTGTCCTGAAGTGAAAATTATAAAAATCACTTCAATTCATTTTGTCATATATTTTTCTTGAAAAGTATGAGATTATTGTATCACACTGGTGAAAAAATTCCAACAGCTTTTGGATTACAACTGAATAACCATACCAAAGCTAAAATATTTTGAAATCATATGAGGTATGAGTAACAGGGAAAGGAGAAAAATGATTAAGAATTTAAATTTGGAGTTGAGCAGTAAGGCAAGATTTGATTCAATCGACGGTGCAAGTCTTGTTGAAAAAGATTTGCCGAGAAAGAAGTTTATAATCAATTCACTTCTTGCAAGCGGTCTTTCGATTATAGCCGGCTCACCAAAGGTAGGTAAGTCGTGGCTTGTTCTTGACTGGTGCGTTCGGATTGCAAAAGGCAAAGATGTATGGAATCTGCATACCGACAGCGGTACAACTCTGTATCTGTCACTTGAAGATGATGAAAGCAGATTGCAGGACAGGCTGACAGCGATAACCGATGAAGTGCCGAGTGATGTTCATTTTGTTACGGATTGTTCAAAACTTGATGAAAGGTTGGAAGAACAGATTCAAACTTTTGTTGATGAGCATATGGATACTGTCTTGATAATCATTGACACGTTTCAACTTATCCGTTCTGCAAAAAATGACTCGAGCTATTCAAATGATTATCTTGAGGTACAGAAACTCAAAAAACTTGCTGATGAGTTGAAAATTGCTATTCTTCTGGTTCATCATTTAAGAAAGCAAGGCGACTCTGACCCAATCAATGAGATTTCAGGTACAAATGGTATAGCTGGCTGTGCCGATGCTCTATTTGTTTTGAAAAAAAGCAATCGCACGCAGGGCAACGCAACTTTATTTTGCACGGGAAGAGATATTGAGGACAGAGAAATTGAGCTTGCATTTTCAAAAGAGGATTGCACTTGGAAAATGACTGCAGACAGCGCAGAGAATCCGAATATGCTTTTGCCTGATGAAATGAACTTGCTCATTGAGATGATGAAAGCAGAAAAATATTTCAACGGAAGCAATGCGGAATTTCTTGAACGATATAATGCTTATTCAGGCAAAAATCTTTCTGCTCGTATTCTGAAAAGGATGATGAACAAGTGGAAGTATGACTTGAATGATAATCACGTTTATTTCAAATCGTATAAGGAAAATAACATCAGAAAGGTTGAAATCAAATATGATTTTGAGATTGATAATTCAGATAGCGAGTACGTTAGGTACGATAAGTACGATGAAAATATAGCCGTTTGATTTATCGTTTTTATCGTCCTTATCGTCCTTAATGCAGATGTTGAGCAGAATTTGGCGGTTTGTCCGACTTTCAAGAGAAAACGGATAAAGTACCCGACTTCAAGCAAAAATCAAAATTTGGGCGGTTTGTGAGCGAAAGTAATTCTATATAACGGATTATGAATTCAGCGTAAAGTTGGGGTTCACATTTTCACAGCTTTGAAGCTGTGGCAAGCAACGCATTCGGCTGGTCGCTGACCTGCCGAATGCAATATACGGGCAGAAGCCCGAACCCACTTTATTGGCAAAGGAGGAAACCTAAATGAAAGACAGAAAAATGAGCATAAGAATATCGGAATCCGATTTACAGAAGATTCACCATAAAGCAGATAAGGCAAATCTTTCTCTTACTGAGTATGTAACAAAGGTTTGCCTTGGAAAACAAATCTTTGTTATTAACGGACTTGATGAAATTATCCGTCAGCAAAAGGCTATAGGAAAAAACATAAATCAAATTGCAACACTTTGCAATATGGGTAAAGTCATTTGCTTTAATCTTGCTGAACTTACAAATCAGTATGCAGAGATGAATAAACTACTTACCGATTTGCTTGACAGAAAGAGGTGGTCATAATAGCAACAGTAAAATTTATCGCAAGCAAACAAATGCAGTCACGGCAAGGGTTAGCTTCAATCCTTGCCTACTGCAAACAGGATAAGAAAACTTTGTACGATGGCAGAAAGCTGGTGAGCGGAGTGAATTGTGTAGCAGAGTCAGCGTTCAATGAAATGATGAATACTAAAATTCAATATAGAAAAACTGATGGCAGAATGTACTATCATTTGTTTCAGTCGTTCCACCCCGATGAACCTATAACACCCGAAACTGCTCACGAAATTGCTTTGAAGTTTGCACAAGAGCAATTCAAAGGTTATGAAGTTTTAGTTGCTACTCATATTGACAGAGAGCATATACATTCACACTTCATTTTAAATTCTGTCAGTGCTGAAACAGGATTGAAATATCATCCAGATAAAAATGAGATACAACGGTTGAGAGATTATTCTGACAACCTATGCAGAAAATACGGTTTATCAGTTGTAATTCCTAAGCAACCAAAAGTAAAACAGATGTCGGCAAGAGAATATCGTTCAGCAGACAAAGGTCAAAGCTGGAAGTTACAGCTTGCAATAGCTGTTGATGAAGCTATGAAATATGCAACCTCAAAGGAACATTTCATAAGCCTGATGGAGAACGAAGGCTATGAAGTTAAATGGACGGCAGAAAGAAAAAGCATTACCTACACTACACCAAATGGAATGAAGTGCAGGGATAATAAATTACACGAAGAAAAATATCTTAAGGAGAATATGGAAAATGAATTCAGAATACGGGAAGAAATCACCACAGGAATTAAAGGAACAAGCCAAAAAGCAAATGCAAATCGCCTCAAAAGCAGAACCCTGCGTAGCGGTTACGGAGCAGAACTGGAAAGCATTAATTTCAACTCAGACAGCACAGATAGATATGCTGAAATCAATACTGGACGAAATTTCAGAACTGACTACGAAAGAGGAAATACGGATATACCTCAACCGCCAGATGAATTCCTTGCAGAAGTCTATCGACAATTCCAATGCAATGGCGCAGACCTTCAAGAAGGAGCTTCAGGATATGACGAACAATTACGTCAGTCAGATAAACAATGCGGCGAAGAATGCTTCACAACAGGTTGGGAGCACGAGCGAGAAATATTCATACAGTATCAGTCAGGCGGAGGAGAAACTGAATCATCATGTGAGGATACTGTTTTTCCTGGCTTTGATACCGACAGCTATTACAGCAATAACGGAAATGATATTGCATATCTGGTCGCAAATCTCACAAATATTTTAGACAGCAACCACCCTGTAGAGGACTGCACTACAATGAAAAAACCTCGTAAAGAGAGAAAGAACATACAAGAAAATCCACAAGGCGGATTTGGTATGAAGATGTAAAGAAAGGATTGCCATGAACGAAACTGAAAATAGAATAACACCAATCACAAGAAACGATATTGCGTTTAACCGCCGTCATCTGTACGAAAGCGATAAGGTTAAAATCGGCAAAAAGACATTTTTAGTCACATCGGTATTTCCTATCGGAACCGAGAACGGTGACAACCCAAGTGCCGATGAAAAAATTAAAAATTTACTTGAACGAAAAACGGGATAAATATTTTACTGGACATTCAAACCGAGTAGGAGTATTGTTGACTTGCAATCCTATTCGGTTTGATTCAACAGAGCCTGAACGGCTCGGAAAGGATGAAAAAATTATGAAATCAAACCAACAAAAGATTACCGCACTCTACTGCCGTCTTTCTCAGGAGGACGAGTTAGAGGGTGAATCAAACAGCATTAAAAATCAAAAAAGTATGCTCGAAAAATATGCCGCCGATAACGGCTTTGGCAACTGTCGGTTCTATATTGATGACGGTTACAGCGGAGTATCCTTTGTTGAGGTAAGATAACGATACCTTTTTTGCAGAGGGTGTTATCTTACCTCTTTTTGATGTATGTTAGATAGCATAACTCTTTACGTCGGCTCCTATCTGTCTGAAATAGGAGATACTTTCGGTAGGCTTGTCGCCTGTATCAACTCTGCCGACAAAGCTATAAAAGATTTCGATTTTGCGGGTGTTCGTTTCCTTATCCAGTTCGTGAATAAGAATACGGTCAATAAATTCATGGACGTTTTCGTAGGTCAGTTCTTCAATCGCTGTGTATCTGCGTACCAGTGCGACAAACCTTTTTACGTCCGCGCTGCGCTCGGTGGCGTTGTCGATTTCCTGTGACAGCTCCGCAATCCTCCGGGTCAGCGTCTTTTTTTCTTCATCATAGCCGGAAGTCAGAAAAGCAAATTGTTCATCTGAAAGTTTCCCTAAAGCGTTGTCCTCGTAGAGCTTGCGGAATAAGATGTTCAGCTCGTTAATACGGTTCTGCGCCTTGTCAAGCTCTTTCCGCTGCTGTGTCAGCGTCTTTTGTACTGCCTTTGCGCTGCACTCGTTGGCTGTTTCGATAAACTCCTGTTCATGCTCTTTCACATAAGACGTTACTCGCTGCAAGTCTGCAAGGACAAGTTCTTTCAATACGCTTTTGCGGATATAATGCGTAGTGCAGAGCATATCATTTCTTGCCCGGTTGCGGTAGTTGCCGCAAGTGTAGGCGTGTTTCCGTTCAAGCGTCCCGGCTCCGCGTACTGCATACATTTTGTAGCCGCAGTCCCCGCAAAAGAGCAGCCCGGAAAACAGGTCAATTTCATCAACCTTTGTCGGGCGTTGCCGGGTGGCAATCCGCTTCTGTGCAAGTTCAAAGGTTTCTTCATCAATCAAAGGTTCGTGAGTGTTGGGGAAGAAATACCTTTTTTCCTCCGGGTTCTTTTTCGTCTTTTTCGACTTATAAGATACCTTGTAGGTTTTCCCGGTTATGGTATGCCCTAAATATTCTTTCCTTGTCAGAATGTCGTACAGCGTCTTATCCGGCCAGTTGTACCATGCGTTGAGCTGTGGGCGGGGGTGGCGTTTGCTCCCTGTCCTGCGGTAGCGCAGTTCCCCGACGGTCAGTATTTCATTGTCCCGCAGCCAGTTCTGGATTTCACACATACGGTCGCCCCGTACATACATTGCAAAAATCTGTTTTACGACGTGCGCCGTTTCCGGGTCGGGTATCAGATGATTGCGGTTATCCGGGTCGATAAGGTAGCCGTAAGGAGCTTCGCCGTTGACGCGCTCGCCTTTCTGCGCCTTTGCCTGTTTGACAGCCCGGATTTTCTTTGAGGTGTCGCGGGCGTAAAACTCGTTGAACCAGTTCCGCAGAGGGGTAAACTCGTTATCTTCCCTTGCTGTGTCTACACCGTCGTTAATGGCAATGTAGCGCACTTCATATTCGGGAAAGACAATCTCTATCAGCTCCCCGGTTTTCAGATAATTACGTCCCAGACGGGAAAGGTCTTTTGTTATGACGGTCGCCACGTTCCCGGCTTCAACCTCATGCAGCATGGCTTGAAGCCCCTCACGCTCAAAGCTCACGCCGGAAAATCCGTCGTCTACGAAAAAGCGCGTGTTGAAAAAGTGGTGTTCGTCAGCATACTTTTGTAAAATCAGTTTTTGGTTCTGTATGCTCTCGCTTTCCCCGGCTTGCATATCTTCCTGGCTCAATCTGCAATATAAAGCGGTAATCTTGTCTGTCTGTAACATTTTGTCCTCCTTTCCGACGACAGACAAGCATGGTATTTGTACTGTCTATATTATACCACATACCGCTGCCTGTGTCATGTATAAAATGTGAAGAAACGCCCTATTTCCGGGCGTTTGCGGGGTTCAGTTCCATGTCTTTGCGAATGAGTTTTTTTATCTTTTTATCCAGTGTGTCCGTTGCGCGTTCACTTGCGGACGAACATACAAGGTAAGTAACTTTTCCTATTTTATGCTCCGTTGTGGTAACGGGCGTTTGGTTTTGCGTCAAAGAAAATCCCCCTTTCTTTCGCAAACATATAATACAGTCTATGAATAGCAGCAAGTCCACTATTCAATAAAACAAAGGCTTTAATCGGACGGTTATTAGCATAACCTCATGGGAATTTCACCCCGGCATGGTTCTCATGCAGCCCTACCCATTGCCTGCGACGCTCTTAACGCTCGGACTGTGGCTGTAAGGAAGTATCATTGTATATTCTGCGTGTCGTCGCCCGCAAGCCGCTACACTTGCTTTCCGGCGCGGTGTTGGTCGCTCGGCTGTCCGGGCGGGGATAACCTCACCCGGATAGCGTCATGGCGCACCCGCCGTATGGCTCGGCGCAAAAGGAACGTATCCGATTTGCCCTATGCTGCGCCGCCGTTATCTTGCGCCGCTTTCTTTGTCAAGGTTCAAGGACAAGAGCCAATAAGCCGCGCAAAGCAGAAAGGGGAGAATACTTTGCGCCAATGGCTTAATTGATCTTAAAATTAAGGATAGCCCGCATGAGCTTCGCTTGCAGCCGTTCCCGTAAATCCTCGTCTATGCCCCAAAAGGTGTTACCGCTTGTATCGCGGATTTTCCGCATAGACAGGTGGGCTATGTAGCTTTGATAATGCTGCAAGACAACTTTCATAGCGTCGGGGTCGCCCTTTGTCGCGGCTAAAATGACCGGGAAAGGTAATAAGCCGCGCTCGTCGTCATTAAAATTCTTCCCATTCATCAGCGCGTTCCTCCAAAAATCTTTTTAGCAGTTCAAAAGAGCTTGTCCGTCGATACTGTACTGTGCTTCGCGGTATCTTCATCAGCTCCGCGATTTCAGCGTCAGTCATTTCAAAGAAATAGTACAGTAACACGGTTCTCCGCTTTTCGTCTGGCAGGGAGTGCATAGCGTCAGCCAACAGTTTAGCGGTAATTTTCAAGCCGCCCGCGCAAAAGGTTTCTTCGTCCTCGTTGGCAAAATACTTGTCAACGGTATAAAGCTGTTTTTCCTCTTGTGGGGTTAAGGCTGAAAAGCTAACTTCGTTGCGTTCACGCTTTTTGCTTTCCCGTAGAGCGTCAATCAGTTCATTGCGCAAAGTATGTTTACAGTACGCATTAAACTCACATCTCGTTTGCCATTCAAATTGTGCAGGGTTCATTTTCTCACCCCCTTTCGTTCCCGGGGGCGGGTTGGTGTTCCCCTTTCGGCTGCCCTCCACGGAAGCACCGAAATTTTGCCAACTCAAACAGCAAACTTTTTTCAAATTTTTTTGAGGACAGCAAAATGCGCCCGTCTGCAAAATGCAAACGGACGCAAAGGAATTAAAAAATGTATTTATATGATTATACAGTTCATATTCATGGGTAGAAATTTCCCCGGCGGTGGTCGGGCTTTTTTTGATATGTCAATGACCGTCGGATTTTGTCGAT
>ENA-OPTB01001748-OPTB01001748.1-human-gut-metagenome-genome-assembly--contig:-NODE-1748-length-15621-cov-8.423808_pt1 | contig 15621 bp, 14 predicted proteins | sample MGYA00241810_ERZ501911 | MGnify/ENA primary metagenome ERZ501911 (study PRJEB25962, sample SAMEA2042304) | human gut metagenome | biome: human gut; feature: human-associated habitat; material: faeces... | reverse complement strand
GCACAAGGGAGAACCGTCATGAACAAAGTGTAAACTTTTCTGAAAAACAACGCCATTTTCTCAAAAACACCGGTAGAAAAGTGAAGGGCTTTGACGTTGTGACGATCACACGCACCCCTGCATATCATTTTCATCATAAAATTTTTCTGCGGTATACTTAACGAAGCGGTCAATAATTTGGTATTAACTTATGGGAGCATATTTCATAGGACTGCCGCCCAGACTGCGCAATAACTGCGCTGAGCCAGTTTACAATTTCAAGAGTGATGATATTGAGTGCATCACGCAGGAGCGTGAGCGAGTATGACCGCCGACCTAAGCGGCGGAGAGTTTAAGTCGCATAGCTCCAAATTCGCTGACGGAGCATCGAAAGCCTGAGTGATATGAAAATCCCACAGGCTGGAAAATAGCGCTACAGCGCAACAAAAATAACAAGCATTGTATTTTGCGCCGCACAGCGAGCGAAAATACCAAATGCTTGTTAGGGACACCCCAAGCCCCGAAACGACCGCACAGCGGTCAAGAAAATCGGCTAACGCCGAAATACAAACAAAGGAGACACCACTATGAAAACCGAGAAAAAGAAGCGTGGAAGACCGCCCAAACACAAGGCTATGGAGTTTGAGGGTATGACCTACGAGGGAGCAATCAATCACGCACTTGACAAAGAGGTCAGAGCCGACCTTGACAAGTGCCTTGCCGACAAGGACGAGAGCCAGCTTACCGACGATGAACGCAAGTACCTGAAACGCAAGAAGGAGAAGAAGTCCTACACCCTCAATGTTCGTTTCACCGAATCGGAAATGCAGGACATTCTTTCCAAGTGTGAGCAGTACGGTTACAAGAACAAGACCGAGTATATCCGTGATTGTGTTCGGGCGAGGGTTGATCTCACGCCCGACCGTTCCGAAATTGCCGAGTGTAACCGTCTGATGAAACGCATCGGAGCAAACATCAACCAGATACTTGTCCGACTTTACAGCACAGGTCACATCTATGCCGAGGATATTACCGAGATAAAGAAAGGGGTAAACGAAATTTGGCATACACTTCTATCCATACGATCAGGGCAACAGTCAGCGCAGCGATCGCTTACATCACAAGAGATGATAAGACCATCGACGGTTTATATGTCAACTCTTATGCTTGCCGAGCCGATAGCGCAGGAGCAAGCGAGGACTTCCGAGCCGTCCGAAACACAGGAACAGGACGCACCCAAATCCTTGCCTACCACATGATACAGAGCTTTGCCCCCGGTGAAGTCACGCCCGAACAAGCTATGCAGATCGGAGAGGAGCTGTGCGACCGTTATCTGAAAGGCGATTATCAGTATGTCATTGCTGTTCATCATGACAAGTCGCACCTGCATTGCCACATCATTTTCAACAACACAAATCTGTATAACGGTCTGAGCTTTACCACCGAGCATAATCAAGGCAGAAAGTCTGAAAGAGCGTGGGCAGAGTTGCGTGAGATTTCGGACGAGATATGTGCTGAACACGGTATATCTGTTATCTCCGAGCCTGAAAAGGGACATGGGGTATCTCACTTTGAGAGGAATATGCAGAAAGAGGGCAAGTCGTGGAAAGATAAGCTCCGTGTCAGGATTGCGGAGGTCATGCTTTACAGCCGTGACTTCAAGGATTTTCTTGAAAAATGTTCGGAGTGCAGTATCGAATATGTTTACAAGCCAAGCAATAAGGTCAAGCTGAAATTCCGTTTATCAGGTGACGGTCAACAGAAGTTTACAAGAGCCGACACCCTGGGCGCAGACTTCACCCCCGAACGCATAGCCGAGCAGATAGCGGAGATACAGGAAAAGCTGTCAGCGGCGAATGTCACTCCCGATATGCTTATCGAAGCGCCGAAGCCTGTTGTTCCAAAGACCGAGCCGAAGCCGACACAGACAGTCACCGCACCGACAAAGCCGAAACAATCTGCCGAGCCTGAAACTATCACCGAAACAAGTGAAACCGCAAAGAGAAAAGCTGCTGCGGAACAGGTGGAGAAGTTCTTTGCAGCCCGACGAGCAAGACGGCAGGCACAGCTTGATATGCTTAACGCAACTGCTATCAATCCGAAGCCTGAACCGTCTGCCCGGACACCACAGCCCACACCTACGGAGAGTAAAGCACCTGAAAAGAAAGAAGATCCGTGGAAAGCTATCAGAGGTATGGGCAGAGCAAACGAAATCATCGCAGACCTTGAAGCTGGTGGCGTTATGTCATTCAGCGAGCTGTCTGGATTCTTCTTCAATACACCTCACTCCGATGACCACACAACTGAGCGTGCCGATCTGAAAAAGAAGTTTACAGCTATCGACACGCTCATTGCAAAGATGAAGCACCGTGACGAGCTGGAGCCTGTTTACAAGGAGTATCAGGGCAAATCGGGCTGGTCGCAGAGCCGTTTCAAGAAGAAAAATGCCGCCACTATCGAGGACTACGAGCAGACGGTCAAGTACATCAAGGAGCATATCAAGAAGTATGCTGTTGACGGCAAACCGCCGACGATGCTTGACCTTTTGGAGAAGTCCAACAAGCTGAAATCGAAGTGGAACAGGCTTAATGTCGAGCATACCGCATTCCTCACCAAGCGTGAAACGGCGAAGAAGTACACCCGACAGGTGCGCCAGTACATCAACGAACAGCAGATGAAGCGTGAGCGTGAGAAAAGCCGTCAGAGGACACAGGCTAAACATAGAAATAAAAATACACTTGAATAAAGAAAGGAAACAACAACTATGAGCAAAATAGGTTATATCCGTGTTTCTACGGAGCATCAGGAAACAGCGAGACAGCAGGAGATCATGTGCAGTTATCAGGTTGACCGCATCTTCTCCGAGAAGCTGTCAGGAGCGAACACCGACCGCCCTCAGCTCAGGGCAATGCTTGACTATGTGCGTGAGGGTGACACCCTCTACATCGAGAGTATCAGCCGTCTGGGACGCTCCACAAAGGACTTGCTGAACATCATCGACACCCTCACAGACAAGGGAGTAACGCTCATCAGCCACAAGGAGAAAATTGACACCGACACTCCTGCGGGCAAATTTATGCTCACCGTGTTCGCTGCACTCTCACAGTTGGAGCGTGAGCAGCTCAAACAGCGACAGCGTGAGGGCATCGAGATCGCTAAGGCTCAGGGCAAGTACACCGGGCGAAAGCCTATCCCCACCGACTGGACGAGGTTCGGTCAGCTCTATGGGGAATGGAGAGCCAAGCACATCACGGGCAGGGACTTTATGCGGAGAATGAATATGTCAGCAAATACTTTCTACCGCCGTGTGCGTGAGTATGAACTCCGTCACGGCATCACCGAGCCGACCTCAGCTTGACCGTCAGGCGAACGGAAATGCCACACATCACTATCCGAGCCTGCGGAGCGGAATTCTAACCGCTGAAAAGAAAAAGCCCTCAGAAACGCTTACAAGAGCATTTCCGAGGGCTTGCGGTTATTCAGTTCCAATAGAGTTTGTGCCTGTTGTGGTGTGCCCCACAATGCCTATTCAGACTTGTGTGGAACGAAAAATATAGTATTTGGCAATAAAACAAGATAACAATAAATTTATAGTTTAGTTAACTACATAGACATTTCCCTTTATGGCGATTTCGTTTATTATGGCACTACGGTTCAAATCTTTTTGGGACAATAAAACAATACCTATAATATTAATATCAGATTGCTTAATAGTATCTTTACCTGTATTAATACCGTTTCTTATGTTTTCAAATTCGTCTTCCAAATAAGCGTGTTTATCATTTATTATATTAACAAACTTATCTAATGGTGAAATGAGCTTTTCGCCAGCATAGAACAACGGGATACCATACACTCCTCTTTCGTCATTTTGAGGATTTTGAATCGTTGGTAGTGTTGAATCAGAATCATTGTAAGTATCGACCCAAAGCCATGTCACTGTTCCGTATTCACTATATTCATCTATTACAGATGATATATCTGATGAATTGATTGCATTCTTGAATGATACATATATTTTGCCTTCGCCAAGGATTGTTGAAACATCATTATCTTCTTCTGGCGTGGGGAGAAAAAAACGTTGATATTGAGAAGAATCATTTTCTTTAATAAGACAATTAGGAAAGTCTGTATTTGCGTTTACTCCGCTTGTGCCTGTCAATAAGCCGATTTTTTCAAATATGAATTTCTGATCAAGACTCACTTTTAATCTGAATGTAAATTTGTTAGTGTATTCTGTTGTGCTAAAAGGATAACTAAGAATAGAGTATTGATATTCATTACTGCTCTTTTGCTTGATGTCAAGCTCATTTCCATTTGGACAGCTTATATAATAATAATCTTGTATATCTTTATTCATTTGAGTCATCATTTTATCTCTGTTGTGATACTTAGATAAAACAAAAGTGCCTGCCGTAACTAATAATGATATAATTATAATTATAATTGTTTTTTTCATTGCTTCAACCTCTACTTCAAGGCTGGACACCGCTTATAAGCTGTTCATTATAAAAAACAATTATTTTATCATTTGGCAATAGCTGTTCTGTTCCCATTGAATAATCATTCGATGTATCCCAATTAGACCAATCTGCTGCATTTAGTCTAAAATGGATTACAAACTGTTTATTAGGTTGAAGTTCAACATCGGTATTAAATTTGATTTTTGCATATGTATTTCCGTAATCGTCATTAACAAATTCACAAACCGAAGTATTACCTAAGTATTGATTATCTACAGCAAGCCAGTCGCAATGGTATTCAAGGTTTTCTTTATTGTCTGCATTAAATACATAATTTATAGTTATATCACTCATTTTTAAAGGCTTGTCAGAGTTGTTAGTTATAACTATATTGGGATTTATAGTATTTGAGTTACTAATACCTGCATTGCAAGATTCTACTGTTATTTCAGGTGATTTCTCATCATCTTGAATTACCCCTGGATTGATAGTTGGCGTAACAGTTGTATCTATTTCACCATCATTATCAAGATCAATGTTAATAAAAAATGAACCATCTGATAAATTTAAGAATAATACAGATCCACTATTCACAGAGATATTGGTATACAAATAGATGTTTCCATCAATATTGCACATAATATCAGTGTTTTGATCAGCAAGTGAATTGATTTTACAATCATAATTATCATCAGCAAATTGAGCCAGTAAAATCGGATTGCCAACTGATGTTAAAGGGTCAAATTTAAAATTATTCCCTTCATGAACCTCTGAATTTGTGTAATAATATGAACAGGTTTCGTTTGAAAAGAATAAATCAAAATAACCTGAAATAGCAAGCTTATTTGAAAGTGTCTTGGTTTCTTCTATGGCATTAGATGTAAGATTGTTATTTGCCATTTTTGTTCTCATGGGCAGCTTCATAAATGATTTTGTATCTTTTATGTTTTTTAATATCTCATCTATGCATTCCTGACTCTGTATTAACCCCATATGATCTTGATCAAAGATTTTTATATCCAAAAGATCGTGATTAAAATTCATTGTTGCACTTTCAATTGGAACTACACTATCGCCAATACCATATTCTGGAACGAATTGCAATCCTCTATCGCCAGGACAATGTTGAATAGTTGAAATGGTATTTCTATTACTTCCTACTAATGCTATTCTTTTCAGATTATTAGTATTGTTTTGGGATATTTTTATGCGGCTATGGTTATATTTTCCATCTATCCAAAGATAATTATTATAATCATCAGAAATCAGCTCATCAAATTCGTCAAATGTAAAATACGTAAAATTGCCGTTATCTATAAAATAATCATACCAATGATCATAAGTTCGTTTATATGAATATATCCACTGCCAGTCATCTGTATAATCTTTATTTGGCAACAAATCATAACAACTGCCTAAATTCACCAAAACACTTGGAAGTTCAAATGAAGTAAATAATGATTCTGCTACCCCGAGTCCTCCTATGATATATGATAAATCACCAGTGCTTAAAACGCAAAGCATCGTTGGCGCACCCCAAAATGGTGTTCCGGCAGTTATTTGTTTAGAAATATTATCAGCACCATATTCCGAAATGTATTTTTCTGTAACAATACCACCCATACTATGTGCAACAAAAACTACCTCATTATAATCACTAATAAGATCATGAAGATTATTAGCCGTTATTTGCGCTCCCATTCTCCAATCATACGGGAAAAATAAGATATCATACTTATCAGAAATATCAGTATCATTATTTAGTGATTCAATTATTCCTTTATAAGTATCATCATATCCATAATTATTAACAGGATATAATTCAATATTACTATTACCGTAGTAATCGCATTTGAGCGACTGGAACGCATTGTGAATTTTTTTAACATCATCAAAGTTACTTGGCTGTTCAATCCAAGATCCCCATACACTTTCATCATTTGATGTTTTTGCAAGATCTATTCCCATTATTCCCGGTACTACTACAACGGCTCTTTTCAATTTAGGAATTGTTATGTTTTTGGTTATTCGCTTTACTTCTGTATCACCGGTCTTGGCAACTTTGTATGATAATTCAAAATCCAATTTTGCATTTATATCAGAATTATGTTTTGAATCTGTTGGAACTATAAATTTCAAAGGAATTAAATAGCTTTTACTTGGCTTTATTACCGAATAATTGTGTGTAAGTGAGGTTCCATACTTTGGTTCAAGGTTATCAGCAGTGATTTTTATCGATACATCTGTCGCATCGCCATCTCCAATATTATCCAAATATACATTTGCATTTATATCATCATAATTAAAATTGGAAATACTAACCTTATTATCAGCGTATACACTTAATGCTAACGGAGGAATTAAATTCTGTTCTAACTCACTCAATCCATAATAGGTAACAAATTCTCGTGTTTCACCACTGGTGAAAGTATCTTTGTTCCATGTGATGGATACTGCACTATCTCCATTAGATCGTCCTGGCTGAGTCACATAATCCCATAGCGTACTTGTTACATTTCCCCAATTAGTAAATTGTACTTTATCAGGTTTTCTGTCTCCCGATTTGTAGAATGTACCTTGTGCTACTACACCGGGATTAGTTGCGGAATCAAAGGCTTGCCATATTTGCGGAATATTAGAACCTGAATATACGGTTTCAGTTGTTACATCAGATCCGTTTACTCTGAATGGCGCAGCATCATTACCACCGAGCATAGTGTCCATCATAATTCTTATGCCCACTTGTTTGGCGTATTCTGTATCATTTTTGACGATATACTTAATCTTAACAACATCATCTCGTCCAGTCGCCGAATTCTCAATAATAGATAGTTCTTGTGTGACATCAACACCATCATAAGAAGCTTTGGAAACACTTTTAGAACCATCAGCATCATAAGTTACATTTGATGATGTAAACTCATTTATGCTTTCACCAACAACAATTGTTGTTTTTGATGTTCCTCCACCCGGATGACCGAAAAGCATCTTTTTATTATCATCAGTTGAACTGTTAGGGTTTCCTCCTATTGTACCAATAGTATAGTGACCATTACTTGCAGTGTTGAACTCAATGTAGTCATTTGCTATTAAAGTATTATTTTTGAGAATACTTTTAAGCATTCTATTTTGGGGAACACTTACAGCAGAACTTGCCAGATTTGATTTCCATTCTTGGTACTCTTCACCATTAGGATCTAACGTTGAGTAATATTGATATTCGTCAACATAATCATCGGCAAAAGCAGGTAAACTCGTAAGCATAGTTGTAGATAACGCAATACAGCTAAGACCTGCCACGATACGTTTCAAAATCTTATTCTTAACCATTTCATACCACCTTTCTGCAACACACAGTTGCCAATTATTTCTTGTTTACATAGTTTCTCAGCTCTTCTGGCTCTACAGGTTGTGCGAACCAATGGAAGCAAGCACTCGGAACTGATGTGGTAGCTACCACCAGCGCAAGAGCCGCCAGTGCCGTAGAAGCCTTCTTTGCTATGCTCATCAGCTTTTTCATTACAAATCCCTCCTTTCAAACAGTTCAGATAAGTCAGGCTCTTTCGGTTGATAAAACGTAATACCGCAAACGCTGCCATTTGAGATATACAGCACCAGCCTTACAAGAGCAAGAATTACAATCGCCAAAATACTCCGTTTTTCTCTTTCCTTATCATCGTTTACTGTTATCACCCCGATTCAAAAAGTGACCGAGCAGTGCCATGATTGCTGACAGCAGCATTCCGCTTGATACATAAAGGCTTAGTTTTTGATATTGGAATACAAGCAGTGCAATCGTGACAACGGATAGGGTAACAGCTAAGATGCAGCTTCTTTTCCTTAGCTTGACACTCTTTTCCTCTGACATCGGTTTATTCGGATGCGGAACGGGAGCAATACATAGAATGATTGGTAATGCTATCATTATGAAACTGATGCTGAATATTGGCGTAATATGTCCGCTTACATTGCAAATGCCGTAAGAGAAAACCATCATCACCATGACAAGCGTGAACATACAACTAAGATGACTGTTAGCGTGAAACCCACCTACAAACTGTCTCAACCCCATAAATACGGCTATGAATACAACAACCGCAGGCAGCGTATGGGAAAACAGAGCAATCAGCAGGACGATAATGGTATTCAGCACATCAGAGATCAGCAGCTCCATTCCATATGCGTAGATCACCTCTTTGGATTCTTCCGTTATGTTCTGAACCACAAAAAAGTGTGCTATGCTTTTTGCAAGTTTTGAAATCATTTCTGAATCACTTCCTGCAAAAATCATAACACAAGTTGCAAATTTTTTCAATAGGTTTTGAGAAAAAAGGTCTCAAAGTGTCCCCAAATGTCGTCTTCTTGTCCCGAAATGCAAATAGTTAAATTTGTAAACAATTACGAACCATAATGTTCAGCTTAAAAATTCCGTCATCATAATCGAAACTTACTAACCCACCCAATCTATCAACGGAGGATTTGATACTGTTTATCCCTATGCCGTGAAGCCCTTGTTCTTTCTTTGTTGATGTTAAAACAGATGTATCTACCTTATCTGATGTATTTGTAATGACAATAAATAGCTTCTCTCGTTCTTCCATTAGGCTTATCCAAATATGCTTATGTGATACACCAGCTCTCTGGCAACCTTCTATTGCATTGTCAAGAGCGTTTCCGATGATACGGCACAACTCCAATTCGTCTGCCTTGATATTTGTTATGATATTGACCTTGCAAATAAACTCTATACCGTATGTCTGAGCAAGAGAACCCTTGATGTTCACAATAGAATCGACGGCATTATTACCAGTATAGCAGAGTCTGTTAGCAAGCCTTACAAATGAGCTTAGCTTGACAAGATATTCCTTAGCAGAATCAGTATCATTGTTTTCCAACATATCATTCAGAACTAAAAATTGATTTTCAATATCGTGTTTAAACTCTCGTACTTGCTTGTATGACAGGGTAAGCAGCTTATAGTTTTCCTGTTCCTGTTGCTTTATTGTTTCAAGGTATTTTAACTTTATCTTATCTTCAAAACTTTCAAAGAAATTAAACATAGCAAGGTTTATAAAGATAATTCCTGCAAGAGAAACGCCCAAAGAAACATAACTATAAGTGTTGCTGCCAACAAATCCATCAAGCATTGTTTGTAAAAGAAAAATACTTATGATTGGAATAACTATTATCAATATCCAATATTTTATCGGCAGTTCACGAATTTTTTTGTTTATTATGCGGTGCATCAATCCTATAAGCCATAAATAAATTATATTTGTGCCTACCATTCCGAGATAACGTCCTAAACCAGACTCTAAGAATTCATCTGGTGTTCCCATATTAGCAATGCAAAGTAATCCAATCACAATAGGTTCAGATATAGATATAATCAGTAAAAACAATATGTTCCAAAATATTTTATGACGGATTGAATCATCATAACAAATAAAGGACATGGAGCTAATAAGAATAATGGTTGTAATCAGATACACTAAAATATTATCTGTCAACAAAACTGTCGCTGACAGTATTACAGTAGAAAGAAGATACGACAGATAAAGAACTGCTTTATTAACTTTTGCCTTACTCAACAAGGAAAAGTATAAGAATACCAACATCATTTCAATTGCTACATTGACAATCTCAATGATATTTTCAATCAATACGGGCAACTCGATCATCTCCCTGTTGCATAGTTAAGATAGCGAGCAACTATCTCATCTTTATATGTTTTGCCTATGGGGATTTTTCTGCCGTTGCTTAGAATAATATCGTACTTGGTAATATTCTGTATATGGTCAAGATTTACAAGTATTCCACGGTTTATAATAGCGAAATTGTACTTTAACAACTCGCCACACACAGTTGAAAAATCGCCGCCGTACTCCAATTCACCATTAACTGTGAATAGTGATACCTTTCTTCTATGTCCCTCAAAGTAAAGAATATCTGTCAGCCTGAACTTGAATGACAGATTTTTATTATTGAAAGTGAAAGTTCTAAATCGCTGCTGGCACTCAGCAATGATAGAATTTAGCTGTTTGGTATATACATAGTCTGGCTGATTTTTCAATATATAGCGAAACGCTCCCACATCGTAGCCCTTAACGGCAAATTCGGCATAATTCGTCAGGAAAGAAATAATAACTGAACCATCTATCTGTCTGATTCTTTCAGCGGTCTGCAATCCGGTCAGATCGGGCATTTCAACATCGAGTATGATGACTTCATACATTCCCTTGACATAGAAACTCAATAAGTCTCTCCCGCTTGTAAATTCGTGTATTTCGCAGTCGGGGAGTTTCATTTCTCTTAATCTGTTATGAAGTTGTTTTAAGAATACAGGTTCATCATCAACGATAGCAATATTCATAGCAATCACCTCACAATTGGTCATGCTTTATGTATCAGTTATCATTATACCACATCGGAGAGATTATTTCAAGAGAAAAAATAGCTATGCCTCCATTAATAGTTTCGGAGACATAGCCTCATGTTGCGTTATTTTATATTCATCGAATATGGTCTATTGCCTGATTTAAGAGTGGGTGTACTTATAAGTGCTTCACAGATCCGGCCCATGATACTGCCTAAAATAACAGACAAAAGGAGTAAAGGCAACGCCGCACAGGGATTGTGTGGCAGCCCGTTTATGCATCCAGCGCAATATGCCGCATGGAGGGTTCGATGAGATTGGGCGCATGTGTCACCATAATGACAGTTTTGCCCATTTCAGAGAAAGACTTGAGAATTTCCATCACCTGCGCTGCATTGTTCGGATCCAGGGAACCGGTTGGCTCATCCGCCAGAATCAGACTGCATTGCTTCATCATAAGCCGGGCAAGGGCAATGCGCTGCTGCTCCCCGCCGGACAAAGAATATACCATTTGTGTTTCCTTGCCCTCCATGCCTACACGCCGGAGGGCATCCACCATAGAAAGACTGCTGCGGGCGTCCTTGCGAATCATGCCCAGATTTTCCGCAACGGTTTTCCGCTCTACCAGGGCAAAATTCTGAAACAGGAAGCCCACTTCATGCCGGTAATAGTGCATGAGATTTTTTCCATTTGCCACATTGAAGTCTCCCACGAGAATGTCGCCGCTGTCCACCGGCTCGATCATGTGCAGCAGGGTGGTTTTGCCGCAACCGGAAGGCCCGGTGAGTACCGCAAATTCCCGGTCTGCAATCTGCATGGACAGGTCATCAAAGATCACATGACCGCCAATGGCTTTTTTCACATGGTTTATCTGAATCATAACGCACCGCCTTTGAGAATTTTGGACAGCTGCTGCGCTTCCAGCTTCCGGATCATCCGGTAGATCAGCGCTATATTGATCATGGTCAGCAGACAAGGCACTGTCAGCACAAACAACGCATGCTGCATTCCGGTTTTGTACACATAAATCCCGGCAGCGAGCAGATTGATGCCGCCAATCACCAGCGCGGTCACGAAATACCGCCGATTTTTCTGCAATATGGACTCCCCAAGGGTTTTCCGGATGGCAAGCTCTGTGGCATTCACTTGATAATCCAGTTGCAGGATGGTACGAAGTACGGATACATACAGCAGGATCATCAGAACGGTTACCAGCAAAAATATGGCAATCAAAGATTTTTGCACCTGATATTCGATCTGGAATTTTTCGTACACGTTGGTCATACTGATCTGCAGCGCATAATCCTCTGTCAGCTTTTCCATGCTCCGGGCATCCGGGATCCGGTAAACAGAGCCGGTTTCCAGATAATCGTGTCGGGTGTCCTCCCCTGCATGCGCTTTCTGCAACTGGTCAGCGGCAATCAGCACTGCTGGAGTCTTGTAGAACGTGAATCGGCTGTTGGCAAACTCCCGGAAGCACAGCAATTCCTCATCAGAAGCATATGACAAGTATTGGATCCGTTCCTCCGAGGGTCTCTCCCCTTCTGCGCTTTCATAATGATCCAGAAGCAATGCGGCTGCCGCCTCCTGCTCCAGTGATGAGAAGTGCTCCGGCAGCAGTAAAACCGCATCATACTGTGCCAGATCAGCCTGCGCCGCCTCCGGATACACGCTCTGCACATAGTCCAGTGCCCGGTGGTTACAGTAAACCAGGTGTATGGACAAATCCTCCTGTCCGATACTATCCAGTTCCCCGGATATATCCTGCATGCAGACCGGAGCAAGCTGTGCATCCGTTTCAGAAAGGAACCGCCGTTTTTCCAGCAGTCCTTGACGAGAACTGTCGTCCGGCTCCTCCGGATCAACGACGGTCGCCAGAGGCTGAACGCTCAGAAAACCGTAATCCTGCATGCTTTTGAAAAAGGCGTCCGCCTTTTGATACTTCCCGATGGAAGGAATCGCAGACAGCATGGACAAAATCACAAGGCAGCTCAGCAAAGCAGCCCCATTGCCCAGCAGAGTGAGCATGGCAAGAAGCCGGTTGGACAGTTGATGCCCGTACAGCATTTCCTTTGGCTTGATCCGGAGCAGATGCAGATTCACAAGCCATACCCCCACCAGGAAGGGCACAAAAAGCCAACGGATATTGGCGTAAAACCGGAGGGTCTGGGTATATGCATCCTGCACCAGGCAGCAGCCGGCAAACAGGACGGAAAAGACCAGCGTGTCCGTCAGACAGAACCGCAGATAGTGATACCGGGGACTGTCCCCATGCAGCACCCGAATGGCGATCTCCTTCTTTTCAAAGGAAGCGTCCAGATAGCAGTAAAACAGCATCATCAGGTATACCAGCACAAAAATGCCTGTAAGGAGCTGTGTCCGTGACCCTACCTTGGCTTTGGCGGTCTGGATCATGCTGCCGTATTGGATGTACAATTCCTCCGCCGCAGCGTCACAGTCTGCCGGATCTCCCACCAGATACCCATAATACACACTGTTCCGTTCCTCCTGATTTTGCATCAGCACCTCCAGCGTATTCCCGGACACGGTGCATTCGTTTCCCAGCACATCCTGCATAATCCCCGGCTTCAGCCCAAGATACGCCTGCCATGCGTCCTGCCGGTCAGCATCGGTATAGAAGGTAACCGTACTTTTTTGCAGTCCTGTATTCCGGTTTGTGACACCGCAAAACAGCAGATCATGCCGCCGGGCGATCTGATCCAGCTCCTGAAAATCCACCTTTGCCGGATTGGATATGACCAGCTTATAGGTATTGGGCAGCGCCTGGGGGAATCCGTCCAGATTGAACAGCGCCAGCAATACCGTGGCGGCGGCAAACAGAATCAAAGCGGTGATATACTTTCCCCGTTTCATATGTCTCCTCCCGACTGTCAGAAACAGAACGAGGGAGCATCCAAAAGGGTGCTCCTGCGTTCTGCGTGAATTTTACCAATAGATGCATCCGGTGTAGGTCACTGCTGAAAAGCAGGTTTAAAAATGAAAGAAAATTCTACTGCATTCCCGTCATGGTATTGGTGGTCTCAATAAACTCCATGAGTTCCGGCAATGCCTCTCGGTAGATGGCAAGATCCGCAGCAGTTCGTTCATCCTCGTTCAGCAGTTTTCCGTTTGCATCCAACACCAAATAAGAACTCCAATCCGTTTCTGTCATTTTCGAAACGTCGAAAATATAGTATTTAATTGATCCATTAAACCTCAAAGGAGCTATCATACTAACAGAAAAAGCTGATCCGGACATATTATAGGGGATATAGTCCACACTGCCATCTTCATTGACGATACAATGCTCGTCATCGATTCCCGTAGATGTTGTGATAACAAAGGAACAATGAAAATTCCCGAAGTGCGGAACAAAATAATCGCCCAGCCAATATTTATCTCCTATAAGAGCCGTATAATCAGTTCCGCCGGCACTTTGGGGCAAATCTTCGTCAATCTTAAACCCATAGGATTCTGCCGGCATGTGGGGTAGACAGACGGCGTAATAAAAATACAGCCAAGCGCCGGAGTACAGCAGTGCGCCGCCCAGCAAGATGGATACGATCCAGATCAGAATCTTTTTCTTTTTTGTCATGGTTGCCTCCATAGTCTTTCACGCTTGAGATATATACATTTTAACTTTCTGTCAAGGGCTATTATACCCCATATTCTTCAAAATGTCAATACAAGGGGACATTTTTTTATTATTTTGGTGCATAATCGCCTGTATACCTCCTTGATTGTGCAGGAAGCAAACCCGTAAATAAAAAAAGAGCAGCCAAATGGCTGCTCCACAGTTTTGACAGCTACCGATCCGGTTCTTAGAATGAAACCACCAGCTGCATTTTAAATCTTTCCTCGCCATACACTGCGTGAGGAATATCCTTCGGCATGATCAGCGTTTCCCCCTGCTCCAGGTAGAACACCTCACCGCCAACGGTGAATCTTCCCTTGCCCTCCAGAACCGTTACCATTGCATCGCCGCCTGCTGCGTGCGTCGAGATTTCTTCTCCCTTGTCAAAGGAAAAAATCGTCATGCTGACCAGATCATTCTGCACAAGGGTCTTGCTGACTACCTGCCCCTCCTGATAAGCCACCAGATCTTTCAGCTCCAACTTTGTGTTTTTTCAATATTCTTGTACATACTCCAAAACTCCCTTACATACTTGTATGCTGACATATGTAAAATTACAAGCTACTTCCAGTGCTTCAGATTCGGTACAACTGCTTCCATATGCGCACGAACCTGTTCCGCCGGCCAGTTTTCATTTGCCAGATGCTCCACGCAAAAATCAATCAGCTGTTCCTTGCTGGTATACCGGAATTCGCCCCCCGCATAGCACCACTTGCAGTATTCTTCATTGAACGCCCCGTTCGGCTCCCGGCTTGTTGTGGCATCCTCCAGAGGCATGCCGCAGCATTGACAAACCAACTGCCTTGGGGATCCCAACAACGTATTGATGGACACATCAAAAACCTGTGACAGCAGCTTCAATGCCTCTACGTTCGGGATCGTCTCGCCATTCTCCCAACGGGATACAGCCTGCCTGGTCACATAGATTTTTTCCGCAAGCGCATCCTGTGAAAGCCCCATTTGGGTTCTGAGCTGTAATATGATATCCTTTGTTTCCATGAAACATCACCACCTTACTTATTATTATAGCACAAAACCTTGCAAAAGCAAGCAACAGACTGTTGCTCCCCCGCCGTATCACGCCCCATTTGCCGGATTATCCAACACGTTTCCATGTTCGTCCAACCGCGAGCCATGACAAGCACAGTCCCAGGAATGCTCGGCGGCAT
>ENA-OPTB01001742-OPTB01001742.1-human-gut-metagenome-genome-assembly--contig:-NODE-1742-length-15656-cov-2.053394_pt1 | contig 15656 bp, 10 predicted proteins | sample MGYA00241810_ERZ501911 | MGnify/ENA primary metagenome ERZ501911 (study PRJEB25962, sample SAMEA2042304) | human gut metagenome | biome: human gut; feature: human-associated habitat; material: faeces... | reverse complement strand
TGGTCGTTTCGTGCGGATATTGATCACCCCGTTCAGAGCCGATGAGCCGTAGAGTACGGAGGAGGCACCCTTCATCACTTCTACCTGTTCGATGTTTTCGAGCGGGACGATGTTCCAGTTGATCACTCCGTTGCCCGAACTCAGGGCGCTCATGCCGTCCACCAGCACAAGGCTGCGCGAACCGACCCCGTATGTCCATCCGTTTCCGCCACGTATGGAGGGCTGCTTGTCGTTGATATCCACGCCCGGCATTGTGTTCAGTGTCGAACTAAGGTCGGTAGGGGCCTGCTTGGCGATATCGCCCGCCTTCAGCAGATCCATCGAAACGGTCACGTCACTTAGTTTCTGTTCGAAGCGTCCGGCACTGATCACCACATCCCCCAGCAAGTTGGCTTTGATGTGCATATAGACATCTTTTGTCTTGATATCCCCTTTGCGGAGCATCAACGGGAGTCGTTCGTTTTCGTATCCGATGTAACTGAACAGGAGGTCGACTCCACCGTCCGGCAGTGCGATTTCGTAGGCTCCGTCGGTATCCGATATGGTTCCGTTCGTATCCCCGTTTATTTTTTTGTAGGTGATGTTGACGCCCGGTAGCGGTTCATGGGTTTCCGCGTCATAGACATGCCCTTTCACTGTTTGTCCGAGTGTAACCCCGGTGAAAAGCAGCAGGGTAAAAATCAGGATATATAGCTTTTTCATGTGAATTGCTTTTAATTGACGGTTTTGTCCTTGTATAAATAGATACCGATCTCGATGGGAATTGCATTCAGCTCCTGGCTTAACTGGTCCAGGATTGCGCCGAACGTTTTCCCTTTCAGGAGTATGGCTACGATACTTGTGAACTGGGGCGGGATCAGGTTGCCGATCAGGTCCATGACGGGTGCGTTAAGCGTCTCTTCCGGGATAAAGACCTTCACAATGTCCAGTAGGGCAAACAATTCCTGGATTTCCGATTTATCGAGGAGCAGGATGAGATCGCCTTTTGCCGGGTCTTCGCTTTCGAGGATCGTCATTTTGATGCCGGTTGTAGACCAGGTATTGATCTTCTGGTAGGCCGCCAGTAGCGCATTTTCCATAGAGCTATCCCCGGAGTCGGTTTTCGTCTGTCTGTTTATCATCATCTGGCGGATGATCATGTCGATCTGCGGGATTACATATATGGATGTATTGTCTTCCACATAATAAGTTGCTAAGTTGGGTGGCGAAGCAGTCCAGTCGTTTGCCGGATGTTTGATGTAGCTGCCTATCAAACTTCCTATCTGGATCGAGTCAGACAGGGGAGCATAGCGGGCGATGATGTTCCCGTCCGCCTGGAAAGTCAGACCGTCCAGCACAGAGCTGATCAGGTTACTGACCAGTTTGCCGCCTACCAGGTTATACAGCATTCCGATCATCGTCTGTATGCTGCCGTTATCTACATTATAATAAGAGGCATTTTCATGGGCGATATGCCAAGTCCCGTTCGTCTGTAGCCGGTTCTCCGGAATCATGATGTCCGACAATTCCAGCACCAGCCTTCCGGCCTGTATGCTGCCCTGGTAATGAAACGCCGTACCGGTTGAAGCAGTTGCGTCGCCACTGAAGGAATAGCTGTCGGAACCTGCTGTCAGAGAGATACCGGCAATAGTCGTTTCTTTATCGTGTGGTAGTACATATTTAAGAATGATGTGTGCGGTTTTCCCGTCATCCGTCTTAAACTCCACGTCTTTCCCGATAAATGTATTCCCGTTATAGCTTAAAATAAGGGAATCTCCGTTTGCCGGGGCGCTTAGTTTGTTAGAGTAGGTCCCGCTCAGTTTCGCCGGGGCAAGGCCGTCATAATCATCATCGTCATTGCAGGCTATCAAGAGAATAGCCAGCATTATGGCGTAAAGGAAACTGCATATTGATTTTCTGTCCATGTATTTCGCTTTTAGTTATATTATAGGATGATACAAAGAACAGGTTTAAGTTTGAATCAAACAATCTCCATGTTTGGGAATAAATATTCTATTTTTAAGATTGTTAGGCGAGCTAAACATATTTTGCTACTTTTGAAACAACAAAACGATGTTTTATGAAGATAGACGTTGACTTGCCTAAATTCGATATTCCGAAGGATTTTATCGTAGGCGATGGTATTACGGGCGACATCCTGAACATGTACGGGCTTTTTCCCTGTAAGATAAAAGCGGGCGTGTTTGCCTTTTGTACGCGGGGGACGATCCGTGTGACGATAAACCTGGATGAACATACGGCGCGGGCGAACGATTTCATCACCTTGCTACCCAATACCTTTATCCAGATCCATGAAGTGTCGGAAGATGCGGAGGTTTGTTTCGTCGCTTTTTCTTCCCGTTTTCTGGAAAGCATCAATTTTATCCGGACGATCTCCAACCTGATCGTTACGATCATCGAGAATCCGGTAGTCCCTTTACCCGGTAATGCCGCCACTATCTATAAGGATTTTTTCTCCCTGCTAGTACGGGCTGACAACGCTCCTGATTCTATCCTCTTTACCGACAGCTTGAAACCGGTCCTCGACCTACTGATTCAAGGGGTAGTCAATATGTACAGGAAGTTCAATACCTGGAAAGAACCGGTTCTGAGCCGTGACAAGGAGATTGCCCGCGAGTTCGTGCAGCTTGTCTGGCAATATTATACGAAAGAGCGGAGCGCCTCTTTCTATGCCGGAAAACTGCGGATCACCTTGCCGCATTTCTGTTATGTGATCAAAAAGACGACCGGGATGACAGCCCTCGATATTATTGCCAATGTCGTGATAATGGATGCCAAAGCTCAACTGAAATCAACGAATCTCCCGATCAAGGAAATTTCTATCGGACTGGGCTACAGCAACGTCGCTTTCTTCGACAAGTATTTCCGTCGCTACGTGGGGATGTCACCGCTGGAGTATCGCAACAGCTAAGCTGACTTTACCTCAGTTTGTTCCGGTTGAAATGAGGACCTGCTTTCAATAAAAAGAACAGTGTCGAGAGAATGGTCAGGCACGCTCCGAACAGGTAAGCGTAGTTGAATCCCCCGAAAGCCTGTGCAATGCTTCCGCCTATCATCAGTCCGATCCCAATCCCCACATCCCAACTGGTGAGATAGGTGGAAGTCGCTGTTCCCCTCTGGCTGTTGGGGGCAAGGTTGACGAACAGGGTATTGAAAGCCGGGAACATCGTACCGAATGCGACTCCTTGTGAAAGGGCAATCCCGATATACAGATAAGAAGTGAAAGACGGATTCCACCGCATCAGCCTTTCCAGAGCTGCCAACCCGAAAAAGCTGGCGGCTGCAAGATACATTCCTAACGAGATGACCAGCGTGATCCTCCCTTTGTCGACCTGCCGCCCGGAGAACATGCGCGAGACAGCCAGACCGATCGCCATAAAGGTGAAATATAATCCCGAATTGACGGAAATCCCGATCTCATCGGCATACATGGCCACGTATGTGGTTGTCATGCCGTAGGGTATGGAGAGCAGCAGCAAGGAGATACCTGCCCAAGCGCCTTTCACCAAAAAGAAACGGTCCAGCGAGATCGGTTCTTTCTTTATCGGTTGTTTCTGTGGCGTCTTGACCAAATAGGCCATGATGAAGCCGAGGAGGCAGGAGAGGAGCGAGCAAGCGAAAATCATTTCGTAAGAGAAGCTGGTGTGCATGAACAACCCTGTCATCGGTCCGAAACTCATGGCCGTATTATTTGCCAACCCGTAGTAACCGATCCCCTCGCCACGGCGGGAGGAGGGTAGGATATCGATCACGATCGTATTGCCCGATACTGTCACCATGCCGAAGGCGAAGCCGTGCAGGATACGGAGCACAATAAAGATGCTCAGCAGGCTGGCGATCATATATCCGGCGAAGATGACCATGAAGACGGAGTAGGCTAAGAGATACAGCGGCCGTCTGGCGAATGTGTCCAGCAGATATCCGGAGAACGGACGGATGCAGAGAGCAGCAATGGTATAGCATGACAGGATAAAACCGATCATCGATTTATCCGCATCGAATTGGTCCTGCAAGTAAAACGGCAGGATCGGCAATATCAGATAAAATGCGAAGAACAGCAAAAAGTTGGCTGCTAAGATATAGCAGAAGCTGGGTGATATAAGTTTGTCTTTTGCCATTGTTCCGTTTTGTTTGTGTTATTGTTGGATTCCGAACCCCAATCTTCGGAGCAGTCCGGCTTCTTCCGGGGTTGCATGGACGATTGTGTATGCACCGTATTCTCTTGGGTGATGATAGTTAGCCCGGAACCATTCGAATCTGTCGGGATGTTCCCGTAGCGCCCGGTCCACGGTAAGCGGGTTGAAACCGGTCAGGATCGCCTGTTCGATCCGGTTTCCGTCAAACCGGTCCAAATCGATAACCGGAGTTTCGGGGACTGGCGGAACTACTTCGCCGATCTTCTCGATCTTCACCTGGAAGAACTTTTCAATGTTCTCCAAACACATACGCGTGCCGTTGGCTTTCCCGTCTGCCGAAAAGCCGGCAATATGTGGGGTGGCTATCGTGGCCAGTTCCAGCAGTTTCCGGTTTATATCCGGTTCGTTTTCCCAGCAGTCCAAGATCAGTTCGCCGATCTTGCCTTCTTTCCGGGCATGCAATAGGGCATCCGTATTATGGACGGCCCCCCTGGATGCGTTGACGAACCAAGGTTTCCGTTGGAGCTTACGGAAGAAGTCTTCTCCTGCCAGGTGGCGGGTGGCAAAACGGCCTTCTTTTGTCAGCGGCGTGTGGAAGGTGACGATGTCAGCTTGCTCTGCGATCGTATCCAGCGGGACGAAGCCGTCTTCTCCTTCTGCCTCTGCGCGTGGCGGGTCGTTACGGAGCACGTTCATCCCGTAGGCCGAGCATAACTTTTCCACCTCTTTTCCGACATGGCCGACTCCGACGATCCCGATCGTCTTCCCCTGTAGGGGTTCACCCTTTCGGAGTGCAATCGTGAGCAATCCGGCGAATACATATTGGGCGACCGAAACGGCATTGCATCCCGGTGAGTTCTTCCAGGCGATACCTGCCTCGTCGCAATATCGGGTGTCGATATGGTCGAAACCTATCGTGGCGCTGGTAATCAACTTCACCCGGCTTCCTTCGAGCAGTTCGCGGGTACATTTGTCTATGCTCCGCACGATCAGTGCGTCTGCATTCTTTACGTTTTCCGGTGTAAACTCTTTAGAAGTGAGATAGTTTACCTCTGCGATCGGTTCTGCGATTCCTTTCAGATAAGGAACGGTATTGTCGGCGACTATTTTCATCTTGCTGTCCTTTTTCGAGAAGGCAAAGGTAGGGATTATTTTCCAATCTTGACATAATTCAGCCGCGTGTACTGTATGCCGTAACTTTCAAATGTCGCGGCGATACGTGCCGAAGAGATATGTAGCACTTCACCCGGCCGGTAGGCATGTTCCAGGGAGGGCAGCTGTCCGGAGGCGTGGCTGGGATTGCCGGAGGCAAAGGTCAGGTTGACCAGGTTGCCGCTCGCATCAATGGCCGTCAGGCGCTGGCGGACGAAGAAGACTGGAGTCGTCCCGATGACATGGGTCCTGTACGGGTCGTCTTCCACCCGTACTTTGGTTATTTTTAGGGTGAGATTGGACAGCTTGTCCCCTTTCTTTCCTAAGAAACGGCTGGTAGGGCGTGGCTGATATTTCTTTTTGAGCATCTTGTCCAGGTAGACGCAGTTGTAGGCTTGTGCCATTTTGACGAAACGTTCCTGCTTGGGGATGGTAGGGGTATATTTAAAGGCGATCCAGTTCACGTAGCCCGGATCTATCCGCAGGATTTCATACAGGAAATGTCCACGGTATTTGCCGAAAGCGATCAGGTCATCCCCATGTGTCGACATCCTTTTCTCGTTGTAGTCCGTGATTAGGATCTGACGGTTGGCATACCACAATTCGGAAGTGACGATGCGCAGCGACTGGATAATGTCCGTTTTCAAGTCTTCGATAAACAGGATGCATCGCTTGTCGAGCAAAGGCGTATAGAACCACAGGCTGTAGTTCGGATGCCCTTCTCTCGGTAAGACCACAAGGTAGCACCCTGCCTCCTTATACGAGGCTTTCCCTTGGTTATAAATATTCAACTTCTCATACAGAAGCTCCTGTTCCGCCTCTGTTATATTGGGTAATCTGGGATTTGCCATATCGATACCTCCTTTTTATGTTTTGACACACTGCCCGTTTTGCGTTTATTGTGCACTATGGACAGATTCAACTGTTTTAGCACTGTCTTTGTTTCCAAATCATGTGCTGAAGGCAATCTTTATTCATGCCATTCATACTGACAATATGAGCTGTGAACGAAGATCGAGAAAAATATTGACAATATCCATGTTTTTCCAACTTTAATTGTTCATATTCTTATATTCAAACCACCTATTTGGCTTCGCCATATTTTAAAACATTTTGATTATCAAAGTGTACAAGGGTGAAGGTGGTTTATTGCTTAGTCATTCTTTCTATCGTCTGATAAGCATCCCGGATAACGATCGGCGGGAAGCCGTTTATTTCCAGCAGGCGGATAGCGTTGCGCTGGTAGAGGGGACCGTTTTTGAGTTTGTAGTCGAAAAAAAAGGTTTCGCCCTCAATCACTTCGCTGAAATGGTAAAGATCATATTCCTTATCGAGCAAGGTTGCCAATTCCGTGTCGTGGGTGGAAGCGACGATGATATTATTGTGGGTATTCAGGTAGGATAGGACGGCTTTGGCAGCGGCAATCCGTTCGGTGGTGTTCGTGCCTTTGAATATCTCGTCGAACAGGAAGAGGTTGGCTGTCCCTTTCTGATTTCGGCTGATCATCTCTTTGATAGTGTCTACTTCCTTCATATAGAAACTTTTTCCTTCAGACAGATCGTCGGCAAGCATCAGGGCGGAATATATATTTAAAGGGGGGGCCAGAAGGAAAGAACGGGCGAATGCCGTATGCAGGGTTTGTGCCGACAGGACATTGATGCCGATGATGCGGATAAAAGTTGTTTTGCCGGACATGTTCGATCCGTTCAGCAAGACCGATCTGTCTTGTATGTCGATGGAGTTGGCGACACAGTCTTCTATCAAAGGATGGTACATCTCTTGACTGGCCAGTCTGTGCCTCTCTTCCGGTCTTCCGGGAAGGCAATAGTAGGGCAGATGTTCCCGCAGGAAACAGACGGACAACAGGCAGTCCGTCAGCCCGACGAACCGGTAGACCGTTTCGATCTCCCGGCACTTGTTCCGGAGGATAGAGACGGATTGCAGGAAAGAGAACGGTTCTGTCAGGAAGAAGATATGCAGCAGCTCGGTGCAGAGCCAGGCAAGGGCGGCCATGTCGCTTTGTAGCTTGTTCTCCATGCGGAGGAACAGGGCGGTTTTCCGGATAGGCTTGAGCGTGGCCAAGGCATCCGGAATGTCTGTCGCCAACTTGCTTAGTTCCGGGATTTTGCATAGCTTCTCTGCCGTCCCTAACAGTTTGATAAGTTGGGGGACGGAATAGATATAGTCGATGCTTTTAGGCTTGTAGGTGTAGTGGATTCCGGCATTCAAGATAATGGCAACCAGGAAGAACAACCCGCAGGCAGGTATATAAAGGAGCAAATAGAGAAGTAGGAACAGAGCCGGAAGGCATTTCAAGATAGCAAAAGTGACCTTTCGGTTTGTGGAGGCGGCTGGTTGCTCGTCTGCCAATAATCGTACGATACTGTAGGCTTCGGTGTCGCGTAAGTGGGATAGTGCTTTGGCCAGTCGTTCCCGTAGATGGCTGTCCGCCTGCAAATGACGGATGATCTCTTCGTGCCGGCTGATCTCGCCTGCCGCTTGGGGAACGGACCGTAAGGTCTGGTACAGGTATTGTTGTCCGACTCTCGAAACAGTCCTGTCAGCAAAAGTAAACAACTCTTCCACTCCTAAGTCCGAATAGGTTTGGTCGGATAGCAGGTTGTCTCTTTCCACCTCTTTCCTGTACCGGAAATAAGCGGAGATATCGGTGAGGTTGAACGTCTCGCTTTTGATCTCGCCTGCATAGCTCCTTGCTCTTCGTCCCATTTGTAATGTTTGTATTGGTGATAGAGACAAATTTAGACATAAATCGTGATTTATATCTCGGTTTTTTCCGTAAGTTTGTGCAAACTTCTTTTTAGAAGAGGTTAGGGCGTTCAAAAAGCACAAAATCAAGCAAACTTTCATATATGAACACTTTTAATGTACAGAAAAAGAGCACTCGTGTTCTCACCCTTTGCGGGGCGGCGATGGCATCGCTGGTTCTTTGGGGATGTAGTGGGACAGGTGCGACGGCCGACAAGTCGTTTGAACGGTCGGACTATTACACACGCGGCATCGGGCAGTACCCGGGCAACCCGGAGGAAGATTTCTCTCCTTCCCTGGCTCCGGATCATTCGACTTACCGGAACATAGCCCTTCTGCGTTCTGCTTTTGCCTCTTCCAGCCATGACTACAATCTGGTAGCGCAGTTGGCTACAGACGGCCTTGTTTCCGACAAGCAGCCGCAGTATCTGAACTTGTCGACTCCCGAAGGCGATGTCCCGAGACGGGAACGCGAATGGATGATCGATGAAGGTCCTTATTCACGGAATACTTTTACCGGAGGAGATACTTATTTTCAGTTTACGCTGGCAAACTATAGCAAAGCGGCCGGTAAACTCTCTTTGGTGGGAACAGTCGTTTATGACGATAAGGTTTCGAAAGGCGGATATGAAATTATCTGCCAGGGTTCTAATGACGGGCAGAACTGGACGGAGATAGGGAAGCTGAGCGGTAGCGGGCTGCCGGGTAAAGCGCTCTCTTATCGTGTCCCGGTGACCGACCCGAACAAGCAGACCGACCAGACGACGACTATGCCGGTCCGTAAATTGAATGAAACGATAACTTTCGATAAAGAGGTCGCCTACTCTGCCTACCGTGTACTGCTGAAGATGGCGGGTGCTCATGACTGGGTGTTTACGGAGGCGAAATTCCTGGATAGGGACGGACTGGTGGAGATGAAGCCGTCCCAGTTCTTCAATAGTGCCTGGATGAGTGCAACGGCAGGTGAAGAATGGCTGTATGTGGATTTGGGCAGCCGGTCTGAATTTGACAAAGTGAACCTGCACTGGATCAATAAAGCCGTGAAGGGTAAGATACAGGTATCGGACGATGCCAAACAGTGGAAAGATGCAGCCGAGTTGCCGGGAGGTGACGGGTTGAACGATGAGATCACCTTGAACGACAAGCTGCAGGCCCGTTATGTGCGTGTCTTGATGCAAGAGTCGGCGAACGGCAGTCGCTATATCCTGCGCGAAATGGAAGTAATGGGGAAAGGCGGTCTGGTTGCCCGGCCTGTGGCTTCTCCTGCGGTGTCAAAGGGGGAAATGAACCTTTCCGGTGGCAACTGGAGACTGCAACGTGCTTCGGAAGTGAATGCTTCGGGCGAAGAAATCTCGACCTCGGAGTTTAAACCGGAGAACTGGATCGTGGCGACAGTACCGGGAACGGTATTGAGCAGCTACAAGAATATCGGGGCAATTGCCGATCCGAACTATGCGGATAACCAGTTGCAGGTATCCGAGTCTTTCTTCTGGTCCAACTTCTGGTATCGCGACGAGTTTGAAGTACCCGAAGGATTCAAGCAGGATCGCCTGTTCCTGAACTTCGACGGCATCAACTGGAAAGCGAATGTTTATCTGAACGGAAAGAAATTGGGCCGTATCGAAGGAGCCTTTATGCGGGGTAAGTTCGACGTGACGGATGTTGTCGCTCCGGGCAAGAATGTGGTGGCTGTAGAGATCATTCGGAATAATCATATCGGGGCGATCAAGGAAAAGAATAAACAGAGCACGGATTTTAATGGTGGAATCTTAGGGGCTGATAACCCGACGTTCCATGCAACGATCGGTTGGGACTGGATTCCGACTGTCCGTGGACGCAATATCGGTATCTGGAACGATGTCTTCCTTACTTCTACCGGGAAGGTGACGGTGGCCGATCCGCTTGTTACCTCTGTCTTGCCGTTGCCCGATACGACTTCCGCTACGTTGACGGCTGAGGTGATCGTGAAGAACCACGATGCCAATACGGTAAACGGTACGTTGGAAGGCAAGGTCGGAAATATCACATTCCAGAAACCTGTTTCCTTAGCGGCTGGAGAAGAGAAGACGGTCGTCTTCGATGTCAAGGATTTCCCGCAGTTGAAGATGGAGAATCCGCGTCTGTGGTGGCCTAAAGGGTATGGTGCGCCGAACCTGTATGATGCGAACTTTACGTTCAAAGTAGGAGATGCCGTTTCGGATGCGAAAGACTTTAAGGTCGGTATCCGTCAGATGACGTTTAATGAAGATAACCATATCCTGAGTCTCTTTATCAACGGGCGCCGCTTTATCGGTCGTGGAGGTAACTGGGGTTTCGGTGAATCCAACCTGAACTACCGTGCCCGTGAATATGATATCGCCGTGGCTTATCATGCCGATATGAACTTTACGATGATGCGTAACTGGGTCGGCATGATCGGTGATAAGGAACTCTATGAAGCCTGTGACCGCCACGGTATCATGATCTGGCAGGACTTCTGGCTGGCAAATCCGGCTGATGGTCCTGATCCGTATTACCCGGAGATGTTTATCGCCAATGCGGAAGATTATGTAAAACGTATCCGTAGCCATGCTTCTATCGGCCTCTACTGCGGACGTAACGAGGGTTTCCCGCCCGAACAGATCGATAAGGCGTTACGCCGTATCATCAAGGAAGACCATCCGGATATCCATTATATCTCCAGCTCGGCTGACGATGTGGTGAGCGGTCACGGCCCGTACCGTATGCTTCCGGCAAAAGAGTATTTCACGCTGAAGACCGGCAATGACAAGTTCCATAGTGAACGAGGAATGCCGAACGTCATGACCTACGAAAGCATGCTCCGCACCTTCTCGCCGGAAGGAATCTGGCCGCAGGACAACCAGTGGGGTATGCACGACTATACACGCGAAGGGGCACAGGGCTGTACCTCTTTCAACGAGATCATCGCGAAAGGGTATGGCGAACCGCAGAGTGCGAAAGAGTTTGCCGAATTGGCACAGTGGGTGAACTACGACGGCCACCGCAGTTTGTTCGAGTCCAGAAGCCAGAACCGTAAAGGTCTGTTGATGTGGATGAGCCATTCTTGTTGGCCTTCTATGGTATGGCAGACATATGATTATTATTTCGAGCCGACTGCCGCCTATTTCGCAATCAAGAAGGCTTCCGAACCGCTGCATATCCAGTGGAATCCGGCAACGGATGAGGTGGAAGTGGTCAACTACAGCGCCGGGACACATAAGGGGCTGACTGCAAAAGTTCAGATCCTGAATATGGATGCATCCGTAGCCTGGGAAAAGGAAGCGACTGTCGATAGCAATGAAGATACGACCAACAAATGTATCAAGTTGGCATTCCCGGCCAACTTATCGAAGGTACATTTCATCAAAATGGTCCTGACTGAAAACGGCAAAGTCGTTTCCGACAACTTCTATCACAGAAGCCTGGAAGAAAACAACTACCAGGATCTGCGCCAGTTGGCAAAGGTCGCTTTGCAATCCACGACAACCGTGGATAAGAATGCAGACGGAACCTGGAGCGCCGTGTCCGTTATCGAGAACAAGACGTCTACACCGGCTTTGATGATTCGCCTCAATGTTGTCGGTAGCAAAGACGGCCAGCAGCTTCTGCCGGTATTCTATTCCGACAACTACTTCTCTTTGCTTCCGGGTGAAAAGAAGGAAGTCCGCATGAGCTGGAAAGATGAAGATACCAGAGGCAATGAAGGTAAGGTCCTGATTACCGGGTATAACGTGGAATAATATTATAAGTAGGCAATGGAGGCGTGCAAAACACCTTTATTATGATTCTTTAGGCACAGATCTACACGGATAAATTTATTTTCTTTCCGTGTAATCCGTGCCTAAATTCTGTCTATTAGTAAGTAGGATTTTGTTTCGACACATCTCCTGTTATATTCTTTCCCTGACAAAAAAATAGGGCAACCACACCAAAAATCATAAGGGATAATCCATCCTTGTTTTTAGTACGGACATCTTCATATAAAAGTTTTTTTGCAAAACAACTTGAAAAGTTTCTTCAGGCCCGGGTAGCGGGACGCGGGAGATCCGGGTGTGGAAGATGTGGAGACCCGGATCTTGATGAAACCGGAACAGGGATGCGGGGCTGTTTATCTGCCTTGTTCTAGGAGGTTTTATGCACTATAGTTGCATGATAGTAGTATGATGGTTGTTTTGCGGAAAATCTTTACTAATAAAAATGATATTTGATCGTGATTTTGGTTGCCCTATGAGTGGAACTTTCTACTTTCATAATTCTTTGTTATCTTTGTAACTGTAAACCAAAAAGAAAGGAATGCGTTATGTCTGCTATTGAAATGAAAATGTCATTGTTGCAAGAGGTAATGTCCCTCGATGACAATGAGCAACTGATCAAGAAAGCGCTTGCTTCACTGCGCCGTCTCAAAGAAAAGGCAAGGGTAAAGGAGATGGAAGCTGACGATTATGTGGAGCCTACCAAAGAGGAGATTCTGGCCGATATAAGGGAAGGTCTGAAGGATCTGAAAGATTTGCGTGAGGGCAAGAATGTCGGGCATAAGTTTATGGATGCCCGGGAATGGTTGAAAACTTTAGATTGATTAGCATGGCTAAAGTTATTATACATCATGAGACGTTCGACCGGGAGTTCAAGCGTTTGAGCAAACGATACCGCTCCTTGAAAGATGACGTGGATGATCTGATCGATGAACTGGAAGAAAGCCCTCGCGTCGGTGTCAACCTTGGTGGCGGTGTGCGTAAGGTGCGCATGGCCATTACTTCCAAGCGAAAGGGCAAAAGTCATGGTGCGAGGGTGATTACCTATACCGAGGCGATCATTTGTGCTGATGAGGAAGGTGTGGTAACGCTACTCACGATTTATGACAAGGCCGACCGCGACACCATCTCCTCCGATGAGATCACTGCCTTGCTCGATTCTCTTTCCCGGTCCGGAGAATGACCGGATTGCCGAAACCGTTTCCGAATGTCCGATAATGATTCCTACTGTTCATTATCGGACATTCGGTTTTTATGCATTTTGCATTAAATCAGTAGGTTATTTGTTTGGCACGCGATTTGTTTACTCTCCTGGCATATTATACAACTGTTCGATTATGATGAAACATTACTTTAAACAAGCCATTCAACTCTTGAAGGAGAACAAGCTGTTAAGCGTGATCTCCATCCTCGGGACAGCTTTAGCTATCTGCATGATCATGGTGATCGTGATCTTGTATATCGTGAATACGGCAGGATTCAAGCCGGAGGTAAACCGGGGACGTTCTTATTATTTCAATTCGGTGATGTCGGAAGGAAAGGAAGACGGGCGGCGCATCTCTTATGGCAACATCGGTTTGCCTTTCATACATGAATGCTGTTATCCTTTGAAGAGTGCGGAACTGGTAACGGCCGTAATCCGTGACGATTGGAGCAAACAATCCGCAGCCAGCATGGACGGAAGGAATAGCTATAACAGCCGGATCATAGAAACGGATCCTGCTTTCTGGAAGTTCTTCGACTTCGATTTTATCGGTGGTGCACCTTTCACGCAGGCCAATTTCGAGAGCGGTATCCGCGAAGCTGTGCTCAGCGAGAGCGTGGCACGCGTTCTGTTCGGAAGTGAGCAGGCGGTGGGCAAGGATATAAAGCTCGACTTCACGGTTTTCCGGGTCTGCGGAGTGGTGAAAGATATTTCGCGCTTTGCAAAGAAAGCCTATGCCGATATCTGGATTCCCTATACTGCTACGCCGGCTTATAATACTAGCTGGAATGAAGGCATCGGCGGCTTGTTCAACTGCTATGTCATGCTGAAAGAAGGATGTAGCCGTAATGATCTCAAGCGCGATGTGGATGAACGTGTCCGCCTCTATAACTCCAAACTGTCCGACTGCCGGGCCAAGATATTCGACCAACCCAACTCGCAAGTCGAGGAATGGATGTTCGATTCGAACAGCGGATTGGAAATGACGGTGGCGAAAGTCTACCTCCGCTATGCAATCATCCTGTTTGTCCTGTTGCTCGTTCCTGCATTGAACCTTTCGGGGATCACGCTTTCAAGGATGCGTAAACGGATCGCCGAACTGGGAGTACGGCGTGCTTTCGGAGCCACGAAGGGGAATATCATCGGACAAGTCCTGATGGAGAATCTGGTGCTCACGCTGATCGGCGGGCTGTTGGGATTCTGCCTCTCATTTGTTGCGATGTGGCTGCTGCGCGACTGGTTGCTGGTCACTTCATTGGGAGAGGCCGGGCTGTCGATGAGTATGCTCAACGGCTATGTCTTCTTGGCTGCTTTGTTTTTCTGTCTGGTGATGAACTTGATGTCGGCGGGCATACCGGCATGGAGAGTGTCGCGGGTGAACATTACGAAATCTATAAATGGTTGATGGCTTATGTTACGAATGATCTTCATACAACTTTGGAATGAGCGCAAGACGAATGTGCTCATCTATCTCGAATTGGCAATCGTGTCGGTTTTCCTCTGGTACGCGGCAGATGCCTTGTTGGTCAATTACAAGAGCTACTCACGGCCACTCGGCTTCGATATCTCTCATGTTTATTATGTGGAACTTGCAACTGTTCCGCAAAATAGTGCTGATTATGATACGTCAGCCGTGCATAACCAGTGTGGCGGAGCCGATTTCCTGACGCTTCGCGACCGTCTGGCCCATCATCCGAAAGTGGAGGATGGTTGCTTTACCAGCCATGTGCATTTTCATTATCGCTTCAACAATCGATTTGCTTCGTTCAGGCAAGACTCCCTGATTCGTAACGGATATGTACGCTACGTCGATCCGTCTTACTTTCGTGTCTTCAAAGTGAAGGCGGCCGATGGTGGTCCGAGTGATAAACTGGAACAGGCTTTGCGTAAGAACGAGGTGGTCATAACCTCGACTGTAGCCGATTACTTCTTTGGAAATGCTTCGAAAGCGCAAAACCGGGAGATTCAGATAACCGATCAGGGAGCTCAGGATAGTGTCTTCTATCGTATCGGTGCAGTTTCGGAACCCCAACGTTATTCGGAGTTTCATGAGTATAGCTGTGCCTATTATAAGCCAATTGGCCCGGATGAGGCCTTTCGGCAGTCAAGCGTACAGGTAGTCAATGGCCTTCGGCTTTTCATCCGCGTTAAGCCGGATGCCGATAATGGGTATTTCGTTGCCGATTTCACCCGCGAGATGTCGCAGCAACTGCGCCTCGGCAATATTTATTTGAAGGAGGTGGTTCCTATGTCGTATTATCGCGATGAGATGCTTAGGTCGTGGGTGGATAATATACGGATGTATTTCTCCGGTATCCTCTTTTTCCTGCTCAACGTTTTCTTAGGTATCATTGGTACCTTCTGGTTCCGCACGCAGCAACGTAGCGCCGAGATCGGTCTCAGGATGGCGCTGGGGGCTTCCCGACGTAATATTTTCTGCCACCTTTTTGCCGAAGGGTTTGTCCTGTTAGGTGTGGCGTTTGTCCCTGCCGTATTCATCTTTGCGAACTTGATGTATTTAGAAGTGACGGAGCAGAGCGAGATGCAGATCCCGATGCTTGGGCGCCTGCTCTGTGGTATGGGGACAACGCTTGGAATGATCGGTACCATGGTCGCTGTCGGTATTGGCTTTCCTGCTTACCGCGC
>ENA-OPTB01001740-OPTB01001740.1-human-gut-metagenome-genome-assembly--contig:-NODE-1740-length-15657-cov-6.714780_pt1 | contig 15657 bp, 9 predicted proteins | sample MGYA00241810_ERZ501911 | MGnify/ENA primary metagenome ERZ501911 (study PRJEB25962, sample SAMEA2042304) | human gut metagenome | biome: human gut; feature: human-associated habitat; material: faeces... | reverse complement strand
CCCATGCCGGCAGGCGAATCGGTTTTTGCTTGAGGATATCCAGCACCTTGGCAGGGACATATTTCTTTTCCGCCACCACGCGGAACATATACTCATCAAACCATTTGTCCGTCATAATGAGATGGCCTTTGTATCCGTTGGTGCTTCCCCAACTGTTTTCCACCATCCATTTTTTCGGTTTTCCGGCCTTATCCAAATCCACAGCCATCAGCGTCATGGCATGGCTGCTGCCACTGGCAAATGTCTGGATACGCTGTTTCTTGTCCATACCGAAAGTTGTCCCCATCAGTGACTCATAATCGTAATTATCAGGGTCCAGCAGTCCTCTCTTGCTATCAAGGAACTTACCCACATCGCAAGAAAAATACATCATTGTGCTGTCTTTGATGGAAGCAATGGCTATTTCCTTGATATCTTCTATAGGCAGATTGACATACGTCCAGTTCTTACCGTCATAGCTATGGCGGTCATAGTCTATCTCGTAGCATTTATAAAACTCACGGCTGGGGTCGTTCATCAGCATCACGTAATTATTGGTCAGGTCATTGCCCAGAAATTCCTTGTAGAAAGACAAGGGAGTGTACTCTTTCGCTTCGCCTCCCTTCAAGCTCCAAGTGAACGTAGACACCGGCTCACCGAGTGTCAGCACCAGCATGCGATAGACCGTAGCCAGCATTTCCGTTTTCTTTTTTTCCAGTTCGGCGGGCTTGGCTCCGGCAGCAGCAGCCTCACGGAGTTGTAAGCCGAATTCTTTCAGTTTCAGTCCTATCAGATTATTCATTTTTCCTGTGTTGTCACTGCTGAAAGTCTCCACCATCGCGCTCTTCGGTACAAGTCCGTATTTACCTATAATATCCGACACACCAGTAAATTGCCCTCCATCGCTCAAGGGATGCTTAAAGAGCCACTCCACCATCTTGTCGTCCATCGGCTTTTCACGCGTATCAATGATTCCCTGTAAGAAAAGATTCGATTTTTCCAGCTGGTCATAAAAGAAGCAGTAGTTCTGCGAAAACTCCATTTCATCCAGGCCGTACTTGGCTATCATCTGGCTGCGAAGCACATTCAGTCCCGTAAACAACCAGCAGCGTCCTGACGAGCGTTGATTGGTAATGCCTTTCGATAAGACTTTATTAGAGAAATGAGTGTCAAAGTCTGCCTGATTTTCCTGATTAAGTGCCAAGGTATTGATACTTGTTCCGCCTAAAGCATTGCGGATTGCCTTGTCGGTAGGAGTTGCCTGATAACTTTGTTTGATTTGATTCAGCATCTCGCTCGAAATGCCTCCCTGTTGTGCCTGCGCGGTCAATGCTGCCGCAAAAAGCAAGGCAAAAGTGATGTGTCTCTTCATAATATGAAAATATAAATTGATTATTTTTAGGTCTGTAAAAATACAAGTTATTTTTGAAATCCCCACTCTTCGGGACATTTTTTTCCCGGTGTACCCATTCCTGCCTGCACACCGGGGAAAAAATTATTCGGTTATTTTCTTCTTTATCTTATAACCGATAACTGCCACCGTGATACTCATCAGCGGACTAATCAGATTAAAGAAAGAATATGGAAGATAAGTGAGTGTAGGCACACTCAGAATAGTTGCCTGAGTCATACCGCAGGTATTCCAGGGGATAAGCGGTGAGGTGACTGTTACAGCATCTTCGGTGGTACGGCTCAGTAATCGGCTTTCATATCCGTTTGCCTCATAAATATCCTTAAACATATTGCCGGTCAGAATAATGGAGATATATTGGTCGGCAGTGGCCAGGTTGAGGAACAATCCCGATGCAACGGTAGAAGACACCATCCCTATACGTCTCTTGGTGAAACGGATAAACACAGAGGTGATACTGCCCAGCATGCCTCCTGCCGTCATAGCCCCTCCAAAGCACATGGCACAGACAATCAGCCAAATGGTATTCATCATTCCCGACATACCGCGTGTGGCAACCAACTCATTTATCTCTGCACTGCCTGTCTCCAGTTGGGTGCCACCGAAGAGCATGCCCATGCCTCCTTTGAAAAGTGCAGTAAGACCTGCTACCCCCTGCCCTGCTATCTCGCGCAACAAATCCGGCTGGAATATAAGTGCAAAGACAGTGGCCAGTGTGGTGGAAATAAACAAAGTAATGACCGAAGGAACCTTGCGGGCAATCAAAACTCCCGTCACGACGGGAACAATCATCAGCCACCAGGAAATATTGAATTTGGAGTCGAGTGCCTGCATGTATTCGGTAATATGACCTGTGTCCGTTGCCTCGTGAGACAGTCCGGCAACAGTGAAAATAATCAATGTGATGACCAATGAGGGGATGGTGGTTATCATCAAATAGCGTATGTGTGTAAACAGCGGAGTGTCCGTCACAGAAGACGCCAAAATAGTGGTATCGGACAGCGGGGATACCTTATCGCCGAAATAAGCACCCGAAATAATCGCTCCCGCTATCCAGCCTTCGCTGAAACCTTGTGCCTTGCCGATTCCCATCAATGCGATGCCGATAGTGGCTATGGTTGTCCACGAACTGCCTGTCATGACTGAAACAATGGCACAAATCACACAGGTAGACACCAGAAAAAAGTGAGGATGTATCACCTGAATGCCATAATAAATCAATGTGGGAACCACGCCGCTAATCATCCATGCCCCCGACAAAGCACCGATAATCAGCAGAATAATCAATGCCGTACTTACTCCGGCTATATTATTCGTAATAGCCAGTTCAAAATCTTTCCAAGCTCTTCGGTACCCTGCCATCCCTATCAATACACAAACAGCCGTAGCCGTAAGCAAACAAACCTGACTTCCGCCCGACAACGCATCGCTGCCAAAGACACGGATGGTGACAAACAATAATAAAATAAGTACAAATACGGGTAACAAAGAAATAAACGGAGAAGGAATTCTGTTATCTTTCATTCTTTTTTTATTCAGTTTTTATTCAAAAATGCTAATAAAGTGAATCTTTTTGCTTTCACCGTGCAAAGTTCGGAATATTTTTTGAGTTCTAAAAGTCAAGTGCAGCTATTTAAATACTTTTTTTGTATTTATGGGCAAACATTTTTGTATAGAGGACGTTATTAGTTGAAATTATAACCTAAAACTTAACAAACATGAATGAATTAGTTGGTGGCTTGGGCTACGCGGTAAAGAACTGGTGGATGTCCCTATTATTGGGATTGCTTTACATCGCAGTAGCATTATGCCTTTTGTTTGCTCCCGTGAGCAGTTATGTGGCACTGAGTGTCATTTTCAGTATTTCAATTCTGGTCAGCGGTATCCTCGAAATCTTTTTTGCCGTCGGCAACAAAAAGATTATCAACAGTTGGGGATGGTATCTGGCAGGCGGTATCATTGATTTGCTGATAGGTATTTATTTGGTATTCTATCCGCTGGTAAGCATGGAACTGATTCCGTTTATCGTCGCATTCTGGCTTATGTTCAGAGGATTCACCCTTTGCGGTTATTCCACCGACCTGAAACGCTACGGCACCAAAGACTGGGGATGGTATCTGGTATTCGGCATTCTGGCCATTTTATGTTCCATGGCTATCATCTGGCAACCGGGACTCGGAGCAGTCACTGTGCTTTATATGCTGTCCGTTACTTTCCTCATTATCGGTTGTTTCCGTATCATTTTCTCGTTTGAGTTGAAAAGATTGCATAAAAACAAGTAAAAATCCAAGTTTATTTTGGGCTACTTCGGACGTATTTCGTACCTTTGTTAGCCCAAAATAAGCAATGATATCAAGCAAAAGTCTTAAATATACAGTTCGCATACTGCTAGGTATTCTCTTGGGAGTTTATCTGGGGATAATTGTGCTTCTGAACATTCCATACGTTCAGGACAAATTGTCTTATATAGTGACCAAAGAGCTCCGCAAAGTGCTCAACACGGAAGTTTCTGTAGGAAAAATCGACATGGGCCTGTTGAACCGCATTATTGTGGAAGATGTGTTGCTGGAAGACCGCCGGGGCAGGGAAATGCTGAAAGTGGCGCGTCTGTCTGCCAAATTTGAAATACTCCCCCTGCTGAAAGGGAAAATCACTATTACCAGTGTTCAGCTTTTCGGCTTTTCGGCCAATATGGAGCGGGAAACGCCTCAGTCTCCTCCCAATTATCAATTTGTTCTGGATGCTTTTGCTTCCAAAGACACGGTGAAGACTCAGACAAATCTGGATTTACGCATCAACTCTTTATTGATAAGACGCGGACGTATCACATACGATGTCTTGTCGGAGCCCGAAACCCCCGGACGGTTCAATACCGGCCATCTTGCCGTAAAGAACTTCGCAGCCACCGTTTCGCTGAAGGCGCTCCGCAACGACTCGCTGAACGCCTCCATCCGTCGTCTGAGCTTTGAAGAACAGTGTGGATTTGCTTTACAAAAGTTCTCAATGAAAGTCACTGCCAACAATAAGCGACTGAATATAAAGGATTTTTCCCTCGAGCTTTCCAATTCTGCTTTAAGCATTGACAGCCTTTCCATGCGTTACGACAGTTTGCCGGATCTTCCTAAACTGACAGACAATGTGCAATATCAAGGAAGCGTCAATGCCTCTGTCGTACTCAAAGACATAGCCCCTTTTGTCCCGGCTTTGGCCAAGTTCGATACTCCGTTACATTTCAACATGGATTTCTCCGGTAAAGGAAAGAATATAGACTGCCCTACCCTGCGACTGACCGACAACCACAGTCTGATGATCAACGGAGAAGCATCCGTTGCCGACTGGAACGCAGGAAGAAATATGTATATCATGGGAAAGCTGACCGACGTAAACCTGAATAAAGAAGGCATCAGCACCGTTATGAGTAATGTGGCCGGGAAAGTTCCTCCTATTTTTCAGCAGTTGGAATATGTACGTTTTAGCGGTGATGCCACCGGATATCTTCACGATTTGATTATCACAGGACTCCTGCACACCGGCGTAGGTACAATCAAAGCCGATGTTATGATGAGCATTGACAACCAACAGAACCGTACCTATTCGGGAAATATCGCCAGTGCCGACCTGAATGTGGGCAAACTGCTTGATAACGAAAAGAAATTCGGTACGGCAGACTTCAATCTGGAATTGAAAGGGTTCAACTATAAAAATCACTATCCCGAATCTTATATCAAAGGGAATATTGCCTCTTTCGAATACAGCCAATATAAATATGAGAATATAGCACTGGACGGCGTGTATAAAGACGGAGGCTTCAACGGCAAGCTGGCAATGGATGATGACAACGGCTCTGTTCAGATAAACGGCAATTTCAACGTGGCGTGCGCCATACCCGAATTCAACTTGAAGGCCGTCTTAAAGAATCTCCGACCGGATAACCTGCATTTATCCGACAAATACAAAGATACGGACATTTCCCTGAACGTGACAGCAGACTTTACCGGGAAGTCTATCGACGACATGAACGGAAAAATCCGTTTGGACAGCTTGCAAATGAATACCCCCGAAGGGAACAACTATTTCCTTGACAACCTTACCATTACGGCAGGACAGGTAGAAGGACAAAAAGAAATACAAGTGCTTTCCTCGTTCATGACGGCTGTCATACGTGGAGACTATTCTTATAACACAATTCCGGCCAGCATATTGCAGACTGTTCAACGCTATATCCCTTCCCTGCTGACGCTGAACGAAAACATGCCGGTTCCTCACAACAACTTCAAATTCGACATCAGAGTAAATAATACGGAGTTCTTTCAAAAACTCTTTCAAATACCGCTGGAATTAAAGTTCCCTGCCTCCATCAAAGGGTATTTCAACGACCGCGAAGAGAAATTGCGCGTTGAAGGACATTTTCCGGCTTTCAAATACAATGGAACCCATTATGATTCGGGGGTACTCATCTGCGAAAATCCGTCAGACTGGTTCAAATGTTCCCTCAGAACCGGTATGTTGATGAACAGTGGTGCAATGGTGAATCTTACTGTCGATACCCAAGCCAAAAACGACCGGCTGGAAACAACTGTCAATTGGGGGAATAACACAAATGTCACTTACGGAGGTAAGTTTGCTGCCGTGACCCAATTCTATAAAACGGAGGGGAAACACCCCATCTTACAGGCCGACATTAACATCAAACCCACGAAAGTGGTATTGAACGATACGATTTGGAATATACATCCTTCGCATATTGCCGTAGACTCCGGACGTGTCTATATCGACAATTTTCTGTTTGAACATGAAAACCAGCATTTACGCATCAATGGAAAGTTGACAAAAAGCAAGGAAGACTCCTGCCATATCGATTTAAAGAATATCAATTTGGAATATGTACTGGATATAGTGCATTTTGATGATGTGGCATTCAACGGCTTGGTTACCGGGACTGTCAACATGAAGGGAGTAATGAAAGAGCCTGCCATGCACACCAAACTCAATGTGCATAATTTCTGCCTGAATAAAGCATTGTTGGGTGAAGCCGATATTACAGGCGTATGGGATTCGGAACTGGGCGGAGTACGCCTTGATGCAAAAATTGCGGAAGAAGGTATTTCGGCCACTCATGTCACCGGATACGTATCTCCGAAAATGAAAGGACTGGACCTGATGATTGAAGCAGACAGTACCAATATCGGACTCATCCAGCCCTTTGTGGAAGGCATATTCAGCGATTTAACCGGACGTGTCAACGGTCATATCAGACTCTATGGAGACTTCAAGCACCTGGATTTGGAAGGAGAGGCACGTGCCAATATAGATACCAAGATTGATGTACTGAACACCTATTTCCAAATACGCGATGATTCGGTACATATTTCCTCCGGACAATTACTGTTTACCGATGTACACGTGTACGACCGCGAAGGAAACAGTGGAGTAGTCAATGGCTATCTGCATCATACCAAACTAAAAAATCTGATGTATCATTTTAATATCAGTGGCGACAATCTGCTGATGTATGATACCCACGAAGGCGGCGATATGCCTTTCTACGGCAAGGTGTACGGTTCGGGAAGCGTCATATTGGACGGAGGAAACAATGCCATGACCGTAGATGCCTCACTGACAACAGGACACAACACCTCTTTTACTTATATCACAGGCATCACGACAGAGGCTACCAATACCCAGTTCATTACCTTTGTCGACAAGACCCCCAAACGTATCCATGATAATGTGGAAACCAATCTGTACCATCACTCGAATGTGCAGAAAGAAAAAGAAGAAGAGGGTCCTCCCATGGACCTGCGCATCAATATGCTGATTAACGCCACCCCCAATGCCACCATGAAAATCGTGATGGACCCGGTAGCAGGCGACAATATTACAGCAACAGGCAACGGCAATCTGCAAGTGAACTACTTTAATAAAGGAGACTTTAAGATGTTCGGTAACTACATTATCGATCAGGGAATGTATAAGCTCAGCATGCAGGAAGTGATTCGCAAAGATTTTACATTGAAATCCGGCGGTACAGTCACCTTCACAGGTGACCCATATCAGGCCAATCTGGATCTTCAGGCGATTTATACGGTAAACTCTGCCTCATTGAGTGATTTAGGTATCGACACTTCACTTTCGCAGGGACAAAGCACCGTTAAAGTAAACTGCCTGATGAACCTGACCGGCAACCTGTCCAGCCCCGATATTAAATTTGACTTGGATTTACCGACAGTCAGGGAAGAAGACCGTGATGTGGTGCGCAGCATCACCAGTACAGAAGAACAAATGAACACACAAATCATCTATCTGCTGGGTATCGGTAAGTTCTACACCTACGATTACGCCAACAACGACCAATCTTCAAACGCTACCAGTTCATTAGCCTTCAGCACTTTATCCGGTCAGCTCAATAATATGCTCTCCCAATGGATGGACAATAAGAACTGGAACATCGGTGCCAACCTGAGTACAGGAGACAAAGGATGGACAGATGTAGAAGCCGAAGCTGTCCTTTCCGGCAGGTTATTGAATAATCGACTGATAATCAATGGTAACTTTGGTTATAAAGATAATGCAATGGCAAACACCAACTTTGTAGGTGACTTTGAAGCCATTTGGCTGTTGACTAAAAACGGAGACTTCCGTCTACGAGGATACAATCAGACCAACGACCGTTATTTCACAAAATCAACCCTGACCACACAAGGTATCGGCATCATGTATAAAAAAGATTTCGATAAATGGAATGATTTGTTCCGTTGGTTCTTATGGAAAAGAGCCCATAAAAAAAAGGAAAAGGAAGACACCACCTCTTCCTCCCCTGCTTCGCAAACAAAGCGAAACGACAACTAATTACATGCTTTCATATTGATATATGTACATGAAATTCTGTTTTTGTCTTAGATAATATACTTTTGCGTATTTATCTGACATTAATTAATAATAAGTTCTTGATAACGATTTGAAAACATTACAGCCGCATTAATCTGCTACATTTTACTAATATGAAACAGAAGTAGCCAAATTCCTTATTAGGAGCAAACAATTGGTCACTTTTTCTTACTGTTTATTCTTATTCGTTTCATCGTGAAAAGAATTACACTATTTCAACTTTAATCTTTATATTAAACATATTGGCTATACGTTCTATATCCCGTTTCTTGGTAAGCGTATTGCTACATGTCATCAGATACCAACCATTACCGACAGGCTTTTGTGAACTTTTATATTTCTTATCAAGCGTATTGGAAATCAAAGGCACTTTATTTTGTTTCATTCCTAAAGTACGAATGCGTTCGGCACCTACTTCCATCACAAACTTACGAAAAGTCTCAGCTGCTTGTGGCTCTTGAATCACGTGACCATCAGCAAATGTAATCTTTAATCGAGTAGCCGGTGCAATTTCGCCTTTCGGCCCGGTCTTACCTATTTCCTTATGTTCCACCTGTGGATCAGGAAGAATCTCTTTGGCATCCGCTATATCTGCTGTGAAATTTCGTTTGCGAGACAAATGTACGCTAATAGGCGAGCCGGGTACATAATCCACAACAAGCACTAATTCACGCTGCACTTGCTTTAAAGCCGGTGCAATCGTCTCGGTTACAATCGGAAGGATTTCTTTTTTGATGATGTTCTCTTCCAAATCACTTACTTGTTTTTCGAGGTCTTCATTTAACGAAAGACCTTCTTTGCGCAATGTTTCCATTGCTTTATATAGGTCACTTAGTCGGGACATAGATTATTTTAGATTTTTCTCGATTGGATTTAACCGATTGAAGAATAAACTCTTAGCGAATTATTTGAGAAGTAGCGGTAACGAGTTAGTAACCGTGCGAATTTCAGCGCTTTACATTGCTATGCTGTCAAATAACTCTTTCATTTGCAAATGTAACATCTTTTTCTGAAAGTACGAACTATCGGCGGCAATTTTATAAAATCGGTTGGCAAAAAAAATCATTCAGCCCATTCACGGGCTGTAATGTGTTAGGGGAATCTGCTTTGTCATTTTGTTACCGGAATTTATCCGCATGGAGGGAGAACCACACCGATCAGCCAAGTATGTCGTTTCATTATGCAACAGCCGGCAGAGCGTTTTTGGGGTGTAATACTCCGATATTACTTTCTTTTTGTTTTCTGATATGTGCAAATGCAAAAAGCCTCCGGAGAGCTACCTTGCCGGAGGCTTTGTTAATCTCTGTTTTTCCTTACTTTTCCCGAAGTAGAACTTTGGAAAAACCGGATATTTATTGATATCTGTTGCTGTTGGTTGATGACAGTTCTTGACCGTTGAAATAGAGTCATTCCCAACTCTGAAGTTACAGTGAAACGGTCAAACTATCCGGTACGGCCCAAAAACGTGATTCATCCGTAGTTAGTACTGATTTGTCGCTTAAGTCAAAGCCACTGAACCCTTTAGGAACAAGTATTATCTCGCGGTCATGGTTGCTGAATGCAGGATTATTATCTTCACGGCTATAACCAGTTACCTCCCAAGATATAAACCAATAGAGGTTTTTGGCCCAATACATCTTGTAATAATTGAAATTATTTTCTGAATCTAATAAGGGGCGGTATATAATTTCTTGTCCGTTTATGTAACGTTCGCGCATTTCAGCGAGAGAAAGAGGTGTTCCGTTTTCATCTTCTGCCCAAGCTCTCATATCGGAATCAAGCATAGCCCATTTTTGTATTTCGGGTAGCCATACTTGATTTACCACATGACAGTCAGAATCTAACGAATCAGCGGGAAGGCAAGTGACAAAACGATTCACTATTCCTTCCGACAGCAATAACTCATGCAAAAGGATTGAATGGAGGCGGCAGTTAAAAGCTGGCTCTATCGTGCGGGTATATTCCCAAAGTCCTATTGCGTTACATTTCTTTGGATAGTTATTTTGATTGGCATGAGGAATATTCTTGGCTACGAAACGTGCCAATGCAATAGCTCTATTCCATGTGACTTCTGTAGGTTTCACAATGGTATCTAATCTGAAGTATTCACGGATTTGCTGTGCTTTGGCAGTATCTTGCTGATAAACAAAATTATATGACACACTATCTGGTGCATACTCACCAGCGTTCTTTAATAGTTCTATCTTATCCTTTCCTAAGGGTTCATTTAATTGTCTGTTGAATACATAACGTACTAACAATAGGGCTAATACAGTTAAGAGCAATAAGCCTAATATGCTCAAACTAAAAACTATTCTTTTAGAAGTAGTTTAGTGTATAATAAAATGTTTAATGAGGATCATCGCCTCACGTTGAATTTGGGATTTCAAGTCAATTCTGTGACTCAGGAGGGTAATGCGAGTTTGCGGTACGGTTATCTTTACTACCGGGGAGAGAAGTTTGCTACGGTTCCGACAGAAATAACGGCTGCGAACGGGTTGCATAAGAATCCGAGAGATCTTCATGATGAAATGCGGGCTGGAACCACGATTACGACGACGAAAAATAATACGGTTAGTGAGTATTTTACAGCCGTGTATGGTTATAAAGAGCGTTATATTATGAATTTCAATGCCCGTTTGGATGCTTCCAACCGTTTCGGTCAGGATGCCAATCACCGTATTGACCCTACCTATTCATTCGGTTTCTCCTGGAGAGCTTCAGAAGAGGACTTCATGAAGAAATATGTAAAATGGATAACAACCTTAAACTTCCGCGGCACCTATGGTATTCAAGGAAATGCAGTAACGCGCATTAGTCCGGATTTGATTTTAAATCAGGGGAAAGTGGCAAATCTATACAACAGATATCAGTCTACCATCTCCCAAATCCCAAATCCGAATCTATCATGGGAACGTACCAAATCATGGAATTTCGGTGTAGACCTGGAATTATTCAGTATGTTTTATATGAATTTGGAATATTATACAAGACGATCCAATGCCATTGTTGAACTGGAATTACCTTATGAATATGGAATAACATCCATGAAACGCAACGGTGGTATTATCCACAACAGAGGTATCGAATACACATTAACTTTTACCCCGATACAGAAACGGGACTATGCATTAAGTGTCAGTTTGAATGCTTCCAAGAACTGGAATGAAGGCGGACATACAGACATTGATGTCAATGCAGCTTCCTTCTTAAGTGGACGTTCAGATATTGTATTAAAAGAAGGATATCCGCTCAGCAGTTTCTGGTCATACTCTTTTGCAGGATTAGACGGAAAAACCGGTGAAGCTTTATTCAATCTTTTGGATATTCCGGAAGAAGAACGTAGCAGACAAATAGATCCGACTACTTATCTGGTATATTCTGGTCAGAAAGATCCTTATTTCACTGGTGGATTGAGCTTAAGTTTCCGCTATAAATCATTAACTTTAAACACCAGTTTTTCACTTTTACTCGGCAACAAGAAGCGTCTGCCATCACCATACAACCAATTCGCTAGTTCTTATTATATGCCGGATCCATATACAAATATAAACCGCGATTTACTGAACCGTTGGAAAGAACCGGGAGACGAAGCCCATACAATCATTCCTTCTTTACCCAAAGCAGGAATGGCTTATATAGAATTGCCCAACAATGAGAATGTTTATAGCATTCCATTATGGGAACAATCTGACGCTATGGTGGTCAGTGGTTCTTTCTTACGCTGCCGCAACATCGGTCTATCCTGGCAAATGAAACGTGAGTGGTGCGAAAAAATATATATGAAAAATCTATCACTCAACTTTAACATGGATAACATCTTTGTTATCGCCAGCAAACGTTTCAACGGTTTCGACCCGGAAGTTAGCAACAGTGTACTTCCACGGAATTATTCATTAGGTATTAACATTGGTTTCTAAAAAAATAAAAAGATAGACAATGAAAAGAATTATATACATACTAACAGGAATAGTCTTACTATCACTATCCTCTTGCTCAGATTTTCTAGAGCCTAAATCTCAAAGTGAGTACGTTCCCAAAGATGCAAATGCTTTGCAAGAAATGTTAATCGGTTCTGCTTATCCCAGACAGGATAAAAGCAATTTCCTACTACCCTTTCTTAGCTTCTTAGACGATGACATTCAGTTCCACAAAACTGATTATGAATTTAGCATCAACTCTCTAAAAAATATAGAAGCCAAACAAGCTGTTTATACATGGCAACCGGATATGTTTTTCATTATGGAAAGAAATGGTTATCCTCTTCAGAATATCTGGGAAGGATACTATAACTATATCTTAGGCGCAAATGCAGCTCTTGATTATATCGGTGACGTAAATGGTACGGAGGCTGAAAAAAATTATGTAATAGCCCAATCCCTCGGATTAAGAGCTTTCTATTATTTTATGTTAGTCAATCATTTTGGAGCACCATACAACTATAACAAACAGGCTTTAGGAGTTCCACTCAAACTAGACAGCAACCTGCTACCTGAAGACCAACTATTAATGACACGAAACACCGTTGAGGAAGTATACAACCAAATTGTGGACGATCTGAATGAAGCTGAACGTTTATTCCTTACTTTAAGCAAAGATAAACAATATGAACCGAATTATCTGGTTAGCCTTCCAATGATACAATTGCTGAAGTCCCGCGTCTTTCTCTATATGGAAAACTGGAAAGATGCAGCGATATACGCCAACAAAGTAATAAAAGACTGGTCCTTCGCTTTAGTAGACTTAAATAACCTCCCTTCTCCAACAGTGGCAGAGCCTTATTACAATTTTACATCTTTAAAATCATCTGAGGTTATTTGGTTATATGGAAGCGTTTCAGACTTAACTGTATTCAATGATGAGTCGGTAGAGTATGAGGAAGAAGGTTACTTCGGTAATACCACCACCTATTACCGAGAAGCTTTTATCGCTTCTGATAACTTGATTGAAAGCTTTGAAGATGGAGATTTAAGAAAAGAAAAGTATATAGCAAAAGAGTTCAATAAAGATGATAAAGTTTTCTATGAAGACTCTTATACTACTTTCGGCAAATACAAACTTTCAGCTACAGGTGAACCTAGTGGTTCGGAAAACTTTGCTTTATCCTTCAGACTAGGTGAGGCTTATTTAAATCTAGCAGAAGCAGCTGCCCATAATAATGACGAGAGTACAGCACTATCTGCTTTAAAAACCTTACTGGCTAAACGTTATGAACCCGACAAATTTGTTGAGCCTACCGGATTAACAGGTGATGCGCTCAAAACTTTCATCAAAAATGAAAGAAGAAAAGAACTTTGTTTTGAAGGGCAACGATGGTTTGATCTCCGACGCTACGGAATGCCACAAATTATTCATAGATGGGGAGAACAGGTATATACATTAAAACAGAATGATCCTTCCTATACCATGCCTATACCAGACGCCGTCTTAATTAAAAATAAAAAACTGGAGCAGAACCCTTTAGCTCCAAAACGCGAAAGTTAATAGTATATATCTTATGAATTAAACAAAAGAAATGAATATGAAAAAAAAATATATATTATGGGGATTACTTGCTTGTATGGCATTATTCACCTCATGTTATGAAGAAGACACACTGACTCCTACAGAAGGAGGCATTGAATTACGTTTCAAAGTTCCCCAAGGAACGAATAGCTGGGATGATGACATCTCACAAATACAAAGACTATAATGTATATCTTATTTATAAAGATCTGCAAAGGGCTGATTTTAATCGCAGCTGGACAGGCATATCATATGGTAGTGGCTACGAAGGCCAAGGCTGTGTAAATGACGAAATGACCAATTACTATGTCGAATTTATGAAAAAGCATATCTTTGCATACTTGAATCCGCCGATCACATCTAAAGTTCTGCCTATGTATTGGTATTTGGGATACAATGTCTATAGTAAAGGCGTATTAGAAGTTGGAGGCGTAATCCTAGCAAGCTGGATTGTACCCATACACGAAAATTACGATGGGCTGGATTATTGGTGCACTTGTATGTTTGGAGAAGACAATCCCAGCGATCCTTATTTAATTCCCACAGACAGAGCACTCCTTGACAGACGCCGGAAAATGATATTGGCTCCCGTATTGGAAAAAGCAGTAAAAGCCGGAAACATCATTATACCTGAAGAATTTGAAGTGGGATTCGACCATGTCACTAATCTGATAGCAGGCTTGGGAATGGAAGATGACCCAAACTATTATCTTACCAGAGGATATCCGGGAAGTGTAAACACGTATGTATTCAATAGTATCAGCGAACCAGCCAACAACTCTTATCCTCCAACCAATGAAGAGACTTTTATAGGATATATGCATCTTTCCATGTACTATAACCAAGCACGACTAGCAGAGGTATATCCGGCTGATAAATATCCTTTTCTCACCGAAAAGTTTGCTTTCGTACAGAAATATTTAAAAGATAAATATCAGATCGATCTGGAAGCAATAGCCAACGGACCGGAAGACTGGGATTTACCTTTACCTCCAATACCGGAGACTCCAGATGAAGAATAACAACTCTGATAATGAACTATAAACTCATAATAATGACAAAAGTAAAAAATCTATTATTAACCATATTACTCTTATGCGGTACCACCATATGGGGAAATAACGGGCTAAGAATATCAGGAAGAATAAAAGTATTAAAGCCAACGACTTTACAAATAAAAGATATGAATGAAGGCGTTGTATTAAGCTGCATCATCGGTACTAATAACACATTCAGTACCGATGAAATAAACATCATTCCTGATGTCTACAAACTCTATTTAGGAGAAACCGAACAGAATATTTATCTGGAAAATAACCCGGTAACAATCAATGGCTACTTCGACGAAAAGAACCCTGAACAAAGTTCGCTTTCATTCACCGGCATCGATCCGTTTCTGACTTTACAAAACTATATGCCAGCAGAAAAAGACCCGGATATAGCAACGATTTCTACTTCCGTCAAAGGAAAACTAACTCCCTCCATGGCATCTGCATTAGCCTATCTGGCAGATGTAAATGATTACCAATCCAACAAAATGCTATTAGACATGATACCGGAACAAGACAGAAAGTCCTTATCTGCCAAATGGCTGGTAAACAGGGTAGAAATCCTCTCCCACCAAATCATTGGTGCAGAATGTCCCGACTTTACTTTCACAGATGCCAACGGAAAAAACGTAAGTCTGAAAGACTTCCGTGGGAAAATTGTCGTACTTGACTTCTGTGCCTCCTGGTGTGGTCCTTGTCGTAAAGAGATGCGTAGTATGCTAACCATATACAATGAATTGAAGGCTGACGATCTGGAATTCATCAGTGTCTCGCTGGATGACAGCGAAGCAAAATGGAGAAAAATGCTGGATGAAGAAAAATTGC
>ENA-OPTB01001732-OPTB01001732.1-human-gut-metagenome-genome-assembly--contig:-NODE-1732-length-15735-cov-4.733610_pt1 | contig 15735 bp, 13 predicted proteins | sample MGYA00241810_ERZ501911 | MGnify/ENA primary metagenome ERZ501911 (study PRJEB25962, sample SAMEA2042304) | human gut metagenome | biome: human gut; feature: human-associated habitat; material: faeces... | reverse complement strand
GGTAGTCGTCGTAAAGCTGGCCGTAACGTCCTGCGGTCCAGTGCAGATAGATCTGCGAGATGCGGTTGTGTCCAAGGGCGACAAGTTCGGCGAGTTTGGCTGCTGTCAGCAGCGGTGCTGATGATATTTGCATTTGCATAGTAGAGATGCTCCTTTCCTGTGAGTTTGGAGAGCAGGCCATTATTTTAACGTACTCCGTTCAGCATTTTGATGTGCTGTGGCACCCTCTCACTCTTATATGGCTTTTTAGGCCCTGTTTTTTAACCTGCCGGCAAGAAAAATTTAAAAAGTGTAAAATTTGCTCTTCCAAGCAGCGGATAAAAATTATTTATGTAAAGGGGGTTAAAAATGACCTTGTAAAAAGCCATATAAGAGTAGGGGATATTATTACTGACGCAGTAAGCATACCGAATCTTTAAAATCTTAAAGACCTTTAGCATCTCTTAAAGCTTTTGAATCATTAAAATCTGTAAATCCTTCGTACATACTTATGATTTTGACTTGGAAGTTTTAAGTGTTAATAATGGTTTTGTATTACTGATCTGCGTTAGTATTGATACTTACACCCTAAATTCAGCGAAAGCAGGTAAAAAACATGAATGATTCTTTAGCTTCACAACAAAAATCTAAAAAGACGGGCGGCGATGTGCTGAGTGCCCGTCTTTTGTATTTGGCGCTGAAATGCCCCTTACTGCAGGGAAAACACTGCCAGACAGAGACTGTACGGCCAGTTGAGCCGCAGCCTGTCAAAACGGTGAAACCGCCGAGAAAGGACGATGCTTTAGTAGAGCTGCGTATCGTTTTGCCTTATGGTCTGCGTAAGCAGGCACAGGACGAGCATATCAACTGCAGCGCTTTGTTCCGCAGGGCGCTTAAGCGCAGTTTAACGTCACGCCGCAGTTCAGGCGCAAGGTGTGACTAGTGGATCATTTTACAGCGATCGAAAATGCGTGGCTGGAACCTCCGCAGAGCCTGGCGGAAGCCGTGTACAGCTGTGAATTGTGTAATGAGGCTGTTTGCGCCGGTGATTTTTATATCGATCTGGATGGGCTCATTATTTGTATAGACTGTCTGGACAGCCTGACGGCGCGGGAGCTGGCAGTAGAGGTGTTGAATAATAAGATCACCGCAGCAGGGTGAGATAAGGGGATGTATTGATGACAGTTACTTGCACAGAAACAGCGGAGTGTAATAAATGGGCCGAAATAGTGGCTTTAGCGCAGCAGGGCAATAAAAAAATGCTGGGGGTGATTTTGCAGGCTTTTGATATCAAACTGCGAAAAATAGCACATACCAGCGCATACAAAGGTTTTGCCGAGGATGGCGAACAGATCGAAAGGATTGCCGTAGTAAAGGCGCTGGAAAAGTGGGGACAGCGGCAGGATTTCGAGAAGCTGCCGGCTTTTATCGTCAGTAAGTCGTATACGGCGATCAGTAGTGAATGGAAACGCCGGCATAAGGATGAAGAAATGACCTGCCCTTATGAAATAGAAAGCGGCTGTGAATTTGCAGAGGAAGTGCTGACGGCAGATGCGGCGCAGACGACGCGTACTTATTTTGAACAGCAGCAACTGCAGCAGGATTTTGCGGAAGTGCAGGAACTGCTGGTACAGCTTTCGCCCAAACAGGAAGAATTGATCGAACTGCATTTTCTGGAAGGCTGGAGCAACGGCGAACTGGCACAGAGATTTGGCGTCAGTCCTGCGGCGATCAGTAAAACGATCAAAAAAGGGCTTACTAAGCTGCGGCAGCTGCTGCTTGCAGCGCATCAGGCCGAAAAACAGCGGGAAGCGGAAGAAGTGCTGATGTAGATAAGCTGGGATATGGATCATCAGGCGCAGGCCGGCAGGCTGTTATGGCACTGTCAGCCAGGGTGATCTGACTGGGAAGCGTTTGCCGCCGCCTGGACAGAGAACCCCGTAAGTGCGCCTGACCATATAAGCCAATCAGAGGCTGAAAATATTGCGAAGGATGTGCTGAAAAATGGAGAGACCTTATGAACAGATACGGCGGATGGTAAAACTGTTTGAATATAACAGGCTGAAGCTGCGGTTTAGAAACGAAGATGAACGGGCCAGGTTTATTGATGGCTGGGCAGAACGCTTCTGCGAGACGGACGATGCCGAATGGAATATTGCCGTGACTATTATGACTGCCCGCCGCCGCGAACCGAACTTCTATAATATGGAAAAAGCCCTGCGTGAAGCGCAGGGCATAAGGAGGGAACGCAGACTGCAGGATGAATGGCTAGCAAAAGACGAAGGGAGTTTGCAGAAAGATCAGCGAGCAAATAATAATGCCGCAGAACAAGGACGGGAAGGAAATGGAAATAATGGAGCAAACGCCCAAATAAGCACTGCTGCCCAAACAAGCAGCGGAGCAACTACCGTCAACACACAAAAAAGAGCCTTGCAGCTGCAAGGCTCTTATAATTTGAAAACCACTCCGAAAACACCCGAAGAAATAGCGCAGGAAGCACTGCTGAGGTATGAGAGGAGGGGGAGAATAAATTAAATAAAGATATAAAATCAAAAAAATATTATTTTGGGGCAAATTCACCATCTGTGTCGAATATATGGTCAAGTTCATCGTTATTCTGAGCTTTTAGTACCTTATCACGAATTGCACCTTTGGCTAAATCGAGACGTTTAAACCTGGTTTTTCCGGAGGTATCTTTGCCCTGACGAATAAGTTGAATTCTTCCAATGCGTGGTTCTTCTAATGCGTATTTGGCAAAGCCTTTTGCCTTTCCAAGATTATCTTTAAAATCAGGGCTATGAGGTTCAAGAATATCGATTACATAGCTAAGAAATGGGTCACTACGAACGATGATGAAATCTGGATATGAAGATTTTATTTCATTATTAATCTCATAAGGAATACAAAGAGACCAGCTACTTCTTGACGGATTGCGAATCCAACAAACAAAATCGGCTGCTTTAGCTTCCTCTTCTAAAACACCTTCTTCCCATCCGTTTAGCTTAATTTTTGCAAGTCCATTTTCGTCTGCATATAGATGATTGTCATATTCTTTGCCACCGTCTTCTAAACGGGTACTGATAGTTTCTGGTAGAGTAAAGTTATGTTTACTGACAATATCAGCATCTGCAATAATATTACTGTACTGTTTTTTTAAACGTTCCGAGGTTGTAACTACATATTTGCGGTATTGGTCGTTTAGAGCATGAAATTTTGCTTCAGCATAGCGATTTAGTTTCCTCACACATTCATCGTCCGCTGCAAATAAAATGCAATCAATTTTATATTGCGATGGATCATTTATATTACCAAATGACCGACCGTACTTATATGGAAATCCGTATGATCCAAGTCTTGCATCTGCCGCACGAAGCTGACGATCAAGATCACTTTCTGAAGCTGTGAACATATCTTGTGCAAGTCCATTATCAAGTGATTCACCAAAAACATCAAAAATACGTACAGATAGCTTAAAAGAAAGCACATTTTTTGCAAGATCCTTATACGTTCCGTTTACGTGAAGCTCTGTTATATATTCGTGTATCATTGCAACTACTTCTTTTTCGATTTCCTTATTTGCATTGGCGAATATATTGCTATACGTCAAAATTTCCGCAAGACTTAGAAGAGATTTTAAGTAGTTGTTAATTTTTACGTTCCGAACAAGATAAGTTAGATATCCCTGGTCGTTGATGAATTTTGTGATTGCTTCCCGGTCAATCATAATATAAGGCAGTGTAGATTGTTTAATAGAAACAGGCGTTTCTTCGGAAGTTACGAATGTCGAAGGCTGTGGTTTTGCAGAAACCATAGCTGTCTGTTCCTGTTGTGGATGAATTTCCTTTTCGAGGTAAGTTTTTGCTGTCGGACTATTTTCAGGATCAAAGTGAAGATTTTCAGGAGTTGTTTTGCTATTTTCGCCAGCCACACCTGGGAAAAGTTTAAGTTGATTTGGATTTTCAATAGGAGTTTTTCTTTGTTTTGACGTGTGCACTGACCACGGTACGTATACTTGCTTTTCAAGAGATTCATCATCAATTATGGTAGGGATTTCTCCTCCCTCAGTGTTTTGTAACTCATCAATAACTTCCTTAACAGTGTTTCTGTTGAAATATGGTAAATAAAGCCGCACATCATTTAGTGAATCGTCGACTTGAATATGACACTGAAGAGGTGTTCTTATCATGCGTCCGAGAAGTTGTGCTATGTATGTTGCATCTTCGGCGTGACGGAAAGACATCATTGTTTCGGCTCTTGGACAATCCCAGCCGGTTGAAAGATTTTCTTTGAAAAGCACAACGCGGATACGTTTGTCGTCAGTAATTTCAGATGGATTAATATGAAGCACATTTAATCCGTTTAGAGTAATCGTTCCTGTTGAACCAAAGGTATGTACAACTTCATTTTCTTTGAACGGTGTTCCGCGCCGTTCCTCAATTTTGGCGATTACATCATTAAGATTGGTGTCAGAAATTGTTTTTCCACTTCCGGCAAGTACTTGGATAACAAACACAGGATTTACCTGTGCATAATGTTGTTCATAGGAATATTGATACCAGTGCTTGCATTTGTCCATCCATTCATCTGTTGCAGCTTGAAGCACAGCCATTTCGTTATTCTTTTCTGGGTTATCTGGGTAAGTGATAACAATTCTGTCTTTCAAAAGACCAGAAGCACGAACATCTGCCGCTGTTATAATGCATTTTTGCAAAGTTGAATTGGTGTCGCCAACAAGAGCATTAAATCTTGCCGCTGTTGCACTGATTCCGATAACAAGAGGCATAGGTGGAAGTTTAAATGTCGGACTACCTTTCAAAAAGCGCTGCATAATGGATGTTGCTTTGCCGGCTTCGCTTCCCTGCATACCACGGTGCGCTTCATCGATTATGAAATACAGACGATTAGACTTTTCTCTGACAGTGTTTTCAAGAGTTTCCCATATGGTATATTGACGAGTGTCTGAGTGTTTGCCAAGATTTCCAGCTTTCCCGAGTTTTTGTGTATTGAGAAAATATATATGACCGTTTTCCAGCATTTCCTGATCAAAGGATTCATCCTCAATTGTTACACACTGCCCAAAACGAATTTTATCAGATTTCAGGTCTATTTTTTGTTTGGATTGTTCATTAAGTGCGGGAGAATCTGACAACCAGACAAAAATTGCTTCTGGCTGTTCTTCGTATTGGTCTGTACCAAAATAAATATCCTCAATCAATGAAGCCATAATGATGGTTTTGCCTGCGCCTGTAGGTGCTTGAAGTGAAACGACTTGAGGGGTATGTGTTCTATGATAACTACCAAGCGCTTCGGCAACTTTAACACGAAGGTCTATTGTAGCTTTTTTTTGAAACGGGAACAATTCTACCTTCATTTTCAATTCCTCCCCGCATTAATTCTGAAATTATCAAGATAATCTCGATAAAGCTGATAAGTGTGTTTTGCCTTCAAGTTTTTTGTCATTGCATAGTATCCTGCTTCATAATCTGTTATGATATAAACAGTGTCTATTTTCTGGTGGATAGCAAGCTGTATTTCCAACTCTGGAAATGCACTTTCTTCTGTTAGCACAGCAAAATGGTTTTCTGGAAAAAGAACAACTTTGGGGATTTCTTCTCCGTCAAGTTTCGGACATTGTCCATATGCACCAGCTTTCATCCATAATGTTGGCAACATTTCCTTGAATTGCATGCCCAGCGCTACAGCATTTTTGTCAAGAAAACTCAACTTAAAAAATACAGCATTTGCCTCAAACCCGTCTGCCATTGGAATATCGCTGTCTAGGTAATTACCTTTGAGCGGTTGGCCGTTTATATCATGGCCTTCTATAGAACAGACTGTGCGTGGCCAAGTGACATAATGTGCAATGCCGAGTTTTTCCCACTCAGGATCTCCAGGATGATAACCTCGTTTTGTAAGTTTTTTGGCTTCATCATCAGAAACTTCGTTGTTCGTGACCATAATACAGCGTCGTCGTCCACCGTCTTCTGCGTTTAGTAGATTGATAGCATGCAATGTTGTACCTGAACCAGCAAAAAAATCTAAAACTAATGCATTGTTTTTTTCTCCAACAAAATACCTGAGAGTGTCCATAACAGAATATATGGATTTTGGAAAATTAAATTTCCCATCTCCTATAATAGATTTTAATAGTGAAGTTCCATATGCACCGGCATCATATAATTTATTTTGCCATACAGTTGTTGCCCTTGTTATCTTGCCTGCTGTTTCTACAATAATTTTACTTTTGTCATTTCGTTCGCCAACTATTTTCCATCTACCTTCTTTAAATTTCTTTGCATATGTTGTACTTACATATTTGAATATATATGGTTGTAAAGGATATCCATCTGTAACTTGTACAAATCCTTTATTGAGCAAATCTTGTAGCGTTTCTTTGGTAACTCCCCAGTTCATTTCAACTCCATCTTCTCTAATTGGGAATACTGCTGTTGTTCCTTCTATTAATGGAATATCAGTAATATTTTGTTCTGGTGTTAAGTAATCTCCTATACATTGAATTTCTTTTGTTTTATTGTTTACATAAATTGGATAGAATTGCGCAATCCCACCTTTCTTAGTTCCTCTTCTAGAGGCATAATCAGTACGCCTTAAATAAAACCATCTAATTTCTTTTTCATTTCCATCGCCAGTAGGGTGGCTTACATGTGCATTACCAAACAGCAAAATGTAAATATATTCGTCTGAACGAGAAAATAAACTATCTCTCTTAGCTCCAGAAGGGCTAATGGTTATACTTATCATTTGCATTTTTGCTTCCGGAAACATTTCTTCTAGCAAACAACCAAGATGTAGGTATTCTTTTTCGTCAATGGTAATAATTAGAACTGAATCTTGTGGATTAAGTAATTTTTTGGCAATTCTCAACCGTTTTTGCATCATTGAAAGCCATTTGCTATGACGGTATGTATCTGATTTGTCAACATAATTATTGTTATACTTCCAGTCTTTTGCGCCTGTATTATATGGAGGGTCAATATAAATACAGTCCACCTTACCAGCATAAAGGTACTCCAACAGTTGTAATGCATGGTAATTATCTGCTTCTATTAATGTGTGCCACAAATAATTATTTGGAGCATTGCAAATACTATCAATTGGTTTTAGGAACGGGTAAATCGGATCACCAAATTTAGCTACGGAAACAAGCTCGTCGATCAGAAATTCAGTAATCTCTATTTCTTCATTCTTCTTGCAAATCACTTTTTTTTCGTTTATTTTAAGCACGGTATACAGAGTATTTATGTCACCGTTTTTTAGTGCAACAAGTGAGCCAATACGTACAGGTACATCATAAAGAGGTGTGCATTCCGGAAGGTGCTCTTCAAAAACAAGCCCAAACTTTTTCTGTTTATTCATTCGGTCAATTTCTTGTTTAATACGATCTCTAAGTTCCAGATTTTCGATCTGGTTAATCAAATCGTTAATTGCTGCCATGAGTTTATCCTTCTTTCTTAATTTATTTAATAGCCGTACTCTCTATGAATGTAAATATATAATTTAATGTTGTATTTCTGTATTTTCACATTAAAATATATTATTTGATTATTTAGAATTAATTGCAATGCTGCTAGTTGAATATGCTATTATTTCTTAATAAGTACAGTGTAATATATACAAGGGGTGATTTCAAGGTCAAAATCCGTCAGTATATTATTAATTTAATTATTAATATACTAATGGAGTATAACAAAACAGACTGATATTTAGTTGTTTCTATATTAATATACATTGATATTAAAGAGACTAAATATTAAAATGACAGCAATTTATATAAAAAATATTATGTAAAAATAAAAATTAAATTATTAGTTTTTATTTTTACAAGGTCATTCCTTGGATTTTAGATATTCTTTCATTATTGCGTCAGATTTAAAATAGTGTACTCTAATATCTTCTAATCTATCCACGACTTTTGCTGCAAGGTCTATTTCCTTACTCAAAATACTTTCATCTAACATATTTATAAGATTAGCTACAATAGTTATACAGTACATCAACTGCCAACCACCAGATGCTATATCATCTGAATCTTTAAATACTTGTTTCTTGCCATCGGAAAAACTCATGTCAGATGCTTTAATGCCGTGTGCTTGTTGGGACATATCATTGTAAAAGCCATCGTATAATAAAGAGTCTTTGAGATCATACCACTCTAGTTCTTTACATAAATTTCTATAAGATGAGAGCGTTTTGCCCTGCTTTTGACTATATAATTTATACCATGTAGCAGAACGCCAGTCTGAAGCTTTAAATTTAAGTGTTTTTCTTTTTAAATAATGATGTGCTTCTAAAAATGCTTGAGGAGTTGTTTCTTTAGCAATATAATCGGAGTATTCTTGCCTTAATTCTTCACTTAAGCATGGTTTTTCTATATTAGAACCATGTTTTTTTTCCATTTCTTCCATTAGGTATATTTCTTTATGGATTCTAGTAATTCTAATAAACATTCCTTTCTCTTCTATCAAATCATCATTTTTAATTAAATATCCAAGTTGTAAAGCCAGTTCGAAAAAAGAACGTGTTATTATTAATGCTGGGTCTATTCTTTTGTAGGAATATAATATTTTAATTGATTCTAGATAGTCTAGACATTGTGCCAAATATGCAGCAACAACATCGTTGCCAACAGTATACATTTCTATTGAATCATTGTGGTGAACTGTATTTGCAACATCTTCGAATGTGTTTTGCAATAATTCTAAACAATGTAAGGCTTCTTGTGTCCACTTTTCTTTTAGAACGTCTTTATTTTCTAAGGATATAATAAACACCACCCTATAATTATATCTAAAATTATAACACAAAAGCCGCTGAATATTCAGCGGCTTCCTTACTTTCAACATTTGGTGGAGACGAAGAGGATCGAACTCTCGACCTTACGGATGCGAACCGTACGCTCTCCCAGCTGAGCTACGTCCCCACTACATAAAATATCTTACTCCTGCCGGCGCAAAATTACAAGTATATTTTTAGCTTTGGTGCTTGCCGCTATGTATACACGCGCGCTTATTGACAACTTTTGCCGCTGGTGCTACACTTTAAAGTAATTTCATAAGTATTTGATCGATGATGAGGATTAGTAGCTTTGCCAAGCGGACCTCAGCGAGCCGGTGACAGTGCAAGTCCGGCGTTTGGCGGCAGGGTGAATGGACCTTTAAGATACGGCTTGAGCCCGCAAGGGGGTAGACGCCGTCGGGATGCTTCGCCCGTTACCAGGGAAGGGGATATCGGCCATGGCCCGTATCTTAGCGAGCGGACCTTAATCGGTCAAGCAGGGTGGTACCGCGAAAGTTGTGTCTTTCGTCCCTACATGGGGATGAAGGGCTTTTTTTATTGCCCGATTTGAAGGAGGCTTATATTATGGATAAAGAAAAAAATACCAGGCTGCCGTTGGTGGACCTGATCGAAGTTAAACCAATGCAGGACGGCTACCGCTGGGTAGCGATTACGGGGATGGTGTTCGCTATCGGCATCATCCTGCACACGGTCAGCCCTAATGTGGGCGGCGTGACGCCGAACTGGACGATCGCCATGTATTCTATCGTTATCAATCTGACGAACCCGACGCTGTCGCAGGCTGTGGGCATCGGTTTTATTGCGGGCATCACGCTGGTGCCGTCGTCGAAGTCGGCTTTTCCGCTGGGCAATATCGCCAGCGAGCTTTCGGGGGCGATCACCTGCTGCATCCTGGTCAAGGCGATGCTGCGCTGCGGTTTGGGCAAGTGGAAGCTGCGCCCCCTGGTGACGGGATTTTTGGCAACTATGGCCAGCGGCGGTGTGTTTACTTTCATTTTAAAGATCGTTCTGGGCTTGCCGCTGCATGTCTGGCTGTATGCCATGCTGCCGGTGGTGGCGATCGTGGGCGCGCTGAACGGCATGATCACCTTTTTGCTGTTCGGGCCGGTGCGGAAGCTGTTTTTTGTGCAGGAGGACGATGAATGATGGAGAGCGTTATCAAGCTGGAAAATTTTTATTTTGCTTATAATAAATCGGAACTGGTGCTGCAGGATATCGACCTGGAGATCAAAAAGGGTTCGTTCACGGTGGTGGCCGGTCCCAGCGGCGCGGGCAAAACTACTTTGTGCAAGGCGATGACGGGCATCGTGCCTTTTTATATGGGCGGGCGTTACAGCGGCGATGTGCAGGTGCTGGGCGAATCGACTAAAGGCCGCCGGGTGTCGGATATCGCGATGCGCGTGGGACTGATGCTGGAGGATTACGAAAGCCAGCTGGTTTCGCTGACCGCGGGCGAGGAAGTGGCTTTCAGTTTGCTGAATCACGGTTTTGCGCCGGAGGAGGTGGCGGAGCGTACCCGTAAGGCTTTGGAGGACGTGGGGCTGCCGGGGCGCGAAAGCTATCAGCTGGACGAGCTGTCGGGCGGGCAGCGCCAGCGTTTGCTGCTGGCGGCTACTTTGGCTGTGCATCCCGAGATCATTGTGCTGGATGAGCCGGTATCGGCGATGGACCCGGACGGGGCCCATTCGCTGTATGAGCTGTTATATGCGATCCATCAGCGTTACGGCACGACGATCATCGTAGTTGAGCATCGAGTGGACTATCTGCTGCCTTATGTGACGGACATGGTAGTGCTGAAGGAGGGGCAGCTGGTAACGGCTGATACCTTTGCTGCTGCAGCGCGGACGATGTATGAGGACGAGGAGCTGCGTCCTCTGGTACCTGCGTTATGGCAGGTGAAGCTGGGCGTCGAGCGCCGTTTCGGTATTACTTTGGGCGAGTGGCGGACTGAGGCAGAGGCGGCTGCGGAATTACAGCTGCTTGGGTTTGAAGGGGGGAACGTCTGATGCTGGAGGCTAAAGAGGTCAATTTTGCTTACCGCAGGGGTCTGCCGGTACTGAACGATATCGCCTGCACGATCGGTGACGGCGAGTTTGTGGCGCTTTTGGGCCATAACGGCAGCGGCAAGACGACGCTGAGCCGTTTGTTCATGGCGCTTCTGCATCCCCGCAGCGGGCAGGTGCTGGTAGACGGCGAGGATATCGTCAATTATGAGCCGGCTGACCTGGCTGACAAGATAGGTTATGTATTCCAGAACCCGGATCTGCAGATTTTGGAAGATACGGTTTTTGATGAGGTGGCGTATGGGCCGAGGGCTAAAAAGCTGACGGCAGAAACGATCAAAAAGCAGGTGGAGGCAGCTTTGGCGGCTACAGGGCTGGCCGAGCTGGCGGGCGCGTATCCGCGTCTGCTGTCCTTTGGGCAGAAGCGGCGTTTGGGTGTGGCGTCGGCGCTGGCGCTCAATCCGCGTACTTTGATCTTAGACGAGATCACCAACGGTCAGGATGCGATCGAGAAAGAGCGGATGATGCAGTATTTGCAGACGCTGAACGAAGAAAAGGGGATCACGATCGTGTTGATCTCGCATGATATGGACGTGGTGCGCCGTTATGCGAAGCGGGCCATTGTCCTGAAGGACGGCGACCTGGTGTATGACGGTACGCCGACGGAGCTGTTCGGCGGTGCGTATGCTGTGGAAGAATGGGGCCTGCGCCGGCCGACGGCGGCTGCTTTTGCGGGGGCGACACCAGAGGAGTTCTGCCGCCTGTTGGTGCGGAAAGGAGCTGAGGACTGATGCGGATCAGTGCGTTTACTCAAATCATTGTCACTGTTGCTGTGACGGCGTGGGTCTTTATCCTGCCGGTCAAGGCGGTGGCGACGATCCTGGTTTTTGAGCTGGCTTTACTGCTGTCGATCAAGCGCGACCGCATGACGATGGCGGCGATCGGCGGTTTGGCGGTGTTCACCGGGCTGATGATCCTGTTCCAGCTGCTGTTCGGTTCGCCGCTGGAGGTGGCGCTGACGGGCGGCCTGCGGATGCTGGTCATGACGATGGCGTTTTTGTGTATGCTGGCGGCGACGCGTATCCAGGATATTGCCCAGACGCTGGTGGACCGTTTCCACCTGCCCTGTGAATATGCTTTTATGCTGACGACGGCGCTGCGTTTCGTGCCTAATTTTCTGGCTGACAGCGAGATCACGCTGGATGCTCAGTCCTGCCGCGGTTATTCCAACAGGGGCAACTGCGTGAAACGCCTGCTTTCGTATGTCGTGGTCATCAGGCCGCTGGTCATGCGGGCGGTGGCCAAGTCCGAAACGCTGGCGCTGAGTATGGAGCTGAAGGGTTTCGGCAGCAATACTTATAAAAATATGCCGCGCGAGCCGCTGGGAGCCGCCGATTTTATCGTCCTGGGGCTGGTCGTGGTCCTGAGCACCTATCCGTTCTGGAAGTGATGCCCGGCTGAAATTTTAAAATCATCCTGCAAGCAGCTGCTGCCTTAGAAAGGGAGCGGCTGCTTTTTTTGAGTAATATAATAATTTTATTGCCTAAAAGAATATAAATTACGGTTGATAAAAATAATAAATATGATAGAATAAAATCAGCAAAGTATATAATAATATCGAACTATTTTAAATGTATGGATAGAAGGTGGCTGTAATGGTACAATCGGGTGATACTCTCGTTTTATCTTTAGCTGAATTACTGGGCGGCAAGCAGGTGGATACCGGAGTCATCGACAGGGCTCTGGCGGAGCTCTGTTCTGCTTTTGATTTTGACGGCGGGCTGATCTATGAATTGGACCAGTACAACCATCTGCATCTGAAAGAACGCTGTCTGCGTAAGGAACTGCCTTTGCGGGGCAGCTTTCCGATCGACGCGGTCGATGCTGCTTACCGCAGCTATCTGGCGCAGGAAACCTTTGTCTGGCTGGAGGGTGGACAAAAGAACAGTGCGGCTGAGAATGCTTTGCTGGAGCTGTTTGCGGCGCAGTCGCTGGTAGTGGCTTCAGTAGTCGATGAAACGCTGCAGATCTACGGGCTGCTGGTATTTGTACAGCAGTCGGCCCGGCCGGTGCCGCCGGCAGGCACGCAGCAGTTGCTGAAGACAGTGCTGTCGATGTTTGGCCGGTATATCGGGGTGCGGGTCTATCAGAACAAGCTGACTTTTGCCAAAAATTCGCTGGAAAGCATTTTGGATAATACAGGTATAGATATTTATGTCAACGATTTCCATACCCATGATATTTTATATGCCAATCGTTCTATGGCGGCCCCGTACGGCGGTATTTCGCAGTTTTTGGGGCGCAAGTGCTGGGAGGTGCTGTTCCCGGGTCAAAACGGGCCTTGTGCTTTCTGCCCGCAGCAAAAGCTGATCGATGAGAACGGCGAACCGACGAAGATCTATTCCTGGGATTATCAGCGGCCTTTCGACGGTTCCTGGTTCAGGGTGTTCAGTGCGGCGTTCCGCTGGGTGGACGGCAGACTGGCCCATGTAGTGAGCAGTGCCGATATCACTGACAATAAGCGCAACGAAGCTTTGGTCGAGTATCTGGCCAATTATGATTCGCTGACGAACCTGCCGAACCGTCGGATGCTGGTGAAGGAGTGCGAGCGCCGGATCGACAAAACGCAGGAGGGCGGCGAAGGTTATCTGCTGTTTTTTGACATCGACGGCTTTAAAAAGATCAACGATACCTTTGGTCACGAAGCGGGGGACGAGTTCTTAGTGCAGCTGGGACAGTTCTTTTCCGGTATCCCACTGCTGCATGACGCTATTTACCGCAACGGCGGCGATGAGTTCATCGCGATCATCGACGGCGATAAAACGGAAGCCAATATCCGGAATCTGGCCAGCTTTATCCATCGGCGGTTTGCCCAGCCCTGGCGGCTGAAAAGGGGCGAGGTGTTCTGCAATGTCAGTATCGGCGTGGCGCGTTATCCCGAGGACGGGAGGACGGCGGAGGAGCTGCTGCTCAAAGCTGATCAGGCCATGTACAAGGTGAAGAAATCCGGCGGTAAGGGTGTCCTGTTTGGGTACGAGCTGTAAATCGTAATAATAAAAGCCTTTATGACTTTGTCATAAAGGCTTTTTTATGCGCAGATTCTGCTGATCAGTGGCGGTCAGTCTTGGCTGCCGCCAGGTAAAAGTCCAAAAACAGCTGGGCGGTGGCGCTTAACCGGTCTTTTTTGGACCAGAACAGCGTCTGCTCAAAATACAGTTCATCATCAGCCAGCTGCTGCTGCAGCAACCCTTGGGGGAAGTCGTCCCTGCCGCCGGCGGAAACGATAGCTATGCCGCTGCCGTCCTGCACGAAAGCGAGTGCGGCAGTATTGGTGGTGGCGATAAAGCGGATCTTGGGCATGAAGCCGTGCTTGAGGCAGGCTTTGCGCAGCAGGCTGTAGCAGCCGAAGTTACAGCAGACAGGGATATTCTGTAATTGTTTCGGCGTCAGCGGCTGCTGTGGGTCAAGTCCGCAGTTTGCCTGAGGACTGTAAACGGCATAAAAATATTCTTTCTGCGTTTTGTGGGCGGCAAACAGCTGCGGTGACGGCAGCGGCGCGTTGGCAAAGGCAAAATCACTGCTGTTTTCCGCAATATGTCTGGTCTGGGCGCTGACGGCTTCTTCCCGGAACTGGAAGCAGATTTCGGGATAGGCGGCCGCAAAGGGACGCAGATAGGTGTTGATGAAAAAGGTGCTTTTGGCAGGCGAAACGCTGAAGCGCAGTGTGCCGGAAGCTTTTTTATTGAAGCTCTGCATATCTAAAAGGATGGTTTCTTCGGTGCGGCAGATCTGGCGGGCCTTGCCCAGGAAGGCTTCCCCGGCTTCGGTCAGGGTCAGCTGGCGTTTGCCGCGCGCAGTCTGGATCAGCTTGGCGCCGTAATAGTGCTCCAGTGTTTTGATCTGGGCGCTGAGGGCCGGCTGGGCCAGGGCCAGTTTTTTGGAAGCTGTGGTCAGGTTCCCTGTTTCGGCGACGGTGATAAAATTACGGTAAAATTCAAAATCCATAGCTCACCTCTAAAAAAAATAAGAAATTCTTATTATAATAACAAAGAAATAGTATTTTACTTTTTTATACCACCATTCTACAATAAAAATAGTTTGAGAGCAAGAAGGGGATGGGGTTATGTACGGAAGTAAACGCAAGCGCCGCCTGCACAGCGTAGCGGTATTGCTGGGACCGCTAAGCTTCGGCTTGACGATACTGCTGCTGGAATGGTTCTTTGGCTTCAAAGCGGCTGCGGCGCTGGGGACGACGGTCTGGATGGCGCTGTGGTGGATATTGCGGCCGGTCAATATTTCGGTGACGGCGTTCGTGCCGATCGGTGTCAACGCATTGTTTGACCTGATCCCGATGCAGCACGTTATCAGTCAGTATTTTTCTGAGATCATCGTGCTGCTGTTCGGCGCTGATCTGGTCTGCCTGACCTGGGAGACGACGGGGCTCGACAAGCGGCTGGCGATCAAGACCCTTTGCTGTATCGGCACGTCACTGCGGCAGCAGATAGCAGTCTGGCTGCTGGTAGCGACGGTACTGTCCATCTTTCTGCCGAATGTGGTCGTCTGTACGATCCTGGTACCGGTAGCGGTATCCATGCTGCAGTTTATTGGCGAGGAAAACATCAAAAACAGTAAGCTGGCAGTGCCGATCCTGCTGGCGATCGTCTGGGGCGCGGGCATCGGCGGCTTCGGCTCGCCTTTGGGCGGGGCGGCGAACCTGGTGGCGATCAGCTATCTGGAAAAGCTGACAGGACAGGAATTTATGTATATCGACTGGGTGGTGCGTTTTCTGCCGCTTTTGGTACTGGTCCTGCTGCTGAATCTGTTTTTCCTGTTCCATTTGCCGGTGCCGGTAAAGCGCTTGGCTGGTACCAGCGAATATTTTAAGGAAATGTACGCGCAGCTGGGCACGATACGGCTGGGCGAAAAAATCAGCCTG
>ENA-OPTB01001730-OPTB01001730.1-human-gut-metagenome-genome-assembly--contig:-NODE-1730-length-15736-cov-2.883745_pt1 | contig 15736 bp, 9 predicted proteins | sample MGYA00241810_ERZ501911 | MGnify/ENA primary metagenome ERZ501911 (study PRJEB25962, sample SAMEA2042304) | human gut metagenome | biome: human gut; feature: human-associated habitat; material: faeces... | reverse complement strand
GAAATCTGTTTTCTGTCTGTTTATTGATCTTCTGTATTTTTGACATTTTCTGCCGCCTTTCTCCTGATTCAATAAGGATGCCTGTGAATCACAAAAAGAATACCACGTAACTTTAAAAAGCACAAGCTTTCCTCCGGTTACATGGTATTCGTTTCGAGTTATGTGATATTCACTTTTCTGTATTAGAACTGTGTTCCGTGAAGAATCGGGCTTACGTGCTTATAAAGCAGGAAGGTGATCACGCCAACGATCAGTCCTTTTAAAATGTTAAATGGTGCAACTGCCAGAACAACAAAAGTGAGCAGGCTGTTGATTGCCGGATTCACTGCCGTTCCCATGGCAACCAGTGCATCGACCGGCATACCGAATGCCTTTCCATATGCCGGGAGCAGCACAAAAGCATTTAAGAAGCATCCGATAAATGCCATAAACAGCGTACCTGCGATCATTCCGATCACTGCACTTTTTTTGCTTTTCTTTTTCTTCGCTTTTTTGGTCCTGGAAAAAGTTCTCTTCTTCTTGTCCTTTCTTTGTTTCTTTTTTTCTTCCTGCGCTGCCAAAACCGGCTCGCCTGTTTCTTCTTTGTTATCCTGTAACGGTTCCGGCTCTTTTTCTTTCTCTGATTTCACCACGGTTTTTTTTACCGGTTTTTCATTTCCCATTCTCTTTATCGGAATACCAAACACAGAGAAAACAATCTGCTCCGAATCTTTTTTCTTTTTCACGGCAATAATAGACAAAAGCCAGCTCACCTTAAATGAATACTGGATTTTTTCATGGTTATCCCCTGCTGCCCGGTAGCGCACCGGCACACATAAAACAAGAGCCATAAATAGTAAAACAAGTCCTAAAAGTATGCCAAGTATAATGAAAATCCATTTGAGTATTAATAAAAAAATCCACATAGGCACACCTCTTTTCTCTGTTACTTTCTACCCGGATAAAACTCCTTCTTGGCAAATACGTTCCTTGGGTTATATTCCGGATTCTCACGATATCCTTTTTCTAAAATCTGCTGCAGGATTTCGACAGCGGCATCATAATCCGAAGTCAGTGCCACTACATACATATCCACATGACGGTAGCGGTGGAAAAACAACTGGCGCGTCTGCATAATCTCAAACAAATTCTTATCATTCTGCGCCAAGGTAAGCACGACGTAACTCTTTTTCCATGGGCGCCGCTTTTCCACCCGTTTTTTGCACCGTTTCGGATTTTTTTCTACGGTTTCATCCATATATAAATTCTGATACCAGTAAATCATATTATGTCCACTCCTGCTCCTCGCGAATCAAGTCTGCTAACATCGTAAGTACCACACATTTTTCTGCCTTGTCCTGACATCCCATCAGATTAACACGGATATAATCAAGTACCTCATCCGAATTTTGGAATGTCAATGGCAGTTTTTCAAGGACAAGTCCCATAATCGCTTTTTTTACCGGTTTTGACACCTGACTCAACTTCTTGGAAAGTTCATTTACTAATTCATCTGTGCATTTTCTCACGTAGGAAAGGTCTGCTTTTTCCTCTTCCTCACCGGATACCGACAAGTCAATAAACAAACTGTCTGACAAAAGATTTGCCACTAATACAAAATCGTGGAATTGTCCGGCAAGACCGGTTTCCATCAATTCTTTCTTATAAGAACTGCGGATTTCATATAAAATCGATTCCAAATGACTGGATTTTTCAACACACTCCTCGATGCTGCCCTCTAACGGCACTAACAGTTCTTCTTTTAACTCTCCTTGTGCCAATGCCTGCCAAACGTTTCTTCCCGCTTTTTCAATCCGACTCATTTTCTCACGGTAAGGAAGAATCAGTGCCATAGCATACACACCATTCACAACATTTTGCACTTCATAATAAAAGTCCGTAATTTCATGAATTTCTTTGGCTGTCTTTTCCAAAAGTGATACCAATTGATTGTATTTCTCGCCCTCTAATGACTCAAAATCGGTCTGTTCAAACGTTTGCAGGGCCTCTAAAATCTCCGGAAACTGATTTTCTTCCTGCTTTGGCTCATACAGCATCGCACTCGTACGCACCATATACAAAAAGCCATCCAGTGCCGATTTATCGCCATCCTGATATAACGTAAGTGCTTCACCAATCCGCTCAAACAATTTATTCTTTGTCATATGAACCGGAATCTGTCCCATAATCAAACGAATTTTATCAAGTGCCACCTTTTGATCTTTACTGCCAAACAAATACCCTTCTAACATTTTCATGTACTCTTCTTCCTCAAAAGCTGCCAGTTTCTCTGACAATTCTTTCTTGGAAAGATATTTTAATTCCATGCGGTTTAACACATATTCATAACAAATCATGCGGTCCGTGTACGCAGTTAAAACATCCATTTTATCCGTAATTTCATCCCGCAGATGATTCATTTTTTCACCAAGTACCGCGAAATCGCAGGACTCATCCGCCAAACAGCCAATCGCCTGTTTTACCTGCGAGAGCATTTTCTCCTTCTCATCCGCATCTAACACCTGTATTTCATCTTCCAAAAGCGAATACGCAGAAAAAGTCATTTCAAGCGTTCCATAATCCACATATGTTTTTACGGCAATATCCGCATAATGTTTTAAATTTTCCTTTATATTTTTCCCGTTATGAATCTCTTGAATCAGTTTTCTCACGTTTTTATCCTTCTTTCTATCGTTTGTTTAGCTGACAAGCTGCCAGCCTTCCAGCCAGCGCAGTCCATCTCTTGCCATCTGCTCATAGATCGGCTGTCCGGAAAGTACCGGATAAAAAACTAAGAACAGGAAAAAGGCAACTGCCAGATAAACCATACACCATTTGAACCATTTTTTATCCGAATCCACAAGTTTCACCATGCAGTACACAATCATCATTGCGACAAATGGCACACTTGGGAAATAGTGATAGGCAAATGTACAGCGCGGCACTAAAATCCACGGTAATAATTGAACCGCATAGGCAAATACCATAAACAAGGCTTTTTTGTCTCCCCTTGTCACAAGCTGGTAAGCAATATACAAAGCCGACGCCACGCCAAGCACAATAAGGAACGGTCCATATAACTTCCATGAATCACCGCCTCCATTACTTGAAGACTGTTTCACAAACACACTCCACAAAGCAAGGAACACAAAGAATTCACAGCCGATACTCTGAAGCCATTGCGACGTTTTGCTTCCAAGTCTGTTCGAACGCCTTCTTCCAAATGGCAGAAGAATCAATATCAATGCCGGGATTCCTGCCCACCATACAAGCGGGTTACCAAAGGCACTGATACCCTCTTTCATACCATCCCGCAAAGTCTGGCAGTAATAATACATCGGTCGTATCATCGTCGGCCACTCATACCAGCTTGACTGCCATGGATGGGTAGCCTCCAGTTTGCTGTGGTATTCATACATAGCATGCTGATTATTCAACATTTTTCCGACCGTCTCAGCCACAGGATTTCCACTGTGGTCGCGAAGTGTATCCACAAGACCGGAAACAAATGTATTTTCCCATTTAAATCCTTCATAATTCTCATCTGTCACTTCGTAGAAGCGCTCGGTGTTATCTTTTGCGCTGTCCTCAAACGGAACATAGGAAGCAACATAAATCGTTCCTGCTACAAACACAAAGAAAATCACACAGAAACCAAGGGTTAAAAGAAGTTTCTTCTTAAATACTTCAATGATATGTTTATGCGCAATTCCTTCTGTTTCGCCCGTCGGATTTTTCTTCGCCAGATGGTACTCAAAAATACGCCAGCCCATAATAGCAAAGAAGAACACAGCAAGACCGGCAGACGCATATACTGCCGTCCATTTCGATGCACAGCCAAGTCCCATCATCACCGCACTTAAGCCAAGCGGGATAAAGGTCTTCCACAATTTTGTATCATAAAAACTTGTCTGGCTGTACTGATACATAAAGTAGAACATTGCTATAATAAAGAATGTTCCGTACACATCAATGGTAGCAATTCTTGTCTGCGTAAAATGCATAAAATCAAATGTAAACAAAAATGTCAATGCACCGGCCGCCCACGTGCGGTTTTTGAACAAACGCCTGCCAAAGAAGTACATAAACGGAATCATCCCGATTCCAAACAGCACACCGATAATTCGCCAGCCAAACGGATTCATGCCAAACATGCGCACACCAAGACTGATAAATACTTTACCAAGAGGCGGATGTGTCCACTCATAATTGCTCATTCCATGCGCAATTTCATAAGCCGTTCTCGCATGATAAATTTCATCAAAATAAGTGCCGCTCCTAAAGGTAATTGCCTTTCGGTATCCATCCTGTTCATCAAACAAGGAATCTCCGCCAATATGGTCACGGATTTTCACCGTATTTCCATTCGTATCCGTCAGTACCAGTTCATTCAAACTTGTATTATCCGAAAGTGTTGTCAAACGGATATAGCGGTACGAATCATTGGCAAAAGAATAAGTATCGGCATTTTGCTGATTTTCCTCTGAAAGTCTGCTAAAGCCATCAGCCTCACCACTGACTACCGTTCCCACTTTCTGATACTGTGGCTCCTCACCGTCATTTGCCGATTTTGCCACTTCCACTTCAAACCGCTGGTTTGCTTTCTCCGTAGAGTACCCTCGCAGCATACTAAAGTAACTATCTGCACCCAAATCTAAAGTCACGGTTTCTCCAGCTTTTTCAGCTTTCCAGACAGTCTCCGGCAAATCACTCTGCGGCTCAAAACAATCCTGCTCATCAAACAGATTTTTATATTCAGAAGCATTGACCGGTTTCATCCAGTTTCCGTCTTTGTCAAGAATCACTAATTCATTCAGCATAAAGGTATCAGAAAGCTGTTCTTCATCAACACTTAGGCGGATATAACGATAATCTTTTGCCAGATTATAATCATCCGCGCCCTCTTCCTGAGATTCTTTGTCCCAAGTCTTTAATGCATCCCAGCAGAACACACTTGTTGCTCTGACCGTGCCGACCATATCATAGTTTTTCCCATCCTCTGACATTTCAAGTGTCATCATACGGTCTTCCTTCGCTCCAAGGAACGTATAAATCATTCCGATATCTTTTGCTTTACCAAGATCTAACACAATCTCGGAATTACCATTTTCCGGCTGCCAGTAAGTCTCCGGAGCTTTGGTATCACCCAAATCACGAAAAGCGAATACACTGTATAATACAAGAATTCCAAACAATACAATATAATCCCACTTTGTAAATTTAGGCATTCTTCTTGTCGCATGAATATGTTGTTTATAGACTTCTTCCGGTTCTTTCTCTTTCACCTTCGGATTTTTCACAAGATATGGAAGGGTGTTCCTTTTCTTCTTTCCTCCGGATACCTCTTTTAAATCCTCCATAACCGAAACAGAAAAAGAAGCATAAATCAAATAAGCAAACATTAAAATTGTAAGGACTGCCGTAATTCCAATTAACGGTCCGTTTGGTGCCGTATTTTCGTTTTCCTCGACATACGCCCACAAAACATGACCTACATTCAAAAAGTGAATCGCCGAAAATCCCACATAAGTAAAGAATAACTGTTTGGTCGGCTTCACCAAAAAGGCAGCCAACATAAGTACAAGTGCCGGGAATAAATATCTCTCATGCATACGCACTGAGAATAAAAACATATTGGCAAGAAGTACCGCCATGCTTGTAAAATAGCGGGAATTATCATCTTTTAAGCGGAAGAAAATCACGGCACTCAGTGCAACGGATACTAAAATTGCGAGTGTTCCCCACGAGCTTGCTGACACACCTAAAAATGAATTTGCCTGCGGCTGCCAGTTCTGTCCTAACAACGCCCAGAAATTGTATGCATTAATCGTCGCATACGGATACGAGCCCAACGTATTCACATACTGGCTGAACACTTTGTCCACACCAAACGGAAGGGTAAATACAACCATTGCCACAAGAGATAAAACGCCGCCTACTAAATCCCGAAACATTTTTTCTTTTGAAAAATCTTTTAAGAAAACCTGTTCAATAATTGTCCAAATCAAAAGCGGAGCAAACATAATCATCTGCGGTTTGATAAGAACTCCGGCAACAAAAGCAAAATACGCAAAAATACGCTTTTCTTCCATGCACAGATAGCAGACAAGCAACAGGAAAAAGGTAAATACACCATCCACCTGTCCCCATGCCGAAGAATCCAGAACAACGACCGGACTGAGCACGTATGTCGCTGACAAAATAAGAGAAGAACCTTCAGAAAATTTTCTCTTTGCTATCTTATAAAGCAGTGCCCCTGCACCAAGATCAAACAAAATCGGAATCAGTTTAATAACACATCTTCCGGCTCCCGTTGCAACATCCAGATTAAAGATGCTGCGCAGAGCCCCAATGCCCCACAGCATTGCCATATATCCGGGCGGATAATCCGTAAAAGAATCCGAATGATAGAAATTCCAGAATCCATCTTTAAAAATCATATCCGACCACGCACTAAAGCAGGTCATATCCGTTCCATGTCCTTCATACGCTGCCGCAAAAATCAGTTTTACAAGCAGCGCTGCCGCTAATACAAGCAGTAGATTAGTCCATGACTTTTTGCTGTCTTTGCGGTAAATCCGAATTCCTTCTACTTCATAGCGGAATTTTTCAAAATACAAAACAGCAAAAACTGCCACGGTTAAAACCGCTACTAACACTAACATTTGTACACTATTTGTCGCAATACCAAACAATCCCATTTTCCGACTCCTTCCTCCTTTTAATGATGCACATGCTCATGGGTAAATAAATGCTCTGAACAATACTCATAGTTTCCCTCACATTTGGAGCAGTAACGGAACTCTAACTGCGGAGAGTCCACATCCGTTCTGCCACAAATCACACAATGATGCCTTGGTACACTTCCCTGTGTGGGTGCTGTTTTTTTCTTATATTCCATCTTTCTCTTCTTCTGATGGTACGCCTGCTTTGGCGTAAGAGAACCACGTCCCATAAAATAGAAGATAAAAAAGTTTAATAAAAGAACCAAAATCACCGCTGCCGAATAATAATATCCACTCATCAGATAGCGGACAAACATATAGCCATCCATCAAAAGATATACAATACTCAGCCACTTTGCCTTAACCGGAATAATAAAATACACAAGGAACTGTGCATCCGGGAAAGCAAAGGCAAACGCTAAAAACATCGTCTGGTTCAAATCATCCATAATATTGGCGGAAAGCATATAATCCATATAAGCAGTTGCAGCATTTGGCACTAACCCAAGCTGTAAAAACAGATAAAAAATAAAAGTCATGATTACAACCAGTAAAAGTCCCCCAAAATAAAACAAATTAAAGCGGAAAGTTCCCCACATGCGCTCCAGATTTGTTCCAATCGAATAATACACAAAAATCCAGATTGCAAACCACAATAAACTAACCATGCCGGTACCGCCAAACTGTCCGGATGGGCTTAACACAAAGGTAAAAATACGCCAAACCTGTCCATGCAGAATACTTGCAATATCCAAACTCAGATACGAATAATAAAACGTCGGATTCACAAGACTAATCAGAATTCCGACAATATTAACTCCAATGACATACCGCATCAGATTCGGAATGCCAAATTTTCCAAACCGTGTTCTCTCCAATCGGTCTAATAAACTCATAGTTCTTTTTTAACCTCCATTCAACAATTGTCTTTTCCCTATTAAAACAAATCTTTTTTGCGGAACAACAACGCCACAACGCCGGAAATAATAAGCGTTAAAACAATAATGGTAAAAAATCCAAACGGCGAATGTCCAAGTGGAATATTATCAAAGTTCATTCCAAAGAAACTGGCAATCATCGTCGGGATTGATAAAACAATCGTAACCGTTGCCAAGAACTTCATAACAATATTTAAGTTATTGGATATAACAGACGCAAACGCATCCATCATTCCACTTAAAATTCCACTGTATATATTTGCCATTTCAATCGCCTGTTTATTCTCGATAATGACATCTTCCAATAAGTCCTCATCTTCCGGATATTTTTTAACGCGCTCCGTCCGCAGAAGTTTCTCTAAAACGACCTCATTTGAGCGCAGGGAAGTGGTAAAATAAACCAGACTTTTTTCCAGCTCTAAAAGTTCAATCAACTCACTGTTTTTCTGGGAAATATGCAGTTTTTCCTCAATCTGGTCACTTTTTCTGTCAATAATACGCAGATAACGCAGGTAGGAAGCAGCATTGCGATACAAAATCTGGAATACAAAGCGAGTCTTTTTGAATGTGTAAAACTCGCGTACTCTACGGTTTACAAATGCTTTCAAAACCGGTGATTCTTCCAGACAAATCGTAATGATATGCTCCTTTGTCATGTAAATACCAAGAGGAATCGTGACATACCGGTCTTTCTCATCAAGCGAAGGAATGTCCACCAAAATCATATTGTATCCATCTTCCAACTCGATACGGGAACGCTCCTCATCATCTAAAGGTGCCCGTAAATCATCCAAATCAATCCCGGTTTCTTCCTCCAAAAAAGTCAATTCTTCCTCATTTGGGTGAATGGCTGATATCCAACAACCCTCTTCTATTTTATCAAGCACCACCATATCGTCTTCTATGGTTTTGTAAATGGAAATCATGCTTGTTCACCTTCCTTTCAAAGACAACGGCGATTCCCCGAAAACAAGGCATCGCCGAGTCTGACCAATTCGTTTTCATTATAAAGGTTCTAATAACCTTTGTCAAACCTTCTTTGGCACTTCAAAAAGGACATCTGCCGCGATAATAATCTGCTCCGGATTATTCTTTTCAAAAAACTCTGCCATCGTCATACCACACTCATTCAATATCGCTCCAAGGCTTTTTGTTCCATCTGCACGATAGACACAAGACACCTCTTTTTCTTCCTCTGACTGTGCCGTTTGTTCCTCTTCGTATTCCTCATCGTCTGTCTCCTGTTCGGTTGTCTCCACGTTTTCCTGCTGCATTCCCCGTCCTGCTATCGGTCCGCTTCCACAGGGCATCGGAATACAGATTTCCTGTCCCGGTCTTAAATTATACACATCCACATAAGGGTTTGCCCGCAGAATAAGTGCGAGCGGAACACGGTAGCGTCTGCTCAGCTGATAAAGATTATCGCCGGAGCGAATGACATGTATCATTCCATTACAAAAGCGTTGATTCATTTTCAGATTCCTGCCTTTTTTTATTATCCTATTCAAAAGAATGCCATTTGTTCTTTCTAATTTTGTTGCAAAACCATTCTTTTTGTCGTATAATAAGGTTTCGATAATTAGATAACAAAAAATGATTTTAATAGGAAACTTTAGGAGGTACTTATGAAACGAGTAGGTATCGATATTGGTTCAACCACAGTAAAAATTGCTGTGCTGGATGATAACAATAACATACTGTTTTCTGCCTATGAGCGTCACTACGCAAATATCCAGGAAACCTTACGTGCAATTATGGAACGTGCTTACAACGAACTTGGTGACTGTGACATCGCACCGATGATTACCGGTTCCGGTGGTCTTTCCATTTCAAAGCACCTTGATATTCCATTTGTGCAGGAAGTTGTGAGCGTTGCTACTTCCTTAAAAAGTTATGCTCCTCAGACCGATGTCGCCATCGAACTTGGTGGTGAGGATGCAAAAATTATTTACTTTACCGATGGTATTGAGCAGCGAATGAACGGTATCTGCGCCGGTGGTACCGGTTCTTTTATCGATCAAATGGCTACCTTATTAAAAACAGACGCTGCCGGATTAAATACCTATGCAAAAGATTACCAGGCTTTATATCCGATTGCCGCACGATGCGGTGTATTTGCAAAGACTGATATTCAGCCTTTAATAAATGAGGGCGCATCGAAACCGGACCTTGCCGCTTCCATTTTCCAGGCTGTCGTAAACCAGACAATCAGTGGTCTTGCCTGCGGAAAACCGATTCGCGGTAACGTTGCTTTTCTCGGCGGTCCGCTGCACTTTTTAACAGAATTAAAACAGGCATTCATCCGCACTCTTAATTTAACCGGGGATGCCATTATTGCACCGGAAAATTCCCATCTTTTTGCTGCAAGCGGAGCAGCCATGAACTCGGAGGGAAAAGGCGCCACAACAATCGGTGCTTTGTTAAAGAAGCTTTCCGGCGAAATTAAAATTGAATTTGAAGTGACTCGTATGGAGCCTCTTTTCAAAGATGAAACTGATTACAATGAATTTATCGAAAAACATAACGTACACAGCGTAAAGAAGGGAGATATCTCCACTTACGAAGGAAATGTATTTCTTGGCGTAGATGCCGGTTCAACAACAACTAAAGTAGCTCTTGTCGGCGAAGACGGTTCCCTTCTGTACTCATTCTATGATAATAATAACGGAAGCCCACTGAAGACGACAATTAAAGCAATTAAGGAAATTTATGAACTGCTCCCGGAAAGTGCCACAATTGTGCGTTCCTGTTCAACCGGATACGGCGAAGCACTGATTAAATCCGCTTTGATGTTAGATGAAGGTGAAGTTGAAACCGTTTCCCATTATTACGCTGCTTCTTTCTTTGACCCGGATGTTGATTGTATTCTGGACATCGGCGGTCAGGATATGAAATGTATTAAAATCAAAAATCACTCCGTAGACCAGGTACAGTTAAATGAAGCCTGCGCTTCCGGCTGGGGTTCGTTTATCGAGACGTTTGCACGCTCGTTGAATTATGAAGTAAAAGATTTTGCAAAACTGGCTCTGTTTGCCGAAAATCCAATTGATTTGGGTTCCCGCTGTACCGTATTTATGAATTCTAAAGTAAAACAGGCACAAAAAGAAGGAGCTACGGTCGCAGATATTTCTGCCGGACTTGCTATTTCCGTTATTAAAAATGCCCTGTTAAAGGTAATTAAATTAACAGACCCGAAAGATCTCGGTAAAAACGTAGTTGTTCAGGGTGGTACTTTCTATAACGATGCGGTATTACGAAGTTTTGAGCGTGTTTCCGGATGTCAGGCAATTCGCCCTGACATTGCCGGTATCATGGGTGCTTTTGGTGCCGCACTGATTGCCCGTGAGCATTACGAAGAGGGAGAAACTTCTTCCATGCTCTCTTTACAGGACATTATCGAGTTAAAATTTGAAAGTTCCATGACAAGATGTAAGGGATGTACCAATCATTGTCTCCTTACAATAAACCGCTTTACCGGTGGCCGTCAGTTTGTGTCCGGTAACCGATGTGAACGTGGTCTTGGCAAAGAAAAGACAAACCGTGACGTTCCAAACCTTTACGCCTATAAAAATAAGCGTCTTTTTGACCACTATAAACCATTATCTGCGGACAAAGCATATCGCGGCAAGGTCGGAATTCCACGCGTGTTAAATATGTATGAGAATTATCCGTTCTGGGCTGTTTTCTTTAAGAAATTAGGCTTCCAGATCGTACTCTCTCCGCAGTCGACACGTAAGATTTACGAACTGGGTATTGATTCCATCCCAAGTGAATCCGAATGTTACCCTGCAAAACTCGCGCACGGACATGTCACATGGCTGATCCGTAACGGTGTGAAATTTATCTTCTACCCATGCATCCCTTACGAACGCAACGAGTTCCCGGATGCAGTCAATCACTATAACTGCCCGATCGTTACCTCATATGCCGAAAATATCAAGAATAACGTAGACGAATTAAATGATCCGTCCATTACCTTCCGCAATCCGTTCCTTGCATTTACTTCTGAGGAAATTCTGGCAAATCGTCTGGTAGAGGAATTTAAGGATATCCCGGCAGGAGAAGTCAAAGCTGCTGTGCATAAGGGCTGGGAAGAAATGGCTGCTGCACGCCGCGATGTACAGAAAAAAGGGGAAGAAACCCTGAAATATCTGGAAGATACAGGACGCCATGGTATTGTCCTTGCAGGACGCCCATACCATATTGACCCGGAAATCCATCATGGTATCCCGGATCTGATCAACAGCTATGGTATTGCCGTACTTACTGAGGATTCCATCTCTCATCTGGCACCTGTGGAACGCCCGATCCGCGTCAACGACCAGTGGATGTACCACTCCAGACTGTATGCTGCCGCAAACTATGTAAAGACACGCGATGATCTGGATCTGATCCAGCTGAACTCTTTTGGATGTGGTCTGGATGCAGTTACTACTGACGAGGTTTATGAAATCCTTGACGGAAGTGACAAAATCTATACCTGCTTAAAGATTGACGAGGTAAATAACCTTGGTGCTGCAAGAATCCGTATCCGTTCCCTGATCGCAGCGATCCGCGCGAAGAAAGCACAGGGACAGAAACGTACTGTCAAACCTGCTTCTATTGATAAAGTATCCTTTACAAAGGAAATGAGAAAGGACTATACCATCCTCTGCCCGCAGATGTCACCGTTCCATTTCAGCCTCCTGCAGGCAGCATTCAATTCCTGCGGATACAACCTGGAGGTGCTTCCGAATGACAATAAGCATGCAGTGGATGTTGGTCTGAAGTATGTAAACAATGACGCCTGCTATCCGTCTCTGATCGTTGTGGGACAGATCATGGATGCTCTGCTTTCCGGTAAATATGACCTGAACAAAACGGCCGTTGTCATGTCACAGACAGGTGGCGGATGTCGTGCTTCCAACTATATCGCATTTATACGACGCGCATTAAAGAAAGCCGGTATGGAACAGATTCCGGTTATCTCTGTTAACTTAAGCGGTCTGGAAAGCAATCCCGGATTCAAACTTACGCTTCCATTAGTGAAGAAAGTTGCTTACGGTGCCGTATTCGGAGATATCCTGATGAAATGCGTATATCGTATGCGTCCTTATGAACTGGAAGAGGGAATCGTAAACAGGAAACATAAAATCTGGGAACAGCGTGTGATCTCTTTCTTAAGCGGAAGCAGTATCAGCCACAGCCAGTTTAAAAAAATGTGCCGCGAAATGGTTCATGAATTTGATACCATTCCCATCAGTGATGTGAAGAAGCCGCGTGTCGGCATCGTAGGTGAGATCCTTGTCAAGTTCCTGCCTGCTGCAAATAATCATCTGGCAGAGCTTCTGGAATCTGAAGGCGCTGAGGCAGTTGTACCGGATCTGATCGATTTCATGTGCTACTGCTTCTATAATCAGAACTTTAAGGTAGAAAATCTTGGATTCAAGAAGTCCAAGGCAACCATGGCAAACTGGGGAATCAAAGCAATCGAATGGGTGAGAAAGCCTGCAAGCGAAGCTCTTGCACAGAGCCGCCATTTTGCACCGCCTGCTGATATCAGAGATCTGGCAAAAATGGCATCTCCGATCGTTTCCACCGGAAACCAGACAGGTGAGGGATGGTTCCTGACAGGTGAGATGATGGAACTGATCCATGGAGATGTTCCGAATATTGTTTGTATCCAGCCTTTCGGATGTCTGCCGAACCACATTGTAGGTAAGGGTGTTATCAAAGAGATCCGCAGAGAATATCCGACAGCCAATATTGTAGCCATCGACTATGATCCGGGTGCAAGTGAAGTTAACCAGCTCAACCGAATCAAACTGATGCTCTCCACAGCTCAGAAGAATCTGAAAAAAGTAGAAGAAAAAAATGCATAAATAATACCGTAATGGATATATTGCAATGTATTTTACCTTGCAATATATCCGCCTTAGAGCGTATTTGAAAAATCATTCCCGCAATCTACATATCCTGCTTTGCGAAAAGCATTTTTCAAACGCGCTCAAAAAAAGAGTTATATTTCAGAAATTTTAAATGTGTTTCTATTTCAGAACTACATTTAAACCATGAAATATAACTCTTTTGTTTTTTATAATTTCAGTGTTTAATTATTCTGCCAGAACGGAAGTTTCTCTGCAATCCTTATCAGATAGCTTCCACCCGGAATTCTTCTAAGCTGTGATTCTGACGGCTTGCTGATAATCAGGTAAGCAAACAGATAAACAACCGCAGCAACAGGAATGGAAACGATCAGACAAATGAAATTGGATTTTACAAAAATGTTCAGTCCATAGCAGATACAGCCTGCAACAATTCCCATGGGAACAGATGCAAGAACAGGATACAGATATCCTTCTTTCCATGGATTCTTATACTGCAGATATTTCTTCATGGCTCTGTCATTTAACACACATACAACCACAGAATAGATCACCATTGCGATCAGCAGTGCATAAACTCCAAGGTTTGTAGTAAACAGCAGCACTACCACTACCACAATGTCCACAACCAGTGCGATTGCAGCCGTAATCACCGGAATCCTCTGCTGTCCGATTGCCTGCAGAACTCCATTGGAAATATTTGACATTCCATTGAGCAGGATCGAAAAAGAACCAAGGATCAGCAGGTTGGCTGCCAGTCCTGTGGAATTTCCGTAAAGCAAAAATACAATCGGCTGTGCAAGCACTGCCAGTCCCATGGCACATGGGGCAGAAACTACCATAGAAAGCTGTACGGTCTGGTCAATGCACTCTCTGGTCGCTTCAATGTCTCCGGTGGCATACAGGGCGGAAACTTCCGGAATCATGGAAGTAGGTGCCGTACTGGACAGCGTCAGAGGAATATTGATAATTGTCATAAAGTAAGTAGCATACTCTGCATATAAAATACCAATCTGTGCCGCATCTCCACCTCTTCTTCCCAGAATATCCGAGAAAAGATACCCATTGATATAAGCATTTACATTATAAACAAAGGCGCTGAGAATGATCGGCGAAACAACCAGGATGATCACACGAAAAATCTCTTTGTAGGACTCTTCCTGATGTCTGTGGTCTTTCTCTACCCGGTGCAGGATTTTTCTGCGGTTTACACCATACACCAGAAGCATGAATGCCAATGCAGTCACCACTCCGGCTCCGGTTCCTACTGTGGAACCTGCTGCCCCCCATTTTGCAATGCTGTTCTCTGTTCCATCTGAGAATGCATTGATGAATCCCCAGGCTGCCAGAAGACTGACTGCCGCATTAAATACCTGCTCAATGATCTGGGAGATAGATGTTGGCATCATATTTCTGTATGCCTGAAAATATCCTCTGAATACCCCAAGAATACCGGACAAAAAAATCGTCGGAGCCAGAATCTGAAGTGCCGGAATTGCATCCTTCTGATTCTGAGGGATGATCAGCCCTGCTCCAAAGAGACAGAACAAACCGACCACTCCGCCAATCACCATGGCATAGATCATGGCACCCTTAAAGAACTTATGTGCATTTCTGTAATCCTTCAGAGCAATACGCTCGGAGATCAGCTTGGATACCGCCTGTGGAATACTAAAGGATGCGATCATCAGAAGGATCATATAGGCATTCTGTGCAAGACTTGTATAGCCCATTCCAAGGCTTCCGATAATATTGGAAAGGGGACTCTTGTACAGAAGACCGATCACCTTGGAGATCATAGCTGCAATCATCAGAAAGGATGCATTTTTTACTAAATTGTTTTTCTGATTCATGTTATCACTGTGTGTCTTTTACCTGACTACACATTACCTCTTTTCTTATATATTTTCTATCTGCCAGTCGATTGGTTCCAGACCATTGGCAACAAGAAATTCGTTTGTTTTACTGAAATGTTTACATCCGAAAAATCCCCTGTAAGCAGACAGAGGACTTGGATGAGGTGCCTCCAGGATCAGATGCTTCGGATTATTCAGCATGGATTTTTTCATCTGCGCCGGACGTCCCCAGAGCAGAAATACAATAGGACGGTCCTGCTCATTCAGAACCTGGATCGCAGCATCCGTAAACTGCTCCCAGCCGATCCCCCTGTGTGAATTTGCCTGATGGGCGCGTACAGTCAGAACTGTGTTCAGAAGAAGCACCCCCTGCT
>ENA-OPTB01001727-OPTB01001727.1-human-gut-metagenome-genome-assembly--contig:-NODE-1727-length-15782-cov-2.649266_pt1 | contig 15782 bp, 13 predicted proteins | sample MGYA00241810_ERZ501911 | MGnify/ENA primary metagenome ERZ501911 (study PRJEB25962, sample SAMEA2042304) | human gut metagenome | biome: human gut; feature: human-associated habitat; material: faeces... | reverse complement strand
ACGGCGGGCAGCGTTGACGCCGCCGGAGCGTGGATGGCCGTGAAGAGGGAATTGCCACTGGCGCTGCTCCAGTGGCAGTTAGGGGACATGGGGCAGAGGGACGGCCTTTCGGCGCCGTCCGTGCTGATGCTGAGTCAGGCGCCGATCTTGCTTTCCGCCCGCGGGGAGATCTCCGACCTGCGGCGTCAGGCGGCGGAGGAACCGGAGGACGAACGCCCCTGTGACCCAGCCGGTGCGGGAGGAGTCCCAGCCCGCTCCGGTGACAGCTGGGGCAGACAACGGCGTGACGGCAAAGACCCTGATCCCCACAGACCCCAGCGGCTATACCGTCTGCGGGAAGGTCTACATCCGAAACACCACCCAATATACCCTCTCCAACGAGGAGCTGCTGAAGCCCTTCGCGGCGGAGCTGACCGGCGAAGCGCCGCAGATCCTGATTCTGCACAGCCACGGCAGCGAGGGCTATACCCCGGCGGTGGATGACGGCATCGTCTGGTCCGGGGACCACCGCACCACGGACTCCCGGTACAATGTGGTTCGCATGGGGGACGCCATGGCAGAGGTATTTGCTCAGGCGGGGATCTCCGTGCTCCATGACCGGACCCTGTATGACTATCCGGAGTACGCCGGGGCCTATGACCGCTCTCTGGCGGGGATCGACCGGTATTTGAAGGAGTATCCTTCCATCCGCTTCGTGCTGGATGTCCACCGGGACGCCATCGAGACGTCCGACGGCAGTCAGGTGAAGGTGGTGTCGGAGATCGAGGGACAGGGAACGGCGGCGCAGCTCTCCCTCATCATGGGCAGCGACGGCGGTGGACTGAGCCATCCCGACTGGATGGAGAATCTGCGGCTGGCGGTGGCGGTGCAGGAGCAGGCGCTGACGGACTATCCCACGCTGATGCGGCCTCTGCTTCTGCGGAATTCCCGGTACAATCAACACGCCACCACAGGTTCTCTGCTGGTGGAGGTGGGGACCGCCGGAAACGCCCCGGAGGAGGCGGAGCTGGCCGCCCGCCTGTTTGCGGCAGAGCTGGCAAAAACGCTGGAGGAACGAAGCAAATAGGAAACTGCCCGGCTGTGCCGGGCAGTTTTTGCGGAAAAGCAAGGGCAGAGTACAGCACTTTTTCCATATATTGTTAATAATTTGAAAAGATTCAGACAAAAAGTTGCGATGCTAAGGTGAAAAATGGTATGATAAATCCATCAAGTGATCATCAGAGAAGGAGGCGGTGCGTTTGTTTGCAGGACTGCGGAAGAAGTGGCGGGACCAGATCGGCCAGACGAAAACGATATTGGGTGAAAAGGTGAGGGAGGCGCTGGCCTCCGTGGTGCCCATTACCCTGATCGTGCTGATCTTGTGTTTTACCGCGGCTCCGGTCCCAACGGACGTGCTGCTGGCGTTCTTGGTAGGCGCCGTGCTGCTGATTGTGGGTATGGGCCTGTTTACTCTGGGCGCGGATACCGCCATGCTCCCCATTGGTGAGCGGGTGGGCGCACAGATGACCAAATCCCGGAAGCTGTGGGTGGTGGTGTGCGTCAGCTTGCTTATCGGCATCATCGTCACTATTTCCGAGCCGGATCTTCAGGTTTTGGCGGGGCAGGTGCCGGGGATCCCCAACGCCGTCCTGATCGGGGCGGTGGCCGTGGGCGTGGGGATCTTTCTGGTGATAGCACTGCTGCGTATCCTGTTTCAGATCCCGTTGAACGGCCTGCTCATCGCGTCCTACATCGTGATCTTCACCTTGGCGGCCTTTGCCCCCAAGGATTTTCTGGCGGTGGCCTTTGACTCCGGCGGTGTGACCACCGGGCCTATGACCGTGCCTTTCATCATGGCGCTGGGCTTGGGCGTGTCCTCCACCCGAAGCGACGGCAAGGCTGGCGAGGACAGCTTCGGTCTGGTGGCGCTGTGCTCTGTGGGGCCGGTGTTGGCGGTGCTGACGCTGGCACTGGCGTACCCGGCAGCGGGAAGCTATGTGCCCTCCGTAGTGCCGGAGGCCGGGGACAGCCGGGAGCTGTGGCGGCTGTTCGCTCAGGGCCTTCCGGTCTACGCAAAGGAAATGGGGGCGGCGCTGGCGCCTATTGCGGCCTTTTTCGCCGTGTTTCAGGTGACGTCTCTGCATTTGTCTCGAAAAAATGTGTTGAAAATCACTGTGGGACTCCTGTATACTTATATCGGTTTGGTTTTGTTTATGACCGGTGTGAATGTGGGCTTTTTACCTGCCGGCAGCTATTTGGGCCGCCAGATCGCGGCTTTGGAGCAAAGCTGGGTCCTGATCCCCATCGGTATGCTGATGGGCTGGTTCATCGTGCAGGCGGAGCCTGCCGTCCATGTGCTGAACCGGCAGGTGGAGGAGCTGACCTCCGGGGCCATCCCCGGCAAGGCCATGAGCACCAGCCTGTCCATCGGCGTGGCGGTGTCCATTGGTCTCGCCATGCTGCGTGTCCTGACGGGCATTTCTATTTTTGTCCTGCTGGTGCCGGGATACCTGTGCGCCATCGGCTTGTCCTTTGTGGTGCCGAAGATCTTCACTGCCATCGCCTTCGACTCCGGCGGCGTGGCCTCTGGCCCAATGACGGCAACATTGCCGCTGGCACAGGGAGCCTGCGTGGCCGTGGGCGGCAACATCGTTACGGACGCCTTTGGCGTGGTGGCCATGGTGGCCATGACGCCGCTTATCACCATCCAACTGCTGGGCCTTGTCTATCAGCTTAAGCTGAAGAAGGCCGCGGCGGAAGCACCTGCCGCGCCTGCACCGGAGATGCCGGCGGCGGACGACGAGATCATCGAACTGTAAGGGGGGGGAGTTATATGTCTGCTGATCTGATCCTTACCATCACGGACCGGAGCCGGGGCGGAGACTTCTCCGCTTGGTTCCGGGAACAGGGGGCAACGCTGGTGCTCACGGCTCTGGGCCGTGGCACCGCCACCACTGAGGTTTTAGACTGTCTGGGGCTGGAAGCTACGGAAAAGGCAGTGCTGCTGTGTATGCTGCCCAGCCGGAAGGGGCTGCTCCGGAAAGCTGCCAAGGACCTCTGGCTGGATGTTCCGGGCCGAGGCGTTATGATGGCGGTGCCGGTGTCCAGCATCGGCGGCGCGTCTGCCAAAAATTATTTGTTACAGGGGGAGGCGGAGGACCGCATGGAAAAGAAATTGACCCACGAGCTGATCGTTGTGATCGCCAATCAGGGCGCTACGGATCAGGTTATGGACGCAGCCCGGGCGGCTGGGGCTACCGGCGGCACGGGGACCGGAACGGAGCTGGCTAAGAAATTCTTCGGCGTGTCGCTGGCGTCGGAGAAGGAACTGATCTTTATTCTCGCCTCGGCGGAGACCCGGAAGCCCATCATGAAGGCCATTATGGAAAAGGCCGGAATGCAGACCGAGGCCCAGGCGCTGGCGTTCTCTCTGCCGGTCACAGACCTGGCGGGCCTGCGGCAGTTCAACGTGGAATAAGCGCTGAAAGGGAGTTGCCTGTCGGAAAAATTTGCCGACATAAAGCGCCTTGGAAAACTTTTTGAGAAAAAACGAAAAAAGGCTTGACAAAGCGGCGGAACTCATGTAATATATACACGTTCCGCTTCGGACGATTAGCTCAGCTGGCTAGAGCACCTGCTTGACGTGCAGGGGGTCACAGGTTCGAGTCCTGTATCGTCCACCATAGAAAGCACCGTTTTCTGATGAAAACGGTGCTTTTTCGTAACTTTTTATGCAATTTACTCGAGAGTTATGTAACCTTGTTTTGCCCCTGACCACACGGCCAGCCACAGTCAGAAAAAATTTGGGCCTCCGAGGACGATTCGCCCTCGGGGGCCCGTTTGTTCAACCTGTCAGTTCTGCCTGCTTTTGCCGCTCTTTCTTAGCGGCGATTTCTGCTTTCATCTCCCGGATCATATGGGCCAGTTTCTCTTCGCATTCCGCCTCTGTATGGGCGTAGACGTTGCGTGCCATTCGTTTCCCGTTGATTTTCGGGGAGTAGCGGCCCTCCCAGAGGTGTTCGCCGATTTGGCTGACACAACCTGTTCCCGGCTTCCGGTATTTCCCCTTCACCGGCTGGAAGTCCGTTTTTGCGGCTTTTGGCTTAGCCGGGGAGGATGGCCGACGCGGTGGTTCGATCCCGGCGATCCCCCGGTCGATGCTGGCGGCGGCATTCTCCCGCATGGTGTCGGTGACATGGGCATAGACGTTCAGTGTGGTGGCGGACGTCACATGGCCGATGATGGTGGACAGCGTCTTGATGTCCATGCCGTGTTCCAGCGCGTTGGTGGCGAAGGTATGCCGCAAGTCGTGAAAGCGGATGTGCTTGCAGTCCGCCCGATTCAAAACCTTGGCCAGCTTCTTCCGGACGGCGGCCGGGTCCAGTGGGGAGTCCTCCTTTTTCGGAGAGGGGAACATCCACCTGGAACGGATGCTCTGCCGATAGTCTCGCAGGACACCCAGAATGGGGGCTGGCAGGATGATGCTCCGACAAGAGCTCTTCGTCTTAGGGGCGGAGATCACCAGTTCCCTGCGCACCCGCTGGACCTGCCGTTCGATCCGCAGTATTCCTGTGCAGGGATTCAAGTCATCCCATTGAAGGGCCAGGATCTCGCCCCGACGCAGACCAGTGGAGAGTTCTAATAGCAGAAGCTCATAACAGTCGTTCTCACGGGCCTGTATCAGCAGACGTCGAATCTCCTCCGGAGACAATACCTGCATCTCCTTCGGACGGAGCGTCGGCGTCTTACAGGCATCGGCGGGATTTTTCAGGATGAGGCCCTGTTTTACCGCCTGATCCAGCGCCGCCCGGCAGGTCACATGGCAGCACTTCACCATACGGTCAGAGAGTCCGGAGCCATATTGCTCCACAGCCTGGAGGCGGCCACCCTGCTTGAGTTGGCGGTAGAACTGTTGAAGGTCTGCTGCGGTAAGCCTGTTCAGCGGGATTTGGCCGATTTCCGGGATGATGTGCCGGTAGATGCGGTTCTCGTAGTCCGTTTGTGTCTTTGCTCCAATCGTAGACTTGCATTGGTTCTGGTACCAGTGATCCAGCCATGCTCCAAAACACATATCGGATGACAATCGTTCCGGCTCTACTTTCTTCAGGCTGTCTTTCAGGACTTTCAGCTTTTGTAGGCACTCTTTCTTGTTTTTTGCCAGCACATTCTTTGTCTTGGGATAGCCGTTGTCATCATAGCCAATGACTACCCGGCCCTCCCAGCGGCCGTCTTTTCTCAGATGGACGCTCCCGTCCCCTCGTTTTCTGCGTTTTGCCAAGGTTTCATCTCCTCTCCCAGGATTTCTGTCATAAAATCTCCGACGATTTCGGCGGCGGTGCGCTGCATATCTCCAGTGACATGGGTGTAGGTATCCAGCGTGAAGGATGCCTTTGTATGGCCCAGAATGCCGGACAACGTCTTGGCGTCCACGCCGGAGGCCAGGGCATGGGTGGCGAAGGTATGACGCAAGTCGTGGAACCGAATGTTGGGCAGGCCAGCGGAGTCCAGCAAGGCCTTCAGGTGGCCGTATGCGGAGCGGGGATTGGTAGGGGATTCGGGCTTCAGCGGATTCGGGAAGATCCACTCTGACCAGGAATGCTTTTTGCGTTCCGACAGAAGCTGGGCAGTACTTGCCGGCAGCAGGATATTTCGGGTCCCTCGCCCGGTCTTGGTGGCACCGGCCACCAGCCTGCCGCCTTTCTCCGTGTGGATGGTCCGCCTTACTGCCAGTGTTCCGGCTGCTTCATCGAAGTCCGCCCACATGAGTCCGCAGAGCTCACCCCGCCGCAGACCGGTGGTCAGCTCTGTGTAGAAGAAGTCGTGCCAGACGGCGTCGTGTTTGATTGCCTCCATGAACTGTTCCAGTTGGTCATCATTCAGGATCTGCTTGGGTTTGGGATTTGCTTTAGGAACCGGGATATTCTCGGTGGGATTTTTGGCAATGATATGGGATTCCTTCGCCGCTTTCATGGCTTCGTGGAACATGGTGTGGATGCTGTGTACCATGCTGCCGGATAGCTGGTGACCGTATTGAGCGTGTTCCTTGACACGCCCCCGTGCTTTCAGAACTTCGTACATCTTCTGTACATCCGCCGGGGTGATTTTTGAAATCTGCTTATCTCCGAGGTATGGCTTGATATAGAGATCCGCGTACCTGCGGTATCCGTTCAGTGTGCTGGGCCGGATGGTTCTGGCCATGATCGCATCCAGCCAGTAGTCCAGCCATTCGCTCAGGGTGAGCTTGCTGTCCTCGGTCAGGTCAACGCCCTGGTAGGCGGTGATCTCCTGGCGGAGCTTTGCGGTCAACTCTTTTTGCGTGGGTGCGTAGATGTAGCGGAAGATGCTGTCGCCGTTTTCCTTATGGCCGATCACGATGCGGCCCTCCCAACGGCCATCGTCCTTTTTGCGCACCATGCCGTCGCCGGACGGCCTGCGTTTACTCATTTGAATCGCCTCCTCTGTAGGAACTCTTCTTTGTTTACACCATCGCAGTTTTTGACGGTATTGTTAGCTGCTTTTTCTCTGTGAGAACTTTTCGCAGGCCTGACTCGTCTTCTGCCTCAAACCTGTGGTAAAGGGCTTTCATGTAGTCATGCATGGTGTGCCACCTCCTGTCAACGACACACAATACCGCAACCACTGCTGAATAGCCATCCCAAATGACAACAATTATCAGAAAATTATCAAGTTCAGAGTGAACTGCAATGGGCCGCATCCAATTTTGGATGCGGCCCATCTGAGCTCCTCTTATGCATAGGGATTATGCGCTGTCGGATTGCCTACGAACATGTAGCAGAAGGCTCTACCGTTATCGATGGTAACGCCGACGCCGACGGTATCACAGTTCGGATCAATCATCGTTGCCAGATGGCCGGGAGAGTTCTCCCAGTTCGATACAGCCTTTTCGGGAATTCTATCGGGGGCCGTGACGGTGAACACCGTCAGGTTGGAGCCGAAGCCGTGGGGGTATATCCGTACCCAGCCGACAATTCGGAAGGGGTGCTTTCACGATTGTTTTTGCGCCGCAACGGTCGATTACCTTTTTGATTTGCAACTCTGTTTGTGGTATGCTACAATGATCTCCGAAGATAGGAACGCTGATTTCCGGTACGGTTCTATCGTATAGTGCATATACTGTATTTACAGATCGAGCGAGGAGGTCTTTCGTGTGAGCAATTATGAGTTTTCCCTCAGACAGGAAGTCCTGCTTGAAAAGGGGGCCGACATTCTCGGGTCACTTTTCCATTTTGCAAGGAATAACCATATTTCTCCCTCTGACAAAAAAGATCCAGTTAATGTTGTTTACGGTTTGGTATGGAACGCCAAGAGCAGCATTCTGGGTGCGGATACTGAGGCCGAATTGGATCGGATCGAAACGCAGTTTGATTTTGCTCGTAAGTTTTACGCTGGTATTGAGGCGTGAGCAAAATGGGCATTGAAAAAAATCCTGCTGATTTTCTGCCGAGTGATGTGGAGGCGGTTGTTGCCAGTGAGTGGAATTACGCTGCAAGGTACAATCGGCAATCAGAGCCACGGGCAATACTTTTGGCTGGGCAGCCGGGTGCTGGCAAGACAGTGCTTTCTTCCATGCTGAACAAACTTCTGTGCGGCAACGTGTATTTTATTAATGCAGACGAGTATCGGCGTTTCCACCCCAATTACAAAGAATTGTATGCCCGGTATGGATCGGATTCTGTACAGATGACCAGTGGGTTTTCTGGTGCGGTGACGGAGCGGCTGATCCATGAAACATCAGAGCGGGGCATCCATCTGATCATTGAAGGCACTGGACGCACCACAGATGTTCCGCATCGTACGGCTGAACTTCTTGTTAAAAAAGGTTATCGGGTCGAACTTGCAGTCATTGCTACCAGGCCAGAACACTCCCTTTGCAGCACACTCCTCCGCTTCTATGAAATGAACGAAAGAGGAACGATTCCGAGAGCGACAGCCATGGAAGCCCATGACTATGTCGTTCGTGTTCTGCCAGATAACCTCGACATTCTTCGTGATGATCCTGTGATTTCTGGAATTACCATTTGGGATAGAACACCGACAAAAATTTACGATAGCTGTGGGACTGCGGAGTGTCCATCCGAAGTATTACGTCAGTATTGGAACAGACCTTGGTCTGATGAGGAACTTCAGGATATGCAACGATCTATCCTTCGACTGCGCCATAAGGAGGAGGCTTGCCAGCTGAAGCAAAGCCCGTCTATCGACGAGTTAGAACGAAGGGTGCAAGAGGCGGCTATAGGCCCTGGACTTACGTTCAACACGATGATGTGATGGACTGACCGTGCTCTTCGCTCAGCAAGAAAGCTCTTTTGAGAATGGCGTTTTTAATCAACTGAAATTGTAGATAGCTCTCCCAGCAGGAGAGCTATCTTTTTTGCCTTATCAGGCTTCCTTCTTTCATGATTGTTGAGTTGCTTTGATGATTTTTTGCAAACACAACATGTAAAGGTCCCAGAAAGAAAGGCACTAAAGGATTCGACGTTTTCAGACTTTTGCGAAAGCACGCAGTTCTAATGCATCGTCATATTCCAACCGCCATACTGCTGCTCCTCATGATCGTCCTCTTTGTGTCCATGGACGAGACGTTTCTCCCGCAGCTCTTGACGGCGCTTGCGGTCGATGTGGGTGAGCCCCGTGCCGCTCTGCGGCAGGGAGTTGTTCTGGAAGATATTTGCCATGTGATGGAGCAGCCTCGTCACCGCAAGAAATACCTCCGGCGCTGTCGAAGCACTTTGCCTTTCCAGAAAGCACCGTGCGTAGCTGTGTCCCTGCTCCGCAGCCCGGGTCAGCCATTGGATGCTCTCCTCCTTGTCCTGGTCGATGACCTTGCCCTGAAGCAGCAGCTTCCCCAGCAGATACTGCGCATGGGGATTCCCCGCCTGGGCGGAGGTGTAGATGTGATCCATGGCCTTACGGGTATCTTTTCTTACTACCTCGCCTTTCAGATATTCCTTGCCAAGGCGGTAGGATGCATCGTGGTTTCCGTTGTAGGCAGCGTACTCCAGCCACTGGATGCCAAGCTCGGGATCATGGACGCTGGCATCATCAGAGAGATATAATTTTCCCAAAGCATACTGAGCCGCTACATATCCCTGCTTTGCCGCTTTGTCAAACCAGTATCGGGCCATCACCCAGTCCGGCGGCAGCAGCGGGCCGTCCCGATACAGTTCTCCCATAAAATACTGCGCATGGATGTCACCGTTCTCCGCAAGTTCCCGCATACTTTCCACGGCATCATCCCGTTCTGCCAGTGACGAGTATTCATCCTGAACGTCCATACGAAGCGTCCGGAAGTCCCAAGACACATCTTTGCCGTTGTCCACCTCATCGCCCTGACGCAGGTCCAAGGTTTCGTCCTCAAAGGTGATTTTCCCCAGCCGGATCGTCTCCGCCTCTTGGATGACCGCATTCTTGATTTGGCGAAACTCCTTCTGCCGGGACAGCGGCGGGCGGTGCCGCTCCTTCTCAGAATAGAAATCTTCCACCTGACCTTGCAGCTGCCACCACTGTTCGTAGCATTCGGCCACGGTCGGGAGCTGCTCCATCTGGTCCACAATCTCATCTACCAGCGCCTTTTGCTTCTTCGGAAGATAGCCATAGGACTTCTTTCCCTTGACCGTTTCCAATTGAAGTGCAAGCTCTTGCATGAGCCGCTCCGCCTCGGGGTGGTCGCAGATCCTGGTTCGCATCTGCTGGACCAACTCCCGCATGGCCTGCCGCACTTCCCGCACCAACTGGTCACGGGAAACCGTTTTCTGCTCATAGAGGTGGAGCATTTCTTGCTGGAAGATATCGTTGGTGAGCTTGGATTTGATTTGGCGGATGCCGTCCTGAGATAGATACGCCTGTCCCGGCTTTACGGACCATGCCATCATGTGCACATGGGGATGGTCGCCCTCATCATGGAAGGCAGCATACCAGCGGAAGTCCTGGGGCGGGATATTCATAGCGGCGGCGATGTCGTTGCGGTGGGCGCGGAGGAGATTCCTCCACGCCCTGGCATTGTCGTAGCCCAACCGTTCTGCGTCCTCTCGCTTCAGGGAGATGATGTGTGTCCACACGTTACCTGTGTAGCTCTCCAGTTCCGCCATGGCCTTGTCCAGCTCCACGCCATCTTTGTCACCGAAGAGACCATGGGAGCCCAGCCGTTCTGCCCTTGGCCGTGTTGCGATGTACTTCATGTAGCCATCCGATTTCTGAACATCGCTCCAGTTTTCCTCCAACGCCTGAGAGATGAACGCCGAAGCGTTGGCCTTGGTGGGGTGTTCTTGGTAGTCACCGTACTCACCCATCTCCTTTGCGTCAGGAAAATCCTTCACCAGTTTTGCGATAAGCTGTTCCTGCTTCCTTGTTGGCGGACGGTCATTCTGGATCAACTCGACCCGCTCACGGGTGGCGATGTATCTCATGTATCCGCCTGCTGAGTTGCCGCCTCCGCACTTGATGTACGGGCTTTTGACGATCAGTCTTGCCATCCGTCATCGTCCTCCCAGGATTCCCGCACCCGTCTTTCGAACGAGATGCGGCCATTGGTCTGTTTCACATTTCGGACGCTCTCCGCACGGCGTCGGCGCAGGTCCTCTTCACTGAACTGAAAACTGTCCGCAATGATCCCGGACAGCATATCCAACTCCACCGCCTGCTTGTAAGCCAGCGATGCCATTTTGTTTTCCGTTTGCCCCACCCGACCGTCCAGATAGGACTGGATGGAGGTGGGGAGGAACAGCCCAGCGTTGTTGGCACTGAGATAGTCCAGGTAGAAATCGATGGCCCGCTCAATGAATCCGGTGATGCTGCGGCTGCCATCCTCCTGATATCGTCGCTCCAAGCGTGCCTTTTTCTCAGGAGTGAGATAGAGGGCAAATTTTTCTTTCTTGCTCAAAATGAGCTCCTTTCCGGGGTATGACCCCTACTTTTTTCTTGTGGGTGTAGGCTTTCAGGGATAACGACCGCAGAAGTGATAGCACCCCTTCGATTTTGACCCCACTTTGGAATTCCCTGAAAACCCCGTAACTGCCCGCACTGCGGGCAGAAGTGACCGAACAGAGCGTCGCACTTGACGCCTGGTGTTTATCCTGCTTCACGTCATCGCTGTCTCCATATCCCTCGCTTCCACCCAAATGGGCGAAAACTCGTTCATTTCGCTGCTCCTCCTTTTCCCACCGAACCCGCTTCGCTGGGTTTCGGCGGGAGCCCTTATTTTGTCCTCCGTCAGCTCTCGAAAGGCGACCCAAATCCGTTCGAATAGGCCTGGCCGGTATCTGTTCTCGCTGCTCCCGGCAAAGCCGCACACAGCGGCTCACAGGGGCGAACACGGCCTTGTTTTTGCAGTTCCTCTGCTACCCGCTGACGCTCCGTGACTTCCTCCAGTTTCACCATCTGCCGCTCGTAGGAATGGTCGACGGCTTCCTGGATCGGCAGGATGGTGTAGCAGTTGTTGCCGTTCCACTTCATTCCCTGGCGGTCGAAATAGCTGGTGCGCTCTACTGTGATAAACTGCCTGTCCTCCAGTTTGGCGATGTGTTTCATCACCGTGTTCACGGCCAGCCCCACAGTGGCGGAGATGGTGTTGTAACTGGGATGGCATTGATGGCTGCTGCGGTCTTCGCAGTAGAGCAGGTAGGCGTAGACGGTGATCGCGCCATGCCCCAGGTCCAGGGAAAAGATTTCGTTAGGGAGGGAGAAAAACTTTCCTGCGTGTTTGCGACTGAATACCGGAACCATCTGCGGCGAGATCAGATTTCGTTTGACCAGAGTATCCAACTGCTTTTCTGCCATGTCTGGACTCATGTGGAGCAGCGCTGCAATCTCATCCACACTTGGAACGGCGCCACCCCTATGGTGGCTGTTGAGATAGCAGAGATAGGCGAGGATACTGAAGGCGGGGGGCGGAAGTTTCAGCCCCCAAATTTTGTTGGGCAGTGAGAACCGATACGCTTTCGCGTCTTTCTGATAGGTGAGCGCAGTCATTCGCGGACACCTCCTTCCGTGTGCTTGGTGACCCACTGGATGAACGCTTCCTTGGGAACCACCATCCTGCTGCCGACATTCAGCACCGGGAAGTCCGGCTCATGCATCAGCTCATAGCTGGTGGAGGACGATACCCCCAGCACCTTCGCCACTATGTCGGCGTTGAGGAACAGAGGCAGGTCATCGTAAGAGTTGTACTGTGACTGTTTCATTTTCGATTTCTCCTTTGCAGAAAGTAAAGGCATCAGCGGCGACGCTGATGCCCTTCTGCTTGTATTGTGTCGGAGATTTTGATAAGATAATAAAAAGTTGGGACGAATTATTTTCCAGGGGGGACAATTTATTTCGAGGGAGGCGAGCGCATGGATGGGGATATCGTTTTCTATATCCACGGTGATACGATCGAGTACGGTGGGGAATTATTTTCCACAGGCGAACTGACAGCGGATATTTTGAACCTGTCACTGAAGGACTATCAGTGCATCCATAAAAACGTCCAGTGCATGAAGGACCTTGCGGAGCAGTACGAGCGAACCCAGGACCGGGAATTTTGGTGGAAGCTCAACCACCAGTTCGTGGCTTTGCGTAAGCGGATGATGGAGTTCCGGGTGTTTCAGATCCTGCTTCGGGATGACAGCAAATTTTTCGACGAGACCCAGCAGTACACCGAGTTCCGCTCCTTGCTGCCGGAAGAAGATCTGGACTATGAGGATTTTTCCATAGAGCAATGGGGAGACATGGCGGAGCAGGCGGAGACAACCGGCCAGATCCCAGTTCCGCTTCTGATTATTCCCGGAGGGCGGAAAACGAAGTGGAGTTATTATCGGAAGCAGATGAAGCGCTATGAACGCTATCTGGGCGACGTCGCGTGCTTCAATCCTACCATCCATAACTTCATCCACTTCCTCCTCGCCAAGCTGGAGCATAACTCCCCGGAGAACTATGCCGCCTCCCTCTATCAGCTCTACAACGATGAGCGGCTGGTGGAGAAGCTGATCGTCAATCCCAGAAGCCTGGAGCAGCCGTTTTATCAGAAATATGACCACTGCGTCGTGAGCTATGTGCCGCGGGAGCTGCCGGACAAGCGCTTCGCCATTTGCCAGGAGCACACCACCGACAGCTTGCAGATGCTGCTGAAGGCGGATTACATGACGGCACTGAATGCCGGACACAACATCCGCCAGTGTGTTGTCTGCAAAAAATACTTTCTGGTGAAGGGCGGCGCTCATGCACTATATTGCGAGGGAGCGTGTCCCCATGCGCCCCAGTATACCTGCCGACAGTTCGGAACCTACGAAGTGCAGAAGGAACTGGCTCGGGATGTACCGAAGCTCCAGGCGAAGCTCGCCGCTTTTGAACGGATACGGAAGGACCAGAAGCGCGACGTTATCACGGCGGAGGAAGCACGGCGGCTGAAGGATACGGTCCGGGACATGCTGTTCGATGCGCTCAATAAGGCAGATGTCTCCACTGAGGACTTTGAGCGGTCCATCTCCAGTGAGAGACTTTACCCATACTGCGGTGTTACCCGGAAGGCGAAACCCAGAGGGCGTCCCCGAAAGGGCGGTGGGGACGCATGAGCGACCAGGAATTGCTGGATCGAATCGCGCAGGGAGACCAGACCGCGCTGACGGAACTGTGTGATAGGTATGCTGAATTGATTCGGAAACAAGCGCAGTGGATCGCCCGACAATACAATTGCCTGCGCCCCGGCAGTCACGGAGGTTGGAGTGATTATACGAAAGAAACGCTCTCCGAATTGGAGAGCGTTGGGAGGCTGGCATTAATCGAGTGCGTCAGGAATGGCGGCTACGATAGCTCCAAGGGAGCGTTCGGAACCTATGTTGTACCATTTCTGGACGGTGCGATGCGGCGGCTCCTAGAAGCCAGCATGGGTACCCTTTCCCTGGACCGGGACAGCATGGGGCTGGTACGCAAGGCGCAGATGCTCTATCACCGGGATGGAAAAGAGATGAGCGAAATCGCAGGAGAGCTGGGTGTTTCTTTAGCGGAAGTAGCCAAGGCGGTAGCCTATCCCACGCATTTTTTCTCTGTCTATGACTTGCCGATCCCGGAGGAGGACGGAGATATATTTGAGTATCTCATGTCTGATCGGTTGTCTGCATCTGCGGAGGAGATCGTCCTTCGGGCGCTTACGATGAAGTCTCTGCGTGAGCAATTCCGAAGCCTGTCCAAGCGGGAGCAGGATATTCTGGGCAGGAGCTTCGGCGCTTTGGGTTACACAAAAACGGACCTGCGGGAGATCGCAATCCGAAACAGACTGCGGGAGGACGGCGTGGAGAAGGCGAAAAAGCAGGCGTTGAAAAAGTTGAGGGAGAAGTGCCTGAACAGTATGGCATGGAAGCTCCGCCGGGCCAGTCGCATGGTGGACCGTGCGATTTCGCTAGAGCAGTTGCCCTGAGCAGTGAGGAGAAAGAAAAAGTTTTCTTTGTTAACACTATCGCACTTTCCAAAATGGAGCCGTAAGTAATTTCTTGCTTATTCAAGCATAACTTTAATGACTTAAGCTGAAGGTACATTGTTGCAAAAGGACGGAGGCCAGGCATCCACCTTTCCTGATTTGGTATTCAGATGAACATCACTTTACGCAAATTTCCGTATTGCTGTTCAACATACAGTAGTAATTTTGACTGATTTCAGAAGAGAACTCTGAAAAATAAAGAATCGCAATTGTAAAAGAGCGGCGTTATTCGCCGCCTTTTCATTTTGTTGTCGCAGCTTAGTGCTTGGGCTGGAGTAACCGCCAAAGGGTGGTTCGGCTGATGCCTAGGCGCTTAGCGGCTACAGTCTGGTTACCGCCGGATTCTTCCACTACTCGCCGTGCCACATCCTGGCTGATCTCATCCAGCGTTCGGTTTAGATTTAGAGGGGCGGCGGCATTTTCCGCACAGGGAGAGAAAGCGCCTACATGGCGTTCCTTCCGTAGGGCCTGTCGGACATTTTCTGCCGTGATGAGGGACCCAGTCGCAGTGACAGCCAGTTCTCCGATGACCCGGCGAAATTGGGTGTAGTTATGCGGCCACTGGAAGTTCTGGAGTAATGTGATGGCTTCTGGGTCTGCTCCCACGATTTGCCGGGGCAGATCCACATTCAGGTGGCTGAGAGATAGATTGACCAAAGCGGGGATGCGCTCCGCCATTTGCCGCAGCGGCGGTAGATAGAGGGAGAGACAGCACAATTTGTCCATAAACAGAGAGCCCACGGCGGAAGTGTATTCTCCGGGCTGGCAGACACAGGAGAAGATGACCCGGTTCCGCCGGCATACATCCATTTCGGAGAGAACGGCCAAAAGCTGCTGCCGCCGTTCCTCGGACAGGGCGTCGATACTAGCAAAATATAACGTATTACCCTGGTCTGCCAGGGGAGAGTTGTGGTGCTCCAGTAAAAAGGCCCAGCTCTTGTCGTTTAGGAGGCTGCAGTTGATGGATACCAGAGGGGCGTTCCGCAAGGGACTTCGCATGTAGAGGACGCTGACGATGGACTCCTTCCCGGTGCCATCCTCGCCAGTGACCATGACCGGCGCGGTGCTTTGGCTGATGTGTTCAATATCTTGCTGATAGTCGCTGATACTACCGGCGAAGCTGAAAATGCTGCTGTAAAAGGCGTTTTCCGCTTCCGGACGGGTGGAAAAACGAATGCCTACCTGATTTGGGGAGAGAGGCGTTTTTCGGGCATCGAAAAAGAAAGCGGTGTAGGTAAGACTGCCTGTGGAGATGCGCCGGGCGCGGATGGCATAGAGCATCCTGCCCAAATTCCGGGTGATGCGGCGTTCCGCCCCCAGCTGGGATTCCGGA
>ENA-OPTB01001718-OPTB01001718.1-human-gut-metagenome-genome-assembly--contig:-NODE-1718-length-15849-cov-4.558820_pt1 | contig 15849 bp, 20 predicted proteins | sample MGYA00241810_ERZ501911 | MGnify/ENA primary metagenome ERZ501911 (study PRJEB25962, sample SAMEA2042304) | human gut metagenome | biome: human gut; feature: human-associated habitat; material: faeces... | reverse complement strand
CGCTGGCGAACGTCCCGATGCGGACGACGCCCGTCTCGATCCCGTTCATCCGGCAGATCTGCCCCTCAAGTTCAGCGTGGTCGTTCAGGACCTTCCGCAGAAACGGCAGCACCTGTTCTCCGGCCGAGGTCAGGCAGACGCCGCGCTTGCTCCGCTCGAGAAGCGTCATGTCCCATTCCGCCTCCAGATCCGCGACCATCTTGCTACGGAGGACTGCGCATAGTTGAGCGCCTGCGCTGCGCGGGTAAAGCTGCCCGTCTCCACGGTTTTGACGAGGGCGAGATATTTGAGCAACTGATTTTCCATGTTTCATTCATTCCAATTTTCGATTTGAACGATCTGTAATATTCGCTTTTCATATTTAACCGCATCCACTATAGTAATGCAAGAAACATTCGGGAGCGAAAAATATGAAACACAGATCATCAGAACTGGATATGCTGCACGGCCCGCTCGCGGGCAAACTGCTGCGGTTCACGCTGCCGATCGCGCTGAGCAGCATCGTGCAGCAGCTGTTCAACGCGGCGGATACCGCCGTCGTCGGCAGCTTCGGCAGCGCGGACGCGCTTGCGGCTGTCGGGACGAATACCGAGATCATCGCCCTGATCGTCACGGGGAGGAACGTCAAGCAAGTGCAACAGCCGCAAAAACGTCTTTTGGAGTTTTCCAGCCGAGGCATTTTCTGGGGCGAGAGTTGATAAGATCGACAACAGAATCCAAGGCCTCTTGAGAAACAGCACGGAAATCACAGCCTTTGGGGAAGAAAAATCTCAGCAGGCCGTTTGTATTCTCATTTGTACCGCGCTGCCAAGGCTTGTGAGGCTCGGCAAAGTAGACCAGCGTGTCAAGCTTCTCTTCGATCTGCCTGAACTGCGCAAATTCACAGCCATTATCCAGCGTGATGCTCCTTACCTTACCCGGCCCTCAGCACCATGGCCGGGACCTGCGCGTTCCGGATCATCTGGATCTGCACCGTCTTCCGCGCTGCGCCCGACCTACCAACGCTTTACCGCGCATTCCCGCTCTCGTGGGCTCTGACGATCTTGCTGGTCAGCCTCGGCTTTCTGTGCATCCGCCCATTTGGGCGCAAAAACCGTGCTGCTGAATGACCCATTCAGCAGCACGGCCTTTCTTTGCATGCGTTCTTTTCCTGATATCCGTGTCACCCGCCAAAGCAGTGCAGATACAGATCCTCCATGTTTGGAGGAACCAGTACGGCGGCGGGGTGCGGCCTGCGCGCCGCGAGCAGCCGGAGCACGCTTTGACCATCGGCGTGCATGACGCTGCTGCAGGCATATTGCTTTGTGAGTGCCGCTTCGTCCGCAGCAGGAACTGTAACGAGCCAGACTTGCCCGTTCAGATGCTCCAGCAACGAAGCAGGCTTTTGCATTTCGAGAACAACACCTTTCCGGAGCAGAATGATCTCGTTTGCGACTGCTTCGAGATCCGATACAATATGCGTCGACAGCAAAACGAGCTTTTGCTGAGAAAGATCACTGATGATCCCGCGGAACCGGATCCGTTCTTCCGGGTCCAGTCCAGCCGTCGGCTCGTCCAGCACCAGAATTTCGGGGTCGCCAAGCAACGCCTGTGCGATACCCACACGCTGCCGCTGTCCGCCGGAGAAACCTTTCAGCTTTTTCTGCTTTTTGTCCTCCAGACCGACCATATGCAGAAGACCGTCTGTCTGCCGCTTGGCCTCAAATTTTGACAAGCCCTTTAATCTGGCGATATAGAGCAGAAACTGCTCCGCTGTGAAATTCGGATAAACGCCGAAATCCTGCGGCAGATAGCCGAGCTTTTTCCGGAACGCAGCACCCATGACCGCAATGTCCTGCCCATCCAGCAAGACACGTCCGGTCGATGGGGCGAGCAGATCCGTCATGATCCGCATCAGCGTCGTTTTCCCGGCTCCGTTTGGACCGAGCAAGCCATAGACGCCTGACCCGAGGGTCAGGTCGATCTGCTGCAGCGCGGCTGTATCGCCGTAGAGCTTGCTGATATGTTCGAAGGAAAGCTTCATAATTCCTTGCGCTCCTTTCTTTGATGGATGGCGGCCAATAGTAACCCACCCAATAACAGCGCGTACCAGACACCCCAGACTCCCGGGGTCACACCGATTCTCCGTCCACGCATCCATTCTGCAAAAAATCCATACCGGACAAACCAGAAGAATTCAAACTTTTTCAGCACAGCGGCATTGATAAAATAGCTGAACGCAAACGGAGCTCCGCAGATGCACATGGCCGCCGGCTGATTCTTCAGACTGTCACATACAAATGCTGCAAAGAGGAAAAATCCAATTGTTCCGATGAGAACGATCGCCGTGCTGCGGAACCATGCGTGATTCCAACCATTCGGTTGGGGAAGCCTGCCGGAAACGAGAATTGACAGCGCATGATTTCCGGCTGCTAACAGCACAGCACCAGCCGAAGCGGCAATGCTCCCGGCAATCAACCGGTTCCGGAACAGCGTGATTCGACCATAGGCGGTGCTGTTGATGACGGGAAAGACTCCTGTTTCACGATCCGCGGAAAACAGACGGATCAGAACGAGCAGAACCAGAAAACCAAGTGTTACGGAGCCTATCTTATTCCAGAATTCTGCGGATAAGGACCAGAACGCATCGCTGCGGGTCTGGAAATCGAAATAGGCGAAGACGACCCGAACGGATAGCCCAGCACCCAAAACGAGCCAGTAGAGCGGGTTCCGGAAGCAGCGAATCAGGTCAGCTTTCATGCCTTCGCTTTCCTCCCCCATATCCTCCAAAAGACGAAAAACTCCAGAAGAATCATCCCAATCCCCAGCAGGACTGGCTTCCACACGTCCGGCCACAAACCGGGAAAGCCTCTCGAAGTCCACGAATAGCTCTCCAGCAGCAGATACCCGCCGAAGCCGAACCGATAGAGCACACCGAGCGGCATGCGAAGGAAGTCCGGCAGCTGAAACCCGACAGCGGAATACGCGAAAAACAGCAGATAGCTGCCGCCGCAGAGAAACAGACTGAGCGCCGTCCGCCGCGTCAGCGCGGCGACGATCAGGATAAACCCGGCAAAGTACAGCGCGCCTAGAAACAGAAATCCATACTGGAGTGCACAGTACGCAAGATTGGACATCGGCGGCAGCGCCCCATCCGTAAAATACACGCATCCGGCAACAGGTAAACGTGCACCCTCAAATCCGAACGCGCCGCCGTTTACCAGCAGACTGGCTGCGCCGATGATGAAAACAACGGCCACGCAATAGAGGACTGTAAACGCCGTTTTCGCTCTCCATGTGCACCGGCGGCCAAGCGCTGCCGTCCCGACCAGATCGTCCGTCCGGTATTCCCTTTCACAGCAGACCAGCCGCGGCAATCCGACCGCAAGCAGAAACGCCGTCAGCGTCGCGCCATAGGAGCGGATATTCTGCTGAACAAACCACCACTTTTGCTGTGCATCATAGCGCACACTGTAATTCTGGTCCGAAATTTCCGTGTATAGCCCCAGCAGCAGATACAACCCGCCGAGGAGATACGCGACCCAGACCTCGCGGAACGCCCGGTGCTTTCTGGCTTCATCCGATATAAGCCATGTCATAATGCTCCCTCCTTCGTTGAACGTTGTGCACAAGTATGCCGTATAAAATCAGCCCGATGACCGCCAGAGCTGCGTAGGCGGCGGTGGAGCAGAGCTGCAAAAGCCGGTCAAACGGAAGCACCGTCACGAGGAAGCAGAGCGCCGCCCAGAAGACGAGTGCAAGCAGGGACAGCCCTTCCGGATTACGGAGTCTGGCAGACAGAAACAGCAGCAGCGTGCATAAATAGATGCCCGGTACCGCGCCGCAGAGCGCCAGCCGCAAAAACGCCTCCCCCGCAGAAACGTGCAGCGTCACGGAAAGCAGCAGCAGCGCACCGAACATCCAGCACGAGATCACGACAGACCGCGCAGCTAACATTTCCGGATAGGAATACGGAAACGTAGCTTCCAGTTCGCGCATACGCTCGCTGCAGGCGAGCACGTACCGATGAAACAGCAGGAGCATCGGCATGGGTGCGGTGCAGAAAATCGTCAGCATCGGCATGGACAAAGCCCTGACGCTGAGCAGACCGAAAATCAATGCACCCGCGAAAAGCCCAAGCAGCAGCCACGCGTTTATTTCGCTCGCGGCGATCCGCAGCAGCGTGAAGACTGATGTTTGCCTGTTCTTCGGCTCCGGCATGGACGCTTGCAGAAACCGGATGGTGCGTCTGATCTCCTGTTCCATTCGCTCATTCATGAAAAGTCCTCCCACAAATCATCTGAAAGTGTGCTTCTGGCAGCGCGAAGCCGGGACTTGACGGTCGGCAGCGGTGTATTCGTCATTTGTGCGATCTCCTTTACAGTGAATTGATGGAAATAATGTAAGAGTACCGCCTCGCGCTGCGCGGCGGGCAGCTTCTCCAGCGCAGCCTTGACAGATGCGGATAACTCTGCTATGTCCTCAAGCGAGGCAGCCGAATCCGGGCGGTCAAAAACAGTGTCCTCCGCCTGAACGACCTTCCGCCGGAGGCGGAAGTAGTCCATACATTTGTTATGCGCAATTGTAAACAGCCAGCTGTCAAATTTCCTCCACGGCGTATAGCTGCCGATGCTCTGCATCATCGCAATAAAAACATCCTGCGTTAGGTCGCAGGCATCCTGTTCGTGCCCGGTCAGTTTGAAAACATACCCGTAAATCCGCGGATACCAGCGGCGAACCAAAAGCTCCAGTGCGCTCTTATCTCCGCCTTTGATCCCGCGCACCAGTTCATGATCGCTATATTCCACCGCCTCACCGCCTTTTCTGTCAGTATAACGCAGAAGCACCCCCAAAAGGATGAACCCCGCCGAACTTTTTTCATGACAGCAAAAAAGCCCGGAAGCCTTGCATACAAGACTTCCGGGCAATTTCGTTTTTATTCCCACTCGCTCCTGGTAAGCCTATTCTAAACAAGTTTGCTTATGGGATTTAGCACAGATTATTTGTATTGCTTTCATTATTCAGGTAGCATGGGCTATCTGATTTTTTGTTGCCATAGCGTTGCCATTCAGCGAAGGTTGTCAAATGTGGTATCCAAGATAATCCATAGTGAAAATCAGAAAGTAGCATATTGCCGTTTTATAGTCTACGTTTTCCTTCTCACTGATGTCCTCGATGAGTCGTCCTTGAAGTTTATCAAGTTTCAAATCAATAACAGGGTTTGAAAGAGTGTTCCATACTCTCTCAGGATTGTCATGTCCCCAAAGACCAAATGCAATCGAAGCATAGCCCGCTTTAAGGATTTTTTGATATATGTCACGGTTGACTGCAAAAGTGACTGCATCTTCCGCCGATAGATCTTTTTCTCTCATAATGATCCGTATCATATCCTGCGCCGCTGCGTTGTTCTTCAAATCTAATTTCATTGATAATTGCCTCCAATCCCTATTACTTTAATTTTAACAGGATATTAAAATGGAAGATTCTCACCCTCATCTTGGTCCTAATCGATGTGTGATATAGTTGAATCTTCAGAAAGCGCAGCTATTAAATCGACTACACGCTGGTATAATTCGTCAAACGTTTCTGTTGCCACAAGGTTGTAAAACTATCCTACCTTCAATTTGTCTAATTGCTCCTTTATTTTTTTAGGAGCTTTGCTTTCATCTACGCGATGCTCCTCAATTGCACATTTGAGCAAGTCCTTTATTTCACCGGCAGCATAACGAATAATGTATGTTTCTCCATTTGGATCCGATTCCACAATTCTTTGATATACCTTTGTACAATTGACGAGCTTTTCGATTGTGATGCCTATAATATCATAATGGGTATCTTGGAGATCCGGGATGGCAATGTCCTGCCCTGCATATGTTTGCTTATACTCAAGAGAGTTTTCAGTGAGTAAATCCGTATTTATAATTATAAAATCCATTTTTGTAATATCCGAGGAGGTAACAGCAATTGCAAGCACTGCATTCCCAATTTCCTCAAGTGAGTTGATACGCCAAGTTGACAGAGTTCCATTTTTAGATCGAAACTCCATAGTTGGTATATCTGCATAAACTTTTTGAAGATCGCTCTCATCGCGAAGGGAAAATATCTCATCCATTTTTCCAAGCTTACGTACTAAGAACGCCATTACTCAATCCCATCTCTTTCGATATACATTACAACCTTATCAACATAATTCTGAAGCCATTTAGGAGAGCATGATATATTTTTTAAATAGTCCAACCCCTTTTTTGAATTCCATCTTTCGAAACATTGAATTGCTTTATCTCTTACGGAAAGTGTTTTATTTGATAGTAGACCCATTGCCATAATCTGCCCTTTCGGCGAAATAGCTTCATATGGAACGCTTGCAATCATAGTCAATATTCCTTCGAGCATATGCGCGTCACCTAAATTCGATGAATATACACGCATCAACGCATCTGCTATAAAATCTAGTTGCCCCTGCTCATATCCTTCCTTCATATATCGTTCAGAGCGGGACACTTCACCATCTATGAACTCATCTTGCCGAATCAGTATGCGAATTTCATTTTCGCACTGTGAAATGGCTTTCTCTCGTATTCCTGCTTCTGATTGTGCAATATAGTCGAGAATTGCCGTCTCAAATAAGGTGGCGGATCTTTTGTCTTTGAAATTATTGGTTTGAGGCGAAAGCTGATTTTTGCCTTTAGATTGGTAACTTGGATAGTCACTGCTTGTAGATGTATCCTCTTCGTTATCAACTGTTTCAACAACAGCGCGTCGTAAAGATGAACTGATGGGCAAATAATACGTAGTTGATCCATCTATAAGCTTAATAAAAAACTTTTGTGACGTTTTATTTGTCATCCATAACCAACCTCTCTACATCTCCCGTGAGCTGTGTAGCAATAGCCTTCGCGTTTTGAACGAAGGATGGCAACGAGTCCTTTCTGAAACGCATACTCTGATTTTGAGGAGCAGTATTTATATCTATATGGAATAAACACGCTGCTTTTTGTCCAGTCACGTCTTGTCCAGAAGAAACGTCAGTAATAACATTAAGCACTTCTTGACGTTCATCTAAACTAATGCTCACTTGAGAATTTGTACGCGTGGACCACTCTGCAAATTCTTTATCATCATAATATGCAGCACTGGCAACTAGCTTTTTCCCACATGAGCGCATTTTTTCAAAACTATCGAATTCACATACCCTTTGAATGTTGATAGCCAATCTATTAGAAGCTATTCCGAAATAATCCATAATCGCCACAAGAGCTTTGACTGAAAACGCATAAAATGTCTCTATGTCGACGTCTGAGTCATCCGTTTTATTATAGTTAACGTCAATTCGATCATTAAGAATTGCAATATTATATTGTTGATTTTGAGTTACAAAGCCGAGATTTGCGATAGTCGTGATTTTGTTAGATGGAATTTCTATTTGTTGACTGTTAATAATATTGGGTAAAAAGATCTCTTGGGTTTCGGTGTTAATCTTATTCATAAGAGCAGTAATTACATCGGGGAGCGGTGCAATTGTGAATTTCCCGAATACTGACAATTGATAATTAAGTGCAACAGACATTTTAATATCCTCCCTGTTATTCTCGGCTAAGACATAGTAATTCCTATTAACTCGAATAAGACGCCTATTAATGGATGTCATCGGATGCATCAACCTTTCATACAACTCTTTACAATAGTCTCAATAAGAGCAACTGTTGTACAAAAGTATGCAACAACTTTGAATATATTAACCGATGACCTTTTCTATTTCAACAAGCACTGGAGCTTTGAGATTAAGTTTCCATGCCGGCTCGCCTTTAGTTCGCACTCCCATATCCGCAGTACGTTCCATCCACGCGCTTCAAACATGGCGGTTACTTCTTGGTCGTGCTTAATATTACGTTCACGCTTTTTCTGCCAATAATCTTGATGATCCGCAGGGCGCGTGTTTCGGCAATCATGCCCATGCCAAAAGCATCCATCAACAAATACGGCTATTTTCTGCTTTGGGAATACAAAATCAGGATGACCCTTTACAGCGTAGTTTCGCCGCCAACCGGTAATGCCGCTTTCTTTGAACACTTCAATTAACCGAAGCTCTGTCGTCTTGTTTTTCTTCGACTTGACTTGGCGCATGATTTCGGATCGCTTTTCAGCATCAAAAACATCAGCCACAATCCGTCACCTTGCTTCAAACTCTATTCGTAAGCTGGGATCGGTCTCGGTGCTCAACACAATATCGTTGTATCGGCTGATAATATCCGACAGCGTAGAATTGCGCTTTGCCTCGTCAAATAAACTGTGTTCATACACGTTTGCAGAAAGAAATTGCTGAATATCCCAAACTTCAACACGTCCAGCGAGTCCAGCGTCTTCGGCAAGGTTTAGAGCGGTATGTACGCGATCAAAGATTGTAATAATTACCGGATGCGTTCCGCTACGTAAATTGGCTTTGCATTTTTCGATTAACAGCGCACCGGGCATGGTCGTGCAATGAATAATCGTATTATTAATGACAAAATCACCGTTACGATCTGTAGGACCGTCAGCAACGGATGCACCATGAATCTCGAATGAATTATCTGGCATAATTAAACATAGCTTAGCAGCGACAAGATGCTGCAAAACAGTTCCTAAATACTGCGTTCCGGGATTTTGTTTTTGACGTTTCCTGGCCTGCTCGAAAAGTTCGTCCAAGTTTGCACCGATTGTTTTGGACGTATCCGCTGTCAGAACAAAAGGCTGATTTCTGAAATACTCGCGAACTTGCTCTGCCCAAAAATCTTCGACCTCTGTGAAGTCAACGGTTTCTTCTGTGTTCCACGCGTTCAAAAAGTCGACATACTTAATCATCAAGCCCATGCTGCCGCGGCTCGTGCGTCCTCCTTCCGCAGAAAGCTGTTGGGTAATACCATGCTCTTTCAAAATCTTTTTTAAGTTCCCGCCGCCTAGCCCTGCGACCTGTCCTTTTCCGCTTGTCTGAAAGTCATCGGGATTGAGGGGGAAAGTTTGATCTCGTACCAATCGAGTAAACTGAATGACGAGCGAAAGCGGACCTTTCGTGAAAATGTTATTTTCAGCTTGAAAAGCTCTCAATCGAGTTTCGGGGTTAGTCATTGTAAATCGCCTCCGCAATTTTCGTTAAAAACCTTTCTCCAATAAATTGAGCCACTGGCATAGCTACGGCGTCGCCCATTGCTTTGTAACCGTCGTTATAACTTCCAGGCAGCTTAAAAGTATCTGGCGCACCCATCAATCTTGCAGCTTCCCGAACGGTTAGAAGTCTTGCGTGAGTTGATCTGCCCTTCTTGACAACTAAATACTGTTTACTGCTACCGCCCTCTGGAGTCCGTAAGCATCCAGCAATACCATCGCAACGCAGTTCCAACTGCTGTTCACCGTGTCTAGTGCGACGATAGCCTGTAGCATAAATTGTCTCATGTGCGTCAAGTTTTCCTTTATGGCGCTCTGGCACAAGTTTCAAAACATCGTCCTTGTCAAACGGAACGTCTTCCTCAACAATATCCTTTACCGTCTGATGGCGGCGCGGCGGCTTATCCGTATTCCACCAAATCCAATCAGGTAAACGTGCGCCTAACTCAGCAGCCGCTTTATTATGAAGCCAGCACGGACCAGTTCCAATTAAATCATTTGGTATTTCGCAGTCCTTTTTCACCGCTATAATAAAAACTCTGGGACGCGACTGCGGAACAAAATGTGAAGCGTTAATTACAATTGCCCCACATTTGTAATTACGTTCTGTTAAAGCGTGATGCAGAACACTGTAGTTTTCGCCGTTGTTTGTGGACAACAAACCTGTAACGTTCTCAAGCACAAGTATTTTAGGCTGTTCAATCATCTCGTCTAGGATACGAAGCCATTCCCACACAAGACCGCTGCGCGAGGCGTGAATCCCTCCCAACGATCCCGCAAGGGATAAGTCCTGACACGGGAAGCTTGCCCAAGACATATTTGCATATGGGATCTCTGAGCCGTTTATATTCTTAATATCATCAAGCAAAAAATGCTCGTCTCCAAAATTTGCGGTATATACAGCGGCTTTTTGCTCGCTAATGTCGTTCGCCCAAATGGGCGCAAACATTCCTTTTAGCCCATAGCCTACAAGACCGCTGCCCGCAAAGAATTCATGCATTGTCCAAGGAGCGGCAGAAAGATCAATATATTTTGACTTCACAAGAGCCATCAGTCTGTTCTCCTTTCCTTGGGATGTCTAATACCAGTTGGCTTTTCTGCATTCTCCGGAATAATCCAAACGCGACTCATACGTGAAGCGCCGGGAACTCGGTTCTCTTTGCACAAAATCTGCACTTGGCGCGACGTTACGCCCCATTTTTTAGCAGCTTCTTGAGCTGTGATGTATCCGTTCAAAGACTGCACCTCATATCTGCATATGTGTTATACTACACCATCTTCATTATATTCGTTTGAGCGAAATCGGTCAAGCATTTTGGCTTATTTTGACGGCTATAAAGCAAAGAAAAAAGCCGCCCACAGGAGCATCCAAACTCCTGCGGACGGCTGCGGCTAATGCGGTCTTATACTCGTCCTTTCAATCCGTTCTTCTTGGCAAGCTCGCTTGCTGCGTGACGGCGCTCGTCGGAATACGGCGCGGTCAGACGGACGGCAAAACGCTTGCGGTCGATCTCGAAGGTCAAACCGCCCTGTTCGTCATCGTCGGTCCGCCTGCACAAATCAGGATATGCTGCCGCGTACTGTGTCAGCCGCTTTTTGAGCGCGGTATTGTGCGTCTGGATTTCGACGGTTTTGCTGGCTTCGTCAAAATAGATGCAGGTCGTTTTCTGCCGCTTGGTCAGTCCAGTTTTCATATTGCCTCCATTTCTGCCTGTTCTACGAAAACGGGCGCATTTTCAAGTTTTTTTCTCGGCTCTACACCCGCAAAAACAGGCTGATTTTTGAATGGGGAGCGCCCGGACAATACGCTGCTCGATTTGGACGCTCCCATTCGATAAAATCCGTTTTTCTCAGCTCAACACGACATCAGCGGGCATCGTCCCGCATTGCCGCTTTTTCTCTGCGTGGACGGAAGAAATGCCAGAGGTTATTGCGCTGAATTACGTCTTCATAGTGTTGAACTTTCCCGCGAAGCTCTGCGTTTTCGCGTTCCAGATCCGATGTGCGGAGTTTGCTGCGGACGGATTTGTACTCAGAAAGCTCCTGCTTCAAACCGGCAATCTCTGCCTTGAGCCTTGCAATCAGTCTGTTTGCTGCGTCCAGAGGCTTTTGCAATTTGGATTCCTTTTTCTCGGCTGTAATGTACTTCTTTGCAAGCGTGGACAGGCGTTCAAAATCCTCACGCTCCACGGCAACCTTGCTTGAGAAGGGAACGGACTTCGCCTCAATCTTTTCGATAGCCGCCACATCGACCTGCTGATTCCGAATTTTCTCAATCTGTCTGCCGAGCGTCGCTACCTGCTGTTCCTGCTGGCGGTTCTGCTCTGTGAGTTCTGCCAGCCGCGCCTGTTCCTGCTGCACCTTGAACTGTGTCACCGTCAGGTGTTCCTCGGAGCTACCGCGTTCGCCGCGCTCCAAATCGTCGTACCCGGCGTCGCGCATATACCGGAAGAAATCATCCTGCAAAACGCTGTAGGATTTTTTGAGAACGGGCTTGCCCTTGGTGCTCAGAATCGGCGTACCGTTCTCGTCCAGCGCGGGCTTGGAAGCCCACTTCTTACTCATGCTGACCTGCTGGATTATCTCCTTGACCGTGCCGCGAAGCGACTCATCCTTGCAGCGCTTCGACCACAGGATTTGCTTTTCTACGACGGGAAGATAGACTACATGAAGGTGGTAGTGATACACGTCTTGTCCCAGCGCGTCGGACATGGCGCGGTTGCGCTCGTCGGCGTGCATGACCGCCGAAAGGATGTATTGCTCGCTGCCGACAATTTTAATTGCGGCTTTGTACGCATCGGTGTAGAATTGTTTTGCAAACTCATAGCCGCCGTGGTTGAAGAAGTACGCGGAGTTGACATCGAAAATCAGCTCTCCAAATTTCTCAGCATCCGCTTTCAGACCGCGGGTGGAAATCACGCCGTCGGAGCGCATCTGCTCGAACATCTCCTTATACCCAGCGGTTGGTGTTTTGAAATGGACATTGTATGGCGTCCGTTCAGGAACGATGTCCTGATTGACATACGACGATTTTTCGCGCTCATTGTGTGCTTGTGCGTTGCCGATGTCTGCGTCTTTCATTCTTGCATTTCTTGCGCTGGTACGGTGAATACCGTCGCCTCTTGCCATAGGCAGTTTGCCTCCTGATTTCAAATTGTGCAAGACGAGTAGCTTCGGGGGAGCACTTCTGCGGAAGTGTAATAACCCACTATGATACTTTCATCCTGCGGCTGCAAAGTATCGTGGGCTCTCCGAGGGGGTATGCGGCTTCTGCGGAAGCCTCTGCCGGTTTTGCGGTTTGCAGTGTGGATACAAACCGCAAAAACCGACGTGGTCAGCAGCTTATTTGCAGGCGTCCTCTGCGCATAATCTTCTGCCCACAGCCATCTCAAACTCTGCGGATTTTTCGACGGGGACGAGGGACGCGAGGGGATAGCAGCCAACGCTCTGCCTTGTTTGCCAGCCACAGGAGCGTGGCACGCTCCTGTCACAGCGCCCATGGAGAAACAGTCCAGCGATAGCTCTGCGGAACGCCGCACCGGTCAAGGTATTCCTGTCGTGCCTGTTCCCGTTCTGCCTCGGTCGGTGCCGTTTTATACCGGGAATAGAGCTGCCGGTTCAACATGGAGTCGAGCTTCTGCTCCAAGCCCTGACGGATTTCTTCTTCGTAATCATCCTCGCCCCGCAGATGGTACATGGCAAGGTCGAGAAACAGGTTATAGGGGATTTGTACGGTTTTCATTCTGTATCGCTCCTTTCCGCGACGGTCGCAACGATTGCGACGGTTGTTTTACGGTATCATTTTCACCGTTGCAACCGTCGCAGCTGTCGCGCGGCTTATTCGTTTTCGGCTATGAAGGTCAGCGTGATACACCGCCCTTCGTGCCGGACTTTGTTCTCATAGCGGACGTGGTATTCATCCAACAGTCTGCCAGACTTCACATTCAGATACTTGCTCAGCGCATTTGCCGCCATGCCGACATGGACGGCATCGGCAAGCGCAGAGGGCGAGCCTGTCCATACCGGTTGATCTGCGGACACCAGCCTTGAAACGGATTCCAGAATATGATCGGGCGGCTCTTTGTGCAGCTCGTTTTCCACCTTTTCAAGATTCCAGATTTGCGTATTGGCATCCTTTTTCAGATAGAGGATCTGATCCTGCTGGTCACGCCCCACCACGTCGATAGTTGCCTCCAGCGCCGTGCGCTTTTTCTTCTGCATGAGAAGCGACCCATCCGCACAGCCGAGCAATCCCGTTGTACCGGAGATCATTTCGAAGCTGTCACCGGCAGGCTGCTTGCGGGTGTGGTGAACAGTCAGAACGCAGATGCAGTGCTTGTCGGCAAATTGCTTGAGCCGACCGATGATCTCATAATCACTGGCGTAGCTGTATGCCTCGCCGCCGATTTCCCGGATTTTCTGCATGGTGTCAATGATAATGAGTCTGGTGTCTGGATGTTCCTGCACGAAGTTTTCAAGCTGTTTGTCCAATCCGCTTCCGATTTTCCCGGCAGCGGTTGCAAAGTGCAGCCGGTCGGTGTCGTTGACGCCGTACATCATGAACATACGGCTCTGGATGCGCTGAAAATCATCTTCCAGAGCGAGGTACAGCACCGTACCGGGATGGACTTCGCAGCCCCACAGAGCTTCGCCCGTGCTGACATGATAGGCGATCTGCGCCACCAGAAATGATTTGCCGATCTTTGGCGCACCTGCGAGGATGTACGCGCCCGCATAGAGCAAGCCGTCGATGATCGGCGGCCTGCTCTGATATGCGGTCTGGTACAGCTCGGTCATGGAGATCGTGTGCAGGTAATGCGGGTCGGTCAACCGCTGTATCCTGCGATAGATTTCGTCCAGACTTTCCGAGCTGTTTTGAAAATCACCGTTGATTTCTCCCTCAAAAGCGAATATACTGTTCTCAGTTGAATTGTGAAGCGGCTGCCCATCATCTGCGCCAACAGATGTGTCCGGGGCGGTCGTTTTCTTTTTGCAGAGTTCATTCTCCATAGGCATTTTGCTCCTTCATGCCGTCCATGATGGCGGCAATCATTTCGATCATATCCAGCAGCTCGTCGTTCACGCTGCCGCCCGCTTCAATGCGCCGCAGCTCGCTCAGTACAGCGGCAAGCTGGTCGCGCAGTGCTTTGTAAACCCTCGGATTGCCCTGTACTACCACGTCCTTGCAAGTCAGGCGGCGGGTGATGTAGTCCTGCTTCGTCAGCCCAGAGAGCTGCACATAGCGTTCGATTTGAGCGTCCTCCTCCGGTGACACCCGGAAGGCAACGGTCTTATTGCGCCAGCGGTTGTGATTGTCTCGGTTTTTCAGTGACATTTTCAGTTACCCCTTTCCATATTCAACTTTTCTGCCATCTCCGTCTGCTTGGACGGGAACAGGTGCGCGTAATTATAGGTGATGTCGATACTCTCATGTCCTACGCGGTCGGCAATCGCCGTTGCAGAGAATCCCATGTCAATCAGCAGCGAGACTGCGCTATGGCGAATGTCGTGAATACGGATACGTTTAACGCCTGCTTCCTTTGCACCCCTGTCCATCTCACGATGAAGATAGCTCTTTGTGACAGTGAACATCCGGTCATTTGGCTCAATGCCATAGAGTTGTTTCAGATAGTCCTGCATTTCATCTGCGAGGAACTGCGGCATTTTTATGATGCGGTTGCTTTTCTCGGTTTTGGGCGTTGTGATCAAATCCTGCCCATTCAAGCGCTGATAGGATTTTGTGATTGACACGGTGCATTTTTCAAAATCAAAATCTGCGGGTGTCAGCGCCAGAAGTTCTCCTTCGCGGATGCCGCACCAGTAGAGCATTTCGAAGGCGTAAAAGGATAGAGGCTTGTCCATCATAATTTCGGCAAATTTCAGATATTCCTCTTTGGTCCAGAAAAGCATTTCCCTGTTTTTCTTCTTGCCCATGTTGCCGGCCTTTTTACATGGGTTTTCTCGAAGATTGTAGTATCGCACGGCATGATTGAAGATGGCACTGAGTTGACTGTTCACGGAGCGGAGATAGACAGGCGAATATTTCTTGCCGTTTTTATCCTTATGACCCAGCATTTCGTTTTGCCAGGTGATGATCTGCTGCGCTGTGATGTTGCACATTTTCAACTTTCCAAAGTAGGGCAGCAGCTTGGTACGGATAATATGGTCTTTCGTTGCCCATGTGTTTTCTTTGATACGGGTCTTCATATCTGCCGTGTACTGCTCTACGAAGCTCGCAAACGTCATATCCAGATCGGCGGTGGATTTATTGAGCTGTTCACGCTCCCAAGCCAGTGCTTCTCGCTTTGTCTTGAAGCCGCGTCTTTGAGATTGCTTGCGCTCTCCTGTCCAGTCCGTATAGCGGTAGATCACACGCCATGTGTTCGTTTTTTCTTCCTTATAGACTGCCATTATGAATCCTTCCTTTCCAGTCCTCCATAGCAGGCTTTTTCCTGAAAATACTTGCGGTTTACCCGCCCTGAAATGGTCAGGTATCCCTTTTCTTTCAGCTCCTGATTGAGCTTCTGCACGATTTTGTAGGCATAGGACTTGGACACGCCCAATTCCTGCACCACTTCTTCAACTCTCATAAACGACTGTTCTGCCATAGGCAAAATACCTTCCTTTCCTGATTTGTGGCTGATTACTTCGCCGTTCTATCCGCAGGACTCTGGCAGGCAACCCTTTTCGGCGCTGTGCCGTTTTCTTTCCTCTTTGGCACGCTCGTCT
>ENA-OPTB01001709-OPTB01001709.1-human-gut-metagenome-genome-assembly--contig:-NODE-1709-length-15926-cov-3.030874_pt1 | contig 15926 bp, 12 predicted proteins | sample MGYA00241810_ERZ501911 | MGnify/ENA primary metagenome ERZ501911 (study PRJEB25962, sample SAMEA2042304) | human gut metagenome | biome: human gut; feature: human-associated habitat; material: faeces... | reverse complement strand
AAAGCAACGCTTGCGCGTTATATCGGTATCACAGCGCCCGTTATGGAGCTTCTTGTCAAAAGAGGAAACGGCTTTCCCAAAGGCGTCAAGGCTTTTGCTTCAGTTCCTCAGTATTGCGTTTGCGACGTTAACGACTGGATGTTTTCCAACCGGGTCGAAAACCCGAGAAGGCTTGTCTTTTTTTGAGTTTTTCCGGTCATGGTAAAGATCGATACAAAGCCTCCTGCCGAGCTTTCTCCGAAGGAACCGCAATAAGTAAAGCCGTAAACGCGGCCAAATGATTTCTTTCCTAACTTCGCAACCGTCGCTCCGCGAATCATAATGTCTCGGCTCGGTGCTGCCACACCTGTTCCCAGACCCATCAGACACATTAGTGAGTTTCCATAACTCGTATTGTCACACATCATAACTTATTTGTCACAATCTACCATAACTTGTAATGTCACAAATATCATAACTTTAGTGTCACAGGTTTGGTGCGCTTCGGTAAAATTGCAGAGTGGATCACAGCGGTACAGGTGCTGTCGTGACCACTCTTTTCTTGTTTGGAGAGCTGATGCGATCAAACTATGTACAGGATTACGACAAGTGGGTTAAGGCCGGGCGTGGTCAGGGGCGCTATAGCGCTTATGACCCGTGGATCACTGTTCAGGACTGCCATTCCAAAACCCCTCGCCACAGGGTCCCATGCCCACGCCTGCATCGCATGCTTCACTGCCTATCGCACGGGGAACGTCTTGTCTGCCTTTCTCTTGAATGGAATCCCGAGGTCATCGAAATCCGCGAGCAGTTTCCCCTTGCACCCGTTGACACACTAGACATTTGCAGCGAACTCAATCTGATTCATCCCCAAGTCAGGGGAAAGAATATCGTCATGACTACGGACTTCCTTGTGACGTACAGGGACGATGAGGGCGAAGAGAGTTTTAAGGCTTTTCAAGTCAAAGAGAATGAGGACGAGGTACGCAAGCCTCGGGTCAATGCCAAATTAACAATTGAGAAAATGTACTGGGAACGCAAGGGTATTCCGTGGTCTGTCGTTTTTACGTCCTCCTTGATTGGACCAAAGTACGACAACATTGTGTTCCTTAACAAGTACCGCAACGACATAATCAACGACTTCCATCAGCTCATGTTGGATTACATGACGCTTCTTACCTCCTACCCAGAACTGTCTTTGCGGAGACTTGGTGAAGTCTGTCCAAGCATTTTTGGCAATCGCTATGCAGTAGTCAGCGAGCCTATCCTAAAACTCGCAGCCCATCAGAAACTGGATTTCGATATTGACAATGCCTACATCCTCGATATACCCGTTGGAGATTTCAAATGTCAGCCGTAGTGAACCTGAAAGATGTCCTTTTTGGTGATGGCAAAACTTACCGTGTGATTGCTTTCTACCAAGGGGAAGTCGTGCTCTTTCGCATGGATAAGCGAGGGTTCCAGATAGATACGATCCCCTTTTCCGATCTTGAGAGTGAAATTCGCACTGGAAACATCGTCAAGATCACCGATCCGGCAAGTGACAACCGATACGCGGCGCATTCGGATAATGAGATGAATGCCGCTCAGAAGCGGTACGACCTCATTGCTCCTATTGTCACTAATCCCGAAGCGATCCTTGAAAGCCGACTGAGAACAGCGATCATCAGAAGCCAATCCATTTCGGAAGAAGACTTTGCAACCAAACGACGCTATGCCTACAGGTATTTGGAAAAATATTTTCGGGACGGCATGACGGTTACATGCCTTACTCGCTCGCGTGACGGATCTGCATCTCGCTCATATTCTGTGAAAACCGGGCGCAAATCCAGAACAGGGCTTGGGACTATCGTGACAGACGAAATACGCAACATGATGACCAGCGTCATCACGAAAAATATTCTCAAGATCGGTGGATTGTCCGTACACCAAGCGTACGGGGTATTCACCAAAGAATATCGGGTAGCCAATCCCAGTGTCCCCGACAATGCTATTCCTACCGAAGCGCAATTTAGGTATCACTACGATACCCGTATCAGTTTGGCTGACAAGGTAAGGAAAAGGAATCCTAGTGCCATCATGGACAAGGACATCGCCCCAGCGACGGGTACTGTTCTCCAAGTTGCTCAGTATCCTGGCGCTCGCTATGAAATCGACTCGACGGTTGACAATGTGTTCTTGGTCGCATCAGACCGTGTTCTGCCCGTAGGTCGTCCCGTTCTTTATTCGGTAACGGACGCATTCTCGGGAATGATTGTTGGCATCAACATTTCCTTTGAAGGGAGTCAGTACAAGAGCGCGGCTCAAGCCTTGTTTAACGCCATCCGCAACAAGCAAGAGTTTTGTCGCAAATACGGTATAGAGATCGACAATGACGAATGGCCTGCCGAGGGGATTCCCTCCTGTGTGGTGGCAGACAACGGTGAACTTGAAGGTCGGCAGATCGAGAATTTCAGTAAGACCTTCTCTGTTCAGATCAGTAATACCGCCCCCATGAGGGGCGATCAGAAGGGAACTGTTGAGAGCAGTTTCCGTCAGCTCCAACATCAGCTCAAGGAGTTCGTCGCCAAGGCTGCTCCCGATCCGATAACGCTGAAAAAGGCCGGCGGCAAGGATAATCGCCACAACGCCTTTCTGACTCTTGTGGACTACACGAAACTCGTCATTGAGGCAGTTCGCGTTGTGAATCGCCATGTGAGAACTGTGATCCCAGTCGGCTATCCGGTAGGTCGCCCAGTCACTCCGATCTCTGTCTGGCAATGGGCCAAGAAAGAGGGAATGTGGGGGTTGACCACTGTTGACAATCCACTGCGCCTGCGCATCGCTCTGATGCCAAATGTCAAGCCTACAGTTTCCTCCTTGGGCATCAACGTAGACGGACTGCGCTACGAGTGCCTTGCCGATGAAGTCAAGACGCTGTTCTTCAGAGGAGCGCACAACAAGGCAAGACCCAAACGGGTGTTGGTGGCCTACGATCCGTCTGATGTTTCCTGCGCCTATCTCATACCGGATTCCAATCGCCCCATGACGGTGTACCGCTGTCAGTTGACTCCGAAGTTCGCCCGTTTTGCGGGAATGTCCATCTACGAAGCCCGCAGGGTTTTAGAAGAAGAAAGAACAACCACAATCATGGTTCAACACGAAAACGCCATTGCCGAAGGTGAAACCCGTAGGAGGCAAGATCAAATTGTTGAGGAAGCCATCACACAAAAGCCCACATCGGAATTGTCAGTGGCAGAAAAGATCAAGCGAATGTCGGAAAGCCGCATGCAGGAACGGATTACTCAGAACAGAGAACAATCTTTTGCCAGCACGGAAAGCCTGAAAAAACCTGAACCATCCAGGCAAATCCAGAATGACGATGATGAACTCAAGCCCGTTCAATCCTTTAACGATTTATCAGAGGGGTGGTAATGACAGATGCAACGAGAGCGGATTACACGCAAAGCAATGATGCCAACAACAACCCGCTTGTCATGACTCTGCCGGATTTCAGTGGGTATGTGCCAAAGGAACTCGCTGAACAGATGTTGCGGGTTACGCAAGTCCCAGCCAAAACGGAGCCCAAGCGCATCCGAGCCAAGTTTCTGAGGGAACTGCCACGAGAGCTTTTTGTGCCCACCGTCCACCATTTCACTCTGTTTCAGACGATGGACTCTCTGATCCGACTCGGATACAAGGATCGCAACCCGAACACCTTGAAATCCAAGCAGTTCCTTCCCAAAGCAGGAATGGAACTGGAAATGAAGTTGCAGGATTTCGGCTCGGACTACCGGGACGGATTCTCGGCTACGCTTATTGGGGTTTCGGGTAATGGCAAGACATATTCCGTGTCCAATCTGTTGCGCTACTACCCGCAGGTTATCAGCCATAACGATCCCAAGTTCGTACCTGGTAGTTTCGATCAAGTGGTTTATCTTCGGGTGAACTGTCCCGATGATGGAAGCCCCAAGTCCCTTTGCACGGAAGCCATTGCGGAACTTGGCAGGGTAACGGGTGAGTCGTATTCGGAAATGGTTGGCAACCGCGTGAGCGCAAGCCATTTGCGGGTTCGCCTTGCTCAGTTGATGAACATTCACAAGGTCGGCCTTTTGGTGATCGACGAAATCCAGAACATCGTCAACGCTCGACGAAACAAGGAAGAGTTGTTCAATTTCATTGTCACGCTGTCCAATACGCTAAACGTACCGCTCCTGTTCATCGGCACACCAAAGTTGGAAAAACTGCTCGACTCAAACTTGCGCACGGATCGTCGTCTTGGCTCCCAAGGTTGGATCGTATGGGATCGCCTGCGCCGTGACAGCGAGGATTGGCGGCTTTTCATGAAGCACCTTTGGCGCTGCTCCGTATTGTCGCAAGACCCAAAGGAGATGCCTGTTGAGGTAGAGGATGCTCTTTATAAGTACAGCCAGGGAATCCCGGACATTCTTGTGCGGCTCTTTGTGACCGCTCAGACTAATGGATTGATGCGGCTTCCCAAGGATAAAGAGAAAACCACGGCAAGTCTGATTTCGGTTACGTTCAAGGAATCCTTCAGCAATGTTGCCAAAGTCATCGGTGCAATTGCTCGCAACGACCTTGAAGCCATGGGACGGTACGAGGACGTGAGAATGCCCGAAGGTCGTTTCACCCAAATGTTGAGCGAGAAGATCAGCGCAATCGAGCAAAAGGATGTTTCTGGCGAACCTAAGCCGATTCCTGTCCGAGATAAGGTTATCCAATGGCTCCAGGAGATGCAGTACAAGGTCACGCCAAGAATGGATACCGAGATCACAAAGATGTGTTTGGCGAATCCCAAAATCACCTTGTCCGAGGCTATGAGGCGGGCTATGGCACTCCTTGATTCTACCGAAAAGGATGCGCAGCCCATTCCTGTAGGCAAGCCCAAGATGACACTTCCAGAACTCAGCACATTCCCCGTTGGGAGTGTTTAAGCCGACTATGTACGTACCTTATCCCTATCCCGATGAAGCGTTGGAAAGCGTGGTGGCTCGTTTGCGACGACACTTATGCCTCAATCCTCAAGAGGTGAAGAGAAAGTTCGGTAGCAACTGTCTGGGCGGATACGCCTACATCGAAACTTTGTCCGATCTGTTGAAACAAGCTTTTCCCGTTGAACAACTGATCGCAGACCACACGATGGTTCCGCTTTTGCGAAATCTCAACGACACCACATACCCACGTTACGCCTATCGGTACTGCCCCGACTGCCTGAAAGTGCAGCTTGAGACTCACGGCGAAACTTACTGGCGGCGTGAGTGGTTGTTCTGTGGGGTTTGCCATTGCCCGATCCATCACAAGCCGCTGATGTTGGCCAGTTTCAAAGACAGGCGGGCCATGTTCGACCACTGCCGGGACTTTGTTGTTCCCGAAGATGTCGAAGCCAGACTCAGCCGTCCCGTGGTCAGCAGCCGTTGCATGGAGAAAATGTCCGAGTGCTTGTTGGAACTGTTAGCCAAACCCGAGCCTCAAACCGTGGCAACTCCTATGCAGTGGCGTGACTTCTGGATTCGGATGCTCGATGACAACGGCTATACCTCGGGCAATCTCGATGCCCTGCAACAGCACCTGATGAGTTATTGGGAATTTGACGGCAAACAGCCCCCCGAGTTGTCGTCCGACGACCTCAACGCGGGTATGTCCCGTTACGATTGGGTTCAAGAACTTTACGCAAAATCAAGTTCAATCGGAATTCGCTGGCGTTGGGATCAAACCCTTCAGCTTTGGAAGGTTCTCCGTCCCGATATGTCAATTGAGGAACTTCACGCGCAAGCACTGGCTGGCTAGGCCATGTAATCCTTGATCACGGGAATTACGTAAATACAATATAAGGGCAATGTGCAAATTGAGAGGGACTTATGCCTCAGACAGATGTGCTTATCACCGAGTCCGGTTATGAAAATATCCTCATTGGCTTGTTGAAGGAGCTGGGGTACGAGTACACACATGGTTCTGAAGTACCACGCTCCAGCCCGCTCTATCAAGATGTCTACATCACGGAGGATTTTCTGACGACCGTCGGCAGAATCAATGCAGAACTGCCCCGAGTAGCTATTGAAACCGCATTGACACAACTGCAAGACCTGTCCGGAGGAAGTGTTGTTGATCTAAATATGACCTTCACGACCTACATCCAAGACGGAGTTCCTGTTCGATACTTCGTTGACGATGAAGAGGTCTACAACCGCGTGCAGTTGCTCGACTATCACAATGCAAAAAACAATTTGTTTCGCGTCGTCAACCAGTACACATTTCAAGAGCGCGAAACCAAGCGTCCCGATGTCATCCTGTTTGTCAACGGGATGCCGCTCGTAATCTTTGAATTGAAGTCTCCGACCCGTGACAACACGGATACATCCGAAGCCTACGCGCAAATTCAACGCTACCTCAAAGTCATTCCGTCCATTTTTGTCCCGAATGCTTTTTGTGTTCTCACCGACCTTGCAGATACGCGAGTCGGTTCCATTACCGCTCCCGAAGATCGTTTCATGGTCTGGAAAACCAAGGACGGCAAAACGGAAGATAGTGGGTGCGGTCGTATTGGCACGATGATTCGTGGTATGTGTGCCAAAGAACGGCTGCTCGATCTGGTAAAAAACTTCATCTGCTTCGACAGCCGACAAAAGGGCAAAGCCAAAATCATTGCCGGATACCACCAGTATTACGCTGTAAAGAAAGCTATTGAACGCGCCCTTGTTGCCGTTGGTTCCAATGGCGATGTGCCTGAATCCCAACGCAAGAAGATCGGTGTGTTTTGGCATACCCAAGGTAGCGGCAAGTCGCTGTCAATGGTGTTCTTTGCCCACGCCATCATTGAAAAACTGAAAACTTCAACGATAGTCGTCATCACAGACCGCAACCAGCTCGATGATCAGCTCTTCGGACAGTTTGCCGCTTGTAAGGAGTTTCTGCATCAAGAACCGGTACAAGCCAGAAACAAACGGCACTTGCTGGAATTGCTCAACAACCGCAAAGTCAACGGCATTATCTTTACGACGATGCAGAAGTTTGGCGAGCTGAAAGACACCTACGAAAAGTTCGCCAAGGATGACGAGGGGGCTCAGTGGGACGGCGTTCTGAGCTTACGTCGCAACATCATCGTCATGACCGACGAAGCCCATCGAGGGCAATATGAGCTGGAAGAACGCATCGAGGAGGACGGCACAACGCGAATGGGCTTTGCTGGCTGGATACGTCATGCCCTGCCCAATGCTTCGTTTATCGGCTTTACCGGAACTCCGATCAGCTCCAAAGACAAAAATACCGTTGAGGTCTTTGGGGACTATATCGACATTTATGACATCACCCAGGCCGTGGAAGACGGTGCAACTCGCCCCGTCTATTACGAAAGCCGTGTTGCCAAACTGCAACTTGACCAGAAAGCCTTGGATGAAGTAGACAAACTCTACGAGCAGATCGCTAGCCAAAACAGCGTCATGCCGACTCGCGTTGAACAAAGCAAACGCAATCAAGCGGCGTTGGATGCATTGCTTGGCCGTCCATCCGTCATAGAACATCTGTGTAAGGACATTGTTTGGCATTACGATACAAGCCGTGCCAGCCTTCCTGCTTTCAAGGCAATGATCGTGGCCTACAGCCGGAACATGGCCGTCAAGATTTACCAAAATCTCTTAGCCATTAAACCCGAATGGAAAAACAGTCTGGCGGTTGTCATGACCGTTGACAACAAAGACCCGTCAGAATGGGTTGATATTGCGGGTAATGCAGACGAACGCAAGGAACTTTCCAAGAGATTCAAGGATACCAACGATCCGCTCCGCATCGTGATTGTGTGCGATATGTGGCTCACGGGAACGGATATTCCCTGCCTAGGGACGATGTACCTTTTCAAACCCATGAAGGGGCACAATTTGATGCAAGCCATTACCCGCGTCAATCGCGTGTTTCCCGGCAAGGTCGGCGGTCTGATCGTGGATTACATCGGCATCGGCGGCGCACTCAAGCGGGCAATGGCCGATTACACCAATCGGGACAGGCAGAACACGCAAAACATGGATGCGGGCAAGTCTGCGTACCCTGAGTTCCAAAATAAGTTAAGTGTCATACGCGACTTTTTCCATCCAAGCCCTAAATTGACCAAAGACAGTATTGTCGCTATGGTGGAATCAGGCAAGAAGTTTGAACTCTCCGAACTTGCTCTTGATGCCACGGATATTTTGGTCGATCCTCTTAAAAAGCCAACGTTTAGAGAAGATTTCATCAAACAAGTTCGCTTGATGGAACGCTTGCAGTCCCTCTGTAAAAGCTACGCAACCAAGGCAGAACAACACGAGGCGGCCTTCTATTCTTTGGTTCGCTCCCTGACATCAAAGCGCGTCAACGGTGGCCCTGCGAGTACCGGCGTGCAAACGACCTCGAACATCAGTGCGTTGACCGCTCATATTGCGACCATTCTCGATGCTGGCGTAACCAGTACAGGGGTTGAAGCGATCATTTCACCCAACGCCAATGGCGAGACGGTGCAGGATGTTTCCATCTTTGATGAGCAATTCGTCAACGGCTTGAAAAAGCTCAAGCAGAAGAATGTGGCAATGGAATTATTGACGCGCATTCTGCAACAGAAGATCAGCGACTACAGACGAACCAGCATCGTCCAGTCCAAGAAGTTTTCGGAGATGATGCAGAACACCGCTAGCCGCTATCGCAATGGAATGCTGACAAGTCAAGAAGTGATTGTGGCCATGATCGAATTGGCCAAACAAATCATGGCAGAGGATGACGAAGCCAAGAAACTGGGCTTGAATGAAGAGGAAATGGCGTTCTACAGAGCGTTGACCCTGCCTGATGCCGTCAAAGACGCATACAGCAACGAGCAACTTTGCGCCTTGACAAGGGAACTCACCGACACTCTGCGCAAGAATCAGACTTTTGATTGGCAGAAGAAGGAATCGGCACGAGCGGACATGCGCCGAATCATCAAACGACTCCTTCGCAAGTACAAATACCCGCCAACAGAGGCTCCCAATGCCACCGACACTGTGATCAAACAGTGTGAATTGTGGGCTGATAACATCGAGTAATTACTTCAGTATTTACGTATTTACGTAGAGGTGCTATCCTTCAAGTTAAAGGGGTTGTCATGACAGAACAACAACCGCGGAAAGGTCGTCCACGTATCTATGAGGGCGGTGCCAAACGGGTCACGATCTCTTTACCGAGTCAGCTTGTCAACGAATTTAGACAACGCGGTTCGGCATGGGTCGTCAAAAAGCTCAACGAAGAAATAAACAAAACAAACAATGAGTCCAAAAATGGCAAATGAAACTACATCCAAACGTGGTCGCAAAGCCAAGGCAGAGAAGCCAGCCGAAAAAGTCGATTTCAAAACGCAGTTGTGGAATGCGGCTGATGCCATGCGCGGAAACCTCGACGCTGCGGTGTACAAGCATGTTCTGCTTGGCCTGATTTTCCTCAAATACATCTCCGAGAAGTTCGAAGAACGTTACGAAGAAATTGCGAAGGAATATGAGGAAGACGGTGAAGAAGCCGTCCGTGCGAGTCAGGAAGATCCTGACGAGTACATTGCCGAGAACATCTTTTGGGTTCCCGAAGAGGCACGGTGGCAAAAGATCGCTTCGGCGGCAAGTTCTTCAGCCATTGGTCTGGTGATTGACCGTGCCATGCGAGCGATTGAGGCTGTGCCCGAGAATGTCAGACTCAAGGGCATTTTGCCGAAGAATTACGCCAGCCCGGAGATCGACCAACGCATGCTGGGCAAGGTCGTCGATCTCTTTTCCAACATCGACTTGGCCTCCGAAAGGCAGAACGATCTGCTGGGCGAAGCGTACATGTACTGCTTGAAGAACTTCGCCACTGCCGAGGGAAAGAACGCTGGGGCTTTCTACACTCCGATCTGCATAGTTCGCACCTTGGTGAGCATCCTTGAGCCATTCAACGGTCGTGTGGCTGACCCCTGCTGCGGCAGCGGCGGCATGTTCGTCCAGAGCGTTGACTTCATCGAAAAACACCGTGGCAATCGCAAAAATATCACTGTTCTGGGGCAGGAATCTAACCCCGTGACGTGGAAAATGGCTGCGATGAACATGGCAATCCACGGTATTGATGCCGATTTGGGAGATGGCCCTGGCAATACTTTCTTCAATGACAAGCATGCTCGTGAGCGTGTTGACTTTTACTTGGCTAATCCTCCTTTCAATCAGAAGAAATGGCGCGGCACCGAGCTTGAAGATGATCCGCGCTGGAAATACGGTATCCCCTCCGACAATAATGCCAACTTTGCTTGGTTGCAGCACATGATCCACCATCTGTCTCAGAAGGGACGCATTGGCATGGTCTTGGCAAATGGGTCTTTGAGTTCAACTCAAAACAATGAGGGAGACATTCGCCAGAAAATCATTGAGGATGATCTGGTTGAAGGGATTGTGGCTCTTCCAGATAAACTCTTTACATCCACAGGTATTCCATGTTCGCTTTGGTTCCTGAACAAAGCCAAGGATCGTCCAAAGATGACGCTCTTTGTTGATGCTCGAAACATGGGAACAATGGTGAATCGAGCCTTGCGTGAGCTTACAAATGAAGACATTGAGCAATTAGCTACTGTTTTCAAAGAATACCGAGCCGGAACCCTTGAATGTAAGAAAGCGTTTACAGCAATTGCTACGATTGATGACATCAAAAAACAGGGTTACGTTCTGACGCCGGGACGTTATGTAGGCATAGAAGAGCCAGAGGAGGATGGGGAGCCGTTTAGCGATAAATTAAAGAGGTTAACGCTTGAGCTGAATAATTTGTTTTTACAGTCTCAATTGTTAGAACAAAAAATCAGTGAAAATTTAGCTAGTATCGAATCGGAATGAGGCAGAATGGGGTGCTATGGAAACAAAATTATTACGTGAGTTATGTGTTGAAATAGTAGATTGCCCTCACTCTACTCCATCATGGACGTCTGCTGGAAAAATAGTAATTCGTAATTTTAATATTCAACATGGAAAAATAGATTTTTCCAACCCCTCGTTTACAGATCAAGAACATTATTTACATCGAATTAAACGAGCTAAGCCAGAAGGAGGAGATCTTGTTATTACGCGAGAGGCTCCTATGGGCCAGGTTGGGATGATTCCGAGCAATGTTGAATGTTGCCTTGGGCAAAGGATGGTATTGCTTAAAGTAGATCGTACAGTCTGTAATCCCTATTATTTACTTTATGCATTGCAATCTCCTGCAGTCCAATTTCAGATAAAATGCAATGAAGGCACGGGCACAACCGTCAGTAACTTAAGAATTCCGATTTTGGAACATCTAGAAATTCCATTCGTGAATAAAGAAAATCAAGATCGTATTGCTGCCTTTCTTAAGTTGATTGACGACAAAATCGAGGCCAACAACAAGATCATTAAAAATCTTGAGGAGCAGCTTTGTCTATTATACAAATCATTTATATTGTATAAGGAGAACTTTATTGGCATCAAGCCGGTATCTGAACTCTTTACAATATCAATAGGAAAAACGCCTCCTCGAAAAGAGACCGAGTGGTTCAGCAAGAAAGAAACCGATATTAAGTGGGTGTCGATTTCCGACATGGGAAAATCTTATCCGTACATTCAAAATACTTCGGAATACATTACAAAAGAGGCCGCCGAAAAATTCAAAATCAAGGTAGTGCCTGACAATACAATCCTTCTTAGTTTTAAGCTAACTCTTGGACGAATTTGTATAACAGACGGCGAAATGGCCACCAATGAGGCAATTGCCCACTTTCCGATAGAGGATGAGTCTATTTTAGAATATTTGTATTGCTACTTGAGAACATTCAACTATGAAACTCTCGGCAATACATCATCAATTGCCACAGCAGTAAATTCTAAAATAATAAAAAATATGCAAATTCCGGTGCCAAAAAATGACGAACTTGATAGATTTCATCATTTAACAGCACCGCTCCTCCAGCAAATAAAAATATTGTCTCGTCAACAGTCTGTGCTACAAAACATTCGAGAAGCCCTCTTGACCAAACTCATCTCCAGCGAGATCGAGCTGAAGAACCAATAGGGCAACGTCCTTGATACACATTAACTGGAACGGATCGTGATCAACGAGTAAGTTCCAGTTTTTTTGCAGTAGACCTTGTTACTGGAAGGTAGCCTTTTGACAACAAACTGTGACAGAAGAATTATTACAACTGTGACACTAGATTTATTATGCGCTATGACAATAGAATTATGATGAACTGTGACACTACGAATTATGATGCATCAATAAGTTAAAAAAGTTAATATCCTTTTTTATTCAATTTTGCATACCAATAGCAAGATGAATCATCTCCTTTGTCACAAGCAAGTCCAAAATATTCTTTTGCCTTTGAATAGCTCTGCCGAACTCCTAATCCTTCCATATAGGAAAGACCAATCATACGCAAAGCATCAATATTCCCTTGGTCAGCAGATTTACGAAACCATTTAAAAGCTTCTGTATAACTTTGCTTCACCCCCCCCCAACCATTCGCATATGATATTCCAAGATTATACTGCGCTCCGACGTGACCTTTTTCAGCTGAGTCTCTAAACAATTTAAAAGCTTCGGTATAACTTTGCTTCACTCCATGACCTTTAAAATATAATAACCCAAGATTATACTGCGCATTGGCATCACCTTTTTCAGCAGCCTCTCTAAACCATTTAAAAGCTTCGGTATAACTTTGCTTTACGCCCCGGCCATTCTCATATAATGTCCCAAGATAAAACATTGCTTTGGCAAAGCCTACTTCAGCCGCTTCTCTAAACCATTTAAAAGCTTCGGTATAATTTTGCTTCACACCCCAACCATAAAAATAACACAGCCCAAGCTCATATTGAGCTTTAGAATCACCAAGTTTTGCTTTTTCAAAAAGAGATTGAAAACACGGCGAACGCAGCCTGTTTCAAAATGTAACAGCCCGGTAAATCCGGGCTGTTCTATTTTGAGGGGTCAGTCAACGTTGGCCCACTCTCCGCCAAGCCCCTCACAGTTCTTTACACCGATCGCCAATGTCGGTGCGAATTCCTTCAAACAGCGTTCCACCGAACGGGCGCGTTTCAGATTTTTCGATGCCTGTTCGTGCTCCTGAAAAGCCTTCACCAGATTGAGTGCGACCTTGATGACGGTGGTCGCGGCGAACAGATAGTACGGGTCCTGACACTGGAAAGCGTCCTGCTTGAAGTTCAGATCAAGATGCCAGTGCGTGCTTTCGACGTACCAGTGAGACGTAACGCACTGAGCCATAAGTTCCACCGTCGACTGTTCGATCGGACCGCCATTCGCTGAATACGGATAGCTGGTGATGAAGTAGCGTTCTTCCCGAGTAGTCTCACCGGTCTTGGTCTCGGTCAGGAAACTGATGTTTTTCACAAGGCATCCTTCAGCAAGGCTCGGCCACTTCCGAAGGTACTTCTTGTCGAGCATCTTTCCCGGCAGAACAAAGGTCTGATGGTAGCCCTTTCGACCGTGCCCATTAATATCGCGAGAGCTCATGCGGGATTGGATTTCCATATTTCTCAAGGCATTGCTGAACAATTCCTCGATATCGTCAAACAGGAAACCCTTGTTTCCCTTGGCGGCAAGGAAGTAATGACCGCCTTGCTTCAGGATCGCTTCGGCCAGCTCGACTACAGTATTGAGAGCATCTGCTGAGACGATCGCGCCGTTCAGATTGAACTGGCTGACGAGCTTCGGACCGGCCTTGATTTCATTGCTCTTCGTATCGATTTGCTCATGAGCCATGATCCGCATGTTCGAGCAGTCGACCATGTTCATGTGGAAAATGATGCGGTCAGTATCGATATGACGGCTTGCTCTGGCTGCCTGCCCTCAAGTGCAATCTGACGCAGACCCGGACGATCGCCCGTAAGATTGCCCGCTACATTCTTCAGAACCGTTTTCAGTGTTTCATCCGACAGAGAACGCAACATTCTGCGGATCGTGTCAGAGCTGACTTCTTCCAGATGGAAGGCCGGGAACAGGCGCTGAAGCTCACCAAGATTGGCATTCCAGTAATCGGCAGCCTGTCTTGCGTTGAATTCGCCGCGAGTAGCAGAGAAGACGCAAACGAGAAGAAGCACTGAAGCCGGCACTTTGACGATGGTGGGGAAGGATGTTCCGTCATCACGGAATTCGATGGCACTTTCCAACATGCCGAGAATGCCCTGCACGCTGTAAACACCTGTACCAGTAGGTTCTTGATGAGTTTTTGCCTCTTTTACCGCAGCCTCTGCTGCCTGTATCTGGGCAAGCTGTTTCCAATTCCTCGGCCTGTTCCGATACACGTTTTGCTCGGGATCGTCGGCAAAGATTTTGCCGAGTGTTTTACTGGCGATGGTGACACTGCGCGAACGTTCGGTTCGATAGCAGGCACGTGAAACGGCGTAGCAGTAGTCGGCACCTCTGACTGTTTGCTTTGCCCGGTCGAAATGCAGTTCTTTGCCCGGAGGCAGCTTGCTGAGCTGTTCGGCGTTCAGTTCGAACGGCAAGCTTATCGTGGAATATGTGCCAATCTTGTCCAGATTGTCCCGCTTGTCAGACATATCGTTATCCTTGAATCCTGTCTACGAATTATAGCGTAAACAGGATTCGAGGTCAATAAAAAAATCACCGCTTTTTCTAAGAATTTCATAGATCAGCGGTGATTAGTGAATCCTAGGAGAGTGGCCTGCAGAAGATGCCGTGCGTTCGCCGTGGATTGAAAAGGTTTGGATAGAACATTTTCGTAAGAAGTTGTAGCAGAAAAAGAGTAAGTCGAAGGCAATGCAAGTACGAGGAATGCAAGTACGAGTAAAAAAGTTGATTTTATTGTTTTCATTACCGCTACTCCTTTGATATTGAATTTACAGCACCCTGTAAAGGCACAAGAACCGTCAGGGAATGCTTAATACTGTCACATCCCAATTACGATTAGGACACTAGATTTATCATGTTCTGTGACACTACGAATTATGATATATCAGGTGTATCGTCGGGCTCCCAAACTACAGAAGCCCCATTTCCTCCGCTTCTTTGATCTGCTCTTCTGTAAGACGCGCCAACGGATCGAGCTGTTCTAGCAGCCAACGCCGCGCCGATTCCTCGCCCATAGACCTTCCTGAAGTCTTGAGGCCCGTACCGATTGAAGTTGTCTCGGAGGGATTGGGCGACGTCTCGGTGAACTTCTGCGTCGTTGTTTTCCCACTTGCGCCGGGGCCCGTCGATGCCACTGCTTGAGAGCTCAAGCTTTGCGATGTACTCTGGGGTATATTTTTGGAGGATCCTGTCGTGCTGATCACGCCAAACCCCCAAGTCGTCCCGAGAAATCGGCGCATCGACCTCGCCTGCTGCTCGTAGTCCTGCGGTGTCATTTCCTTCGCTTTCATTTTTATCCCTGATAAAGCAAGGTTGTGTTTTTATGGAAAAATTATGAGAGCTTCCAAATACACGGCGAGCAGGCGCATACTCGTTCTGCGCCTCTCGCACATTCTGACCAAGGCTTTGCGTGGCTGGTGCGGAGTAATTCCCGAACGCCAATGCCAGTGACAGCACAACAACCGCCCCAAAGCGATCTGAGGACAGCGGAAACCTTCGCCCCCAGGCTCCATGTTGCGATGGGCTTCAGAACCCGAACGCTTCCTCCATTTCGTCCAACTGTTCCCTCGTCAGGCGAGGATGCCTCGATCGTCCATGGATGCATTAAGAATCAGATTGTGACAAATGTATTAGCAAGGTTGTGACAGTACGAGTTATAGAAGTGTGTCACTACGAGTTATGAAATTCGGTGACACTACGAGTTAAGAAATATCAATTAGAAGGACTGCCCAATACCCGCTTAGAATCTGAGACGCCAAAATAGCTGCCATCACGGCTGCAAACGTAAGACACAGCGCCACAACACGATTGCTCGAGATTTTATGCTGGTTCGTTAAAAATCCTCCGATCAAAGCGCCCGCCCCGGCGCCCAAGAGATA
>ENA-OPTB01001704-OPTB01001704.1-human-gut-metagenome-genome-assembly--contig:-NODE-1704-length-15956-cov-2.867241_pt1 | contig 15956 bp, 11 predicted proteins | sample MGYA00241810_ERZ501911 | MGnify/ENA primary metagenome ERZ501911 (study PRJEB25962, sample SAMEA2042304) | human gut metagenome | biome: human gut; feature: human-associated habitat; material: faeces... | reverse complement strand
TTACCATACATTATCCTCAAAATATATAGTAGAAATTTAATTTATTCTATACTAGGTATTTATGATGATCCTGAAAATCAGATTCAGGATAAAATAATTTTGGATATAAGTACCAAGAACACGTTTATCCTTGGCTCATCTCAATATGGAAAGACCAATTTGTTGCAGGGGATTATCCGATCTGTTATGCAGACAATGACTACAGAAGAGGCCAATATATATATTCTTGATTTTGGATCTATGATTCTTAAAAACTTTGCGGAATCAAATCATGTGGGTGGTGTTGTTTGCTCTAATGAGGATGAGAAACTCAAAAATCTATTCAAGTTAATTGAAAGTGAAATAAGTATCCGTAAAGAAAAACTTGCTTCAGCCGGTGTTAGCTCGTATGTTGCATATCGAGATGCTGGTTATACAGACATTCCACAGATATATTTAATCATTGATAATCTTACTGCTTTAATGGAATTGTATCTGGAAGATGATGATACTTTGCTTGTATTTATACGAGAAGGAGCAGCTGTAGGAATTACAACTATTGTAGCAAATTCTCAGACTGCAGGGGTGAGTTATAAATACCTGGCTAATTTTTCTAATAAAATTGTTCTGTATTGTAATGACTCAAGCGAGTATAACAATATATTCGATCATGTGTCTATGCAGCCTAAAGAGGTTCCGGGAAGATGTATTTTCGAAATGGAAAAGAGAATGCTAGAATGCCAGACATATTTGTCTTTTGAAGGTGAAAAAGAAATTGAACGTGTATCAAAGATTAAGGAATTAATTGAGAATACAAATTCTATTAGTTCCGGAAGGAAAGCAATATCTATTCCATACATTCCTGCAATTCTTCCAGAGAAAACTCTTTTTGAGGACTATAGATTGAAAACAATTGGATACAGTATACCAATTGGCTTGACTTATGCAGAAGTAGAACCTTTCTTCTTAAAGTTAAATCAGCTGGGAGCTATAGGAATCTGCGGAAGAGAAGGAAGCGGCCATAAAAACTTTATTGACTACATTATGAAATGTCTGCAAAGGGGCAAAACTGAATATCCGGTAGAAGTGTGTATCATTGATGATATCACTTATAAGTTCAAACGATATCAGAAATCAGAGATTGTCACAGAATATATCATTAATCCTGAACGTGTAACGGATATCCTTGCAGATTATCATATGCGATTGTCGGAAAGATATCAGATGCTCCTCGATGGGGAATCACTGGATAAACAGCCTTTACTGCTTATGGTTATTCAGAATAATGATGTGGCGAGAATCATTGCTGAAGATATGACAGCGCAAGAACAGTATAGTGAGATATTGTCTCGTTATAAAGCACTCAATGTGTGTTTTATTTATGCGAATTATACAAATACGAGTGTTTCCTATGATGCTCCAGAACCGCTTCACATGATTAAAGAAGAGCAGCATCTGTTGCTTCTTGACAATCTTGCTGATTTGAAAGTTTTCGAACCGGATTATGAAGCCCTTAGACGTTACAAGAAAAAAGTCAGCACAGGCGATGCATATTACATTCAGGGAAATAACATTGAAAAGATTAAAATTGTTTCCAGTGGTATGTAAAAAGTTTTTATCGTTAGAATAATCAGAAGAAAAACTGATTTTCTATAATTTTCTAAGAAAGGAGGAGAAGAAAGTGGCAGGTGAAATTAAATTAACACCATCGCAGATGAGAGAGAGAGCAAAAGCTTTTGGAAAAGAGCGCGATGCTATGGACAAAAGTATTTCAAACATGACAAAACTGATCAATGCACTCGAAAATGAGTGGAAAGGTGATGCTAGCAAGGCATATAAAGCTAGATATGAGAGCCTGAAACCGGCATTTAAGAATGCAAAAGATCTTATGGACGAATTGTCAAAGAACCTTAATGCATCAGCTAAGATCATGGAAGAGACTGACGCAAAAATCGCTAGTCAGCTCAAATAAGTATTCTGCTGAACATGGATGTATTCCACCACTTGTAAGTAATTTGAAAATATCAGATCTGTTAACAGGTGGTGGAAATACATTTGTGTGTATTACCAAGTATGCAAGCTTTGTGTGATTGTTAATGCACATAAATGTCGTGTATTTATAAAAAGATAATTATGTGGAATAAATCGGCTTTTTCAGTTGGAAGGGGGCGAGGATATGACAAGACGAGAAGTTTTAAAGAATATTCAGTATAATGAAAATCTTGTAAATTCATACGCAAGATCTATTAACAGTATGAATTCTGAGATATCTAGTTTGAATTCTCAGATTAATCAACTTAATGGTCAGATAAATCAGCTGCGAGATAGAGTAAGGGAGCTTGAAAGACAGATTCGAGAGCTTAATCAGCTGAAGTACAAATACCAGAAGTTGAGAGACAACTTTTCAAACAGGCAATCCAAAAGAAGAAATCAATTAAGTAAAAATTTTTCACAAAAGCCGAATGTAAAATTTATGTCTTCTTATATAACAGGAATGAGTGCGTTGTTAAGCGGAAGTGAATATACCAAGGCATACAATGGGATTGGTTCAGCCATTGATGTTATAACAAAAAAAATAAATTCACTTCAACGCGAAATAGATTTGCTTAATAAAGATATTAGGACAAAAGAAAATAGTATTAATAGAAGAAGTAGTACAATATCGACTCGGCAAAGTCAGATTAATAAAACAAATTCTAATCTGACTTATAGAAGACAACGAATTACATATTGGAAAAATCAATTGAAATATGCGACCTGACGGGGGAAAAGAAAATGGCAAGTAATGAATTAATCATAGATGATGATTATTGTAAAGCAATGGGTGAATATTGTCAAACACAAGGAAAAGAACTGGATAAAATCATTAAGGATTATATAAAAATTCTTCAGGAAGTAAAGGATAAAGGAATTACAAGCGGAGAAGTATCAAATGCGTTAGATGTATATATTTCTTATGTTCGAAGACTTGATGGAATCATCGAAAGATTATCATCACCTATAAAGGGTGAAGTTACACGTTTTTTGTCCAAAGTTGATGAAGAAGATAAATACTTATTTTAATAATAGGAAGGTATAGTGTCGTGTCTGAAATTAAAATCAAAATTGATGAGTGCAATAATGCAATCTCAAAATTACAGACGCTTAAGTCGTCATGCTCGGCAAGAAAAATGACACCGCCTACAGTCGTTGGTGGTGGTAAAACTGTAAATGAGTTTGAAAATATCGCAAATACATATAAGCAATTAAATTCTCACTTAACAAATCTCATATCTAGTACGGTTGGACTATTGCAAAATATTAGGGACAGTTATGTTACTAGTGATACGAAAGCGGCTAATGAGATTAAGAATTGAGTAAGAGAGGAGGTGTAGGATTTGTACCGTGATTTTTCTGCTAAATCGAAACAAAACCTTTTAAATTTAGTTAGTCAAGTAGAAAGTGAAAAAAAATCAGATTTCACAGATTGGTTCGGAGATAGATGGTATGATTTTGAGTCATGGATTGGAAAACTAAATATAAAGAATTATATTAATAATGTAAATGCTTATCATAAAAAGGTTATAGATAAAAATAATACGACAAAAGAAGCTATAGATTCAATTTTTGCACAAGTAGCTGCTATAGACAGTAGTTATAGTGTGAGGCTTAAAAATGTAAATGAACAAATGAAAACTATAACTACTTACATTCAGAAATTAGAAACTATTGCAAGGCCTCAAAATGGAAAATTTTTCGCAAATCTCATTTCCGATGTATTAGATGTGGTTTGGAAAGATTATTCTATAAGGGAGTTTAATATGCGTATTAGCTCATACGTGGAACTTAATCAAACAACCGGAAAATATACTTATAATTGGAAAGAAATCGAAGGACTATTTTCCAGAGACACATCGTCGCTCACAGAAATAGATTATCAGATTTTGGCATACACATTGAGCACTATGGTGGATTCTGAAAGTGGAAAGATTGACACTGAGAACGTAAAGACATTTTTAAGTGCAGGGTATACAAAACCAAGTAAAGTAACCAAATATGATTATCATGAAAGTTTTTCAAGACTTCCGACTGGAGAACAGCATATATATTATTATGTACAAAATAAATCTTATATGTCAGATGCGTTAAAAAGAGTTGCATATTTGTATAGTGAAATGTGTAACCAGAATGTTATATCTCCACCTAATAATGATTTGAGCAATATGGTTCAAACAATCACTGAGAATTTTCCTGTGATTGAATGGAGACAGGTAATCAATCCATCGCGGGAATATATGAGTGGCAAATTATATATTACAGACAAAGATTTAGATGGTTTTAATGATATGTGCAATCCGAATATATCAATTTCATATGTTGATAACTCGGGAGATGCATCAGGTTCTGGATTGAGTTATTACAACATTACTACGAATGCCTATAATAAGGGAAATGTGAGAACAACACATGTTGAAAATGGTCGTACATGGAGAAATGATCCAGAGGTAGATAATTATTCTGACTGTACAGTCAGGTTATATATCGGCTGCAATAATGCGAATTCAGACCTTGAAGCTGCAACAATTAATGCAGATGTTATTTTAAATAAAGATTATAAGGAATTTAATTGGGCCAAGGTCTTGACTGATGAAGGCTTGAAAATGATTGCTGAATATGTACCTTTCGGTGGAGAAGTGATTAAGACGGGACTGGATATTGCTTCTCAAACTGAAACGATAGGTGAAATAAATGCTGTTATTAAAGCTGGTAAGAAGATGGAACTTAATGGATTAACCAATATTTCTAAAGAGAAAGAGAAAAATGTAGACACTGGTTTGGGTGAAGTTAGTCGCTTACTTGGAATTTGGACGAAGTATAATGCTGTTGTTGAGAATAATAAGAAAGTTGACAAGAATAAGGAGACATTAGCAGAAAATAATGGTCAGTTCTGTGCTATTAATAACTTGGGATTAAAATATGACACTATGGTAGTACGTTACGAACATTGTAGTTACTCTGACGATGGATATGGAATTAAGGTGGATTCAGACAAAAATTGTTCGAAATCAACTAGCTGTAATATTGAGCAAAAAGGTATTACGTCTGATTCAAAATTATTAAGGAATCAGTATAACACGATCATGTTTCAAAATACTCAAAAGAAGTACATTAATGATTCTGATTTCCAACAATTAGAAAAAGATATTCAAAAATATATACAGACTGGAAAATGTGAACCAGGTAGTATTGCAGAAACGTATCTAAAAAAATGTGGGTTAATCGATGAATAATTTAAAATACACATAAAATTATACGAAAAACGAGATAAAACAACTTTCAGTGTATAGTAAATACTTTGATGGAAGACTCATATTTTCTACCATGCTTTTACGATATGTGATAATCCAAATCCAAGGTATTTATTTCAACTTCTCAAGAAACATTGAAATATTGCTTCAGAATAGTATGCGTGATTTGATTGATAATAAAAAAGAAGAGGATGGAGTATGAAAGGAAAAAAAAGAATACCGTTTATATTAACAGTGTTTTGTATTGCAATATTGTGCCAGTCTGTGGATGCAGCGGAAAACTTAAATGTCTCACATAGCGAAGTGAAAGAGGATTCACTATGTGTGTATGTTCAAAATCCTGGGGAATATGAGAACGTCAAGTGCCAGGTAGGTCAAGAGTTTTCTGATCGAGTAAAAGTAAAAAAAATATTTGGGACAAAAAAGATTGTAGTAGACACATATATTTTAATAGATAATTCTCTTTCTATTCAGGAAAAATATCGTGACACAATGAAACAGGTCGCTAAAGATATTGTTTTTTCTAAAAAAGACAATGAAAGAATTACCATTGCTACTTTCGATACGGAGGTTAAGTACCTGACTGAGAATAGCACGGATTCTACCGCACTTATTCAGTCGATAGATCAAATTACGTTCCAAAATCAGGATACGTTCGTGATTGATGTTTTATATAATTTATACAATAGAATCGCGGCAGATAACGGAGATTTTGCAAGAATTATTTTCATGTCAGATGGTGTGGAAAACAAAACAATTGGATATACCCGTGAGGAATTGATGGATAAAGTTAGGGCAAGTGCATTTCCGGTATATATGTTAGGGTGTACATACAATTCTAATGAATCTGAACTGGAAAATATGTTCCGTATTTCTCGTGAAACGAATGCAACTTACTATCATTTAGAAAAAATTAATAGTGCAGATCAGATAGCAGCAGGAATAGCAGATTCTTTCAATTATGTTCAGGTGAAAGCTTTAATTCCGGAAAGTCAGAGAGATGGTTCATCAAAGGGAATAAAAATCATATTTGATGAGGGCGAAAATGAAAAATCAGCTTCTCTGAATATGGCAATGCCATTCTTTGTTCCAGAGAGAAAAGAAACTGAGGAAAGCGAAACAACGAAGACAGAAAATGAAAACTCAATAATGACTGAGCAAGAGAGTGCAATTGAAGCAGAAACACAAGTAGAGAATGAAACAGGAACCCAAACAGAAACTGAAGCAGAGATTCTGAAAGATGGTAATGAACAAGAAGGTTCCTTTGTAAGCAATTTGAATATGAATATTATCGTTCCAAGTGCTGTTGGTGGTATGGTTGTTCTAGTTCTACTGATTGTGCTCATGAGTTCTAAGAAAAAAAAGAAGTCAGAAAAAACTGTTCCAGCAAAAACAAATAATAATGATGAACATACTGAATTTTTGGGAGATCACACAGAACTTATTGACGATGACGATGCAACAGAAATGGCAGATACCATTACAATCCGACTGATAGATAAAAAACGACCGTCACAGATACAAGAGTATTCATTGAACAATCCTATTGTAGTAGGTCGTGTTGCTGGTAAAAGCCAGGCAGTGTTTGATTATGAGAGGAGTATTTCGGGAGAGCATTGTGAGATATACAGAGTTGGAAATAAAGTTTATATAAGAGACTTAAATTCATCGAACGGAACATATGTAGATGGTGTGTTAGTAACCGATTCGGCTGAACTGTCAGATGGTTCTATTATTAAGATTGGAAGACTGCAGATTGAATTCCAAATGATTTAGAGGTGGTTAAATGCAAATAAGATATTCTTCCATATGCGATATAGGTGAAAATCGAGACCAAAATCAAGATTCCATATATACAAAATGTTTTGACGAATGGGGAATATTTATTGTTGCTGATGGAATGGGTGGTCATAGTGATGGTGCCCGTGCAAGTGGGTTAATAACAAAACGATTCAATGAATGGACCGAAAAAGTATCTACTACTATTTCGCAGAAAAGTACAGCAGATTTGTTTTCAGAATTACGACTGGTTATCAGTGCTGTCAACGATGAGATATTAGCGGATACTGAGGACGGAGAAATATGCGGGAGTACAATTGTCCTGTTATTGGTGAGAAATGATAGCTATATTTTATTATCTGTTGGCGATAGTAGATGTTATGAGTTAAGAAAAAAACTATTTGGCGGCAATATTGCACAGTTAACTTATGATGAAATATCAAACGAGCCAGGAAAAAGGAATGGTAAATTAACGAATGCTGTTGGTGTTCGATCACCATTAAGATGCAATATTGTATCTGGTCAGTTATTGCGGAAGCATATTTTTTTTCTATGCACTGATGGCGTTTATAAGGTTTGTACTGATAATGAAATCTATCAATTGTTAAGAAAAAGGACAAAAGATGCTATATCAAGTCTTGGAGATGAAATTAAAAATTTGGTGTATAAAAAAGGGGCGAAGGACAATCTCTCAGCAATCGTAGTGTCAATTACTCAGTGAGGGGATGATAAAAATGTTTTTATCGAATGAATTTATGTTTTATGGTGGAATTATTATGATAATTTCATCACTTGTATTGCTTTTTTTATATCATGTATTTTCCAGGATTTTTATTACAAAGATGAAAAAGAAACTCAACGATGAATATGGGGAAGAAGTAAAAGAACGCAGTAAGTAGAAATGAGGGAATTATATGTCAGAAATAATCGCTTCCACTTATGAAATAATTAAAGAAATTGGTTCAGGTGGTGGCGGAGTTGTTTATTTGGCAAATCATTTGCGGCTCGAGAAGAAGGTCATACTAAAAGTTGATAAAAGAAAGATAACAACTCAGCCGGATTTGCTTCGGCGAGAAGTCGATATATTAAAAGAATTAAGTCACACTTATATTCCTCAGGTTTATGACTATTTTGTTGAGGATGACATTGTTTATACCGTTATTTCTTACATTGACGGGGAAAGTTTAGATAAGCCTTTGAAAAGAGGCGAAAAGTTTGAACAAAAACAAGTGATTAAGTGGGCTAGAGAGATTCTACAGGCATTAGCATACTTACATAGTCCGATTCATGGAAAACCGCCGCGTGGTTATGTTCATAGTGATATAAAACCAGCTAATATCATGCTCAAGCCTAATGGAGATATTTGTCTGATTGACTTTAACATTGCATTGGCTTTGGGGGAAGAAAATGCGGTAGGATGCAGCAAGGGGTACGCATCCCCAGAACACTATGGCAAAGATTTTTCCCTGGATAATCCTTTAGATGGTTCGGTAAAAGAAGGCTCGGGTACGGAAATTCTTCTAATGGCGAGAGTAAGAAGAAACAACCGAATTGGCGGGACATCTTCTGTAAGAAGTACATCTTCGGGATCATCTGGGAAGCGAGTTATCCTTCCAGATGTTCGCTCTGATATATATAGCCTGGGAGCTACTATGTATCATCTGATAAGTGGAGAACGGCCAAATCAAGATGCGACTGCAGTAATTCCATTATCAAAGAATGAATACAGTTCTAACTTGGTTGATATCATATCCAAAGCGATGAAGCCTAATCCGGATATGAGATATCAAACTGCGGATGAAATGCTGACAGCTCTTTCCAATTTGCATAGAGATGATATTAGGGCTGTCAGATGGCGACACCGTAATTTAGTGGCATATAGTTTGTTATCAACCACATTGCTTTTAGGTGCCTGTTCGACATTTGTCGGGCTGAAGAGAATGCAGATTACTGAAAGATGGATGAGACTAACAGATGATGCTAACACAGCATTTGAAAATGGAAATTCATATGAAGCTCTTAGTAATGTTATGCAGGTTTATTCAGAACAGAATAATGTCTTTGCACCAGCAACTCCTGCTAAAGCACAGGAAACATTGACCAGAATACTGGGAACTTATGAATTGGGAGATGAATTTGTACTGTACAAGACAATGGACCTCCCATCGGAGCCTCTTTGTATGGCATTATCTCCGGATGAACAGACATTGTCCTGTATATGTTCCGGAGAACTGGAAATTATTGATGTTGAAAGTGCAGAAATCATTGATACTTTAAAATCAGATAAATCTGCCTTATCTGAAGTTCATTATATTAATGAGAACCTCATTGTATATTCTGGAGAAGATGGAATAAATGCTTATGATTTGAAATCAAAAACTAGAGTTTGGGAAGGTGAAAAAGCGACAGGCATAGCTGTTTCGGAGGACCGTTCAACCATTGCAGCAGTATATAAAGATAATACATATGCTTTGATTTACGATGCTGACTCTGGTAAAGAAATAAACAAAATTGATTTTAAGAACAGAAAACAAAATATAAATATTAATGATTCATTCATCAATCCACATAGCAATCTGTTTGCGCTTAATACAACTGGAAAATGGCTTGCAGTAAGTTTTGATAATGGCTCTTTGGAAATATTCGATACTGAGACACAAAATGAGGATAACAATATTGAGGTTTTTGATGACTCAGTAGATTATCGCCATTTCGAAGGTGGCTTCTATCAAGAATATCTTGCATTTTCTGCAACGACAGGAAGTGCGGAAGAATCTGTGTTTGCTGTTATTGATACTAATGAATTGGTTCAGGCTGGTGGATTTGGTTCTGAAGGTTATTACTTTGCAAGTGCAGATGAGAATGGAATTGTTGTTGGAATAGATAATATTCTTGTCACACTTGAACCTGTATCTGGTGAACAGACTCCACTGATTGATACGTCGAAACGAATCACACAGTATTCTCATAATGATTTGATGACGGTTATTTCATCAGGGAACGAGATAATATTCTTTGATCAGCAAGGCATTGAAATGTGTAGCTATGAGAGAAAAAATGTCAGTGATATTCTGATTAGTCAAGGAAATACAACTGTGATTGGTAGCTCCGATTCTCCTAATATTTGGATTACTAAATATTTAAATCATACGGATAAGGAAATTGCAAAATATGATCCATTGTATACACATGATGAGGCAAGATTAAGTGCTGATGGAACAGCAGTAACATTGTTTTCATATGATAAATTTCGAATATGTGATACAGAGGGAAATATCATAAAAGATGTTGATATTCCAGATGCTGATAATGTGTATGACCAACAATATCTCAGGGAAAATGGAAGTTCAATGTTAAAGGTGATTTATAATGATGGATCTATAGATTTTTATAATGCCAATACAGGTGAGAAAATCGATCATACTGATGAATCACCGCCAGATTGTTCTTTGTATGAAGAATTTGAAACAAGTACGATGAGGATCGAGTCACCGTTACATGGTACTCCTAAAGCTTATGATAAAGAGACTGGAAAACTTATCTCTGAATTAAGTGAAAATGCTTATTTAACATATATTACTGAAATTGGAGATTATGTTGTTGCTCAGTATGTAACGACAGACAATAATTTTTTTGGATATCTGATGGATCAACAATGTCAGATTTTAGCGTATCTTCCTAATGTGTGTGATATATACAACAATAAAATTTTGTTTGACTATCCAACAGGAAGTATTAGGGAAGAGAGAATATATGATATCAACGAGCTGCAAAAAATAGCCCGTGAAAAATTAGAGGAGGAAGGAAATGATGAGGTTTAGAAAGAGATTTTTGTCAATTCTTTTAAGCTCTGCATTAATTATGTCGAACCTATCTACTATAGGAATTTCGGTATTTGCAGAAGGATTGGAAGGCGCAACAGAAGTTGCATCGGATGAAGAGTTGGAAGATGTGGCAGAGGAAAATGGTTCAGAGGAGAGTGAACCAGAAGAGAAAAAAGAGGAAGAAATAACAGAAAAAGTTACCGAAAAAGGAACAGAAGGTTCTACCGAGAAAGTTACAGAAGAAATTACAGATAATAAAGTTGCCGATGAAACAGCTGAAAGCACAGAAGAAGATAGTGAGAAATCTTCTGAGGATGAAACAGCTGAAAGCACAGAAGAAGATAATGAGAAATCTTCTGAGGATGAAACAGCTGAAAGCACAGAAGAAGATAGTGAAAAAGCTTCTGAAGAAGCAACAGAAAAAGCACATACACCTGAAAATATCACAAATCAAATCACTCAGCTTAAACTTAATTTAGGAAATGCGTGGTACATCGATTCGGAATACGGAGAGGTTTCGCTTGAAGAATGTGACGGACTTATAGATTATAGTGCAATTTCCGATATTTCTACTGTTGGATTGGATGTTTTATATCGACTAACACAGGAGGGTGCAGAAAGAACAGTCCGGTCTGGCGATTGGTATGAAATTACACTGCCAAATATCGTTTCAAATGTTAGATTGACAGGTGGAGAAAGCTTTGGTTCTGATATACCAATGGATATTTTAGATATTCAGATCAATGGTAACACTATTAAAGCAACATTTAATCAGAATATAGATGATGTAGACCTTTCACAGATTCATGGAAAACAGCATATTGCATTTGAAGTCAATAAAGCGGCATTAACAGAAGAAATTTCATCTTATATAGTAAATCTTCAGCCTGAAAATAATTGTGAATTACGCTTACCGGCAAAAGTATCAGAAGATGTGTCTGCTTCTTCTGCAATTGACATGGAGAAAATTACAGCAGTTGCGGAAAGTTTCCGTACGTTGTTAAACGATTATTTCGGTGAAACTATTTCAGAGGAACAAACTCCCGAGGAAATGTATGAAATCATTCAGAATGCAGTAGCAGAAATGGATGAAGAAAAACTGAATGAATGTAATAGTCGTACAATGGAAGCATTGGATGAGTTTGATTCATTATCTTTTGAAGAAGCAGAATATTTCTCAGAGAATGAATCTTACTTATATAATACAGTGATGGGACCACTTTCAGAAGTGTTATCAACTATTATGACGGGGGAAGTGACCCCAATGTCATTGTTACCTTTAACTGAGGTAAGGGCTTATGTGTCTGTCAGTGGTTATATAGATGATGAAATTACAGCAATGCCAATTGATACATTTCTTGGTATGTTGAAAGATGCAAACGGAAATAGCATTTCTGTATCTGAGAGTGCAACAACCGTGTGGAAGTATGAAATTGATAAGGATGGTATTGACAATTACGTTACATATGAGATTGGAAAAGGTAATACTATTGATTTATCACAGTATCAGGACAATCAAGATAATCAGATTGAAATTATAGTTGGTAGTGGTCATCAGCTGGATGATACAAATGTAAGATATATTATCAAAATTTTCTTTTCAGATGAGATAGAGGAAAAAATAAGTTTTGAAATATATAATGCAGATAAAAATGGAAACAGAGTAAAAGTAACTCCTGTTGCTACAAATTATGAAGTTATTAATTGGGATCCAGGTACTGGAGTAACAATTCCAGTGGACTCATATGGTATTGTACTGAGTGAAGGCATTCCTGTTGGTCAAGCACTTGTTAATCTTCAGTCTGAAAGAGCTGAAAATCCACACATAAGTGTAGAAGTGAGGCCATACGGGGAATTTACAGATATTACTGATGATATTTTGAATCAGGATATGACTCAGCCAGGAACAGGATATGCAGTGAAACAAGATACATCCGTATTTGTGTTAACATACTTTAAGGATGAAATTCTTTACGATACCAAAATTGTTGGAGTAGTTATAGCTGGTGGTTATGTTGATAAAGAAGAATTTCTCAATACGGCAGATGAAGATAAAACGGATGTAATATTCGATAAGAGTGTGGTTCATGAAAATAATATTAGAACAACCCAAATTGAATTGAAGAAAGGCTTCTCATCAGAAGAGGAATATTATTATTCACTAAATTATTATTTATCTGGAATAAATAATAATTTAAATTCATGGTGTAAAAAAATAGTTTTGGGACACTATGATACTATAGAAGAGACAGCTGGACTTCCAGATATCAAGGAGCAATTGCTTGGTGGTGGATATAAATCATGCTATGGTGCAGAAGGAGTTAAGTTTACTGCGTTTTTTGAACCAGGAATAGTAACGGAGACTGGTGTAGACAAAATGGTTATAAAAACGATCGACTATTCTCAAGAATGGAAAGAATTTACTGATGCACCTGTTATAGGTGATAAGGATTCATGGTTTAGAATCACTGGTGCGAAAGACAGTAATGGCAACGTACTTGATACTTATGTGATTGAAAATGGTAAGAATATGAACATCGATACAATGTATGGCTATGGATATCAAACGGTATTTATTAGTAACGATGTGAGTGATTTTGAGCCGACGTTTTGGCTGGCTGATACGGATGCAATATCAATAGATTCTATTTATATTAATGGTCGGAAATTTAATGTTGGTGATACGTTATTTTTTGCAGATGGTGAGAATACGTTAGATGCAACTTTTAGTGTTGTAATTAATGATAGTAATGGACGTCATACTAAGAACTATGAGGTACGCTTTGTAAAAAGAACAGGTGGCCCACAATTATATGTAGCAGGACCACTTGCTCCAGAAATTCGTTCTGTTTTCTTGGATGAATATTTTGAGTATAAACACGATATTTTTATTGCCAATGTCGGTGATGAACCATTACAAGATCTCAGACTTGAATTAGACGCTACTAATGTTGCACTGGATTCATATTGGACAATAGGTGGAACTGGGAATGATACCCTCGCAGCTTGTCCTGAGAATTTTATGGCTGAACAGATGTCATCTTCTTATGGAGAATTGCCAAATATTGCGAAAATTCGATTGATTCCTGATGGTGATAATAGTGGTAACATTGAGGGAACATTAAAGATTTTTTCAGGGACAAGTCTTTTAGCTACAATTAATCTGTCAGGGCGTGCACAAAATCCTCAGATTACAACTGAAGGATTTGAGAATGCTGTTAAATATGTTCCATATTCATATATGATTACTACTAATAATATGTATGATTGGAATAATGTAAAATTGACTATCATTGAGGGCGAACTTCCTCCTGGAATGACATTTGATTCTAACACGGGTGAGATTTATGGTGCGCCATTAGCGGCTGGAGAATATAAATTTACGATTAAAGCTGATTTTAGCCGTTCCGATTATTTTGCACCTGTTACAAAAGAATTTACCATAACTGTTCTTGATAATGAAAATACAACAGTATTTAATACGTCTGATTCTGGTTATGCAATTATTCCTTCAGAGGATGGAGAGATTGGATTTGTAGGAGAGCAAGTTTCAGCATATGATTTTGTTGTTACTACATTCGATGATGATGATATGTATATTTCAGAAGGTGAATATGGCGATTTCGTTAAATTATGGTTGAATGGTGAGGTCCTGGTTGAAGGAGTTGACTATACGAAAGCACCAGGAAGTACAAAAATTACAATCAAGGCACAGACACTTGAAAATAAAACAGTTCCTGGAAGAAATACTATTTCTGCAGAGTATAATATTGATGGAGAACGTGGTGAGAAACTGAAACGTACTTCTCAGAACTTTAGGGTAGATATTAAAAAACCAAGTGATCCAACACCAAAACCAAATGATCCAACGCCAAAACCAAGTGATCCAACGCCAAAACCAAGTGATCCAACACCGGGCCCAACAGGTCCGACAGATCCAATAGATCCGACACCGAGTCCGACAATGAAACCAACCGATTCGACATCGGGAACGAATAGTACAATAAATAATCCTAACAATTCAACACAAGCTACAGTAGAAACCATTTCTATAATGACGATAAGTGCAGTAGACGCGAATGATGCTCCATTAGCAAGTACAACTATCGAAGTACATTCAACACCTAAAACTGCGGTAACCGATGAAAATGGTAATGCCTCATTTACAGATATTGAATTTGGAACCCATACTATATATGTCAAGAATGAAGATGGTTCTATTATGTCGTCAAAGAACTTCGAACTTGCTGTAGGAAGCAATTTGAGTATTAATGGTAATCAGATTACAGCACCAAAAGGTTCTGATATTTCTATTAAAATCAAAATAGATAATGGAAAAATTTCCTTTGAAAGTGCGACACTGAATTCTGCACCAAAAACAGGTGACGACACTAATTGGAGTTTATACTTAATGCTTCTCTTAGGATCGATTCTTGGAATATTCATAACGTTTGTAAATATGAAAAAGAGAAGATATAGAAATCGCTGGAAATAAAAGATAAAATGAAAAACTGCGGAGGAGAATCAGTTGGTGGAAATATAATTAAAGAGGCGGTTCAAATCGAGCCGCCTCTTTTTCAGCTACGGTATTGAAAAATATCACACCGTTTTTTGTGTCTTCATCTTTTTATTACACCACTTTACAACGTAAAGGTCAAATCTCTCGCCTTTTACTAAAACAATTTTTAGTGCATACTTGAGAAAAACAACAGATTTTTTCAAGGAGAGACTAAAAATTATGGATCAGTGCACACATGAAATCCGTGCAGAATACTGGAAAAAGATCATTCATGCCTGTGGTCAGCGTCCAGCCGGACAGTCTGCTGAATATTACGGTGCGGCAGGTCCTTCCGCAATTATCCGTTTTTATAATTTCCTACATATCTAAGTTTTGCCTCTAGTAACTGTTTTCTACAACGTCCATACATTGTTCGTTTTATCATTTTTAATCGACTATTTGTCCCTTCTACAAACCCATTACTATAGTCATAGGCTACCGCATTTTCAACTGCATCCATGTCTCTTTTTAAGTAAGCGCTTAATTGGTTCTTTCCAGACTTAGTTGAAATAACATTGTTAAAGTAGT
>ENA-OPTB01001702-OPTB01001702.1-human-gut-metagenome-genome-assembly--contig:-NODE-1702-length-15964-cov-8.604501_pt1 | contig 15964 bp, 10 predicted proteins | sample MGYA00241810_ERZ501911 | MGnify/ENA primary metagenome ERZ501911 (study PRJEB25962, sample SAMEA2042304) | human gut metagenome | biome: human gut; feature: human-associated habitat; material: faeces... | reverse complement strand
CAGCCGCTCCGGGATGACGACACCGTTACCGTGACCTGCCTGGCAACGGCAAAGCAGATGGCACCGCTGCTTGCGGACAAAAGCGCCGGATTCACAGGCGGAGATCGGCAGGTAAAGAGCACATGGACGGAGGTTGTCTCCGGCGGCGGTGCGGCGCTTGCTGAACCGGAAAACTACATGACATTGAGGTGAGCAGGATGGCAAACGAAAAGCACGAACCCCAAGACAGCCGCCATCCCCGGCGGAAAAGGCTTTCTGCCGCTGCTGTCCTCTTTCTGCTGGTCTTGCTGGCAGTCGGGCTCAGCGTGCGGTACATCTCGTTTGTGTCGCAGACCATCTATCAGGAAAGCACCTCGCATCTGGAAGAGGTGCTGCATAAATCCAACAATATGCTGAAAGAGATGGTGCGCAAAAACCTGACCTATCTGCATCTGTACAACGGCTTTCTGGAAAGCACCTCGGATGAGGACGAAATTCAGGCGTATATCGAGGCAGCGCAGCAGAATACCGGATTTGCCGACTTTTACTTTCTTACCTACGACGGCAACTACATGACCGTGACCGGGGAAACCGGCTATCTTGGCTTGCAGACCAATCTGGACGAAAAGCTCGCCCATGATGAGGATGTCGTTGTGAACACGGCGCTGCCCGGCAAGCCCCAGATGCTTGCGTTCATCTGTCCCGAAACGCAGGGTAGCTACCGGGGCTTTGCCTACGATGCCATTGCCATCTCTTATTATAATGACGCGGTGCTTCGATTGCTGGACAACTCTGCCTTTGAGGGCAATGCCAGCAACTATGTCATCTACCCGGACGGGCGGGTGGTGATCGACAATTCCGTAAACCGTAAGGAAACGATCTACAATTTCCTTGCGACGCTGCACGACCATTCCGACCTTTCCGAGGAACAGATCCTTGCCCTTTCGGATGCCTTTGCGCAGGGCAGCAGCGGAAACTTGAAGGTAAAACTGGGCGACACCAGTTATTATCTGGTCTACGAGGGCACGGCGGTCCAGAACTGGACGATGGTGGGGCTTGTCCCGGTCAGCATCGTCAACGCCAGTCTGGATCAACTGTGGTTCTATACGGTGCAGATCGTGGCGGGCATCGTCCTTGGCTTTGCGGTGCTGATCATCCTGTTGATTGCGCGCAGAAGCCATACTACTTTGCGCCGGAAGGACACCGAGATCCGGTACCGGGACGTGCTGTTCCAAAAACTCTCGCTGAACGTGGACGACGTGTTCCTGATGCTGGATGCCGAAACCTCCACGGCGGATTACGTCAGCCCGAACATTGGCCGCCTGCTGGGCATCCCGTGGAGAAACGTCCGGCAGGACGTCCATGCTCTGGTGGCACTGTACCCGAAAGATGACCCGGACCGCGACAAGAATTTTCTGGAGGGGCTTTCCCGCGGGGAACAGCGCGAGTGGGACGCGGCGTATCTGCATCAGGAGACCAGAGAGCCGCGCTGGTTCCACATCGTTGCCATGGGCAGCGAGGTAGAGGGCAAAACCAAGTACATCCTTGTCATGTCCGACCGCACCGCTGATAAACAGGTGAACCAGGCGCTTTCGGATGCCGTTGCTGCCGCCGAGACCGCCAACCGCGCCAAGAGCACTTTCCTTTCCAATATGTCCCACGATATCCGCACCCCCATGAACGCCATCATCGGCTTTACCACGCTGGCGCTCAGCAATATTGACGATACAGACCGGGTGAAGGATTATCTTGCCAAGACCCTTGCATCCAGCAACCATCTGCTCTCCCTCATCAACGATGTGCTGGATATGAGCCGCATTGAAAGCGGAAAGATCCATCTGGAAGAGGTGGAAGTTAACCTTTCGGATGTGCTGCACGATTTAAAAACCATCGTCAGCGGGCAAATTTATGCAAAACAGCTGGAACTTTACATGGATGCCATGGACGTGACCGACGAGGACGTCTACTGCGACAAGACCCGGCTGAATCAGATCTTGCTGAACCTGCTGTCCAACGCCATCAAGTTTACCCCGGCGGGCGGCACGGTCTCGGTACGGGTGCGGCAGCTTGCCGGTAAAGTGCGCGGCTGCGGACAGTACGAGTTCCGCATCAAGGATAATGGCATCGGCATGAGCCAGGAGTTTGCCCAAAAGATCTTTGAGCCCTTCGAGCGGGAGCGCACCTCCACGGTAAGCCGCATCCAAGGCACCGGCCTTGGCATGGCCATTACCAAAAACATCGTGGATATGATGGGCGGCACCATCGAGGTGCAGACAGCGCAGGGCAAGGGCACCGAGTTTACCGTCTGCGTGCCCATGCGCGCACAGACCGAGCAGCGCCCGGTGGAAAAGATCACCGAGCTGGAGGGCCTGAAGGCACTGGTGGTGGATGACGACTTCAACACCTGCGACAGCGTGACAAAGATGCTGGTCAAGGTGGGCATGCGCGCCGAGTGGACCCTTTCCGGCAAGGAAGCGGTGCTGCGTGCGCGGCAGTCTATCGAGATGAGCGATGTCTACCACGCCTATATCATCGACTGGCGTCTGCCGGATATGAACGGCATCGAGGTCACCCGCCAGATCCGCAGCCTGCACGATGATACGCCTATTATCATCCTGACCGCCTACGACTGGTCGGATATTGAAGTAGAAGCAAAAGCAGCCGGCGTGACCGCCTTCTGCTCCAAGCCCATGTTCATGTCCGACCTGCGCGAGACCCTGATGAGCGCCCTTGGCCAGAAGCCGGCGGATGCGGTGCAGAGGCTTTTGCCGGAAAAGAACGCCGACTTCAAGGGCAAGCACATCCTGCTGGTGGAGGACAACGAACTGAACCGCGAGATCGCGCAGGAGATTCTGCAGGAGTACGGCTTCCTTGTCGATACGGCTGAAAACGGCGCCGTAGCGGTGGAAAAGGTAAGTACCGCCGCGCCGGGCAGCTATGATCTGGTACTGATGGATGTGCAGATGCCGATCATGGACGGCTATACCGCCACCCGGAAGATCCGCGCACTGGACGACCCTGCGCGGGCAAAGCTGCCGATTATTGCCATGACCGCCAACGCCTTTGACGAGGACCGCCGCAACGCCTTGGAAAGCGGCATGAACGGCTTTTTGTCCAAGCCCATCGTGATCGACGACCTTGTGCAGGAACTGCGCAAAATTTTGTAAATGAAACGCCGGTCAGGTGAATAAAAAAGAATGCACCCGCAGTATTTGCGCCCGGAGGCCAAAACCTCTGAAAAGCCTGCGGCGGCATCATGGAGCCGGTAGCCGTCTGGGTACGCAAAGACGGCGAGTGGGCCATCATCCACCGCTGCAAACGCTGCGGAAAACTCAGCTCCAACCGTGTGGCGGCAGACGACAACCCCATGAAGCTCATGAGCATTGCCATGAAGCCGCTGTGCTCTCCGCCGTTCCCGCTGGACTATATTGAGGAAATGACCGCCCTGATGGGCGGTGATGGACGGATGCGGTAAGCCGCAGGAGGAACTACAAGATGGAGTATATCCGAATCACAAAAGAAAACATCGACAAGGAACACATCTGTTGTGCCATGTCCGGCAAACAGAGCCTTGCCAAGAAGGAATGGCTTAAGCAGCGCTTTGAGGAGGGACTTGTTTTTTACCGCAGTGCGGAGCGCGGCAAATGCTTTATCGAGTACATCCCGGCGGAAAACGCATGGGTGCCCATTGATGCCGATGGCTATCTGTACATCAACTGCCTGTGGGTCTTCGGCTCCCTGAAAGGGCACGGCTATTCCAGCGAGCTGCTGGAAGAATGCCTTCGGGATGCCAAGGCGCAGGGCAAAAACGGCGTTTGCATTCTGTGTGCCGAGGGGCGCAAACGGGAGTTTCTCGCTGACCCAAAGTTTTTGACCCATAAGGGCTTTAAGGTTTCGGACATCTCCGATTGCGGCATCAACCTCATGTATCTGCCCCTTGCAGAGAGTGCCCAGCCGCCAAAATTCAAGGCCTGCGCCAAGCATCCCAAGGTGGAGGAAAACGGCTTTGTCCTCTACTATACCGACCAGTGCCCTTACACCTATTATTGGGTGCCAAAGGTGCAGGAGGCCGCAAAGGAACATGGGATTTCATTCAAAGCCATCCACGTCACAGAGAAAGAGACGGCACAGAATGTGCCCGCACCGGTCACAACATACGCATTGTTCCGGGATGGGAAATTCGTGACACAGGGCATCCAGTCGGATAAAAGATTTTTGAAATTAGCAGGCGCAGCGGATTGAGAGATTCAGGAGGAAAAATGCAATACGATCAAACGATTATCACACCAAAAGGACTGGCAGTCCACATCCGAAACGGCGTGGCATCCGATGGAAGCGCCGTGCTTGAAAACTTTGATTTGACACACGCAGAAACAGATTATCTGCTGAGTTATCCCGATGAAAATCACTTTGATGCGGAACAGGAAAGCCGCTACTTAGAGAAAAAAGAAACCAGTCCGAATGAGATCGAACTGATCGCCTTTGTGGACGGTAAAGTGGCAGGAACTGCCGGGATCGATGCAATCGGAGCGCAGTATAAAGTGGCGCATCGTGCCGAATTTGGCGTCAGTATCCTAAAAGAGTATTGGGGTCTGGGGATCGGGCGAGCCTTGATGGAAGCCTGTATCCATTGCGCCAAAACCGCCGGATATGCTCAGTTGGAGCTGGAGGTAGTGGCGGAGAACGCAAGAGCAATTTCCATGTACCAGATGGCAGGGTTTGTGGAATATGGCAGAAACCCAAAAGGTTTTCGCTCTCGGAACGCTGGATATCAGGAACTGATCTCCATGCGGCTGGAATTGTAAAGCTTATCGACTAAAACAGCCCTCCTGACCATGACGGCCGGGAGGGCTGTTTTTGGTAGGGTGGTTGACCAGTATGAGGACGATACCCGGACTACCGCAAGGCGCGGAACGAGATGCAGGAACTGGTTCGGGCACAGAAAAATGTAGAACGTTTTTTTGCAGAGGAAAAGAACACCACCGAGAAAACACAGACACGTTAAAAAAGTCGCCGAGGAGCTTTCCCTGTTGGGAGGCATCCTCGGCGGATTTTTTAGTTTATATAGCAGCTTTGCGGAGCAATGCGCCTGTTACCCGTATATTTTCCCCACGATCTTTCCGCGTGCTGCGGCGGGCAGAAGCTTGCACAGCAGGCTCAGGAACTTATACTGTGCACCGGCAACATAAACGACCGCCGGCTTCTTTTTCTCCACAATACCGGCGATGTACCATCCAATGCGTGCCGGGTCCATGCCGTTTTGCTCGTCGTGCTCCATCTGACTGACGCTCCGGGAGATACGTCCACCGTATTCGTCATCGCCGAGAATGCTTTTCTGACGTGCTTTTGTAAAACCGGTACAGATGTCACCCAATTCTACGACGGTGACATGGATGCCGTAGGGCTTGACTTCATTTGCCAGAGCGTAAGAGTAAGAAGAAACGGCGGCTTTGCTTGCGGAGTAGAAGGTCTGGAACGGAATGTGCGCTACGGCGGCAACGGAGCTGATGTTCACAATATGCCCCTTCCCTTGATGGCGTAGGAAGGGGAGAACCGCTTTATTTACAGTGACCGTTCCGAAGAAATTCACATCGAACTGTGCTTTGGCTTGTTCCATGGACGTAAACTCCACCGCACCGGAAATGCCAAAGCCTGCACAGTTGATCACCGCATCAATTTTAGTTTCTTTTTGGAGGACCTGCTGCACAGCGGCGTTGACCGCATCTTCATCGGTCACATCTACGGACAGATGGGTGACGCCTTCCATAGGGATATTTCTGCGGCTGAACTCATAGACGATGCAGCCGTTCTCCTTCAGAGCGGATGCCGTGCACCGCCCGATGCCGGAGCTTCCTCCGGTAACGATGACCACCTTGTTGTTTTCTCCCACCATGATTTTCCTCCTGAAAATGTTGATCTGGTTCGAGTATACCGCATCGCAGGGCGGCTGTCTATACGGATAGCCGGATCGTGGAAAAGTACAGGAATCAACTTGCGTAAATTTTCACGCAGATTGGCCTCTCTTTTTTACACAACCAATGCCAATTAGCGCTTGAAAACGAAACGCTGCGCAAGTATACTATACTAGTTATACTGTACAAGCTTGATCACAAATCAGTATGCCAGTTGACCATAAAAGACATACCAGAATTGAAGCGTGCGGCGGGGTCAAAACCCTACGAGGATGAAAATGAAATTCGATAGAAGACTTACAGATGAAATCTACACTTCCGATACGGTAAGGCTGGGAAAAAATGCATTTCAGGCCATGCAGGAGACGATCTATCATAATGGCGGTGTCGGAACCATTACCGGGTACTATGATGCCGAATTGTCGATCCTGTCGGTCAGTGATCTGTTGCTGCATAATCTGAACCACAGCTATGCATCCCTGATGGAACAGACAAAGGGTTCGCTGAAGAATCTTTTCTATAAGAAAGATGCCGCATTCCTCGACAATGCACGCTTTCGTCAGCTCCAAGGCGAAGGGGAAGGCCGGATCCTCACGGCAGATGGGGCTCCCGTCTATGTGCGTCTCTACAAAAAAGATGCAGTCGATACGGATGGAACACCGATCTGGATCATGTCAGTACAGATGAACTGGGCGTATGAGAACCTTGCGCTGGTTAATGAATCCATCCATTCTGCACTATGGTATTTTGAGTGTAATGAAAACGGTGAGATCGTTCATGTGAACTGGAGCCATGCGTTCCGGCAGATCCTTGGATATCATGACATTCTGGATTTTCCGAACAAACTGGATTCGTGGTCGAACCTTCTGCACCCGGAGGACTATGACCGGGTAATGCAGCTGCTTTTGGAAGCGATTGCGGACAAAACCAATGCTACGAAGTATAATGTTGAGTACCGACTGAAAATGCAGGATGGCCAATACCACTGGTTCCGGGCATCGGCGGAGGTGATACGCCGTCTGGATGGTTCGGCCAATCGAATTGCCGGAATCATCAGCAACATTGACGCGGAAAAAAGAAGCCGGATGCAGGCGCAGCGGGCAGCGGCATTTCACCGTGCATTTACCAGCGCAAACCTCTGCGAATACTATGTAAATCTGGAAAAGAACACCTTTGATACTTTCAAAGTGGAGCCCTCTTTGATGACGGCCTTTGAGCAGAACCACACATGGGATGGACTAGTCAGATTCCTTGTGGATAACTATGTGGTTGAAGAGGACAAAAAGTCTGTAACGAATTTCTACAATCGCGCCTACATCACGGAAAAATTAAAGGGGCTTGAGACGGAGCTGCGTCAGGAGTGCCGCATCGTTCTGGATGGGGAGGAACGATGGGTCAGCAACGTGGTCATGCGCGGCGAAATCGAAGATTCCGAATATGCGATGATTTTTCTGCGGGACATCACAGAGTCCAAAGCAGAGACGGCACGGCGGATGCAGATGGCCTCAGATAACGCATCGATGGATCTTTTGATCAAGAGTATGGTGCGTCTGCTGGACCGCTTTGTCGTCTGCGATCTGGAGAATGACCGGTATCGGTTCTATAATCTGCAAGGTGAAATGATATACGCGCCGACGGGAACCTACCATGATTTTGTGGAGCAGGTGGTTGCAAAGTATAAGACACTGGAACCGCCGGACGCATTGGCTGCTTTGATTTCGCCGGAAAATATCCGCAAGAATCTGCAGGGCGAGAACGACATCTACAAATTTGAATACTGCTCCATAGATGAGAACACCTATAAGATCGCTTCCTTCATTCCGCTGGAGTGGGATGGCACAAAGCTGGTCAAAGCACTGTTGGCATCTATGGATGTGTCACAGGAGAAAAAGGCCGAGATCGAATCCCATAAGGCACTGAAGGATGCGTACCGGGCGGCGGAAAACGCAAGCCGCGCCAAGACGGAATTTCTCTCCAATATGTCCCATGATATCCGTACACCGATGAATGCAATCGTTGGCTTGACCGCCATTGCGGGTGCGAATATCGAGAGTCAGGACAGGGTGGTCGAGTGCCTTGGCAAGATCACAAAGTCGAGCCGTCATCTGTTGGGACTGATCAATGAAGTGCTGGATATGGCCAGAATCGAGAGCGGGCGAATGAGCCTTGCCGAGGAGGATTTCAGCCTGCCGGAGCTGGTCGATAACCTGCTCACCCTCACAAAACCGGCAATCGACGAGCACAAACATCAGCTCGAAGTCCATGTTGAGCACATCGAGCACGAAGCTGTCTGCGGCGACAGCCTGCGCATCCAGCAGGTCTTTGTGAACCTGATGAGCAACGCCGTCAAGTACACCCCGGATGGCGGAAACATCACCCTTACGATCAAGGAAAAACCGAACGGCTTCTCGGAGCTTGGCTGCTACGAGTTTTCCATCGAGGACAACGGCATCGGTATGACGCCGGAATTCCAGAAGATCATGTTCGAGCCGTTCAGCCGGGCAGACGATCACCGGACGACCAAGGTGCAGGGCACCGGTCTTGGCATGGCCATTGCAAGAAACATCGTCAACCTGATGAATGGTGACATTCAGGTCGAAAGCGCTCCCAACAAGGGAACGAAGATCACGGTCACGGTCTATCTGAAGCTTCAGGAGAACGAGAAGGAACAGGAAAAAGAACTGCTCGATCTGCCGGTACTGGTCGTGGACGATGACAAGACCTGCTGCGAAAGCACCGTTGCAACCCTTCAGGAGATCGGCATAGCGGGCGAATGGGTCCTGACCGGCAAGGAAGCCGTGGAACGCTGCGCGGCGCGGCACAAGACCGGCCGCGACTATTTTGCGGTGATCCTGGACTGGAAGATGCCGGAGATGGACGGTATTGCAACCGCCAGAAGGATTCGGGAATGCGTCGGGGAGGACGTCACGATCATCATCCTGACTTCCTTTGATTTCAGCGAGATCGAAGAAGAAGCCAGAGCAGTGGGCGTGAATGCGTTTATGGCAAAACCGCTGTTCCGTTCTCGTCTGACGGCAACTCTGCGACAGTTTACATCCGGGAAGAAGGAGAAAAACGCCCGGAACTATCTGGAAGACTTTGCGAAGGAAAACTATGCGGGCAAGCGGATCCTTCTTGTGGAAGACAATGCGCTGAACCGTGAGATCGCAACCGAGATCATAGGCATGACGGGCGTGACCATCGACAGCGCCGAAAACGGAAAAATTGCAGTCGAAAAGGTGATGGAAGCGCCAGAAAAGTGGTACGATCTCATTTTTATGGACATCCAGATGCCCATCATGAATGGTTACGAAGCCACTGCTGCGATCCGTGCGCTTGCCGGCAGCCGGGGCAAAGTGCCCATCATTGCCATGACGGCAAATGCCTTTGCCGAGGACGTGCAGCTGGCAAAGAACACCGGCATGAACGAGCATATCGCCAAACCGCTTGATTTGAATAAGCTGAACGATGTGCTGAAACAGTGGCTGTGATCTGTGCATTGCCGTAAGGCGCGTGATACTGTTGACCGGGCAATCAAAAAGCATGAAATGAAGAACGCCGAGGAATCCCTTCCCATATGGGAGGAACCCTCGGCGTTCTTTAGTTTATATAGCAGCGGTCCTGTTTTATAAGCCAATCTTCACACAGCCGCTGCGCTTCATCCTTTGTGCAGCAGGTGCAGTTGAAAAGTTTGCCACGGATAGAGCAGTAAGTGTAGTGTACTCTCGGGACTCCATTGGCATCTCAAAAATCAACGCAGCGGTCCTCACCGGGCAGCAGATAGATCGTATCCACGTTCAACAGCTCCTTTTCACTATGTTCGTGTGCAAACCGCACAACACGCAACGTCTGCTATTGTACCATGAACCATCAAATTCTTCTATTGACCCTTGCGCCAAAAAGGTACAGGCTTTTTCGTAGGATGTGACGATTGACATCCTCAAAAGCATTCCGCAGGGAGGCGCAGCCTGCAATGAAAATGCAGATCAAAGGGGCTTGGGGCATTCCCCAACAAGCGTTTTGCAACGCAAGATGGTCTTTGTATATACGAAGACACTGCTTGCTGGGTCACTTTTCGTCCGGGACGCTGTTGCCACCGGAATTCAGGATCGCCGCGAACTGCTGCAACTGCTTGAGGGAGCTTACACCCAGTTTTTCGTAGATGTTCTTGTTGTGGAAGCGCAGGGTACTGTCCTTGATGTCCAGTTGCTCCACGATCTCCCGGGAGCGCAGCCCGGCCACATAGCCGTCAAAGATGCGGCGCTCGGTCTTGGTCAGGGTGGGAATGCCCGCCAGAAAGGTCTGGAATGCATCGGGCACCGATTCGTTGCGGCACACGTCTGCCAGCCGGGAAAGCTCTGTTTGCATCTGCTGGCGCTCCATCTGCAGCTCGTCCATCCGCCGCCGGGACTCCCGCTTGTCCTCCTCGAACTGCCGGAACGCAGGCGAAAGGATGTGCCGGTGGAAGTATATACAGCAGAACACCACGAAAAAGGCGATGAACAGGCCGATCAGCAGCATTTGCAGGTTGCCGGAAAACACCAGCCGCTGGTAGTCTGCCATGGGGATGCAGACGGCCAGCCGGTAGGCCTGGTTCTCGTTCAGACGGCAAAGCTCCGTAATGCCCGCATAGGCGCTGCCGGCACCGATCAATTGGGTCAGTCTGCCGCCCATGCTGCGCAGCGCCAGCGCGTCCCGGGGGGCGTGGTAGTAGCCATCGGTAGTGCCGCTGCTAAGGGCTGCTCCGGCGTTCAATCCATCGCCCGCCGGAGCAAGCAGGCAGATCAGGCGGGCAAACCCGGTGGGCTGGGCAAAGTTCTGCTTGAAGTAGCTTTCGCTGATCTCAAAGCCGCACAGCCCGTACATCGTGCCGTCCTGTCCCCGCAGGGGCAGCAAAAACAGCTGCACTTCCTCTGAGGTGCCGGGAATGCTGAACCGCTCGGTCAGCGTATAAGACTGGTACAGCGGGGCGCTGCCGGGGGTCATCCAGCGGTCATAGTCCGGGAACTGGTCGGTCTGGAACTCCATGCGCCATTTGCGGTGGGGCATTACGCTGTGGGTTTTGCCCACCTCCGCATTGCCCCGGTACAGCAGCAGGGGCACGGTGGGGGTGTCAGCACCACTTTTCTGCACATACAGCCCGGCGCGGGAATGCTCTGCCCCCTCCATGCGGGTGTTGACAGTGGCGTCCAGTAGCACAAAGGCACCGGAGCAGCTGGTCTGACGCAGGCTGCGGCACAGCGGCTCGATCATCTCTTCCTCCAGCGCGTTCAGCACCTCGGGGGAGTCGTTCAGCTGGGCAAAGGACATCTGCCGCAGAGCAAGCTCCTTGTCCACCTCTGCGCTCATGTCCTCGGACAGGTTCACGCCCATGACCGCCAGCTGGTCAAAATAGCGCTCCATATCGTTCTGGAACACCGAAAACTGGATCTGCAGACTGCGGCTGATGTCCTTTTTGGTGTTGTGCAGGCTGGCAAACAGGAACAGCGCCGCACCAAAGGTCAACACCAGCAGCACCACCAGCAGCAGGCAGGCCCACAGCAGCCGGCTGCTCATGGGGCTTTGGCGGATCTTTTCACGGTGCCGGTCAACAAAGTGCATCAAAGTCCCTCCTTTCCGGCTGAGCGGCAGGCTCAGGCATTGTCACACAGCAGCTGCCATGTTTCCTCGGCAAGGGCTTCCGGCGTTTCGCCGTCCGCAAGGCGCTGGGGGTAGTCCTTCTGGAGCTGGCGCAGGCTGTCGTACAAGGTTTTGGCCTTGGCGTGGTACCCCACGATGCCCGGTTCGGACAGGGGTGTGTTCTGGATGCGCATTTCGTTGTAGACGTCGTACAGCCGCTGATAGCTCTGCTGCTCAAAGGGATAGTCCGCAATGGCGTCAAAGGCGGCGCTGGACACCGGCATGTAGCCGGTATCGGCGGCAAATTCCAGATTGCGCTGCTGTTCGGTGAGCCAGCGCAGGAACACGGCGGCGGCTTCGGCCTTCTGGTCGGTGGTCTTGAAGGCGCACAGGCCCACACCGGCCTGCGGCATCAGGGGTGTGGCGGTGCCTGCGGCGTGGGGCAGGGGAGCCAGCAGCAGGTCGGTGGGCTCGGTGGTGTTGTCCGGGTAGGTGACGAAATCATTGTAATAGAGGATGGCTGCCGAGCTGCCAAGGCCCGCCAGCGTCTCGCCGGTCATCACCTGCGTGTTGGAGTACAGGTCCGACACCAGAATATCGCCCTGCACCAGCGCCCGGGCAAACTCCATCCACGAAGCGCGGAAGGTCTCGTTGGTCAGATCGTACCAGCTGCCCTTGTACAGCTCGCCGCTGCCCTGCTCCAGCGCGTTCAGCTCCACCAGACGCAGGGGGTAATCCAGCGCGCAGAAGGGCTTGCCCTGCGACCACTGCCGGTAGGCACCCGCCATTTCAAAAAAGCCGTCCCATGTGGCAAGGGTGGAAAGCTGCGCCCCGGTGTCCGCCGCAAACCGGGCGTACTGGGAGCCGTTCAAAAAGATGAGCTGGGTGGATTTGGATACCGGGAACACCACCTGCCGCCCCTCAATGATGCCGTCCTGCACAAAGCCGGGCACATAGGCCGCCATGTCCTCGGCGGTGAACCAGTCGTTCCAGTCCACAAGGTTCTCAATGCCCAGAGCGCTGGCGTCCGCGGAGTGGGCCGAGAACAGGTCCGGCAGGTCCAGCGCGCCGGGCTTGCCGGCCTTGGCGTCCTGCAGCTGGCCGCCGATGGCGGCGCTGTTGGTCATGTTGGTCACGTTGAGCAGGATGCCCTTCTCCCTGCCCACCGTGTCGTTGAACTCGGTCAGCAGGCGGTTCATGGGCGAGTCCGCCTGTTCGCCGTACACATGCCAGATGCTGAGCACGGTGGGGTCCTTGGGAGAAAGCAGGGTCTTGCTGCCGCCGCAGCCCGCAAGAGCCAGACCGGGGACAAGCGCCGCAAGCTTTAAAAATGTCCTTCGTTCCATTTTTCATGACTCCTTTCCGCACATTGCAGCCAGAGGGGGAAACCGGCACAGGCAGGGCTGCAGCCGCCTGTTTTGGTGGGAAACCACCCCCAAATCCCCCCAATTTTGGGCTTTTTGGGGGGATTTTTTGAGGGGAAAGCCCCAAACCCCAAAAATTTTTTTGGAATTGCCCCCCAAAAACGGCTTTTCTGAGGGGGCAATTTTTTCCCAGGTATGATACAGTACAAACAGAAGAGGTCCCGCGCCGGTGCAGAAAGCCTGTCGCTGTGCACAAAACGCGTCAACAGGCAACTGCGGATTCTATTCATAAGGATAGCATAAGATGGAGCGGACTGCAAGTGCAGAGAATACCCAAACCAGCCCCCCTAAAAAGCAGGGGGACAAACAGAAAGGAGCACCCCCATGAAAGAACTGAACAGACGCGAATTCCTCACCCTCTCCGGCGCATCGGTCGTCCTGCTGGCACTGGCTGCCTGCGGCAGCACCCCTCCCACGCCCGTAGTGCCCACCGGCAAGGAAGCAAAAGTGCTGGAAGCAATCAACCTCTACCGTGGAGAGCTGTCCCCGCTTACGCTGGATAGCGGCCTGAACAAAGCAGCAGAAGAAGTGGCGAAGATGATTCTGTCGAACAAACCACTTGATGACATGAATTCCTATGCTGAATTTGACAAGGCAATAGCTGGATACAAAAATGCGGAAGCGTATCAGCCGATTGGCCTGTCTATGAACGTGGAAACAAATAAGGCTGCCCCGAGATACGTATGCCAGGACGATGCAAAGCTGATGGGAGAACAGTTGATGGCCCAAACGGGCGATATTGCTCTGAAACAGCTGAAATCGCCTAAGCTCACGCTGGTGGGCATCCATGTGTTCGAGTACGGCAGTGCAACCTACTGGGTCGCAGTCGTTGCCGAGGGAGGGAAGACCGCCTGAGCACAGCGGCCCCGCTGATACGGACACCCCCTTTTGCCCCGGGTACGGAAGCCTCACGACGTGCCCGGGGCGTTTTTCTCAAAACGAAAGGAGCACCCCCCATGAAAGAGATGAACCGACGGACTTTCCTGAAGCTCTCCGGCGCATCGGCGGTGATGCTGGCGTTGGCAGCCTGTGACGATAGCTGCTCCTCCGGCTCCACAAGCTCCGGTTCTGCCACAGAAACGCCTCCTTCGCCGCCGATCCCTGTGATCCGGGACGGGCAGAAGATCCTGACCATTTTCAACGCAGAGCTGGCCCGGCGAAAGGTGGAGAACATCAAGTTCGAGTACAGCAAGGGTTTGGAGCACGCCATTCAGGCAGATGTGCAGATGTTTGTGGATAACGGCAGCCCAGAGTTCCCGTCGGACGAAGGGCTCAGGCTGCGGATGGAGGGCGACTATGCCGCAAAGATGTGGGATGGTCTGCACGAGGCGGGTTACAGCTCCGGCTCCACGGCTATCTTCGGTATGCTCAATCAGTACCGGGTAGGCGTGGATTTTGACCACGAAGGAAAGCACCTTTACAGCATGGATCGCCTTTACCCCGCCACAGAGGCCCAGTTCCAGCAATTGGTGGATGAACTGATCAAGGACTACGGCGGTGTGCCGGGGCTTCATGAGGACGACCCGGTGGTGAATAAGGTAGGCATCACTGTGGTGGATATCAACGACAAGACCTATTGGGCCGCCTACATCATCGACAAGTGGCAAGGCATAGGAGACGGCTGAACCATACCATAGAAAAGGAGCCCGCCATGAAATACCAACACCTTGTAAGCCTTGCACTGGCTGCGGCGCTGCTGCTGACCGGCTGCGGCGGCACCCAGAGCAGCCCCAGCGCTGCTGCAGACCAAAGCTCCGACAGCAGCCGAAGCACCCCCGGCGCGGTGGCGCAGGCCGCCCAGACAGACCGCATCACCGACCAGTACACGCTGGAAAAGAACGTTTCGGGTGTGTGGGGGGAGGAAGCGGTGCAGTGCATTTCCGTCCATGTGCCGCAGCTGGAATGCGACAGCCCGGATGCCGCCTACATCAACGATGAGCTGAACGCCATCTATGCGGCGGATTTCCGGGAGTTCGAGAACAGCGAGGAGGCCGGGCAGCCGGGCGGCGAGTACCCGCAGATCGGTGTGGGCTGGGATGACTGGTGGTACGGCGACTGCGTCAGTCTGGTGGTGCGCAGCCGCTACGGCGGCACCGCCCCGTGGCGTTACAGCGGCTGGTGCTTCGATTTTGCCACCGGCAGGCAGATCACCGTGGCCGAGATGCTGCAGCGCATGGGGCTGGACCCGGACACCGTGCAGCAGCAGGTGCAGCGGCAGGCCATGCAGGCCTTTGACCGGGAGATGGCGCAGGGCGCGTATTACGAGGGCCGGCGTCTCGGCGGAGAGCTTTCGCAAATGCGAATGGATACGCTGGAATACAATGAACTGGAAAACCTGTGCCTGCTTTTGCCACAGCAGGATCAACTGGTGCTCCGGGGAAAGTACAGCTGCGAAGAAGGCTGGCAGCAGCTGGATATGGAGCTCTCGCTGCCCCCCGCTGACACCCCGGTGCTGACCGATACCTACGATGGTGTGCAGGTGCAGCTGGAGGGAACGCAGGCCACCATCACCCTGAGCCCTGCGCCAAAGACCGACCAATGGGGAGACATTGGCATCCGGGTGGAACAGGAGCACAGCTACCCCATCCTTGGCGCTTATAACGAGTATGTGGACGTGTGCATCGGGGAGCAGGAGGACGGATTCTTCCGCCCGGTGGTCTATCTGCTGACCAAGGACGGTGTGGTGGAGTATGTGGACGTGCTGCGCTGCCTCATGTTCGGCAATGCCATGATCTGCCAGGATCCCATCTACTTTGCCAACAACGGTGTGGCGCTGGAACTCTGCGGCAGCGAGGTGAACCTGCGCCGGGCGGATGGCTCTGTGCTGGAGCTGGCTCCCCTGTCGGCAGAGTGGAGCGCGCAGGAGATCCCCTATTCCGTCACCGGCTCCTACAACTACACCTCTGAAACCGGCTGGAACTGGCTGGACCTGACCAGCGACGGCAGCGTCCAGATGGGCATTCAGGACAACAGCCGCATGGATCAGGGCGATGCCGCGTATCTGGGCGTGGTGCCGGAGGGCGTGGTGCT
>ENA-OPTB01001696-OPTB01001696.1-human-gut-metagenome-genome-assembly--contig:-NODE-1696-length-16020-cov-2.986972_pt1 | contig 16020 bp, 10 predicted proteins | sample MGYA00241810_ERZ501911 | MGnify/ENA primary metagenome ERZ501911 (study PRJEB25962, sample SAMEA2042304) | human gut metagenome | biome: human gut; feature: human-associated habitat; material: faeces... | reverse complement strand
CTTCTCCAAGGTGCTGAAGCTGGACGAGGCGGACAGCCGGATTCTGGTGATGTCCGGCATGAGCGCCTGCTTCGCCGCCCTGTTCGGCACTCCCGTATCCGCCGCCTTTTTCGCCATGGAGGTCATCAGCATCGGGGTGCTGCACTACTCCGCCCTGCTGCCCTGTATGACCGCCGCCATCACCGGCAGTGCCGTATCCCGGTTCTTCGGCATGCGCCCCATGTCTCCCCAGGTGCTGGTGCCCGGGTTCAGCTGGCTCTCCTTCGGCAAGGCGGCAGCAGTGGCGCTGGTGTGCGGTCTGCTGAGCTTTGTGTTCTGCGCCGGGATCCACTGGGCGGCAAAGGGTTACCAGCGGTTTCTGAAGAATCCCTACCTGCGGGCAGCAGCAGGCGGCGGACTGGTGGTGCTGTGCAGTCTGCTGCTGGGCACCCGGATGTACAACGGCGCAGGCACGGAAACCATCCTTGCCGCCTTTACCCAACAGCAGGCATGGTATGTATTCCTGTTGAAGCTGCTGCTGACCGCACTGACCCTGGGGGCAGGCTTCAAGGGGGGTGAGATCGTCCCCGTATTCTTCGTGGGCTCCACCTGCGGCAGTGCCCTGTCCGGGCTGCTGGGGCTGGATCCCTCCTTTGCCGCCGCCATTGGCATGATTTCCCTGTTCTGCGGTGTGACCAACTGCCCTCTGACCACCCTGTTCCTCAGCGTGGAGCTGTTCGGCGGGGAGGGCGCTCCATTCTACGGGGCGGCGGTGGCTGTGGCGTACATTTCCTCCGGGTATGCAGGGCTGTACAGCGAACAAAAGATCCTCTACTCCAAATTCAAGCCCCAGTTCATTGATAAAAAGGTGGGATAATGCGCGCTCTGCACAAAAAGTTCACAAAGCTGTGTAGAAATTGACACATACTTGTGGTATACTAAAGATGTAGAAAAACCTCTTCCATGATTCTATTTTGTCCCCAATGCGTCCCCTGAAAAACTCCTCACAACCGAAAACGCTCCGCTGTGATAATAACCGCAGCGGAGCGTTTTCATGTAACATATAGGAGAAGATTTTAGATTCTGTGCGGATGGGGAACCGTACAGAATGCATTTGGGGGTCTCCCGGCAGCGAAGCAGTCGGGGTAAACCGCTCCGCCCGAAGCAAACACTGCGGCTTGGGGGTACCGCTGTTGTTCGTATCTCTTCCGGGAACAATTATAGTATAAAAGCCCATTGTGAAAGACAGGTGACAATTTCATGAATTGCGGCGGAAAACCTGCATTTTCCCGTTTTGTCAGAAGGTCATGGTAATGGTCGTGCCCTTATCCAGCTCGCTTTCCAGCGCAAGGGTGGCGCCGTGGTATGCTGCCCCGTGCTTGACAATGGACAGCCCCAGTCCCGTGCCGCCGATCTCCTTGGAATGGCTCTTGTCCACCCGGTAGAACCGCTCGAACACCCGTTCCCGGTCGCTCTGGGGGATGCCGATGCCCGTATCCGCCACGGACAGGAACACCGCTCCCCGGGGATCCCGGCTGACGGTGATATCCACCCTGCCTCCCTCTACGTTATACTTGATGGCGTTGTCGCACAGGTTCAGCACCATTTCATCCAGGATCTGGGGTACGCCGCTGACCGTTTCGTGGCTGCCGTGTACCGCCAGGGTAATATGCTTTTTCGCCGCCTCATGGGCAAGCCGCTCACGGACGGAATCAGCGATTTCCCGGAGATCCACCGGCTCCTTCCCCACGGGAATGGAGTTTTCATCCATCTGGGACAGCTTGATGATATCCCCCACCAGGGTAATGAGCCGCTGTGCCTCAGCGTAAATATTGGAGGCAAAGTGGGTGATATCCTCCGGCTTGGCAAGGCCGCTCAGAATGATCTCCGCAAAGCCGGAAATGGAGGTCAGGGGCGTTTTCAGCTCGTGGGATACGTTCGCCGTAAATTCCCGGCGCAGGTTCTCCCGCTGATCCTTTTCCGTCACGTCCAGGATAATCAGCACCGCACCGATGATCTCCTCCTCCTGGTGCACCGGGTTGGCGATCAGATGGTAGTGGCAGTCGTCGTGGTTCATGGTGCGCTCGTAATGCTCCCCGGCAATGGAGCGTTCCACCGCATGCCGGAAGCTGCGGCTGGCGTTCAGCTTCAGCACGCTTTGCCCCAGCACGGCATCGTCCGCCCCCAGCAGCCGCAGGGCACTGGTGTTGTAGGACAGCACGTTGGTGTCCCGATCCAGAATCAGAAAGCCCTCCTGCATGTTCTCGGTGATGGCGGCAAATTCCTGCTGCTTCCGGCGCAGCTCCCGGATCTGCTCATCGATCTGCCCGCTTTGGGAGGACAGCCGATCCAACAAAGGGGTCAGCTCCGTGTAGATCTTGGCTTTGTCCGGATGCTCCGGATCCAGCTGGTTGATGGGCCGCACGATGCTCCGGGTCAGCTTGGAAGCAAGGAACAGGGACAGCAGCACCACCGTGACCACAATTAAAATCAGAGGCTTTGCCAATGTGCGCAGCACGCTGATCATGGTAAAGTCCCCGGCGGAGATCCGCAGCACCCTTCCATCCTCCAGCCGCAGGGCATAGTTATACGTCCGCTCCGACAGGGTGGCGGAATACCGGCTGCTTTCTCCGGAGCCATTTTCCAGTGCCTGCTGCACCTCCTGCCGCTGACTGTGGTTTTCCGCATGCTCCGTGCCTGCGGAATCGTACAGCACGGTGCCGTCCCGGTCGATGAGGGTGATCCGGCTGGAGGCAGAGGACAGGGAGCGGAGAAACTCCACGCCCCCTGTTTCCAGCCCGGCTGCCGCATAGGCAGCCTCGTCCCGGAACTGCTGCCGGTACCGCTGGGTAAAGGCGGACTGGATCACCCCCAGAATCAGCAGCAATGCCGCCAGCAGCGCCACCCCGGCGGCGGTCATGATGGACAGGAAGATCCGCCGGGTCATCGTGTCCCCTCCGGCTCGCTGAGCTTATAGCCGATGCCCCGGACGGTTTCGATCACGTCCGCATACTCTCCCAGCTTCTGCCGCAGGGAACGGATGTGTACATCCACCGTCCGGCTCTCCCCGTCAAAGGCATAGCCCCACACCTTGTTGAGCAGCTGATCCCGGGTCAGCACCACGTTCCGGTTTTCCAGGAATACGCACAGCATCTCAAACTCCTTGAGGGTCAGGGACACCGGCTCCCCGTCCACGGTGACGATGTGCTTTGCCGGGCACACATACAGTCCCCGGATGGTATGCTCCGGCTGGGGATCCTTTCGCTCCGTCCGGCGCAGCAGCGCCTTGACCCGGGCGATCAGCTCCATCATGCCGAAGGGCTTGGGGACGTAGTCGTCGGCACCGCAGTCCAGACCGATGACCTTGTCGTATTCGCTGCCCTTGGCGGTCAGCATCAGAATGGGCAGCTTCCGGGTGGGGGGATTGTTCCGGAGCTTTTTGAGAATTGAAAGCCCGTCCTCCTCCGGCAGCATAATATCCAGCAGCACCAGATCCGGCTGCTCCTGTTCCATGCCCCGCCAGAAATCCGAAGGCTTTTCAAAGCCCCTGGTTTCCAGCCCGGAATTGTTCAGCGAATAGGTAACAAGCTCCCGGATGCTGTTGTCATCCTCCAGCAAGTAAATCATAGCGTCCCCCCGAATCAACGTTTGAGAATTTTCTTGGCAGTGACAATGACCGCCTCATAGTTCAGTGCGAGGATCAGCCCCACGCCGCATACCAGATACAGCACATAGCGCTGGGGCATTTTGATAATGGCGGTGCTCATGCCCAGCAGGATCACATTGTTTGCCGCAAACAGCAGGTGATTGACCCGAAAGGGCACATACCGGCGGGCGTCCACGATCCGGACGATGTAGCACAGCAGATAGCTGATGTAGGTGGCGGCAATGGCACCGTACACCCCCCATTTGGGGATCATCAGCAGGTTCAGGGGCAGATTCGCCCCGGCGGCGATCAGACTGGTCCAGAAGGAGTTCCGGGTATGCTGGGTGGCGGTGTAGATGCTGCTTAAAAACTGGTTGAAGCACATGAGCAGTACGGACACCACCAGCACCGGCGTATACCGGAAGGCGGCTTCATAGGCAGTATCCAGCTTGTTGCTGATGAGCACGTTGGACAGGGGCTGCACCAGGGCAATGAGGAAGGCGGCGGCGATGCAGAGAATGGACTGATACGCTCCGAAGATCCGCTGGTAGAATTGATTCCGGCCGGCGGAGTCGTTTTCCGTAATGGCGGAAATGTTCCATGCCTGGAAAAAAATCGTGGAAACCATGGAGATCAGATTGGGGATCTTGGACGCCGCCCCGTATACCCCGGCGGCGCTTTTGCCAACCAGTCCTTCCGGCCCGTGCATGATGCCGATAAAGAACCGATCCGCAAAGCCAGTAAAGATCCACAGCACGGCGGTGGGGATCAGAGGCACGGAAAACGCCAGCATCCGGCGCAGCAGCTTCTTGTCCACATACCGGAAGGAGAAGAACCGGGGAATGCCGGACACGATGCACAGGAACACGCCGCTGCAAAAATCCGAGCAGATCACCGACAGCATGAAGCCCCGGACGCCCATGCCCAGGACGGAAATGAAGATCACGTTGAACAGGTACAGGGTCAGAGCGGTGAGGATCCCATCCACGGAGTACAGCTTCAGCAGTCCCCTTGCCCGGACGAACTGGGCGCAAAGCTGCCGGAAGGAGGAGGTGCAGATATAGACGATCAGCAGTCCCAGGAATCCATCCGTAAAGGAGAACAGTCCGATCAGCGGTGTGCACAGCAGCAGCAGCACCAGCCCTCCAAGCTCTGTGACCACCGCATTGGAGAATACCTGCCGCTTGTCATACGCCCGGTCGATGCCGTAGCGGATCACCGCCTCCGCAATGGAGAAGGTGAACACGGGGATCAGGAAATTTGCCGTGATCTCCAGCATTTCCTTGGTGTTCAGATTGTCGGAAATGATGTTCCCCGTATACAGCCGGGTCAGGAAAAACAGCAGGATCTTGGAGCCGAAGCTGCCGACTGCGAAGATCACCGTGTTCAGGGCAAGGGTTTTGTATTTATCCATAGCATTCTTCCTTTTCGCGTTGCTGATACTCATACAAATTTTAGGCAATACCGCACAAAGATTGTGCAGCAGATGTGCTAACAGATTTTTCGTCAGATTGCATAGAAACGACGCAGGAATACTGGCGTATTGCAAGGAGTTTCTGTGTGATATGACGGAAAATTCGTCAACAGATGCGGTGCAAAGCCGCCAGGCGTGCTTTGTGTGGTGTTGCCTTTATTATATCAAATTCCCGGCAAAAAGAAAAGCCCCAACACAAAAAAACAGGGCATCCGGGGATGCCCTGCCTGTAAAGGCTAGTCTGTAACCAGAGAAAAGTCGATGTTGCCGCTGTTCACGTCCGCCTTGTCGCAGCGTACCCGGACAGCCTGTCCCACGGTGTACACCGTATTGGAGCGCTGCTCCGTCAGATGAATCACCCCGTCGCAGGTATACTCCCCTTCCGGCAGGGAGCCCACATGCACCAGGCCCTGCACGGTGGAGGGCAGCTCCACATAGAAGCCGAAATCCGTCACACTGGCGATCACAGCGTCGAATTCCTCCCCGATGTGGGCAAGCATATACTCTGCCTTGTAGCAGTCCTCGCAGTCCCGCTCTGCGGTCATGGCACGGAGCTCTGCGGCGCTGGAGCGCTCGGAGGCATGCTGTACGAAGGCGGCATACCGCTTGTCGAACCAGTCCTTGCTGTACCCCAGCACCACGTCCGACAGGATCCGGTGGATGGCAAGATCCGGGTACCGGCGGATGGGGGAGGTAAAGTGGGTGTAGTCCGCCAGGGCAAGACCGAAATGGCCGATGGGGGTGGGGGCATACTTTGCCTTTGCCATGGAACGGAGCAGCAGATTGTTCAGCGCCGGCAGCAGGGGACTGTCCTTTGCGTTCTTCAGAATCTGGGCAAAGTGGCAGGGGCGCACCTCGTCCAGCACCGGGTGGGGGATGTTCATCCGGTTCAGCACCTCCTCCAGCCGTTCCAGCTTTTCCGGAGAGGGATTCTCGTGTACCCGGTACACAAAGGGAATGGACTTTTCCCGTGCCACCCGGGCGGCGGATTCATTGGCAAGGAGCATGAACTCCTCGATCAGCAGTTCACTGCGGCCTCTGGTTCTGGGCTGTACATCCACACAGACCCCATCCTCGTTGAGGATCAGCTTGCTTTCCGGCGCATCCAGGGAGGGCGCCCCCCGCCGATCCCGATCCGCCAGCCGCTTGTCCGCCAGCTCGTTCATCAGCAGCAGGGATTCCGTCACCTCTGCATACTTTTCTGCAATTTCCGGAGTCTGGGTACCTGCCAGAATGGTGTTGATTTCCTTATATACCCCCTTGACCCGGGAACGGATCACGGACTTGTGGAAGGAGTAGGCACGGAGCTGCCCCTCCTTGTCCAGATCCATAATGGCGGAAAAGGCGAGCCGATCCTCCCCCGGATTCAAAGAGCAGATGCCGTTGGACAGGGACTTGGGCAGCATGGGGATCACCTTGTCCGCATAATACACACTGGTGCCCCGGTGCAGTGCCTCCATATCCAGGGGGGTATTTCCCCGCACATAGTGGGATACGTCCGCAATGTGTACCCCCAGCCGGTAGCCCTCTCCCCGGCGCTGGATGGATACAGCGTCGTCCAGATCCTTGGATTCTGCCGAATCGATGGTGAAGATGCACTCCTCCCGCAGATCCATCCGGTGCACCAGATCCGCCGGCTGTACCCCGGCAAGCGCCAGCTTTTCCGCCTGGGTGATGACCTCCTCCGGAAATTCGGTGGGGATGCCGCTGACGGCGATCACCGCCTCCGCGCAGCTTGCCGCCTGCTGGGCGCAGCCGTAGCTGAACAGGATCCGGGCACGGTGCTCCGCATGCCGGGTGCCCCGGTGGGAGATCTGCGCCAGCACCTTATCACCAGGAGCGAAGGCGCAGTTGCCGCTGTGGGCGATAGAGATCCGGCTTTTGGACATGGTGTCCGGCAGCAGATAGCAGTGCTTGTCCTCCTCCACGATCATGCCGGTGAGCTGGGCAGGGCTTTCCACCAGAATGGAAACCACTTCCCCCTCCGGCTCTCCGGTGCGGGAGGGGATGGGGCGCATCAGCACCTGATCCCCGGGCATTGCCCCCAGCAGAAACTTACCCGGCACGAAAAATTCGGTTTCATCCTCCAGCCGCTTGCAGAAGCCGAAGGTGCGGCTGAGCCGGGTGACCTCCGCCTTGAAGCAGCCGCTTTCCGCTGCACCCACATAGGTGTGCTTCCGCTCCACCACCTCTCCGGATGCCACCAGTGCCCCCAGGGCGGCAGCATAGGCATCGCTTGCGCCACGCTGGCTCCGGCATTTCGCCGCCAGCTCCTTTGCGCCGATAGGCTTTTTTCCGCATCGGGTCAGAGCAGCACGGATCTTTTCCGTATAATACGCTGCATCGAACTTTTCCTTTCCTGCATGCTTGCCGCTCCGTGCCTTGGCATTGCCCGCCTTGCTGCGGATTTGCTTTTCCTGCTTGAATTCACGCTTTTTCATAGTCGATTCCTCACTTTACAACAAAAGCCCTGCAACCCGCCCTGCCGCAAACACGGCAGCCGGATCACAGGGCGTCAGCTTCCTGCTCAATCAAGGTGACATCGCACAAAGCCCACCTGGCGGCTTTGCACAGCATCTGCTGACGAATTTTCCGTCATATTACGCAGAAACCCCTTGCAATATGCCAGTATTCCTGCGCCAATTCGGTGCAATCTGACGAAAAATCTGTTGACACATCTACTGTACAGCCTTTATGCGGTGTTGCCTTAGAACTTGATATACACCGGAAGAATGTTCACCAGCAGTGTGGCTACAAAGAAGATGATGAGCAGAACCCAGGTGAATTTGGAAAGGATGGCTTCCTTCGTTCTGCCGGCATTCTTCCCGTAGAAGGAATCGTTGCTGGCGCCGGTGATGGCGGATGTCATGTTCTGATCCTGGTTCTGATCCTGCATCATGCAGAGAACGGTGGCCAGTACAACTGTAATCAGCAGCAGAATGCCGCCGATCAGTTCAAGAATATTCATATTTGTTTCTCCTCCTGTATCCGATTGGATCTTGTTTTTATGCATAGTACGGATGCCGGATAGCTGTGCTTTTTGTGGGCATCCGGGTTTCTAATCAAGTATATCACATCCGGCGAAAAAATGCAAGACCTTTTTGTAAATTTTCCAAATTTTCATGTACCAATCTCGTTTTGAGCATATTCGCCAAAAAAGACGGGCAAAATTAAAACACATTGTACATGTTGACAAAGCGCAGGTTCGGTGCTATACTAAAAGTAATGAATGGAATCCGACTGGTCGATGGGGGTGTTGAGCATGATGGGTTTGCAGAAAGGGCTGGCAGCAGGGCTTGCGCTGCTGCTTCTGACTGCCGCCGGATGCGGTGCAATGGACAACAGGGAACAGACTGCACAGGTGTCTCCGCCAGTGTCCGTGGCGCAGGCACGGGCTGAGAATACCGGGGTGTACCGGGCACCGAGGGCTCCTGCTACCACCGCTGCGGCAACAGAGGCACCGATCCAGACAACTGCGCCTGTGCAGATCACAACTGCCAGGATCACCACCACGGCTTTGCCGCCGGAAACCACTGCCCCGGCGGAGGAGGAGACCACTGCGCCCCCTCCGGCGGAGACACAGCCACCCCGGACTGCCCGGCGGGAGCCTGTCAAGACCATGGCTGCCCCGGAACCGGAGCCTGTACCGGTGACAAAGCCGCCGCAGACGTCTGTCACGCAGCCGGAGCCTGACCCGGAGCCGGAAACACCGGTGAATGTCCCGACATACGCTGCCCAGATCCTGGAGTTTGTAAACCAGACACGGGCGGAGTATGGGCTTGCGCCCCTGGAGCTGCATACGGAATTGCTGAAGGCGGCGGACATCCGTGCCCGGGAGATCGCACAGGTGTTCAGTCACAACCGGCCGGATGGCTCCTCCTGCTTTACCGTGCTGGAGGAATGCGACCTTGCGTATAGGACGGCGGGGGAGAACATTGCCCAGGGCTATGCCAGCCCCCAAGAGGTCATGAAGGGCTGGATGAGCTCCGAAGGACACCGGGCGAATATCCTCAACGATGGCTTTTCCATGCTGGGGGTGGGGTATGATTCCGCCACCCGGAGCTGGGTACAGGTCTTTGCCGGATAGCCGGATATAAAAATGAATATACCCCCATATGTGATTTTTCAGGAGGCTTTTTGCGGAAAAGCCTCCTTTTTCGTGGTTTTGCCAAGAAAACGGCTGGGACAAGCCGTTATTTTATTCACAATCATGCAAGAATTATATTGACTTTTGGCATAAAACGCGCTATAATGATTATATGTTATGTACTGTGGGCGGTCATGCGTCCGTCCTGGGCGGACAGTGACCCCATCAAATTCAACGGAGGTTATCTACAATGAGCAGAGTTTACAATTTCAGCGCAGGTCCGGCGACCCTTCCTGAGGAAGTTCTCAAGCGCGCAGCTGATGAGCTGCTGGAATACGGCGACAGCGGTCAGTCCGTAATGGAAATGTCCCACCGTTCCAAGGAATACCAGGCAATCATCGATGACTGCGAGGCAAGACTGCGCAAGGTGATGTCCATTCCCGACAACTATAAGGTACTGTTTCTCCAGGGCGGCGCATCCTCTCAGTTTGCGATGATCCCCCTGAATCTGATGAATAAGACCGGCAAGGCGGATTTCGTCATCACCGGTCAGTGGGCAAACAAGGCATACTCCGAGGCTGCAAAGCTCTGCGGCGCAGAAAACTGCAACATTGTCGCTTCCTCCAAGGATAAGACCTTCTCCTACATTCCGGAGCTTGACAAGTCCAAGTTCAACCCCACCGCAGATTACTTCCACATCTGCCAGAACAACACCATCTACGGCACCCGGTTCGCTGAACTGCCGGATACCGGCAATGTGCCCCTGGTGGCTGACCTGTCCTCCTGCATCCTGTCCGAGCCGATTGACGTAAGCAAGTACGGCATGATCTACGCAGGCGCACAGAAGAACATGGGCCCTGCCGGTCTGACAGTTGTCATCATCCGTGAGGATCTGATCGGCAATGCCAAGGAAGGCACTCCCACTATGTTCGACTACAAGACCCATGCAGACAACGGCTCCATGTACAATACGCCTCCCACCTACGGCATCTACATTCTCAAGCTGGTGCTGGAATGGATTGAGAAGATGGGCGGTCTGACCGCTATGAAGGAGCACAACGAGAAGAAGGCTGCCATTCTGTACAGCTTCCTGGACAGCTCCAAGCTCTTCAAGCCCACCGTACAGGGCAAGGATCGCTCCCTGATGAACGTGCCCTTCGTAACCGGCGATGCCGACCTGGACGCAAAGTTCGTGGCAGAGGCAAAGAAGAACGGCTTCATCAACATCAAGGGTCACCGGAGCGTGGGGGGTATGCGTGCTTCCATCTACAACGCAATGCCCATCGAAGGCGTGGAGAAGCTGGTTGCATTCATGAAGAAGTTCGAGGCTGAAAACGCCTAAGGATACACGGAAACAGGAGGGTTATCATGTTTCAGATTCAGACACTCAATAAAATTTCCAAGGTAGGCACCTGCCGCCTGGACGCTGCAAAGTATACCATTGCTGACGCACCGGAGAATCCGGATGCAATCATGGTTCGTTCCGCCGCTATGCACGATATGGAATTCGGCAGCAATCTGCTTGCCATTGCCCGTGCAGGTGCCGGTGTGAACAATATTCCCGTTGACAAGTGCGCAGAGCAGGGCATTGTTGTATTCAACACCCCCGGCGCAAACGCAAACGCTGTAAAGGAGCTGGTAGTCGCAGGACTGCTGCTGTCCTCCCGGAAGATCTCCGAGGCTATGGCATGGGTTCCCTCCCTCAAGGAGGAGGGCGACAACGTAGGCAAGCTGGTGGAGAAAGGCAAGAGCCAGTTCGCAGGGCCGGAGATCAAGGGCAAGACCCTGGGTATCATCGGTCTGGGCGCCATCGGCGCACTGGTTGCAAACGTTGCCATTGACCTGGGCATGAAGGTCATCGGCACAGACCCGTTCCTGTCCGTTGGGGCTGCACTCCGTCTGTCCCCGGCAGTACAGGTTGCCAAGTCTGCGGATGAGGTACTGGCTGCGGCAGATTATCTGACCCTGCACGTTCCCTGCAATGCAGACACCAAGGGCTTTATCAACGCCGCTGCCATTGCCAAGATGAAGGACGGCGCAAGAGTGCTGAACTTCGCAAGAGGCGAGCTGGTCAACGATGCTGACATGATCGCAGCACTGGAAGCCGGCAAGATCGCTTGCTATGTGACCGACTTCCCCAACGCCAATACCATCGGCGTAAAGAATATCATTGCGATCCCCCACCTGGGTGCCTCCACCCCGGAGAGCGAGGACAACTGCGCTATGATGGCTGCGGATGAGCTGTCCGCATACCTGGAGCAGGGCAATATCATCAACTCCGTTAACTTCCCCAACGCAGAAATGCATGCAAACGGCACCAAGCTGTGCGTGCTGCACAAGAATGTGCCCACCATCATTGCACAGATCACTTCCGCTCTGGGCGATGCAGGCAAGAACATTGACAACATGGTCAACGCCAGCAAGAAGGACAACGCTTACACCATGATCGACGTTGCCGGCGATGTAGCCGACAGCATTGTTGACACCGTAAAGGCAATTGACGGCGTCATCCGTGTGCGTGTAATCGCATAATCCCTTCCGGATATACCAAGCGCCCGTTCCCTGAATTGGGAACGGGCGCTTTTTGTGTTGCCCTTGCTTACGGATTGATCCGGACGCTCTTTCTGCCTCCCTGGGTGGATACGCTGCCGCAGCGGGTGCCTACGTCAATGACGCTGGCTGCCAGCATGGTCATATCCAGCTCCGCATCCTTCAGCAGAATGGAGCCTGCCCCCTTGGGATCCCCGATGCCGGCGATTTCCGAGCCTTCACAGTTCAGGGCGATGTTGGCACCGTCCACCACCGTGTTGATGCTGCCGTCAATGGTGCCGATGGCGGAGCAGAACCGGGCGTTGATGGCCATGCTCACGGAGGCGTCCCGGATGTCGATGCTGCCGACGCCCTTTTCCAGGGAGCCGATGCCCACGGACTTGTTGCCGGTGCCCCGGAAATCCACCCGGGCGTTGACTGCGATGTCCACGCTGCCCCGGAAGGAGCCGATGCCCACGGCACTTGCCGCATCCGCCGTCAGCGCCAGGTCACAGTCGGATACCTCTACCTGGGCGTTCCCCTCCCGGCTGCCTACGCAGATGCCTGCGATGCCGGAGGTGATGATGCTGATCTCTCCGGACAGCAGCCGGATCCGGGAGCCGGATTCATTCAGACCGCCCCCGATGCCTACGCACTGCTCCCCGTTGGTGTTCAGCGTCACCTTTCCCCCGGTGGCAAGGGTAATATTGCCGTAGCCGTGCTCCAGGTCATTGCCGATGCCGAAGCTGTTGGAGCGGTCTGTGTTGATGGTCAGATCCCCGTCCCCCACAATGGTGATGGAGGAGCCTTCCGGCACATAGATGCCAATATGCTCCAGCGTATTGGTACCCTCCAGCACCAGGGTCAGACTGCACATCTCTCCCAACTGGATGCAGGGACTGTCCACCCCACGCAGGTTCACATCCTGCAAGGTCAGGGTACAGTCCAGTCCGTCCTCGATCTTCAGCACCATGTTGGAGGTATGTGCCGCTTCTCCCACAATGGTCAGGCACTGCTCCCGGATGAGGATATCCGTGTAATGCTCCAGCGCCAGCCGGATCAGCTCCACGCTTTCGTCGTTTTTGGCGGTGTAGCTGCGGCTGGCAAAGATGCGGGTCTCCAGATTGAAGCTGATGATCTCGTTCTGGACGGTTTTGGAAATCTGCCGCAGCAGCACGGGCTTGGGCCGGGAGGTGTAGAACCCCTGGATCAGATCCGCCCCCAACTGGATCACCGTCCGCAGCTCTTGCCGGGTCTCCACGCATTCCGCAATGACGGAAATGCCGTTTTCGTGGGCAAAGCTGATGATATCCGACACCAGCCGCTGCTTTTTGGAGTCGTTCTCGATGCCGCTGATGAGGGCACGGTCGATCTTCACATAATCCGGCATCATCAGCAGCAGACCGGAGGTGTTGGAGTAGCCTGCCCCGTAGTCGTCAATGGCGAACTGGCACCCCAGGGTGGTACACCGTGCCTTCAGCGTGTCCACCAGGTCGCTGTCCACATCGCTCTGCTCCGTGACCTCGATCACGATATTTTCCAGAAGCTCCCCGTAGGTGGTCTGGAGCAGGTCAAAGTCCGTTTCCGTCAGCAAATGATCCGGGATCCCGTTGATGAACAGCTTCTTGTCGGAAAGCGTCTCCTGATGCTCGGTGAAGGCGTGCATGGCGTTGAACAGGGTGGCATGCTCCACCGCATACAGCCGCTTGTTCTGTTCGGCGATCCGCAGGATCTGGGTGGCGGTCAGAGGCAGATCCCCTGCGCGCATCAAAATCTCAAAGGCAAAGATCTCACCGGTCTTGGCGCTGACGATGGGCTGAAAGTGATAGGTAAAGGCGTTGTCGCTGACCAGCCGCCGGAACAGCTGCAATTCCCGGAACTGGGTCTTGTCCGCCTCATACCGGGCTTTGTTGAAGGCGCAGATATCCTTCCGCTCGTTCATAGCCTCGAATACGGAGAAGTTGGCGTGGTTGATGAGAGCGTCCAGATCATGGCTGCCGGCGGTGCGCACCGAGTACCCCAGACTGATGGTCAGGGCGTCGCTGGCATCGATTTTCAGCACCTCGCCGAAATCGTCCGTGATGACGCAGCCGGAAATGGCAGCCCGCATGCGCTGAAAGATCGTGCCTGCCTGCTCTGCGGCACTGCCCCCTACATATACCATGAATTCCTTGTAGGAGCGCATACCGATGATGACCTGGGGGGAGGCGAAGCTCCGGAGCGCCTGGCTGATGGCGATGACGCACCGGTCATTCTGACTGTAGCCGTACTGCTGGGCGATCTGCTCAATGCCGTGTACATGGAGGATGGCAAGATACCCTGCCCCCGGACACTCCCGCATGCACTGCTCCGTGCGGCGGATAAAGGCGCTCCGGTGGTACAGGTGGGTCAGAGAATCGTATTCCCCTGCGTCCTGGTACGTGGGGCAGAACACATCGTTGTAGTGGGTAATGTCCTGGACAAAGCCCATCCAGCTCTGGGCGTCCCGTTCCACAAAGCTGAGCCGCAGCTGGAGCTGCTCGCTGCCTACGTTGTACTGGTAGACCTGGTTCTGCCGTGCCACCGGGTTCCGGGTAATGTCCTGCATCACCTGGGTGAACCGGTCGTGGGAGAGAAGCCCGTTTGCATGCTCCTTCTGGATATGCAGGATCCGGAAGGTATTGTCGTCCAGGTACGCCTCCCGGGTGGTGTGGATATATAAAAATGCGCCCATATAGGGGAACAGCTTCTGGAAGATCTCCCAGTCGTGATCCGTGGGACTGGAAGCGTGCTTGGACAGGTCAAAGATCATAGGGCACCTCGCTTCTGTATAGGTCATATTGTTCGCCTTTATTATACTACGCTCCGGCACGATTGTCAACATTTCCAGTTTTATCTGGCGATGGAGGAGGAATTCGGGCAAGACGCACAATTTTCCAGCGGAATTTCATATAGTTTGTACATGGACGGTTTCGCACATCCGTGCTATAATGAGGCAATATCAGACCCCGCAGAGAGAATGGAGTGTTGTATATGAACAAACAGAATCCCCCTGCACCGGGGCACAGACCGCCGCCCGGATGCATATCGGCTGGAATCTGGGGAACACCCTGGACAGCTTTGCCCCGGACAAGGGGCTGGCGGCGGAAACCGCCTGGTTCAATCCTCCCGTGACCCGGCAGGTGCTGCAAGCCGTGGCGGATGCAGGCTTTGACGTGATCCGGATCCCGGTGACCTGGTCGGGGCATTTCGGCGCCGCCCCCGGATACAAGCTGGAGGAGGCATGGCTGGAGCGGGTGGAGCAGGTGATCCGCTGGGCAATGGAGCTGGATGTGTATGTGATCCTTGACATGCACCACGATGGCTCCGCCATACCCAGTCCCCATGCCTGGCTGGTGCCGGATGCCGCCCACATAGAGGGGGGACTGCCGGTGTTCACTGCTCTGTGGAAACAACTGGCAGAGCGGTTCGGCGCATACGGGGACAAGCTGATCTTTGAGGGCATGAACGAGCCCCATTGCGGCAGCGACTGGGTGGGGAATCCGGAGCGGTACCAGGCAGTAAACCGGCTGAACGATGCCTTTGTCCGGACTGTCCGGGCATCCGGGGGGATCAACCAGACCCGGAAGCTTCTGCTGCCCACCTATGCCGCCTCTCCAAAGCAGGCAGCCATTGACGCACTGGTGCTGCCGGAGGATCCCTACCTGCTGGCATCCGTCCACGCCTACATTCCCACGGAATTCTGTTTCCCTGCCCGGGAGGTGAACTGGGCTGCTCCCAGGACCCAGTGGGGCACACCGGCGGATCACGCCCAGCTGACTGATCTGTTTGACCGGCTGGCAAAGCGGTTCCCGGAGCAGGGCATTCCCCTGCTGCTGGGGGAATTTGCGGCTGTCAGCAAGCCGGATGATGCCCAGCGGCTTGCCTGGGCGGAATACTACGTCCGGGAGGCTGCACGCCGTGGGATCCGGTGCCTGTGGTGGGATGATACCAGCGGCAGGGAGGAGTGCATGGGTCTGCTGGATCGGAACACCTGCCAGTGGCGGTATCCGGAGCTGGTACAGACTCTGATCCGGGCAGCGTATGCCTGAAAAAAGAAAAAGGACTATGCACGCAGAGCGCACATAGCCGGAAAACAAAGCAAATGATAAAATGGGGGGAATTGGGGATTTTTCAATCCATGACAAAGTATAATACATAAGTCTTAAAATAATCTTAAAAATCCAGGGCAAAAAAATTGCCGTGGCATCCACGGCGAAATGATCTTTAGAGGGGGGTATGTTCATAGCATACCCCCATTTGCTTACGGCAACACTGCGCAAAGCC
>ENA-OPTB01001682-OPTB01001682.1-human-gut-metagenome-genome-assembly--contig:-NODE-1682-length-16152-cov-2.368578_pt1 | contig 16152 bp, 14 predicted proteins | sample MGYA00241810_ERZ501911 | MGnify/ENA primary metagenome ERZ501911 (study PRJEB25962, sample SAMEA2042304) | human gut metagenome | biome: human gut; feature: human-associated habitat; material: faeces... | reverse complement strand
ACGAGCGATACTGGATTTTCTTCTTCCTGTTCCATAAAACTTTGTGTTTGCCACGATGATTTCCTCCTCTCTTAGTTAGCTCTCTCTACGATTTCTAATACTTCCGGCTTCTGTGCTGTCTGCTCATGCTCTGGACCAGCATATACATGAAGCTTCTTAAGCATCTGACGTCCTAATGTTCCCTTTGGAAGCATTCCCTTTACAGCATGTGTAATAACATACTCAGGCTTCTTAGCTAACATCTCTTTCAGAGTAGTCTCTTTCATTCCACCAACATAATCTGAATGATGATAATAAATCTTCTGCTCTAACTTCTTACCTGTTACTTTAATCTTGTCCGCATTAACAATGATCACATAATCACCTGTGTCGATATGCGGTGTATAAATCGGCTTATTTTTACCTCTTAATACATTTGCAACCTCTGATGCGAGGCGTCCTAATGTATGTCCTGTAGCGTCAACTACATACCATTTTCTCTCAACCGTGGATGGGTTTGCCATAAAACTTTTCATCCCAGTACCTCCTAACTAAATTCTCAACTATACTCTTTTTCGTCTGTAACAAATGCGGAATGTCCGAACCGCTTTGTTATCTGTCGAAGCGCTTATTATGTCGGTCACCGGGGCTTTGGTGTTCCTGACACACGCCACACTGATCTATTATATTACGAGTAACCTTTAAAGTCAAGCAATTTTATTCACTTATCTATTGAACGTTATCTATTGAATTCCCCCTTTCTGCAAGGGCAAATGCCACTTCATCAATTATCTTTCTCAAAGTGGAGATAAACTTTTCACTTAAGCGAAACAATCACCGTTCCTCACCCAAAGCACAAATCACTGTCTGCGCCTGTATTCTGGCAAGATAGTCATTTGGATGATTCAGAAAGTTCCCAGTCAGATCCAAATATGTTTTTTTCTTCATAAGCTGCGTCTGCACGAACTGAACATCTGCTACACCAACACCCTCACCTCCCATAGAATGCAGCACCTCCGGAAAAGTATGCTGCTTTGCTGCCGGCAGCATCTGTATACATTAAAAGCACGCCTCCCGGTAAATTTCTCCCGTTTCCTATACCGGTTTCATTATTTTTTGTAAATCCATACTCTCATCTCTCCTTCTTCACGATTGGCCCACGCAAAATATGGGATCCATTTCAAAGTGACCGGCTGATATTCTTCTCTCTCTGCCTTATGATACAATGGGTCGCTGACGGTATTGGCCTTTTTGCGAAAACCAGCAAACTGATAACCAACAGCCTCTCTCCCCAAAAATGGTAGTGTGTAAGTTTCGGCCTGTTCCACTGCCTCTGGAGATGCGTATAACATATGCTGCTGCGCCCCATTGTCAACTTCTTCCAAACAATATACCAACGGGCCACACACTAACGACATTTGCCGGCTATTTTCACGAACCAGCGAATTAGCCTCATAAAAGACTGGTTTCATTGCAAAATGCGGACGTATTATTACCTTCTTTTGTCCATATATAGCAAGGTACAAATACCCCTCTCGGTACTCATAGCTCATCCCGGCTTTCTGCTGCCCGTCACCACAACTGTTCAAAGTCTCGCTCTGTACGTTTGCAAGATCCACCGGCCAAACAGTTCCGTCTTCGTCCTCCACTTCTACGCTCCATTGTTCTGCCCAACCAGGAATACGAATCGCCAACGTTCCCTCTGCCTCACTCGGATTATTCAACCGAACAGCTATGTCTGAAGTATATGGCAAATGACTGGTCGTCTCAATCTCCACGGTCTTTCCCTGCCATTTTGTCCGCAAAACACTTCCCATATAAAGGTCGATCCAAGTCGTATTCTCTGCATGATGGGCAATATATCTTGTAATAGAACCGATCAATCTCGCTAAATTCGGCGGGCAACAGGCACAGCCAAACCATTTTGCACGCCGGCTCCTTACATGCCAAAGCCGCTCATCTTCTTTACACGCTTTCGGATCCACCTCGAGCGGATTCGTATAAAAGAACTCAGTGCCATCTAACGAAATCCCACTTAGCACGCTATTGTACAACGCACGTTCCATAACATCCGCATACTCTCCCTTTGGCTGCAATTGAAGCATTCTCTTAGCCCAAAACACCAAACCAATTGCCGCACAAGTCTCCGCATACGCACTATCCGCCGGAAGATCATAAGCATAAGAAAAAGCTTCTCCATGACTGGTCGCCCCAACGCCACCGGTGATATACATTTTTTTGCGCGTTACGTTTTTCCAAAGACGTTTTGCCACTTTTGCAAGCTCACCATCGTCATATTCTACCGCAAGATCTGTAAGCCCGGAATACAAATACATTGCACGCACAGCATGCCCCACCGCTTCCATCTGCTCTAGCACCGGCTGCTGCGCCTGATAATAACGCATATCGGAATCTTTTTCGCCATGCTCTTTTCGAAAATAATTTGGCTCCCTGCCACGCTCCAGCACAAAATATCTTGCTAACTCTAAATAAGAAGTTTTGCCGGTATGACGGTACAGACGTACTAACGCCATTTCCGCCAGTTCATGCCCCGGATAACCATGGCACTTTCCTTCCTCTTTACCAAATAATTCGCAGATTAGATCTGCAAACCGCTCCGCCAAATGCAGCAATTGCTTTTTGCCAGTCGCCTCATAATAAGCCACTGCCGCTTCTGCCAAATGTCCAAAACAATAGAGTTCGTGATGATCCCTTAAATTGCTAAAGCGTTTCTTCGGATTTTTAATACTGTAAAAGGTATCCAAATATCCATCATTAAGCGTTGCCTCTTCCAAAAGGTCCACCATCTCGTCTATGGTATGCTCTAGCGAGTCATCTGCCTTCATCATCAGACTATACGCTGCTGCCTCGATCCACTTATACAGATCACTGTCCTGAAAAACATATCCATAAAACGCATTATCCCCTTTTTTATGTTCCGGGAGCAGAGCATTTCCTCTCGGCAAACTCACAAAATCATCGGTCGGCTGTTCGGGCAGCGTCACTCCCTGTCTACGTAGTGCATTCACACGTGCCGCAGTACGAAAATTGCGAATGCAATAACTTTTATCTGCTCCCTCAATCCGGTCATTCAGTGCCTCCCATTGATATGGCAGCACTTTTTCCCGGATCAAGTGTACTTTCTCGCCCCAAAAAGCATCTTTTAATTGTATCTTTTCTTCACAATACATATGCAATCCTCCTCGCATCAGAAATCTACTAACATCATAAAACAACTGCCTGTATAACACAATCTCACGATGTTCATAAAAGTATCAAAAAGTAAGATTTCAACTTGCTTATTTAACGCATCATGTTGTACTATTTTAATAAGGAGTAAGATCAAGGATTTTGTTGAACATGCACTAAAACAATAGGAAGGAATTGCTATGCGATTTTTATGGTTAGGAAAATTTCAATCGGACGCACCAGACTGGACACACCCTGCAAGAGAACTGGGCGAATATGAATTAATGATCGTAGATCATGGAACACTGTATATTGCCGATCACTCCCAAACACACACCGTTCACAAGGGAGAATATCTGATTATGCCGCCCACCACTTTACAGCACGGTACCAAGCCGTCTTCCTGTGGTTTTCACTGGCTGCATTTCGAAACTTCTGATCCTATTCCCTGCCCACTTACCGGAACCGTCACTAATACGGAATTAATTCTTGCCATGCTAAACACGATGCTGCAACTGGAACAACATCAACATTCCTCTGCAACAACCTATCTACTCCAAGCTCTGTTAGAAGAACTCGGTTACGAAAACAATACCATTACCACACCACCGCATCGTCCTTTGCGCGAGCGTATTGACGAATATCTAAAATATCGCCAAAATACACCACATATGGTTCGTACTTTGGCAGACTATTTTGGATATCATGAAAAATATTTTTCGACCCTGTTTTATAAAGAAAATGGCATTCATCTGAAGCATTATCTAATGGAGCAAACCATGGAAAAAGGAAAAGCTCTTTTGCTAAATACCGATCTTCCCATTCACGAAATAGCTGCCGCCTGCGGCTTTCGCGACGCCCATAACTTTTCTCGAGCTATACGGACAGCGTACCATATGACACCCACAAAACTCCGGCAAACTTTTTCTCAAAAATAATCCCTACCGTATTGCAATTTGTGGTAAAATAGGAATGTACTGCGCTTGTGTGCACGAAAGCGCTGCCAACAGGCAAACCAAAGTATTATCTCAACAGCACTAAATACGTGCACGGAAAAGAGGAATATATGAACAAAATGAAAAAACTTGCTATTGCAACAGGTTGTTTTCTTTTGTTGCTGGTGTGCTCTCTCTCTTGCAGCACAAACAAGGCCTATGCAAAAGAACAAACAGAATTTATCGTTGGATTTGATGCCGAGTTCCCACCATATGGTTACTTGGACGAAAGCGGAGACTACATCGGTTTTGATCTGAGTTTGGCAGAGGAAGTCTGCAAACGAAATGATTGGAAGCTGATCAAGCGCCCTATTTCATGGGATTCCAAAGATTCTGAATTAACTTCAGGTGCTATCTCTTGTATTTGGAATGGTTTTACGATGAATGGACGAGAGAAAAGCTACACTTGGTCAACTCCTTATCTAAACAACTATCAGGTAGTCATTGTCCGCAAGGACTCTTCTATTAAAAAGCCTGCCGATCTCAAGGGAAAGGTTTTGGTCGTACAAAGCGATTCTTCTGCACTTGCTGCTTTGACGGGAGACGATGCTACACAAGCTAACCGCCAGATTGCAGATTCTCTCAAAGAGCTGCAGCAGGTCGGTGACTACAACTCTGCATTTATGAATTTGGAAAGTGGCATGGTTGACGCCATTGCGATGGACTATGGTGTTGCAGTCTATCAAATGTCTGCCAAATCCGATGAATTCCGTATTCTCGATGATTCGCTTTCCGCAGAACAGTATGCCATCGGTTTTAAGAAAGGAAACACCACACTTCGCAATAAAGTACAGACGACATTATTAGAAATGTTATACGATGGCACATTAGAAAATATAGCCAAAGAATGGGGCTTGAGCAAAAGTCTCTGCCTCAGCTTTGACGACAAAACATACATCGATGGCGGTGCAGTGCCAACCATTGATACCAGCAAATTAACAAAGGTGACTCCGGCTCCGGACAAACAGTCACAAACCAAGGGCTCTAAAAATAAAGTCAAGAAATTATCCGCTGCACAGATTGCAAAACAGCTGCGCAAAGGTATGATCTCGACATTATTGATCTTTTTCCTGACAATTTTGTTCTCAATTCCATTGGGACTGCTTGTTTGTCTGATCCGCATGTCACACTGGAAGCTGCTGCAGTATATTGCAAAGATCTACATTTCGATCATGCGTGGTACCCCATTGATGCTGCAGCTATTGGTTGTATTCTTTGCACCGTACTATGCGTTCCACATACATACACCGTATTCGTACCGCTTCTTGGCTGTGATCATCGGATTTTCCTTGAACTACGCCGCATATTTTGCTGAGATCTACCGTGCCGGATTCCAAGGTATCCCGATCGGTCAGCGTGAAGCTGCCACTGTCATGGGTTACAATCGTCTGCAGACATTCGGATACATTCTGTTCCCACAGATGGTCAAACGCGTACTGCCTCCGGTCACGAACGAAATCATTACCTTGGTCAAAGATACTTCATTGGCGTTTGCACTGGCATATACAGAAATGTTTACCTTGGCAAAACAGATCGCAGCTTCTCAAACCTCACTGCTGCCGCTGTTTATCGCCGGCGTATTTTATTACGTCTTTAACTTCGTAGTAGCATATGTCATGGAAACACTGGAAAATAAATTGAATTACTATCATTAAGAAAGGAAACTAAGCTTTATGAATATATTAGACATGAAACATATCAAAAAAAGCTTTGACGGTAAGATCGTATTGCAGGATATCGATCTGCAGATCTCTCCCGGCGAAGTTGTTTCAATCCTTGGCCCGTCCGGTTCCGGTAAATCCACACTGCTTCGCTGTGCGACATTTCTGGAAACGATTGACAGCGGCGAGATCGCATACAACGGGAAAAGCGTGGTAACGACAGAAGGCGATCATGCCATTTATCCAAAACGCAGTGACATTTTGGAAGCACAATCCAATTTTGGATTGGTCTTTCAGAATTTCAACCTGTTTCCACATTTTTCAGTATTAAAAAACGTCTATCATGCACCACTTAAGGTTCAGAAAAGGACCGATAAGGATGAAGTGATTTCTGAGGCATATGACCTGTTGACAAAAGTTGGTTTGTCAGACAAATCAGACGCTTATCCTTGCGAACTGTCCGGCGGACAGCAGCAGCGTGTTGCGATTGCACGTGCTCTCGCATTACATCCAAAGATCATGTATTTTGATGAGCCAACCTCTTCTCTCGATCCGGAGATCACCGCAGAAGTTCTCCGATTATTGAAGCAGCTTGCTTCCGAAAAAATGACAATGGTTATTGTAACGCATGAAATTGACTTTGCCAGAGCGGTCTCAGATCGTGTCATCTTTATGGATGGCGGTCTGGTCGTTGAAAACGGCAAACCGGAAGATGTCATTGACAATCCGAAAAACGAGCGCACAAAAGCGTTCCTCAAGAAATTGCATGTTTAATGACAACATTTAGGAAATGCAGATTGTGTAACAACGTAACAATATAAACGAGCATTTTCCTATCAATTAAAACAAAAAAAGCCCGGCAGAAATCATACCGTGTATCAAACCAAAAAGCGAAACGTTTTTGGCGGTACCGCAATCATTCCTGTCGGGCTTTCTTTATATTGATAGTATCATACATTAATGAACCTTGTTATCCAACTCACAAGCTCACAAAGTCGCCTATGATATCCATCTAACAATGGCTATTTTACTTTTTTGTCTCGTGACAGATAAAGAATGTACACTGCAAATACAATAGCGATCATCATCCATACACCAAAGATTACCGGTGAACTGTCCTTAAATTTATCATAATATCCCTTAAAATAAATGACTAAAACGATCATCGGCAATACATACCGCATATATCTGCGAAGAAATTTTGGAAAATTCATACCTACTCCTGTATTGGTCTCTTCCAAAAATCGTTCAAATCCCCAACCGCTTTTTTTCGTACAAAACAGTACAAATAACAGACTTCCAAGTGGAAGAATATTACTGGATACCACAAAATCTTCAACATCCATGATCGTTGATCCCGGTCCAAATAACTGGACACCAGACCACACATTAAATCCAAGTACAGTTGGCATGGATAATACTGCAATGCCGACTAAATTGACCGTTAACGCTTTCCGACGCTCCCAGCCAAACACATCCATGCTCATGCTGATGATATTTTCAAACACTGCGATCACTGTGGATAATGCCGCAAAGGACATAAATACAAAGAAAAGCATTCCCCACAATGTTCCACTTGGCATATGGTTAAATACATTTGGCAGTGTGATAAACAGCAGTGATGGTCCTGCATCCGGGCGGATTCCAAAAGAAATACACGCCGGGATCACAATAATTCCTGCAACAAATGCGATCAGTGTATCTAACACCAATACATTGATCGCCTCTCCGGTCAGCTTACGTTCTTTGCCCAAATAACTGCCGAAGATCTCCATCGAACCCATTCCAACACTCAACGTGAAAAACGCCTGCGTCATCGCATCAAAGATGACATTTCCCAATCCACGTTTCTTCACATTTTCGAGGTTCGGAATCAAATAAAAAGAAAGGCCTTTACTGCTTCCTTTTAACATGACTGAATTGACTGCCATAACAGCCATCAATACGATCAATGCTAACATCATTTTCTTTGTAATATTTTCAATACCATTCTGTAAGCCCAGTGCGCACACACCAATACACAAGGCAACTACTAATAACATAAAAAACATCATTTTGCCTGGTGTCTGCATAAAGCTCTGATAATACTGTTCGATTTCTTTGACATTCGCCTGACGTAGTGTCCCCTTGGCACAAACGCCAACATAATAGATCATCCAGCCCGCTACCACTGTATAAAACATCATTAGCAGATAATTACCGCACAGTCCATACCAACGAAACTGATGCCATCTTCCTTTGCCACCGCTCAATTTACGCAATGCTGTTCCAATGCTCGCACCACTGCCGCGACCGATTGCAAACTCGCATACTAAAATTGGAAATCCAAGAGCAAATAAGCAGACCAAGTAGATCAAAATAAAGATTGCTCCTCCATTATTTCCGCATACGTACGGAAACTTCCATACATTTCCCAGTCCCACCGCACATCCTGCAGATACTAATATAAAGCCAAGGCGGGATGCAAAAGTTTCTCTGTTTTTACTCATTTTTTATTCCATTTCTATCGTTTAATATTGTTCACAAACCTGTTATGTCAAGGAGTTCTCACAGTATGTATCTGCAATGAAAAATACATCCCATGGTCCATTATCTGCGAATACTACTACAGCTGAATAAAGCCTAATGACTGTAATAATAATGCAAATAGCAGAATTGGTGCAATCCCTTTGATCATCGCAATATACAGATATTTTCTGCCAAAACGTTCTCCGTTAACAGTTACCTCATCAATGACCGTCTTAGGTTTCACAACCCAACCGATCAAAATGCATGTGAGCAGCGCCACCGTCGGCATAAAGCAATAGTTACTGATATAATCCAATATATCCAGTATCTGTCCTGTCGATCCATTTGGCAGTGGCAGCTCAAAATATAACTTGTTATATCCAAGACAAACAATGACACCACCTATGACTCCATACGTTGCCACAATAGATGTACTCTTATGTCTGGTCCAGTGAAATGCATCCATCAAACTGGAAACGATCGCTTCCATAACAGATACCGAAGAAGTTACTGCCGCAAAAATAACCATTAGGAAGAACAGCACTCCGACAACCGTTCCGGCTTTGCCCATTGCCTGGAATACCTTTGGCAAGGAATCAAACATCAGACCGGGTCCGGCGCTCATTCCTTCTGTCCCCATAAATACAAATACAGCAGGCACGATCATAAGTCCGGCAAGCATCGCTACCAAAGTATCAAAAATTTCGATCTGATTGATCGATTTCATCAAATTGACGTCTTTCTTAACATACGAGCCGTATGCAACCATGATTCCCATCGCCACGCTGATCGAGAAGAAAAGCTGTCCCATCGCATCCATCAGAATAACAAAAAATTCTTTGCCGGTCATTCCCTTAAAATTAGGAATTAAATATACTTTCAATCCCTGCAGACCGGTTCTGGTAACACCACTCGCATCTGTATGTTTGATCGTCAGCGAATACAATCCAATGCCGATAATCAAAAATAATAAAATTGGCATCAGGATCTTACTATATTTTTCAATTCCCTTATTCACGCCATTAAACACAACGAACGCTGTCATTATAAAGAAAATAAACATCCAGATGATCGGTTGATATTGTCCTTGAATAAATCCCGCAAAATAATCGTCGCCCGCTGCCGCTGATCCTGCACCGGTGACAAAGGTTGCGAAATATTTTACAACCCATCCACCGATCACGCAATAATATGGCAAGATGATAATTGGTACAAGACATGCCAAAACACCAAGACCTTTCCACTTAGGCTGAATCGCTGCATAAGCAGTAAGGGGACTCCGTCCCGTTTTACGCCCAATGGCGATCTCTGTTGTCAATAACGTAAAACCAAATGTCACTGCTAAGATCAAGTAGCATAAAATAAACACACCTCCATGATCCTTTGCCGCTAAATAAGGAAACCGCCATATGTTTCCTAACCCCACGGCACTTCCTGCAGCAGCCATAACAAAGCCGATCGTGCCGGTAAAATTTGCTCTTTTTTTGTTCATTTTTTCATCCTTTCCTTGTTCCATTTCGCCCTATACTATTATGTGGGCACATCATTCTATTCTAAAGGTTTACGTTCTACGTGTCAACAACCCACGCACCAGTTCTGCATCAGCATCGCTGATCTGTGTATGACCAAAGCCTGCTTGCTCCAAGATCTGCAGCATACGATCTCGCTCCTCTCCGGATATCACTAATAACCGCTGCTTACGAAGCCATGCAATCTGTGTTTCATAATTTGTTTGTTTCTGAAATGCCGGATATTTGTGCCCTATTTTACGGACATATCTTTGATAATCTGCAATCAGCCTGTCATTCGTATCCGCACGGTGATATGCAATACTGCACCGAAGTATGCGAATCATCTGGCGGACAGCAAGCGTGATCACAAAAATAAGCAGCAACAATGCAAGCACCCCAAGGGAAACTTTACCGGTTCTTTTTACCGCCTCTACTGCATCTGCTGTTCCTGTCGCACCGGTACCACCGGTATTACTCTGCGCAGTTCCATTGCTCCGGTTACGAAAAAGACGCATAAACGCATTCCAAAGACTGACATCCGCCTCTTCCTGATCCGATGCCGGCGTAATATCCACTACATACCAGCCTTTGTGCTGATCGTAAATTTCAACCCAAGCATGTGCATTTGCATCCGTGACATCTACCTGCACAACTCCGGTATCTGTAAGTTCGCGGTAACCCTGATAGTAATCAGATACCTTCTGATCGGTAAGGATCTTACCGTTCTCACCGATATCTTCCGGATCGATCGCATAGCCTTCCACATAACGAGCCGGAATACCACAGTTACGTAAAAGCAACGTCGCTGCACTGGCAAAATGCGCACAGTATCCTCTACGATTCTTTTTCAAAAAATACGAAACGAAGTCTTGACCATAAGGCGTTATACCCGGCTGATACGTATACGGTATATTATCCTGATAATACGCTGCCAGCTTCTGCACGATCTCAGCAACAGTTCCTGTCAAATCCGCTTCCTTGCAAAACTCATCCAAAACAGCCTTGCTTGAATCCGGCACCGTAAGCCAATTCGATATCGATTCTGTCTGAAGTTTACAATCCCGATCCAAACCGGAATACGTATAATAATCATATATCTGGCTGCGACCGGGCGATGTTACCAGATCCGACTGAAGACTGTAATACGGCATATACAATCCCGGATCTGCTGCCACATTATCAACCTTGACGATTCCATGTGCACTGCCGGTTATATTTTTCTCAAACGCAGTCTTGGCACGCTGCTCCGTCCGCATATAAATTGCTTTGGCAGATTCCCAGCGATTCATGCCATATAAATAATCCTGTCCAATAAAACGGCGCAAATAAAATCGGTTTTCATTTTGCGGTACAAATGTGACCCGAAGATCTGTGTCATAATCCAGTCGCACTGCACTGACGCCGCCTAACTTACCACTGGTCAGACCGCCGGTATTATCATAAAAATTAAATAATCCGGCAATTCCGAGCACTGCGACATTCTGCATCGCATCTTTTGTGCTCTGTTTCCATGCGGAATCGGGATGTCTGTCGTGATAATCCTTCGATGGAACAAGCAAAGAAAACAGCACTGCACCAATCGCAACAACTGCGAGCAGACACGCCCCCGCCTGCAATTTCACTCGATAGGCAGACTGATAAACGATACGTTCCTCATCCTGTTTGTATCGGACATTGTCTGCTGCCTGCTTATAATCGCCATTTTTAGCAATCGCCGCCGTCACGACAACACCCACAAAAAATTGCACAACATAAAACATATCCGGTTCCAAATGCACATACAATGGCAGGAACAGAAAGCCAAAAACAACCAGCATCAGGAAACGGTATCTCATTTTACGGGAAACGAATATATTTACCACAACACTTGCTGCCACAGCAATATAACTCATTGCTATAGTCACTGCCAAATTGGCATCGGCGATCTTTTCGCCGTAACTACGTGTCGCATTAGACTGAAAATACTCTGAAACGCTTTCCATCAGGTCATTCATAACACTATAGAATCCGCTGCTCACATAACTTTGCATCCCAAAACCAACGGAGAATACAACGACCAATAATAATATATATCCGACATTTTCCCACCATTTACGGTAATACAAAAATGCCACATAAAGTGATGCCACAAGGGTCACAAGTTCTACGATCCAAGTCTGATAATCGCTGTCGATCGCTGACAACACGATTCCCATTCCACCCGCTGTAATACAAAATACCAGCAGCGCATTGACAAGCAGCATACCTATACGTGATTCCGTCTGTTGATCTAATGATTTCGTAACTAACTCAATGCCTTCCCACTTGTCCAAGCAGTCGTCATCATAGTCAATCCGAAATGTTTTTCGTAATCGATCCAGAATCGTCTGCCGTCCATTACCCATGAGAGATCACCTCCCCGCGCACACCATCTTCGTATAAGCCGATCACTGCATATGCCTGCAACTGCGGACGCAAGCTTTGCACCATTTTAGCCAGCTCGATATTGTCCGTCACCACAGCTCTCCGCAGCAAATAAATAAACTGCGTATCGATCTCTTCTCTCTTTTGGATCAAAACTTCGATAAAATCATATTCTAACGCATCCCACACGAGCAGACGAACCGGTGTATATTCTTTTAAGAACAACTTACTTATGCCGTAAGCAAGCCCCAAAACCTCTTCTACTGTGTCCCTTTGTCCGGACAGATCAAGCACCAATACCACTTGGCTCTGTGCTACGCTTGTCCGCTCTTTGACCATAAGTGTTTCTTTCTTAGCGGAAAGTTTCCAGTGAATGTCCTTGATTCGGTCTCCCGGTCGATACTCCCTGACATCCGTTATTTCAGCAAAGTCATTTCCCTTTGCCTGACTTTCTTCCAATTCACTCATTCCCATCTGGAAACCGCTTTTCTGTTCTGATGCCTCCCCTGTCTCCTGCGGCATTACCGCGATCGCCGCCTCCTCAGAAATTTCCTGCTGCACCGATACAAAACCGAGCAGATCCTTGATGGCGAGCGTATGGATACAAAGCTGCAGATTGCCACTATATTTGCATCTAAAAGGTAACTCCATGGCTTCTTCCCCACGCAGGCGTACCGGTAAACACAATCGGATCGGATCCTCTGTGTGATACAAAGTATTGCCAAGCGTTCCCTGCAATTCGCATTGTAAACTAACCCACGGAAACGCATTACTCAGTTTACACATAAAACGGCTCTCTTCACCTGCTATGACTTTCGGCTGCAAGGCAGATATGCGCACTGTAAGATATGGGGTCATTTTCCAGTTCAACCATATGGATACGACCGGCAGCAAAACAAGCAGCCATACTAACGATGCGACAACATAACTCTTAAAAAAGAAATAGAGAACGACCATAACGACAAACAGCAGAACATAACCCGCTATACGTAACGGATATAGTTTCCAATGTCGCTTTGATCCTTCTCTATTCATCCCATTCATCCTCCATGCGCCGAATTGCTTTATCACATCCGTGGTGCCTTCACCGTCTGCACAAGCTGTTCCATTGCCTGATCTACCGTAATACGCTCCGCACGTGTTCTGGCGCTCAGGCGCACACGATGCCCTAACACATCGCGCAATACCTTTTGTACATCTGCGGCAGTCACGAAATCACGCCCGGCAATCATTGCCATCGCACGGGAGATACGAAGCAGTGCGATCGTTGCACGCGGACTTGCTCCCATCTCAAACAGATCATTATGTCTAGTCTCCTCCACCAAATTAACAATATAATCATAAATACTGTCATGCACAAAGATCGTTTCCGATGTGCTGCGAAGCGCACACAACTCTTCTGCCGACAATACCGGCTGAACTTTGGATAACAGATCGGCTGATTCGCCCTTCAATATCGCCACAGCATCCTGATGTTCCGGATACCCCATAGAAACACAGATCATAAAACGATCCAGCTGAGATTCCGGCAGCATCTGCGTTCCTGATGATCCCAGTGGATTTTCTGTTGCGATGACCACAAAGGGATTCGGCAGCGGCCTGGTTACACCATCTACCGTCGCATGATTCTCCTCCATAACCTCGAGCAAAGCAGACTGTGTTTTGGGAGAAGTTCGATTGATCTCATCTGCCAAAAACAGATTACAAAAGCTGGGCTAAAGGATTGAAAAAAGAAGGATATGCAACCGCCTCCGATTACGCACAAAAACTCATTAAGATTATCGAGGAAGAAGAGTTATATCAATTCGATCGTCCGGCAAAAAAAGTCCGTCCGATACCCAATGAATTAAACTACAAACTCAGCGAAAGCAAAAACTACCAGAGCCGGGTGGTATATATCAATCGGATTCCTTCTGTAAAAGTGAAAGAAGGGGACACGTTTGAAAGTATCGCCCAGTATTTCAATATTCCGTTGAAGAAATTATTAAAATACAACGATAAAAACGAACTTTCGATCCGTACAGGAATGCACGTGTTCTTGGCAAAGAAAAAGAATAAAGCTCCCAAAGGTTACACGTTCCATAAAACGAAAGCCGGAGACACCATGTACATGATCTCCCAGATATATGGAATCAAGCTCGCCAAATTGTTGCAATATAACTACATGGAAAACGGCGAAAAACCTCAGGTTGGAGAAATGATCTCGTTAAGAGGTCCCGCCCAATTATACTAAAGGAGAAAAATTAAATGAAAAAAAATAACGAGCTATTCTTAAAACAGAATTCAATATTCGGGTGCCTGATCGGGGGCACCTTCATTTTCGCATCTTTGTTATTTATCCTGGCAGGAAAAGGAATCGTGGTAAACGCACAATTCCACAACATCATCATGATGCTAACCATTTTCGGGATATTCATCGGTGTTCGGAAATACAGGGATGAACAGTTGGCAGGTGTCATTTCCTACGGGAAAGCACTGAAAACAGGCATATTCATCCTTTGCATCGCCTCGTTATGCTATGCCGTGTACGTGTTCTTTTTATACACGTTCAACGCAGACTTACTGACCGAATTCAAAAACGTGACAATAAACACACTGAAAATTACCGGCCAGAATTCCCCACTCTTCAAAATGCTCGAAGAAAACGTTGATGTATATTTTGTTCCCGCCAGTATCGCTTTCGGGGAACTATTCAATAGAATCATCGTGGGAACGGCCTTCTCGCTATTTATAGCCGGGTTGGTCAGAAGAAGTAAATTACCGTTTAACCCGCAAGAATTTTAAACATGGATATTTCAGTAGTCGTACCGTTATATAACGAAGAGGAATCGTTACCGGAACTTTCCGCATGGATTGAAAAAGTCATGACAACGAACAATTTTACCTACGAAATTATCATGGTAGATGACGGGAGTAACGACAAGTCATGGAAAGTGATCGAACAACTGTCTGCTAAAGACAATCATGTACGCGGCATTAAATTCCGCCGTAATTACGGGAAATCAGCCGCATTACATTGTGGTTTCGAGGATGCACAAGGAGACGTGGTAATCACCATGGATGCAGACTTGCAGGATAGCCCGGATGAGATTCCTGAACTCTACCGCATGATCACGGAAGAAGATTATGACTTGATTTCCGGCTGGAAAAAGAAAAGATATGACCCGATAACCAAAACACTCCCGACAAAGCTCTTCAACGCTACTGCCCGGAAGTTCTCCGGCATCAAGTTACATGATTTTAATTGCGGGTTAAAGGCTTATAAAAACACGGTAGTGAAGAATATCGAAGTGTACGGGGAGATGCACCGTTACATTCCGATTTTGGCCAAACAGGCCGGATTCACCCGGATCGGGGAAAAGGTGGTTCATCATCAAGCCCGAAAATACGGGGTAACGAAATTCGGGTTGAACCGATTTATTAACGGTTTCCTCGACCTACCTTCCGTAACTTTTATTACCCGGTTCGCTAAAAAACCCATGCACTTATTCGGTGCGCTGGGAACGCTGTTATTTATTATCGGATTTTGTGCCGCCGCTTGGATTGGTATTGAAAAACTGATCGCCGTGGCCCATAACCTGAGAGTCCCTCTGGTAACAAACAATCCTTACTTCTATATCGCTCTGACCTGCATGATCATCGGTTCTCAACTTTTCTTGTCCGGTTTTCTGGCAGAATTAGTTTCCCGAAGTGCCAGCGATCGGAACGTGTACAGGATCGAGAAAAAAATATAAATCACAAAATATTCTAAATTAAAAATGTCCACCTCATTTGAAGTGGACATTTTCAATATAAATATAATCAATTTTCCTCTTATTGTTGAACATTCGGCAATTCCAAACCAAGGCCTTTCACCTTATCAACACGTTTCAGGATTACACCGATAACTAAAGCGGCTCCCCCCAA